>Ga0207695_10007822_pt1 | contig 13524 bp, 17 predicted proteins | sample KBSC54metaG_FD_184354 | JGI IMG/M metagenome (GOLD analysis project Ga0207695, IMG submission 184354) | Corn rhizosphere microbial communities from Kellogg Biological Station, Michigan, USA - KBS C5-4 metaG (SPAdes) (version 2) | ecosystem: Host-associated > Plants > Roots > Rhizosphere > Soil...
GCCGGTGATCGCGGTATGGGCGTTGCGGTTGTGCTGGTCGGCCTCGTCGCCGGAGCCGGGATCGATCGGCTTCTCCTTGCCGTAGGAGATTGTGGTGATGCGGCCGGAGGCGACGCCGTGGGCCACCAGGTAGTCGCGCACCGCATTGGCCCGCCGCGCGCCGAGCGCCAGATTGTACTCCCGCGTGCCGCGTTCGTCGCAGTTTCCCTCGATGCGCACGGTGACGGCGGGATATTTCGAAAGCCACGCCGACTGGGCGTCGAGGATCGGCTGCGCGTCCGGACGGATCTGGAACTTGTCGAAGTCGAAGTAGACCCGGTCGCCGACGTTGATCACGAAGTCCTGCTCGGAGCCGGGGAGCGCCGCTTGGCTCACCGGGGCCGGCGGCGGCGCGGTCTCGCCGCGAGGGGCGGGCGCGGCGGCCGGCGGCCGGGTCGTCGGATAGGCCGGCTTCGGGTGCGAGGCGCAGGCCGCCATCGAGGCGGCGGCGGTCGCGACGAGCGCGAGGCGCAGGGCGGTCTTGCGGTCTGGGATCGAAACCATGGCGAAGACGTCTCCTTTTCGACGGGACATTAGGGGCGGGGTCGGGCGAGGCAAACCTATTGCAGCAGGGGTGACCAGGCGGGGTCGGACCCGCCGAGCGGATAGGGGACGGGCTGGAGGATGCGGCCGGTGACGTCCACCGTCCAAAGCCGCGAGGCGCCGTTTGCGGCTTCGCGGGCGAACATCAGCACCCGGCCGTTGGGCGCCCAGGTCGGCCCCTCGTCGAGGTAGCTGGAGGTCAGGATCCGTTCGTCCGAGCCGTCCGGCTTCATCACCCCGATGTGGAACTCGCCGCCGGTCTGCTTGGTGAAGGCGATGTACTCGCCGGTGGGACTCCAGACCGGGGTCGTGTAGCGGCCGTCGCCGAACGAGATGCGATGCGGATTCGAGCCGTCGGCGCCCATCACGTAGAGCTGCGGGCTGCCGGAGCGGTCGGAGTTGAAGACGATGCTGCGTCCGTCCGGCGAGAACGACGGCGAGGTGTCGATCGCGGGATCGGAGGTCAGTCGCACGCTCGACCGATTGTGCAGGTCCATGACGTAAACGTCGCTGTTGCCGGCATGCTCGACGGAGAAGGCGACCTTCGATCCGTCGGGCGAGAAGCGCGGCGCGAACACCATGCCGGGGAACTGGCCGAGGCTCTCGCGGCGGCCGGTCTCCAGGTTGAACAGGTAGACCGACGAGCCCTGCGGCCGCAGCGCCATGTAGGTGATCTCCTGCGAGGTGGAGGAGAACCGGGGCGTCATCACGATGAACGAGCCGTCGGTCAGGTAGCTGGGATTGGCGCCGTCCTGGTCCATGATCGCCAGCCGCTTGACCTTGGCGCCGCGCCCGCCGCTCTCGGCGACGAACACCACGCGGGTGTCGAAATAGCCCTTCTCGCCGGTCAGCCGCTCGTAGACGGCGTCGGAGATCTTGTGGGCGATCCGGCGCCAGTTGTCGGGCGTCGAGGTGAACTCCAGGCCGAGCAGCTGCTGCTCGGCGTTCACGTCCCACAGCCGGAAGGCGACCCTCAGCTGTCCGCCCTGCTGCGTCACCTGGCCGTTGAGCAGCGCCTGGGCGTTGATCTGCTTCCAGAGCGGGAAGCGGGGCTGCACCGCCGGATCGAGGTCGTGCTCGACGAAGCTCGACGGGTCGAGCGGCCGAAACAGGCCCGAGCGCTGCAGGTTCGCCGAGATGACGCCGGCGATATCCGGGCCCTGCGGCCCGCCGAACGGCGGGATCGCGATCGGCAGCGGCTGGACATCGCCGCGGTTGACGTTGACCTCGATCTCCGCACGGGCGGGCGCGGCGACAACGACGAGGGCGAAGACTGCGATGAGGGCTAGCGCGAGTCGCATCGACCCTATGGCTATGCTCCGGAAAAAGGATCGTGTCACGAGCAAGCGTCCTGCGCGATGAAATTGACCTTGACGCGCTCTCCATAGAAGTCGCGCGGCAGGTTGCGGAACGGGGCGGCGGCGTAGACGGCGCTCACGGCGCGGGTCGCGGCCACCTGGGCGACGCCGCCCTGGCCGCGCACGATCTGCGGACTGGGCTGGCCCACCACGCCGCCGCCGGCGTCGAGCTGGAAGGTGACGGCGACGATCACGTCGCGGCCGCCCTGCACCTCGCAGTTGGGATTCCAGCGCCGCTGCAGCTCGGCGACCAGGCCGTTGAGCGCGGCGGCCGAATGGCCCTGGCCCGCCCCGACGGCGGCGCGCGCCTGCAGCGCGGTTTCCGGCCGCGCCGCACCCTTCGCGGCCGAGGAGGGCTTCGGCTGCGACTTCGCCACGGAGCGGGAGAGGCTGGCCGCCAGCGCGTCGAGGTCGAGGCTCTTTTCCGGCTTGGCCGGTTTCTCGGCCTTGGTCGGTGCGGGCGTCGGCTCGGGCTTGGGCGCCGGCTTGGGCTCCGGCTGCGGCGGCGGAGCGGCCTGGGGCGGCGCCTGGGGCTGCGGCTGTTCGGTCTGCGCAGCCTGCTCCTGCGGCGCCTGCTCGGCGGCGCGCAGATCGGTGACGTCGGCGTTGGCGACGATGGTCACCGGCACGGCCGAACCGATCTTCAGCTCGTGGGTGAAGCGCCAGGAGATGAGCAACGCCGCCAGCACCAGGCCGTGCAGCGCCAGCGAGCCTACGAAGGCGGGATTGACCTCCGCCCGCCTCACGGCGCCCCGGGCTCCTGGACCGCGGTCTGGTCGGCCGGGTTCGCCCCCGATGAAGGCCCGCCGGTGTCGGTGATCAGGTTGATCGAGCTGAACCCGGAGGCGGAGAGCGCCGCCATCACCTGCGCCACCGTTTCATAGGAGGCGCGGCCGTCGGCCCGCACGTAGATCGGCCGCTTGGGATTGTCGCCGACGGTCTCCTTCAGCCTGGGGCTGAGCTGGCTGAAGGCGACCTGGTCGTTCTGCACGAAGATCGTCCCGTCCGCCCGGATCGAGATGCTGACCGGCTTGGACTCATTCTGCATCGCGCCGGCCTCGGTCTTCGGCAGCTCCAGAGGAACGCCCGCCGTGAGGAGCGGCGCCGAGATCATGAAGATGATCAAGAGCACCAGCATCACGTCGACCAAGGGCGTGACGTTGATCTCCGAGAGCGTGCCGCGGCGCCCGCGCCCGTACCGCCTGCGGCTGCGCCGGCCGCCGCCGGAAGCCGCGAAGGCGTCGTTGGCGGACAGCCCCATGCCTCAGACCCTCTCCGCCAGCCGACGCTGGATCGCCGTCGAGAGGTCGTCGGCGAAACCTTCCAGGCGCGCCGCGTACTTGCCGGCCTTGGTCGAGAAGGCGTTGAAGGCGATGTAGGCCGGGATCGCTGCGATCAGGCCGATGGCGGTCGCGAACAGCGCCTCGGCGATCGCCGGGGCGACCACCGCCAGGTTGGTGTTCTTCTGGATCGCGATCGACTGGAAGGCGTGCATGATCCCCCAGACCGTGCCGAACAGGCCGATGAACGGCGAGGCGGTCGCCACGATCGCCAGGAGGCCGAGGCCCTCCTCCACCCGCTGGCTCTCGCGGGCGATGATGGTGTCGAGCACCCGATCGATCCGCTGGATCAGGAAGGCCGCCTGCGCGCCTTCGGCCACGCCCTTGGTGCGGGCGTCGCGCCATTCGCGCAGCGCGCTCTGCAGCATGCGCGGCAGGGCGTGGCGGGCCCGGTCGCCCGCCTCTGCGGCCACCTCCTCCAGGCTGCGGCCGGAGCCCACCGCGTCCTCGAACCGGTCGGCCTCGCGGTTGAGCGCGCCGAACCGGAAGGCCTTGTCGAGGATCACCGTCCACGACCACAGCGAGGCGATGGCGAGCCCCGCCATGACCAGCTTCACGACCCAGTCGGCGTTCACGATCTGGTGGACGAGCGAGAAGGATGCGGGGCTGACGGCGGCAGGATCCATTTGCGCGGACGATGTTGCGGAAAGCTTTGGGGGTTCGGTTTAACCGAACCGGTGGCGAACTTAAGGCGAAGGCTCTGCAAACAGCGGCTGCAGCGCGGTCACGAGGCCGGACGGCGGGCGCCTGGCGCGCCCATCCAGGCCGATGCAGGCGGCCTCGACCCTCGCCGCGGCGATGAGCTCGCCGCCGCGCAGGATCCGCTGCCCGATCAGCAGCCTGGGACCTTTCACCGCATCGTAGGTGGTGCGGACCAGCAGCGCGTCGTCGATGCGCGCGGCGCGGCGGAAGTCGACCTCGATGCGCGTCACCGTGAAGGCCGCCGGATCGGGAAGCTCCAGGAGCGCCTGGTGGCTGACGCCCGCCAGCCGCAGGAAGTCCGATCGGCCGCGCTCGAAGTAGCGCAGGTAGTTGGCGTGATAGACCACGCCGGTGAAGTCGGTGTCCTCGTAGTAGATGCGCACCGGCAGCACATGCTCGCGCCCTTCCAGCCAGCCGGAGGATGGATCGGTGCTCGTTGGGTCCATCAAATGCCGCTCGTCCCGGCGAAGGCCGGAATCCAGGTGAAGCCCGCGAGACTCACGGGGAGGAATCTAGGTCCCGGCCTCCGCCGGGGTGAACGGAGATAGCATTATTCGTCCTCGAACAGCTCCGCCTGGCCGGGCTTCGGCGGCGCTGGCGGGGCGGCGAGGCCCAGGTGCGCGTAGGCCCGGGCGGCCGCCATGCGGCCGCGCGGCGTGCGCTGGATGAAGCCCTGCTGTAGCAGGAACGGCTCGATCACGTCCTCGACCGCATCGCGCGCCTCGGCGATCGCGTAGGCCAGCGTCTCCACCCCCGCCGGCCCGCCGCCGTAGTTTTCGATCAGCGCGCGCAGGTACTTGCGGTCCAGCGCGTCGAGGCCCTGCTCGTCGACCTCGAGGCGGGCGAGCGCCGCGGCCGCGACCCGGCGCTCGATCAGCGCCGCCCCGTCGGCGGCGGCGAAGTCGCGCACGCGGCGCAGCAGCCGCCCGGCCACGCGCGGCGTGCCGCGCGAGCGCCGCGCGATCTCGGCCGCGCCGTCCACGTTCAGCGCCACCCCGAGCTTGCCGGCCGCGCCGGTCAGCACCGTCTGCAGCTCCTCGGGGCTGTAGAACTCGAGCCGCAGGGGGATGCCGAAGCGGTCGCGGAGCGGCGTCGCCAGCAGTCCTGCCCGGGTCGTGGCGGCCACCAGGGTGAAGGGCGCCAGGTCGATGCGGATCGAACGCGCCGAGGGGCCCTCACCGATAATCAGGTCGAGAACGTGGTCCTCCATGGCCGGATAGAGGATCTCCTCGACGTTGGCCGCCAGCCGGTGGATCTCGTCGATGAACAGCACGTCGCGCGGTTCGAGGTTGGTGAGGATCGCCGCCAGGTCGCCGGCCTTGGCGAGCACCGGCCCGGAGGTGGCGCGGAAGTTCACCCCGAGCTCGCGGGCGACGATCTGGGCCAGCGTCGTCTTGCCGAGCCCGGGCGGCCCCATCAGCAGCACGTGGTCCAGCGCCTCGCCGCGCGCCCGCGCGGCCTCGATGAACACCCGCAGATTCGCCTTGGCCTGCGCCTGGCCGACGAACTCGGCGAGCGTCTGCGGCCGGAGCGCCCGGTCCTGCGGCTCGAACGGCTCGGGTTCCGGAGAGACCAGGCGGGTCATGCTGTCATCGCCCCAGCTCCTGCAGCGCGGCCTTGATCAGCGCCGGCGCGGCAGCCTGGTCGCCGAGCCGTCCTGCGGCCTGCTCCACGACCCGCCGCGCGGCCGGCTCGGCGACGCCCAGCCCGATCAGCGCCGCGACCGCTTCGCCGGAGACGGACGGCGCGCGCGCTGGGCCGATCTGCGCGTGGAAGGCCGCCACCGGCCCGTCGGTGATCGGCTTGTCCTTCAGCTCGGTGGCGATCCGCTGGGCGAGCTTCGGCCCGACGCCCTGGGCGCGGGCGATGGCCGCCTTGTCCTCGCGCGCCGCCGCCGCGGCGAGCTCGGCCGGCGGCAGCACGTCCAGCACCGCCAGCGCCGCCTTGGGCCCGACGCCCTGGATCGACTGCAGCAGCACGAAGGCGCGCCGCTCCTCGCGGCTGAGGAAGCCGTACAGCTTCATGCCGGTCTGCTCGCCCCATTGGGTCTCGACATGCAGCACCGCCTCGCCGCCGATCTCCGGGAGGCGCGAGAGGGTGCGCGACCCGCAGCGCACGACATAGCCAACCCCCGCCACGTCGATCAGGGCGTCCTCCTCGGCCGTCTCGGCCACGATCCCGCGCAGGCGTCCGATCATCCGCGACTCACGTTCAGCATCTGTTCCAGCATGCCGTAATCCGCGATGAATCGCTTGATCAATCGTGAAGGCGGGACCCGGCGCTTCCGCCGCAACCTGGAGGGTGTATCGCGACGGCCCGATATGGGGCTTAACTCGGCGAGGGTCGGATCGCGCGGGGAGCGGCATGGCGGAGCCTCTGGTCGAGCGGCGACCGCCTCATCCCCTGGCCTGGCTGGTGCTCTACCTGCCCTACGGCATCAGCAACGGCTACGTGACCGTCACCCTGGCCTGGCTGCTGAGCCACGCCGGCGCGAGCGTCGCTGCGGTGGCGGGCCTGGCCGGCCTGGCGCTCGTTCCCAACACCTGGAAGGTGCTCTGGGCGCCGGTCGTCGACGTCTCGCTGACCGCCAAGCGCTGGTTCCTGATCGCCAATGCGGCGACGGCGGCGACCCTGTTCGCCTTCGGCTTCCTGCCGCTCTCCGTGGCGATGATCCCGACCTTCGGGACGCTGGTGCTCGTCAACAGCATCGCCGCCACCCTCACCGCCATCGCCACCAATCGGATGATGGCCTACGACACGACCGATGCCGACAAGGGCCGGGCGGGCGGCTGGAGCCAGGCGGGCAACCTGGGCGGCGTGGGCCTGGGCGGCGGCGCCGGCCTGTGGATCGCCCAGCACAGCGGCGCGCCCTGGCTGGCCGCCGCCGTTCTCGCCGCAGCCTGCCTCGCGTCAGGCGCGGCGCTGCTGTTCTTGCGCGATCCGCCACGTCCTGCGGCCAGGCCGAGCTACGCCAGCGTCCTGATCTCCACCGGACGCGACGTGCTGAGCCTGGCGCAACGGCGGATCGGCCTGCTCGCCGCCTTCCTCATGCTGCTGCCGATCGGTTCGGGGGCGGCGCAGAACCTCTGGGCGGCGGTCGCCAAGGACTGGCGCGCCGACGCCGACCAGGTGGCGCTGGTCGGGGGCGTGCTTTCCGGCCTGGCCGCCATCGCAGGCTGCATCGCGGGCGGCTACGTCTGCGACCGGATGGACCGCAAGCGGGCCTATCTCCTGTTCGGCGCCGTGATGGCCGCGGAGTCGCTGGTGATGGCGCTGGGCCCACGGACGCCGCTGGCGTTCATGGTCATGGCGACGCTCTACAACGGGATCTGCGGGCTCGCCTACGGCGCCTATTCGGCGGTGGTGCTGGAGTCGATCGGCCAGGGCGCGGCGGCGACCAAGTTCAATCTCATCTCGTCGATCTCCAACGTGCCGCTGCTGGTGGTGACGCTGATCGACGGCTGGGCCCAGAGCCGCTGGGGCTCGGGCGGCATGCTGATCGGCGAGACGCTTCTGGGGCTGGGCGGCATCGCGCTCTACGCCGCGGTCGCCTGGTCGACGCGCGGCCTGACCTGGGCCCGCGTGCTCGGCCGTCCCGCCGCCAGCGCCGGCTAGGCCGCGCCGCGCAGGGCGCGGCCCCTGCGCGCATGGGCGTGGGCGATCGCCACGGCCAGGGCGTCGGCGGCGTCGGCGGTTGTCTCGCCGGCGCTCGGCAGCAGCCGGCGGATCATGAACCCCACCTGCGCCTTGTCGGCGCCGCCCGTGCCGACCACCGCCTTCTTGACCACCGTGGCGGCGTACTCGGCGACCGGCAGGCCGGCGCGGGCCGGGGCGATCAGGCAGGCCGCCCGCGCGTGCCCGAGCTTCAGAGTGGACGACGCATTGGTGTTGACGAAGGTCTCCTCGACGGCCGCCTCGTCCGGCGCGTGGGTCTCGATGATCGCGCAGATCGCCTCGAACAGCGCGAGCAGCCGCTCCGCGAACGGCGCCGCCTCGTCCGGCCGGATCACCCCGTGCGCCACATGCGACAGCCGCGCGCCCTCGACGGTCACCACGCCCCAGCCGGTGCGGCGAAGTCCCGGATCGAGGCCGAGGATGCGGACGGGGCGAATCGCGCTCATGCGAGGCAAAGCATGCGGCCCGCAATCCTTAAGGGCACGCGAAAACCCGCTGCGCCCCCGAGCGCGGTCTCTGGACACCGCCGTCGCGCGGCGGCTAGCTGGCGAGCATGACGACTCTCTCCGAACGTCCGAACACCGCGCTCGTCATCGTCGACGTGCAGAACCGCGTCATGGCCCTCTCGCACAATTCCGAGGCGGTGGTCGCGAACATCGCCAGCCTGGTCGACAAGGCGCGGCGCGAGGGCGTCCCGGTCGTCTGGGTCCAGCATGCGAGCGAGGAGCTCCCGGCGGGCAGCGAGGCCTGGCGCATCGTCCCCGAACTCGCGCCCGATCCGGCCGAGCCGCTGGTCGGAAAGGCCTACGGCGACGCGTTCGAGGAAACCAGCCTGGAAGAGGTGCTGGCCGGCCTGGGCGTCGGCCGCATCTTCGTCGCCGGCGCCCAGACCGACGCCTGCATCCGCTCCACCCTGCACGGCGCCCTGGTGCGCGGCTACGACGTGCTCCTGGTCCGCGACGCCCACACCACCGAGGACCTCTCCCGGTGGGGCGCGCCGCCGCCGGACCAGGTGATCGCCCACACCAATCTCTACTGGGCCTACCAGACGGCGCCCGGCCGCACCGCCGGGGCGGTCAAAACCGCTGAGCTCGACTTCGCGGCCGCCTAGCCGCGCCAGAAGCGGAAGGCGCGGAAGCCTTGCTCGATCGCCTCGGGCGGGACGCCCAGCGCCGCGGCCAGCGCGCCGCCGGTCCCGAACAGCAACCGCCCGCCCATCGGCGAGAGGAAGATCAGCAGGAACAGGCCGACCATCACCAGCCCCTCGGCCCGGCGGATGGCGGGCGTCCAGCCGGCCGGCAGGAACGGTCGGATCGCGCCGAACCCGTCGAGGCCCGGGATCGGCAGCAGGTTGAGGATCAGCCCGGTCGCCTGCAAGAAGGCCAGGAACGCGAGCGCCGCCGCCAGCGCGTCGCCGCCTTCGATCCTAAGCAGGATCCGGGTCGCGGCGGCCAGAACGAGGAGCACGACCAGGGTCGCCGCCGGCCCCGCCAGCGCCGCGGCCGCGCGCCAGAAAGGTGCGCGCATCAGGTCGTTGCGCAGATAGACCGCGCCGCCCGGGAAGCCGATGCCGCCCAGCGCCAGGAAGATCACCGGCAGCACCACGCTGGTGCCCAGGTCGCCGTAGCGGCGCGGATCGAACGCCAGGTAGCCCTTCGGCCTGACCGTCCAGTCGCCGCCCAGATAGGCGGTCGCCGCATGGCTGAACTCGTGCGCCATCACCGATAGCACCCAGCCCAGCATCACGAAGGCGAAGGTCACCGGTCCGGTAGCGACGGCCCTCACGAGCGCCCAGCCGGCGGCGACGAAGCCGGCGAGAAGGGCCAGTCCCACCAGGTTGTTGGGCGGTTTCGGCGGCCTGGCGGATGCCTGCGGGGCGGTCTCCGCGGCCTGCGGGGTGGGCGGGACCGCGGTCCCCTGCGGCTCAGCCAACGATCGTCCGCTCCTCGCCCCACCAGAGCGGCGACTTCGGCAGGTCGATGAAGGTGCGTTCGTCCTCCAGCAGGATGCGGCCGGCCTCGCGCGCTTCGGGGCGTTCGCTGTTGGCGGCCAGCGCCTCCAGGCTGTCGAACCACAGCTCGGCCACGCCGTCGAACTCCTCAGGCGCCGCGCGGCTGGCGCGCAGGCCCTGGCTGGTCTCGGGCGGCAACGAGTGCAGCTGCACGTAGCGGCGGATCTGCAGCGTCTGGGCGTGATGCGCCACGAGCGGGGCGTGGTGGTTGAACCAGTAGTCCTGGAACGCCTCGCGGGTGAGGTGCGGCAGCCGCACCAGGCAGAAGGTCAGCTTGATCATGGCTCGCGCGTCCTGCGGGGCTTCTTCTTGGCGCCTTTTCGCGGGCTCGTCGCCCCGATCGCGAGGCTGTCGAACGCCGCCTCCACGACCTGCGGCGTCACCTCGTCCGGCGTGCGGTCGAACTGGGCGATGAAGCCCAGCGCCATGGCTTGGGCGGCGAGCACGAGCGACCGCGCCGGGATCTCGAGCTCGTGGCCGAACAGCGCCTCGAGCTGGGCCTCCCCCGCGTCGAAGATCTGCTTGTAGAGCGCCGCCTGCCGCGCCTTCAGCTCCGGATCCCTGCGGATGTAGAGCTGCAGCTCGCCGTTGAACTCCGCAAAGCGCTGGGCCGGTGCGAACTGCGCCAACAGCGTCTCGGCGACCACGTGCTGGTCGCGCAGCGGCACGCCGGGGCGGAACGGCGGCTGCAGGCTGAGCCGCCGTCGCCCCGCGGCTTCCCAGACCAGCTCGGCCTTGGAGCGGAAGTTGGAATAGATCGCCCCTTTGGTGACCCCGGCGCGGGCGGCGATCTCGTCGAGGCTCGCGCCCTCGAAACCCTTCTCGGCGATCACCGCGAGGGTGGCGTCGATCAGCGCCTCGCGGGTGCGCTGGCGCTTGCTGCTGACAGGGGACTTGACCACGCGGACAGAATATACCATCGGTATAATATACTGAGAGTATATTTTGGGGGCTCCGGTGAAGGTCGATCCCGTCATGCGGCGCGATGCCGCCTACTTCCTGGCCGGCCCGGCGCTGCTGTGCCTCCTCATCGCGGCGCTGTTCCATCTCCACCCTGGCCGGTCGCCCTGCAGGCGCAGGCGGAGAACTTCAGCTGGCTGATCACCGGCTGGTGGCTGGCGGTAGGCGTCATCGCCATCGCGCTCTCCAGCCGCATCAGCTGCCCGCCGGCCCCGCCGCTATCCGACGGCCCGGGCTGGCGGCGCGTCGTCGTCTGGGGCCTGGGCATCGGCCTGATCCAGGGCCTGGAGGGCGTCGCCAAGACCGCGACTCCGATGTTCGGCGCGCGCTACGAGGCGCTCGACCGCGCGGCGGGGTTCACCTGGGGCAACGTCGGCCTGCCCTGGTCGATCCCGCACTACTTCCACGCCTCGGTGCTCAGCGAGTGCTTCTTCCGTTTCGGCGTCATCGTGATTCCGGTCTGGCTGCTCAGCACGCTTCTGCTCAAGGGCCGGTTCCAGGGCGTGCTGTTCTGGACCTTCGCCGCGCTCGGCGCGCTGATCGAGCCGTTTGAGCAGACCGTGCTCATCAAGCACATGACCTTCGCCGGCATGACCGCCGTCGACATCGAAGGCTCGATCGAGGGGATCCTCTGGCAACTGATCTACGCCTGGACCTTCCGCCGCTTCGGCTGGCCGGCGCCGATCCTGGCGCGCTTCGGCTGGTATCTCGTCTATCGCGTGTTCGCCGGCTACTTCTTCCGGCCCGGCTCGACCATGTACCCCGGCCCGCACTGAGCCGCGGTCAGGCGCCCGCCGCCACCCGCCGCGCGGTGAGGATCGGCACCGGATGGGCCAGGATCTCACCCATCATCACCCCGGTCCCCTTCTTGGGGTCGGTTGGGGCGACCAGGATCTTGCGGACCACGTCCATGCCCTCGACCACCTTGCCGAACGCGGCGTAGCCGGGCTTGCCCTTCGGATCATCCTTGTCGGCGTCGAGGTAGGTCTGGTCGCCGACGCAGATCGTGAAGTTGGCCTGCGCGGTGCCGGGCGCGTTGCGGGCCATGGAGATCGTCCCATCGGTGTGGGAGAGGCCGGTCTTGGCGGTGCTCTCGTGGGCGATCGGCGGGAACAGCTTCTTGGGCTGGCCCTGCAGCCCGCCTTCGACGATGCCGTAGTCGTCGCCCGTCGCGCCCTTCGGCCGCGAGGCTCGGAAGAAGCTCGCGCCGTCGAGGCGCTTGGCATCCACGTAATGCAGGAAGTTCCTCACCGTAATCGGCGCCTTGTCGGCGTAGAGCTCGAGGACGATGTCGCCGTCGGGCGTATGCAGCCGCACCCGCGGGTCGGCGCTCTGGGCCAGGGCGGGGAGGGCGACGAGGGCCGCGGCGAGCGCGATCAGCGCGAGCTTGGTGAGCTGGGTCATCCGGCCAGCTTAGAGCCTTCTGCCCCTGCGGGAGAAGCAGCCGTCCCCTAGGCGCCGAGCAGCCTCTCGATCTCGGCGATCGCGGTGGCGACCCGCGCGTGCTCGTCGCCGAACACCGCATCCCAGGCGAGCTGCAGGAAGGGGCCGGGCTGGCCGGCCCGGTCCTTGTCGTGCTCGGCCTTCCAGGCTCGCAGCCGCGCCAGCACCTCGCGCATCGTCCCGTGGTCGATGTCCGGAGCCGCCCGGTTCGCCCGCCACCAGTCCAGATCGCCCGCCAGGTCCCTCACGCGCTTTCCCCTCAACGGCACGCCACCTGAGTGTCGGTTTGGCCGTTCGAGCGCAAGCCCGCCGGCGTGACCACCACGGTCTGCCGGGTCTCGGCGCAGCTGCGGCGCGTGCGCCCCGCGGCGGTGATCTCCGCGACCTCGTCGGCCAGCACCGCGGCGCTGCGGCCATCCGGCGCGATCCGCACGCTGCGAATGGCGCTCGTCTCCCGGTGCCGGGATCCGGCGAAGAACCGCTCGGCCTGGGCGCGGGCCTGGGCGAGCGTGCTCGTCCCATAGGGCACCACACGGCCGTCCTTGGCGCGCGCCTGGTCGGCGAAGCGCGCGTCGGCCGTGAAGAGGCCGAAGAAGCCTGCCGCATCGCTCGCGTTCCAGGCCCGCTCCTGCCTGGCCGCGAAGGCCCTGACCTGAGCCTCGCTCAGCCGGGCGGGCGCGGCGTGGGCCAGGATCGGGCAGGCGCAGGCGATGACGAGGGGCAGGCGACGCATGCCGCGACCTTATCGCCCAACAGCCGTTCTCAAGAAGCGCCCTGCGTCGTAAGAGGCGAGCCATGGCGAACAAGGTGATGAAGTCGGCCGAGGAGGCGCTGCAAGGCGTGCTCTTCGACGGCATGACGATCATGGCCGGCGGCTTCGGCCTCTGCGGCATCCCGGAGAACCTGATCGCGGCGATCCGCGCGGCGGGCGTCAAGGATCTGACCGTGGTCTCCAACAATTGCGGGGTCGACGACTTCGGCCTGGGTGTCCTGCTGGCCGGCGGTCAGATCCGGAAGATGATCTCCAGCTACGTGGGCGAGAACAAGCTGTTCGAGCAGCTCTATCTGGCGGGCAAGCTGGAGCTGGAGTTCAATCCGCAGGGGACGCTCGCCGAGCGGATCCGCGCCGGGGGCGCGGGCATCCCGGCGTTCTACACGCGGACCGGCGTCGGCACCCTGGTCGCCGAGGGCAAGGAGGTCCGCGAGTTCGACGGCGCGCTCTACGTGATGGAGCGAGCGCTCACCGCCGACCTCGCCATCGTCAAGGCCTGGAAGGGCGATCGGGCGGGCAACCTCGTCTATCGGAAGACGGCGCGGAACTTCAATCCGATGATGGCCACCGCCGGCAAGGTGACCGTGGCCGAGGTGGAGGCGCTGGTCGAGCCGGGCGCGCTCGATCCCAACGCGATCCACACGCCGGGCATCTATGTCGACCGCATCCTCGCGGGCCCGG
>Ga0207695_10007825_pt1 | contig 13519 bp, 18 predicted proteins | sample KBSC54metaG_FD_184354 | JGI IMG/M metagenome (GOLD analysis project Ga0207695, IMG submission 184354) | Corn rhizosphere microbial communities from Kellogg Biological Station, Michigan, USA - KBS C5-4 metaG (SPAdes) (version 2) | ecosystem: Host-associated > Plants > Roots > Rhizosphere > Soil...
TCAAAGCCGCCATGGTCAGCCATCGCGCCGCGGACGCCATAGCCTGTCGCGCGGGCGTAAATCAGTGCGGGCCGGCGCCCGATGAGCACCTCGGCCTCGATGCCGAGCTTCTCGCGCGCTTCGCGGCGAAGGTTGGTGACGAAGACATCGGCGGTGTCCAGCAATCGGTAGAGGTGTTTCCGCCCTTCCGCCTGGGTGAGGTCGATCGCCAGCGATCGTTTGCCTCGGTTGGCGACCTCGAAGTAGCCGTTCCGCTTCTGGCCGGGCTGCTGAATTGCGCGCATGTTGCGCGCCGGGTCCCCTCCGCCGACGGTACGCTCGACCTTGATCACGTCTGCGCCCCAATCGGCCAGCATGGCGCCGGCGGAGGGCGCGAAGGTGTGTTCGGCCACCTCGATGACCCGGACGCCTTCCATCAGATCGTACATTGTCGTCTCCAACTGCTAGCCAAGCGGACGCGTGACTTCGACGCGTTCCACTCGAAGGCGGGTCAGCTCCAGCGAGGCGATCCGCCAGCCATCGTCCCGCCGGACATACCTCTCATGGTAATGGCCGTGCCCTCTCAGGCGGTGGGCCGCACTCTCCACGATGTCCTCCATCGCCCACACCCCCGTGGCCGTGCTCGCCGAGGAAAGTTCGATCTCGGGCATATGCCCGTGGTGCACTGTCACGCTGTCGTGGATGCGCGCTCGCACAGTATTCATGATGACCTCGGCGCCCACTAGGTCATGAAACAGCTGCGGGGGATCGCCCCAAGTCGTCACTGCCGAGTGCACCTTCAACACGGCATCGTCCGTGAAAAGATCGCGCCAGGCTTCCCACTGCTTGGTATCCAGGAAGCGGAAATAGCGCGCCTTCAGGCGCTTGATCGCCTCCACTTCTCTCCACGCCTCTGCGTGCATGTCCGTCGCGCTCCCCGTTTCCCGTGTCCACCTTGCTCAGACGTTCTATGCGGCAAGGGCCGCGCCGGGCTTCCAGACGAGCGGCAGGTGTGCGGTCGACATCAGCCCTGGATGAGCCGTCCTATCGGCGCCGGGCGCGAGCGAGAAGGTCGGAATGCGAGACAGGAACTGTGTCAGGGCGATGCGGAGTTCCCGGCGCGCCAGGTGCGACCCCAGGCAACGATGGGGGCCGCCGCCCAGGGTGAAATGCCGGTTCGACGCCCTGTCGAGCACGAACTCTCGCGACGCCTCGAACTCCGCGGGGTCGAAGTTGCCGGCAGAGTTGAAGCAGAGGATGTGGTCCCCTTCCTTGATCTTCACTCCGCCAAGGACATGATCCTTCTTGACGTATCGGCTCGATGTCACGATCGGCTGGGTCCTGAGGAACTCCTCCACCGCCTGTGGGATCAAGGACAGGTCGTCGCGCAGGTAGGCCTGCAAGTCGGGTTGAAGAGCCAGGCGCCTGAGGATCAGGACCGTGCTGGAGGCGACCGTGTCGAGCCCCCCCACCCAGAGGAAGAACGTGGTTCCAAGGATCTCGTCTTCCGAGAGTGGGCGTCCGTCGATCGAGCCATGGACGATTTGGCTGCCGAGGCCCGGCCGGGGTTGCCGTCGGACTTCCTCGATGAAGCTCCTGAGATATTGCAGGGCGCTGGAAATGCCGGACCTCATCACCTCGGCATCGCCGTGACTGTGGAGGATCTGGTATTCCCAGCTGAGGAACTGATCGATCAAATCTAACGGAAATCCCATCAGGTTCAGGAAGACCCGCACCGGATAGATGCGCCCGAAGTCATAAGCCGCATCGACTTTGCCAGCGGCCGCGAACCCATCGATGAGCTCGTTGACCGAGGCCAATATGTCGCCCTCCAGGTGGTTGACCGCCTTGGGCGAGAACCACGGGTTGAGGAACAACCGATACTTCCCGTGTTCAGGCGGATCGATCGCCATCGGGATCATCCTGAAGGTTTCGCCAACCAGGTTCTGGAAATTGGCGGAGTCCCGGGTCGAGTAGACTTCGTCGTTTTGGTAGACCTCGCGGATATCCTCATAGCGTGTGGCAACCCAGGCCCCGTCAAAGCGGCCCGGGCGAGGCTTCGGCCAGTACACGATCCGAGGGAGTCGCGAGAACACCTCCGCCGTCTTCGCCCAGGGATCGACCGCGGTGCTGGCCGCCTCGTAGACGTCGAGGTCGTAGACGAGCTCCGGGGGCACGTGCGCCGGGATCTCGGACGTCTTAGACAGGCCGGGAATCGACGCTGGCCTTGGCTCACCGGTCTGCCGCAGGGTCATGATGCTGGCCTTTCGCTGCTCGAGCGTAGGCCATGCCCTCCCATCCGGAAGCCTGCAGCGCTAGGCCGCAGATCGCCATCTTTGCCGGCGGAACGCCCTGAATACTCACCCGCGCCTGCCAGGCTGGTGCCCGCTCCGTTCAGGCTGCGCTCGAGGTTTCGATCTCCGCCCGCGCCACAGCTTCCTGGAGCGGCCTACGGGCCAGTTGCAGCAGGGTGATTGAGACCGTGGTGCACACCACGATGACGGTGGCGATGGATGCGCCGACTTTTGCGCGGTCGTGGTAGACGAGCTCGGTCACCAACCCCACGATCAACGGCGTCAGACCGAGCGCGAAGCTCGACATGACGAAAGAATTCAAGGCTCCGATCCGCCCTCTGAGGTGAGCCGGCGTTATCAGCCCATAGGCGCTGTTCAGGCCGCCGCTGCTGAACAGCGACGCCCATGACACGCACAGCCCGATCACCGAAACGATCACGTTGTGGACGAGGAGGGTGGTCAAAGCCGAGACCACACCGAGCGACTGGGCGATCGTGTACACGGTGTAGAGCGAGCCGACGCGCCCCCGCTTAATCTGGCGGTCGGCCATGAAGCCCCAGAAAACGTTGCCGAGAAAGCCGCACAAGCCGTTCGACACGCCGACCACAAGCCCGACCCTGAAGATGTCGAGTTGGTAGGTCCTTTCGAGGAACGCAGGCGCCCACGGGATCATGGTGTAGGCGTTCATGCAGGCGGCAGTGTACGCTCCGGTGTGCAGGATCAGCAGCTTCTTGTGCGCCCGAAGAAAGCTCAGAAGCGACACGCCGGCGTTCGCGCCCGGGACGAGCGGCTGATCGCTTCGCGGACGATCGTTGATCAGGAACGCAAGCAAAGCGAAGAGGGCGCCCGGTGCGCCAATCAAGATGAATGAGGCCTGCCAAGGGTGGAGAACGCCTAGGATCGGCAGTTCAATCGGTCCACGCGAGTTTAGGAAGGCAATGAAAGCTCCGCCCCCGATGAAGATTACAGCCGCGCCCAAGTTGGTTGCACCGGCAAATATGCTCATCACCAGCGCCAACCTGTGTCGGGCGAAAATCGATGTGAGCACCGAAAAGGCGCAGGGCGCGACGACGGCCTCGCCGAAGCCTACGAGCAAGCGCGCGCCAAACAGCTGGGGAAAGGATGTCGCCAAACCGCAGGCCATGGTCGCGGCCGACCAGAAGACGACACCAACAAACAACAGCCACCGCTTGGGGTAGCGGTCGACGGCCCACCCCAGGAGCAGGCCGACGGAGCAGTAGAAAATCGTAAATGCGATCCCGCTGACCAGGCCGAGCTCAACGTCCGACAGACCAAGATCCGTCTGGATCGGAACGAGCAGGAGCGCGAGCAGCTGACGATCAAAAAATGAGAGCAGCATGAGGATCACGAAGATCGCGAGCGTGGTCCACGGGGATCTCAGGAAGGAGATCGATGATCTCGCAGAAGGGATCGTCGCCCCATCCATCCGCGCCTGGCTTCCTTCGACCATTTCCGCCCTCCGCCCTGCGGCGCCGACTAGGTTTGTGGCGATGTCCTAGTGTGGGGATAGCCAGTTTGACCCGGGATTATGGGATCAAGCCCCTGGGTGTCTCCGGTAGCGCCTATGAGAGCGACGGCCGCACACCATACGCAACGTGTCGCGTGACGACCGTCTGCGCTCAATCTCAGCGTTACCTGTAGGCGCGCGATTATCCGTTGCGCCTGGATCGCCAGGCCGCTTGGCAGCTTAATCATCTGGGAGCCGGTGTTGAAGGCAGGCTGGTTGCCCGAGACGGGAACAACACCACAACATCGCGCGGATCGCAATCGAAAATTACGACAAGTAACGCACCGGAGCGTCGCTCCTAGCGCCGGCCCGGCGCGCCTCTTCTTCGCGCCGAAGTGGGCCAGCGCGCAGCCAGCCTGATGGCGGCTGCGCAATGGCGGCCAAGGCGAGAACTGTCAGGGCAAGATCGGCGTGACGCCCGGCGTCGCTGGCGGCGACAGCCCCGATAGCAGCACACCAAGCGCAGGCGCCTGCATGCCGGTCGGTTACCTCAAGCCGGATCGTTACCCGCACACGCGCGAGGATGCGTTGCGCCTGGCTGACCAGGCCGCTGGGCAGTTTCATGATGTCGGTACCACTGCTGGAACGGGGCGGACGCCCCTGGAAACCAGCAGGGACCACATCGCATCCTGAATCGCAACCAAAAATTACGCGTGGTAACGGTTGACGCCACGATGCCGCCAACCTCGCGGCGCGCGCTTGCGGCTTTCACCTCGAAAGGAGAAGCCGATGCCCCACTATGTTGGTCTAGACGCAGGTAAGAACACGACGAGCATCTGCATCGTTGATGAGGATGGAGCGGTGTTTGCAGAAGGTGAGGTTCCGACAGAGCCAGCCGACATCATTGCCTTCCTGCGTGGTCGACGACTTCGGTTCAGACGGGTCGGCTTGGAGGCAATGGGGCTCGCGCCCTGGCTTTACGAAGGTCTGGCGAAAGCTGGACTGCCAATTGTTTGCATTGATCCTCGCCACGCCCACGGCATCCTCAAGGCAAAGCTGAACAAGACCGACCGCAACGATGCGCGCGGGATCGCGGAGATCATGAGAGTTGGCGTCTACAGGGCGGTTCACGTCAAGACGTCCGCCAGTCAAGAAGCCCGCGCGTTGCTCGGGGCTCGCAAACTGTTGATCAACAAGCGCAAAGACGTAGACAATATGATCCGAGGTCTTCTCCTCCAGTTCGGACTGAAGGTTCCAAGATTCCGGGTCAAGACTTTCGAGCGCACCGTGCGCGGACTGATCGGTAAGAACAAAAAGCTGCTCACCGTCGTGGATGCGCTCCTTGATGTGCGTCGTGTGATCGAAGCACGCGCCCGGGCGCTAGAGCAGGTCGCAACCGCCACAGCTAACGCGGACCCTGTGTGTTGCCACCTCATGACTGCGCCCGGCGTCGGGGCGCTTGTGGCTCTCACATATCGCGCCGCTGTCGATGTGCCGGAGCGATTTACCCACTCCCGAACGGTGGGCGTCCACTTCGGGCTGACGCCTCGCACAAAGCAGTCGGGGGAACTCCTGCGGCGTGGGAGAATCTCCAAGTGCGGCGATGAGAGCGTGCGCACCGCTCTCTTTTTGGCGGCGAGAACTTTACTTTCGAAGGTAAAAAGACAGTCAGACCTCAGGAGTTGGGGCCTGGCGGTTGCGGCCAAGCGGGGCTTCATGAAAGGAGTCATTGGTGTCGCTAGGCAGTTAGCTGTCGTGATGCACAGAATGTGGCTCGACAACTCGGACTTCCGAGCCTCAGCGTTGCCGGATTCGTAGCCGGAAGAAGCCATGTGACCGTTGGGCGAGATTGGAAGGCGCGCAGCAAACTCGCGGTGCCAATTGACCGCTGATGACGTTTGATCTGCTGGGTTGCTCGCATCTTCTAATCCAAACGCCCTATCGTTCACCGGCCCAACGCGGAGTCGGAATAGCGCCATGCTGTTGCGTGGCGCGGACGTGGCGAGCCTCGGAACATGCTTTGCGGAAATATCGCGTATTGCCTTCTGAGCCGCCACGTGGCCGTCCGATGCTTAGCGCCGGCCCCTCTTGCGTTGCTTTCGGCCGAGCTCCTGCCAGCGTCTTTTGTCCGCCCCTGCTGCTAACGCCTGCACGAGTCCTATCAAGTGGAGCTGCGACTCCGGTTCGGTGATCCGTGCGAATGCCTCAAGGATGAGGGGCGCGTCCTTCGTCTCAAGGCCGAGCCCATCCGTCCGGAGCACCGGCGACACCGCCTGCTCGCCAACCAGGAATGCAACCGTCGTCTCAAGAACCGCGGACGCCCTGATCAGCCCGACTGCATAGAGGGTCGACTGACCGGTCTCATACTTCACGAGCTGCGGCACGCCGACGCCGAGCGCTGCCGCAAGCGCGTCGCGGCGAAGCCCAAGGTAGCGGCGCCGCTCGCGGATGCGACGACCGATGGCGACGTTGATCGGATCGGCCAGGCGTCGCACCCGTGGGAGCGCGGTCAGTGCCCGGTCGGCACAGGCTCGCTGTTCGGAGATCCGCACTTCACGAACCTCTTGGTGGTCTTGTCCCGGCAGCGTGCGGCCGGCGGTGGCGTGGCGGGCTTGCAGACGCTGGCCGCGGCGAACTGACCGTTGGCCTGGTGGCACTTCCCCTGAGCGTCGAGATAGGGGGCCGTGTGCGCCGGCGCGGCCATTGTGGGGCCCGCGAGCGCGAAGAGGATTGCGGCGATGGCGATGGTTTTAGTCATTGCGATTCTCCCAGTAGGGCGCAGCCTCAAGGGGGCGGTTGGAACTTGACTGTCGTAGAGAATATTTTACCGGCGAGTGGAGTGCCATTCGCGGTGCTGGAGTAAGGGCGAAAGCGGCAGCCGACCTTTGCCGCAGCTTCGCCAAAGCCAAGGTTTGCAGGGGTTTCGGAAGTCCAAGTGCAGCGAGTTACCCGGTTCAGATCGGAGACCTCGCAAGCGATCGTGGCTTCGCCCGCAGTGCCGGTCGTGCGTGCTCTTGGTGGATAGAACTCCAGAGCAGGGTCAGGCTCGTCCGGACAGGTCACGACGGCTGTGCCGGCGGGGAACGCATCTAGCACCGTAAGGCCGCCCGCTTGTGCTGTGCCCGCTAGAGTCATGGCCGTGGTGAAGGCGCCAGCGATTGATAGCCACCTCACCGATGGCGGACGTAGTGGTGGCCGCCGAACGGGCCGCGGTAGTGGCCGCCCCGGTGTGATGAACGCCTTGAAGTTCGGTGCTATGGGCACGCGCCTGCTTGCCGTGCGCCGTAAGTCGCCTGGTCCTCTGTGTATCCGTCTCCAGCACTCGAAGACAGTTGATGAATGAGCGCCCTGCATGAGAATCCGGAAATGCCAAGGTATTGCCGGGCAGATTTAGCTGCGTTCTCGTTCCAATCAACAGCAAGACTATCCACCGCGACAGTAGCGTCCTCGACATCATAGCTATCACCCGCGTCCGATGACAGTTGATGAATTAGACCTTCTCGCGAGAAGCCGGCTATGCTGAGATACTGCTTCGCCGATCTTACGGCATTCCTCTGGGCCGCAGTCAGATGTGCTGCTTGACTTGGCGCCCCCACTGCCGCGTTGTCAAGGACATACGCTGTTGCTGAAAGAGCTCCTGCGATGAGCACCGCTCTGAACGTATGCGTCATCCGAGAATGCACCAACATCTCCCTTCACCGATGCTTGTGATGGTAGCCGCGGACGCCGAAATGGTTGGTGTAGTGGCCGCCGCGGTGTGACGAACCATGCCCGCCGAAGTAGCTGCCGCCGCGGGCGTGGCTTCTGGCGTAGGACGCGGAGCCGGCGACCGCGGCCATTGTGAGCGCGAGCGCGATGATGCCGAGCGTTCTCATCCTTCCCCCCTGAGATGAATTAAGCGGGACATGAAACGCGGGTTGAGTCTACCCAGCAGTGCGATAAAGCTCGCGGCCGTGCGTACTGCGGCTAGGGGGGGGCAGCTTGAAAGAAAACGCTTTCGTGCGGGCACCGCCGTCCCGATGGCGGGCGGTCATGGACACGCCGACTAAGGCCCTCAACGTCGCCCGCTGCGCTGCGGGTGTGTCCTTCGCGCTGGCCATCGGATCGGGCGAAGAGGTGGCGAAATGGATCAAGGTCGGCGGCGTCAGCGTCATTTTTGGCAGGATGCCAGCTGCGATTGAGGCGGCAGAACTGCTGGCAGCGATTATTGTGGGCATGATCGCATATTTGCGGCCCGCGATCTGGCCGACAGTGCTCGTCTTGGCCTTGTTGGGAGTGGACGTCGCCTATCACGCAATGACTCGCGGCTTCGACATGACGATTGTTCTCGATCTCGCTTTCGCGCCGTTTGCGGCGATTTCTTTTGCGGGCGTGCGTCGCTATGCGGAGCTGCATGCGGACGCAGCTCGTGTGAATCGCGCCTAGTCGCGAGCAGCCTTGCGCCTCGCCGCCAGCTCGCCCTGCGTCGGCCGCGGCGGCACATCGTCCGGCCAGGGCGCGACCAACTCCCGGTACTGGTAGAGCCCCGGAATGCGCGCCTTGAAGTGCGCGCGGCCCTCGCACCGCAGTCGCCGGCAAGGCGGCTTGCGGTTCCAGAGGCTCAGGCCCGGTCCCTTCACCTTGATCATGGCCGCGAGGTCCACCGCCATCTCCAGATGGCAGGCGTCGCACCACGAGACGACGTCCCAGCCTTCGCGAAACATGTCCCCGATTGTCTCGGCCTTCCGCCGCCACTCGTGCATTCCGTAGCGGTCGAGGTTGCGCTGACCCATGAACGGAAGGAGAACGCCAGGACTCGGCTAGGCGTCAAGGCGGGCCGCTGCGGAAGGTGTGAATATGGACGATCCGCCCGGCGTCCCGCTAGGGCACTACCGGGGCCAGGCAGGCGTCCGGTTCACCTGTCTCGGCTGCATGCGCCACCGCGACCTAGACCTTGAGACGGTGATCGCGGGCCTGGAGGCCCGGGGCGTCGGTGGAGCGCGGACGGGGATACGAGCCGTGGCGGGGCTGGTCAGGAAGCCTTGTGAAAGGTGCGGGGGAGTGAGGTTTGCAACGGCGCCTGCGTTCAGATGAGGGCGCTGCCCCTGCGCTCGCGCGCGGGGTCCAGCGGTTGGCTTCGCGCTGAGGGGGAGCGTATCTTGAAGACATGCTCCGGAAAGGCGACATCGCTAAGTGGCATGCAAAGGAGCGGGCTCTGCGAAGGCTTGCTGAGGCTCCTGCGAACCCGTTCCCGAAGAGCATCAGGCGCGGCTCCGGGCGATCGTGGAGCGGAACAAGACGCGGCGGCGTCGAGACGATGATCCCCCGGCCGCAGCTCCGGCGCCCGTCATGCCCCGCGGCGGTGGGGGCGGTATGCTCGGCGGGGCGGCCGTCGTCGCCGCCGACATCGGCGACTGACGCTCACTTCCCGCGCGCGAGAGCCAACGTTGGCGTAGAAGCCGTGGGGATAGCGGCGCCGGGTGCGCTATTGGCCATTGTCGACTCGTCGACGCTCAGCCCGGTGGGATGCCATTAGTGCTCGAAGGCTGCGCGCCAGCGCGATTTTGGGTCTGGCGTGCTGCCAATGCACTAGGGGGGACTTCGCTATGGGATTGGCGCGCTCAGCGGTGCTCGCCGCGCTGTTGCTAGCGGCTCTGGCGGGCTGCAAACCGAAAGTCGTGGGTTGGACGCCTGACGGCGCGCCGAACGCTCCTCCACCGCCGAAGTGTGATGGCTGCACCCCGGTGGCCCCAGCGAACGTGCCTCATCTGAAGGCCGGCTATTGGCAGTCCTCCTCGACAAGTTCCACCGGCGCGACCTCTTCCAGGCCCTGGTGCACTCATGGTGCTTCCATCGGCCCGCGCATGGGCCCGGAAGGTCTCGGCCAGGGGTGCACCTTTAGCGGCGTACAGCAGAGCCCGGCGGGGGCTTACGTATATGACGTGATCTGTCTCGGGAACGGCGCCACCAGCGACGGCCACACGAGCTATAGGGGTGACTTCATCTCGCACTACACCATCGACTCCATCCAGACGGACACCCAGGCAGGAGAAGCTCCGCACGTGACGACGGGGCACACGGAATCGCACTATTTGGGCGACTGCCCGGCCGGGACACGAGCGGAAGACTAGCCGTTGCCTTTAGCCGCCGTGGCGGCCCTTCAGGCGCTCTGAAGCGCCCGGCAATGCTCAGCGGAACATCGTCCAGCCTAAGAACATCACCAGCACGCCGAATATGTAGAGCAGGAATGCCGCCCAACCCCACGACACCCCGCCCATGCGGCCCAGCTGGTCGCGCACCTCGCTATGCGACGGCTTGGCCGGATTGTAGTACACCGGGAAGGTCCCGGCGGGGGCGTACTTGGCCTGCAGCGCCGGGAAGTTCTTGGGCTTGTCGGAATAGAACATCCCCCTGAAGGTCTCGCCGCCGACTTCATAGCTGTAGTGAATAGAGTACCTGTCGAACTCTCCGCCGTTCTCGCCGGGGGTCCGCTGGCGCGTCACGCCACTAGACCCAATGGTGGCCGGCGTCGTGGGCCAGGAAGCCTTGGTGGCGGCCTCTTTGCGGCTAAGGCGGTGAAAATAGACCCCTACCCGCGATTGTGCCTCCGGCACGCCCGCTCCGGGTTTGTCGGTTGGGCGACACTCAGGCCGGCCACGCAGACGCTACCGTCGGAGCGCCGCCGTCGGGCGGGGGTTGGGAGACCATCATGAACGTTCGCTCCGGCGTTTTCGGCGCCCCTTGGCGTGTTGGTGCCGCATTGGCCGGCGCCCTTCTACTGGCTGCAGGCCCCGCGCTTGGGGCTCCCGCCATCGGCGACAGAGTCTCAGTCGAGGAAGGCGGCAGCTGCTGCTACGACGGAACCGTGATCGGCGTCGGTGGGCCAGGCCCCGTCGAGGGTTATCTCCTGATCCACCACGACAATCCGAGTTCGCTCGACGCGTACGCGCGACCCGACCGGGTCCATCCGCGTGGCGGTGGCGCCCGTGCGACGGGCAACGGCGCTGCCGGTCACACAGGTGGCTGTCAGATCATGACCATCGGAAACAAGCCCGTCTGCGTCCCGCGCTGAGCGAGTCGGCGGCCTACTTGCCCCGCCGGGAACAGTCTCGCCCGAGCCCATCATAGGCGTGGCGGCTATAGCGCGCCCATTGGCACGCCAAGCGTTCCCGGATCATCTCCGCTCCCAGATCGCGCGTCTGCGACGTCCAGCACCGGCCGACCATCCGGCCGTACCTGTCCCACTGATCGCCGGCCGGCTCGCACCATACCTGACGCCCGCTGGTGAGCTGGATCATCCGGGCCTTGGCCGCCTGGCCGCCGGGCTCCTCGGCGATGCCCTGGGCAGGGTGGGCGATCTCCGGGGCGTTGATCCCGAAGATACGGACCCGCTGGCCAGCGCATGTGATCGTGTCGCCGTCTGCTACGTGGGGGCCGTAGCATGCAAGCGGGGCCGAGATTGCGGGAGTGACCGCGGCAAGCGCCACCACGCAGGCCGCGACGTGGGTGTTGTTCAAGATCAATGCGAACGGTTCTCCGATGTGCATTGTGGGACGCAATGGCTCCGTACACGATCGATCTCCATGACGAGCGCGGCAAGGTGCGGGAGCGCCGGAACGCGCTGTTCGCACACGACGACGACGCGATCGATCATGCCGGCCGCCTGGGGCATTCGCACGAAATCAAGGTGTGGCAGGGGGAGCGCCTGGTTGCGCACTTCCCGGCCATAGAAGGACCGCTCGCTGGCGGTTGACCGCTTGTTCCTTCTGCGGTCTTCAACTGGTGAGTGGGTAGCGGCCGCGAAAAACCGGTCCTTACGCCAGCTACCCCGGGCTCAGGAAGCGCATCGAGCCGCGGTTCGCTGAACCATAAATGAAAACGGAGGCCCAGACGGTGCCGGGCCTCCGCTGCGCGGCAGCGCTAGGCTGCTCCGATCAGTCGTGCGGCCTTGAGGCTGCGCCGGCGACGGCTCCCGTGCCGCCACCCACTGCGGCGCCAACCGCCGCGCCGGGGGCGCACCCAATTGGGAGCGTTACAATACACCCGATTGCTGCGCCGAGACCGGCGCCCGCCGCTCCGCCGGCCAAGGCGCGAGCGCCCGGATCGTCGTGCCACCTTCCGTCCCGGTCGTAGTATCCACGGTCATTGTCCGGGTCGCTGCGCCAGTGGACATGCTCATCGCTTTGGTGGGCGTCGTACCAGTCCGAATTGTAATAGGTGACCGGCGCATCAGGCCCGTAAGCATACCTCTGGTGCACCCGCCAGCAGTCGCCGTATTGATTGCAGGCGACATAGGTCCGTTCGACAGTCTCAGCGCTCGCGGCTGCCGGAATCATTGAGCTTCCACCTACAATGGCGAGAAATGAACCCAGTCCGATCGCAGCAGTAATAATCTTCATAGATCACCTTTTTTGGCGATGGGCGCAGGCCCAGCTGTCATCCTGCGACAAACGAGGCGGGAAAGACCTTGGTTCCAGCTGGACGGCAGAGATCGCGCCCAGAGCAGTGACGTGGGCAACAGAAGTGAGGTCTGAGAGCCGAACGGCACAGCTTGTTGTTACGCTCGCGAAGTGTAATCGGCAGCCACATTGGGAAAAATCAATGTAGTGAGCCCCAGAGCATGAGATTTTGCATTGGAATGCTAGGCCAGCCTGAGCCTAACTACACGCCCTGCGCGGTGATCGTCGCCATCGCCCGCGCTGCTGAGGGTAGGCGCCGGTGCTGTCGACCTCGCCCACTTAACGCGACAAGACCGCCATGCCGGACGCGGCTGACGCCACAGCGCTGCCATGACCAAACCAACTGGGCCTAGGGGCTTTTCAGCCGGCACTCCGCGACGCATCGTATGGTGCGGAGGTGGCCCAAATGCGGATTGGAGCCTTAGCTGTCGTCGGCCTTGTTGCAGCCGCGATATCACTGGCGTCTCCAGCGCCAAGCCAGGACGAGTTCCACTCAGGGGGCGGGGCCTCGGCGGCCGGCTTGACCACTTTCAGCGGCACAACGTCCGATCCCGACCTTCGTCGGCGACTGGAGAACGGGTGCTACGGTCCCGGCATGGCGGCCAGCGCAGCCCGCTCCGGCCCACCCGTGCATCTCTCGTGGAACGAGTATAAGCGCGAGGATGACGCCGGTCGCATATTCTGGTGTCAGCCCTGTGGGGACGGCACCGCGATGTGCTGGCGTAGCCAGCAAGGTTCAAATTCCGAAATCGCACAAAACCCGCCCGACGACACGTTCATCCGTCATGGTCGATCCGACAACCGGCGCTTCACCCTCGGAGGCGATCAAACCGGGGGGAACCGCACGCCGCGCTCCCCCGACGACTATGCTCCCTACCCCACCACTCCACCGAGGCAGCCGGCTGGTCGTTCCGGTCAGCCGCAGACGCCGCGCCTTGCGCCGATCATCCCGGAGGCGGTTCGCCAGGTCGTTATCAAAGACACGAGATTCGTGGGCATCGCGACCGAGGCTGGTGGGTGCATGTGGTGGGGGAAAGTTCTGCTCGCGGACGGCTATCTGTACGCCTGCCTCGGCAATCATGCGGACGGTGACTCTGCGGGCGGCCCCGTTGGTCCTGTCGGTGGGCGCGCGTCTCGCTACAAATCCGTGAGCGGCAGATTCTATTTCGACGCGGCCGGTCCGGTCTTCGATGTCCGGAGCATCAACGGCAAACCGACCACACCCAAGTCCATGCGCCTCTCCCGGGCGAACTAGTCGTCCGGCGCGGCAGACGCTTCAACGCTGGCGGGGGCAAATGAGTGGCAAGCCGGCGTCGCAGAGCTTCGTAGGAGCCCCCGGG
>Ga0207695_10007834_pt1 | contig 13513 bp, 11 predicted proteins | sample KBSC54metaG_FD_184354 | JGI IMG/M metagenome (GOLD analysis project Ga0207695, IMG submission 184354) | Corn rhizosphere microbial communities from Kellogg Biological Station, Michigan, USA - KBS C5-4 metaG (SPAdes) (version 2) | ecosystem: Host-associated > Plants > Roots > Rhizosphere > Soil...
CCGCTGAAAAGCAAGTGGAGGTCCTGGAAAAAGACTACCAGGTGGCACGGTCGGCCAACCTCCGCCTGCCGCCCGGCTGGCACGCGCATCTGGCAACATTGTACTTCCAGCTGGGTAAACCGGATCAGGCTCGCCAGGAGCTGCTCACCGAAAAGGCGGAGTTTCCCGAGTCCGCGGTCTTCGTGGATCGTCTGATTACCAACCTGAAGAGGCCCTGATGGGCAGGTTTACTCTTTGGCGTGGGCTCGTGCCTGCCGTTTCGATCCTGCTGCTGCTCGGGGGCTGCCAGTCGACGAAGTCATTTGACTATACGAACTTCCGCGCTCATCCACCGCGATCGATCCTGGTCATTCCGCCACTCAACGAGAGCACCGAGTTGGAGGGGACCTACAGCTATCTGTCCACGGTGAGCCGGCCGATCGCGGAGCGCGGTTATTATGTCTTTCCCGTTGCCGTAGTCGACCAATTCCTGAAAGAGAACGGCATGCCGACAGCGGGAGAGATGAACCAGATCCCCGCCCGCAAGATCGGTCAGATTACCGGCGCCGATGCCGTGCTGTTCATCGATCTCAGGAAATATGGCAGCAAGTATGTCGTACTCAACAGCGTGACCACGGTCGAAGTACTGGCAAAGCTCGTGGATACGCGCACCGAAACCATCCTATGGGAAGGGCGCGGGTTCGCCCAACAGTCCGGCAACGGCTCGGGCAACCTGCTCGCCGACATGATCGCGGCGGCGATCACCCAGGCTATCAACAAGAAGACCGACACCGCCCACAACGTCAGCCGCGTGGCCAACACCACCCTCTTTCTGCCTGAAAATACCGGGCTGCCATACGGACCCTACAGCCCGAAATACAATCTCGAGCGCTGAGCTCAGCTCAAGCTCTGACGACGCAATTTGTGGGTGGGGCGTTACCCTGGGCTCCGCCAGGGGAACGCATATGTTAATAATCGCGCGTTAGACTCGCTCGTTCGGAATGCTGCGATACTCTGCGTAACGAAGGCGATCGCGGAGCGGCCATGGACCTCAAGAGAATCGGAGTCTGGGCGGGGCTGGATGCCCTATCTGCCACGGATGCGGCTGGGTTCGCGAAGCGCGTGGAGCGTTGGGGCTATGGCGCGCTGTGGACGCCGGAGGCGGTCGGGCGCGAAGTTCTATCCACGGCCGCATGGCTTCTGGCCAATACCGACAGACTGACCCTCGCCAGTGGGATAGCCAACATCTACGCTCGCGACGCGCTCGCGGCCTCATCGGCGCAGAAAGGACTCAACGAGCAATCCGGCGGCCGCTTCCTGCTTGGCCTGGGCGTTTCGCATCAACCGCTGGTCAAGGACCTGCGGCAGCATGAATACGGCAGGCCCCTGGTAACCATGCGCGCCTATTTGCAAGCAATGGCCACCGCGCCGTACCAGTCGATCGCGCCTGCGCAATCCCCCAAGACCGTTCTAGCCGCCTTGGGCCCAAAGATGCTCGAGCTTGCGGCGGAACTGGCCGACGGCGCCCATCCATACAACGTGACACCCGAGCACACTCGCCAGGCACGCTCGATCATCGGCAAGAACAAACTTCTATGTGTCGAGCAAGCGGTCATCCTGGAACAGGATCCCGCGACTGCGCGCGCAATAGGCCGCAAATTTCTCGGCTTCTACATGGGCTTGCCGAACTACGTCAACAACTGGAGACGCCTCGGGTTTGGCGATACCGATTTTGCCGGTGGGGGCTCGGATCGACTGATTGATGCCGTCATCGCGTGGGGCGACGAGAAGGCGATTCGCGGTCGCATCGACGAGCATTGGCAGGCGGGCGCGGACCACGTCTGTGTCCAGGCGGTGGGTACAACGGCAGTACCCGATGAGCGGGTGCTGAGTTTGCTGGCTCCGGGGGTTTAGCGCTCAACTGGAGCCATTCGATGACTTTGTGCGCCTTGATTGCGATCAAAGAGCGTGAGCGTTGCAAAACGCGTCTCGCGGAGTCGCTCAGTGAGCGCGCACGAGTGGAACTGGTTCGACACATGCTCGCCTCCGTTCTCAAAGCTACGGCGAGCGCGCAGACGGTGCACCAAACCATCGTAGTGAGTCCCGCACGGGATCAGATTCCCGCCGAGATACCGGTCCTGGCCGACACGGGCGAGTCTCTCAACCATGCGCTGGCGCAGGCCCATGGCATGCTCCGCGAAATAGGTTGCCGCGAGGTGGTTGTGCTCCCCGCGGATTTGCCGAGAATCACTGGGGCTGAGATTGACACGCTCGTGCGGGCTGGCCGTGCCGGCGGCTTCTCGATTGCTCCCGATGCGAGCGGCACCGGTACAAACGCGCTGTGCCTGGTTTCGACGCAGCCGTTTCGTTTTCAATTTGGTCCTGACAGCCAGCGCTTGCACATCCAGGAGGCGCAACGAATGGGTTTGAGCCCGCAGGTCATCCGTCTCCCCGGTCTGGCATTCGACGTCGATTTGCCTGCCGACCTGGAGCTCATGGAAGAACACCGATGGCACACTCGTCTGCGCGCCTGAACGCGCTGCTGCGCGCTGTAGAGACGGGGCATCGGCCCGAGTTGGCCGAAGCATTGGAGCTGTTGCCCGAGGCACCGGTATCTGAGCTTCTGTCCACTGCCGAAACACTGACTCTGGAAGGTTTCGGGGCCGTGGTGACGTATTCACGCAAAGTGTTCATACCGTTGACGCAGCTCTGCCGGGATGTTTGTCACTACTGCACGTTTGCCAAAGCGCCCCGCAATCTAGACAGCCCATACCTGACACCCGACCAGGTCCTCGCGATCGCACGTGCCGGCCAGGCGGCAGGCTGCAAGGAGGCGCTATTTACCTTGGGAGACAAGCCTGAAGAGCGATACTCGGTTGCCCGCAAGGCTCTCGAGCTGGCAGGTGCCGCCAGCACGCTCGATTACCTGCAACGCATGGCAGCGCTCGTGTTGGAACAGACAGGTCTGCTACCGCACCTGAATCCCGGTATCATGGAAGCGTCGCATTTTCAGAGCCTCCGGCCCGTGAGTGTTTCCATGGGCTTGATGCTCGAGAGCGCGTCCGATCGGTTGATGCAGCGTGGTGGACCACACTTCGGCTCGCCCGACAAGGTGCCCGCGAGGCGCCTGACTACGCTGCGGACTGCGGGCGAGTTGCATGTTCCCATGACAACCGGCCTGCTGATCGGGATCGGTGAGACGCGCCGGGAGCGCCTCGAATCGTTGCTGGCATTGCGCGAGCTCCAGGATGAGCACGGGCATCTGCAAGAGCTGATCATTCAGAATTTCCGCGCCAAGCCCGGCACCCGGATGGCGCGCGCCCCTGAGCCGTCTCTGGAAGAGCAATTGTGGACGCTTGCCGTGACCCGGCTGCTGTTTGGCCCGGGTATGTCGATTCAGGCGCCACCCAACCTGCAGCCCGAGGGCTTGGGCCATCTGGTGCGGGCGGGAGTCAACGATTGGGGCGGTGTATCGCCGGTAACACCCGATCACGTGAACCCCGAGGCACCCTGGCCACATCTCGATGAGTTGGCGCGTGCCACTGCAGAAGCCGGTCGCACCCTGGCCGAGCGTCTGGCGTTGACTCCGGCGTACGCGAGGCGGCCGGAATTGTGGACCGAACCTGCTATGACGACGCGCGTGCGCCGTCTGACTGACAGCCGCGGGCTTGCGCGTTCGGATGGGTGGTATGCCGGCTCAAACACAGAGCCGCCTGCGCTCGCCGGCCGGTGGCCATCCAGAGTACGCGCGAGAGCTCATTCCAGTACGAGCGCGATTGTGGCGGCGGCGCGAGCCGGCCACTCGCTGCGAGAAGAGCACATCGCGCGTCTTTTCTGCGTCGAAGGGCGGGATCTCGATGAGGTCATCGCCGCCGCCGACGAGCTCCGCAAGGAGTCTGTCGGAGATACCGTGACCTATGTCGTCAATCGCAACATCAACTATACCAACATCTGCCTGTATCACTGCGGCTTCTGCGCGTTCTCCAAAGGTCGCGGGTCGACAGACCTGCGCGGCCCCGCTTATAACCTGGAGCTCGATGAAATTGCGCGGCGCACCGTTGAGGCTGCCGATGCCGGTGCGACCGAGGTATGTCTGCAGGGTGGCATTCATCCCAGTTTCACCGGCGACACCTATTTGAGCATCGTGCGCGCGGTGAAGGAAGCCGTGCCCTGGATACACGTGCATGCCTTTTCGCCGTTGGAAATACGGCATGGCGCGGGCACGCTCGGCCTGACGCTCGCGCACTATCTGGAGCGGTTACGGGATGCCGGCCTTGCGACGCTGCCCGGTACTGCGGCTGAGATTCTGGACGATGAGATCCGATCGATCATCTGTCCAGACAAACTCCGCACGGACGAGTGGCTCGAAGTGATTGCGACAGCCCACCAGGTCGGCCTGCGCACCACAGCGACAATCATGTTCGGGCACGTGGAACAGCCAGTCCACTGGGCACGACACCTCCACCGGCTACGCGATCTGCAGACGCGTACCGGAGGAATCACCGAATTCGTGCCGCTGGGCTACGTCCACATGGAAGCCCCTCTGTGGCGCAAGGGACGGACACGCTCCGGTCCGACTTTCCGGGAAGCCGTGCTCATGCACGCTGTCTCGAGATTGGTGTTGAATCCGGTGATCCAGAACATTCAGACCTCCTGGGTGAAGATGGGGGCTCAGGGGGCGGCGCTCTGCCTGCAGGCCGGTGCCAACGATCTCGGCGGTACCCTCATGAACGAATCGATCACCCGGGCCGCCGGCGGGGTGAACGGACAGGAGCTGGATGCCTCCAAACTCCAGGCGCTGGCCGCACAGATCGGCCGGCCGGCTCGGCAACGCACTACGCTCTACGATCGGCTGACACCCAAAGGCGCATCCCATGCTGCGACTCGGATACAAGGCCTCAGCGGAACAGTTTAGCCCAAACCAACTGCTCGAATTCGCGCTGCTCGCTGAGCAACGCGGCTTCGACTCCGTGTTCATCAGCGATCATTTTCAACCTTGGCGACACACGGATGGCCACGCGCCTTTTGCTATGGCGTGGCTGGGTGCGCTCGGCGCACGCACCTCCCGAATCCTCATGGGGACCAGCGTGCTGAGCCCGACATTCCGCTATCACCCGGCGATCATCGCACAGGCCTTCGCCACACTCGGGTCTATGTTTCCCCAACGTCTCATTCTAGGCGTGGGGACGGGTGAGTCTCTCAACGAAGTTCCGGCACTAGGTATTCAATGGCCCGAACCCAAGGAGCGTACAGCGCGTCTCAAGGAGGCCGTCGCGCTGATCCGCCAGTTGTGGCGAGAGGAACGGGTGACCTTCAAGGGAGAGTACTATCGTACCGAGCATGCCACCATTTACGACAAGCCCGCGGTAGCGCCGCCTGTTTATATCGCGGGCGGCGGTCCTGTCATGGCCAGGTTTGCCGGCCAGTGCGGCGATGGCTTCATTTGCACGAGCGGTAAGGCACAAGAGCTCTATCAGAAAACTCTCCTGCCCAACTTCAGGACGGGAGTCCAGGACTCGGGCCGCAAGCCGGAGGACGTGGACACGATGATCGAGATCAAGGTCTCTTTCGATACCGATCCGCAGCGCGCACTGGAGGACACCCGCTATTGGGCCGCGCTGGCGTTGTCGGAGGAGGAGAAGCGCTCGGTGCAGGATCCCCTGGAGATGGAGCGGCTCGCCAACCAGGTACCGGTAGAACGCGCGGCGAAGCGCTGGATTGTCTCGAGCGACCCCCAGGAGCATGTGGAAAAGATCCGCTGGTACATTGACATGGGCTTCCATCACCTCGTCTTTCACGCTCCCGGGCCCGATCAGGCACGGTTTCTCGACTTATACTCCGAGCACATCTTGCCGCGCTTGCGTACGGGCGTTTGAATGAGTGCCGTCACCGAGCTTCGTCTCCTCGCGTTGACCGGTTTTCCTCGAGTCGTTGCCGGGGATGACTTGGGGAAGCTGACGGCAGCAGCAATGCGACGTTGCGAGCTACACCTGCAGCCGACGGATCTGTTGGTTTTCGCTCAAAAGGTGGTGTCCAAAGCGGAGGGTCGGTGCATCGACCTCACGACCGTCACGCCGAGCAGGCAAGCGCTGGAATTGGCGCAAACGGTGCAAAAAGACGCGCGGCTCGTGGAGCTGGTACTGCGCGAATCGCGGCGAATCGTACGGGCGGCCAAGGATGTTCTGATCGTCGAGCACCGTCTCGGGCTCATCATGGCCAACGCGGGGATCGATCAGTCCAATGTGGCGGATCCCACCGCTGGCGAATTCGCTTTGCTGCTGCCCGAAGACCCGGATGCCAGCGCCGCCCGCCTGCGCACGCGGCTGGGAGAACTGACCGGCTGCGAACCGGGCGTCCTCATCAGTGATAGTTTTGGGCGGCCCTGGCGCCTGGGCACTGTTGGTACAGCGATAGGTTGCGCCGGGGTTGCCGCCACCGTGGATCTGCGGGGCTCGAGCGATCTGTTTGGTCGGCCATTGCGCGTCACTGTCGTAGGCCATGCTGACGAGCTCGCCGCCGCAGCCTCGCTGCTCATGGGGCAGGCTGGTGAAGCGCAGCCGGTGATCTTGATCAGGGGGCTCGCGCCGCAGGGGCCACATCAGCCGGCCGCCGCTTTGTTGCGTCCACCCGAGCAGGATCTGTTCCGATGAGCGGTCACGTCGTCGCACTTTGCGGCGGTGTGGGCGGAGCGAAGCTCGCGCATGGTCTGACATTGGCCCTGCCCCCGCAGGAGCTGACTATCGTCGTCAACACGGGCGACGACTTCAAACATCTGGGGTTGCACATTTCGCCGGACCTGGATTCGGTAATGTACGCCCTTGCCGGCCTCGCCGATCCTGCCCGTGGCTGGGGTCGACGCGAGGAGACCTGGACCTTCATGGGTGCCCTCGAGGGACTGGGCGGGGAAAGTTGGTTCCGTCTGGGTGACGGCGACCTGGCGACCCATGTGGAGCGCAGTTGGCGCCTCGCGCAGGGTGCGACCTTGAGTGCGGTGACGGCTCGTCTCTGCGCTGCCCTTGGCATTGGGCCATGCGTGCTGCCGATGAGCGATGATCCAGTTCGGACCCGTGTGCTTACCGATGACGGCTGGCTCGATTTCCAGGAATATTTCGTGCATCGTCAGTGCCAGCCACGAGTGCGGGACTTCATGTTCGCCGGTGCCGATGAGGCGAGTGCGCAGGCGCAGGTGCTGGAGACGCTCGGGCGCCCCGATCTGCGCGCCATCATCATCTGTCCGTCGAACCCTTTCGTGAGTATCGAGCCCATCCTGGCGGTTTCTGGCATGCGCGCCGCCATACAAAGCGTGCAAGCTCCGGTGCTTGCCGTGACACCCATCATCGGCGGCAAAGCCATCAAAGGACCGGCGGGCAAGATGCTCGCGGAGTTGGGATTCGACGTGAGTGGCATGGCCGTCGCGCACCGCTACCTGGGCATCATCGATGGCTTCGTGCTGGATGAGGTGGACGAGGCGCGCGCGGAGCCCATCCCCGGCATTGAGATCTTCACCGCGCCGACGCTCATGAGCAGCGTTGACAACCGATTGCGGCTCGGTCGCGAGGTATTACGTATCGCTGACACGCTGGCTGCCCGATCATCCGTATGACACCTGAGTTGGAGGACACATCATGGCCGAACCGAGTGGACCGAATGAGCTGCCCGTCTGGATCAAAGATCACCTCGATCGTTATCTGGCGACCAATGGTGAGGATGGCTACCTTTGGGATGCGAGCCTCGGTGGCGGCAAGGGAATGATTCCCACGCTGCTGCTGACCACTACCGGACGGAAATCCGGGCGCGAGCTCACTCTACCGTTGATTTTCGGCCGCTCCGGAGATGACTACGTCGTGGTCGCCTCCAAGGGTGGGGCGCCCCAGCATCCGGCCTGGTACCTGAATCTCGAGGCCAACCCTGACGTGAAGGTGCAAGTGAAGGCCGACAAGTTCAACGCTCGCGCGCACACGGCCAGCGCGCAGGAGCGGGCGACCCTGTGGCCCAGGATGGTCGAAATCTATGGGCCTTATGCTGACTACCAGAAAAAGACCGACCGGCAGATTCCGGTCGTCGTGTTACAACGCGTCTGAGAAATCGGGGCTTCCATCGCTGGAAGCCCCGATTTGATTCAACTTACGGTCGGGTCCAAAGAAGGATCACGCCGTCGCGATCCCGGAGAGTTACCGAGGTTACCACGGCGCCGTTGTTGACTGTGTGTTCCAGTCTGCCGTTGATGTGCTTGACACCGGTTAGACCGTGCGGGCTCAGCAGTCCGCCGACATAGACCGTTCGCGACCCGTTGCCCTTCGGGTTCCAGAGCACTACGCCGTATTGGAATTCGCGCTTCCATACGCCGTTGCTCCACGCACCACCCTGGGGATTGCCCGCCGCAGTCGATACGGGGTTGCCCAGGTACCCTTCGCCGGCGCCGGCGTTATCGAACTCGTCGAACCAACGGCGGTTCGTCGTGGTTTCCTCGTCATAAGAGCCGTAGTCGGGGCAGTAGTAGCCGTTGTTCATCAGAGCCGCGGTGATGCCGTAACGCGCGCCTTGGTAGGCCGGAGACCAGCTCGAGGGATACCCGGAACTGAACGTCAGCGGGTCGCTGCCGTTGGCCTGAACGTTGCCCTGGCTCAACAGCAGCAGCTTGGAGCCGCCGAAGTTCTTGATCGCTGTTTGATACCACTGTTGCAACTTGAGCGAGCCGCCGTAGCTTTCGATCGAGAACGACTTGCCGAGGGCGTGCTCGATGGCGCCACCTTCCAGGACTCCGCTCAAGGGGGAGGTGCCGGCCAGAACCTGACTGTTGAGAGTCGGATTCGTGCCGTAGTAGTTGTTGAGAGCCAGTGCGAAGGTCGCACCCGCGTTGCCGAGCTGCTGACTCCCCGGCCAGGCGCTATCGAGATAGGTGAAAAATTCCTTTTCGCCCGCCATTACGGCGGCGTATGTGCTGGGCGCATTGTGAGCCTGGGTGGTGCCATTTCTCACCCAGTCGCCATTGGCCATATTACCGGCGCCGTTGGAGGGGTCGATCATGACGTTATCCAGGAAGAAGCCGTCCAGGGACGGCGCGGCTGATGTCCCGTAGTAGCGGCCCATGTGGAACAGGTCGTTGACGTATTTCGCTCCCCAGGCATAGGGGCCCAGGCCCGTCGCGCCGTCGACCGGAACGTTGGGGCCCATGTCCATCAGCCATTTTTGCGTCGATTGCGGGTCTACAACGGGGGTGCCCGCGGTGCCGCTGGGATAGAGCCACCATTTCTTGGCGACGATCTGCTTGTACCAGGTCGGAAACGGGTTATAGCTCGCATACGTGGAGTTGTAGAGCTCGTTGAGGGCGATGTATTGATACACCTTGGTGCCCACGTGGGATTGGGCCTTGATGCTCCCGATCACCTGCTCCTTGCTGTAGCCGGCGCCGCGCTGCCAGCCTTCGTAGCCGCCATTGATGATCACCACATTGAATTTTGCGGCGAAGGTTTGAAAGGAGCTCGCATACTTTTGTGGGCCTGCCGTCGAAATGATGGCCAGGCGCGGATACTTGTCGTAGTTGGCAGCGAAGCTAGCCGTTGCGGCTGTGAGCGCAGTGCTCCCCAGAAAGACGATCGGTGCAAGGTGACGTGAGCCAAACTGCCGTTTGGTTGTTTTCATGCAAACTCCCGAAGAAAAGACCCCGACGCCGGCCGGCTGGGACGAAGCATCTGTTATGGGAGTTGCACGAGAGAGTGCGGCACAGCTCGAGGCGCTGCCTGATCTCACGAGGCGATGCGACGTTCGCCCCGGCAACTCCGCTGTCATAGGCTTCGTGCCGTTAGACCGGAAGTTTTGCGCCCCCGGCTTTCGCCGGGTTTGCCTTTGGTAACGCTGACGATGGAGCGTCACTGCTGCGCGACATAATGCAGATGGCGTGCCAGGTGATCTAACATATTGATGCTGTTGAAATTCACAGCTATGCCGCGAACGTGGCTGAAGCCAGATGGGATCGATTCTTGTCTGCCTTACCCGACAACTGGACCGTGCAGCCGTCTCAAGGCTGACATAAGCCTCTGTTTTGCAAGTGAAAGATAGGCGTCTCCAATAGGAGACGCGTGGCCTGGACCGGCACAGGAAGCGGTGCGACTTAACAGATGCTGGGCGCATCCAATGGTGCGCGACGGCGCGTGGTAGGGGGTGTCTGTCAATGGCTACAGCCATTGTTTCGCCACAAAGCGCCACCTCTCAGCCCGAAAGCTCGCGGCCGCACGCCAGGATCTCCCGCTGAAATGCTCCCAGCGGTGGAAGTGGGAGAGTTGCGATGCGTCATTGGATTTTTGTGCTCACATGGGGGCTCGTGAGCTCGGTTGCGCTTGCGCAAGGCGGTGCCCAACCGGCGATCCTGGAGGAGCAGTCCGGGACGTTGCTGTTGAAATCGTCCCAGGATGCAGACCCGATCGATGCGCTGCGCGTTGAAACTTCGATACGTGCGCAAGTCACTGGAAACGTCGCGCGGGTGCACGTCACTCAGACGTTCATGAATCCCAGCTCGGACTGGGTGGAAGGTCTGTATGTCTTTCCGCTCCCGGCAGGGTCTGCAGTCGATGAGCTCGTCATGCACGTCGGCGACCGTGAGTTGCGGGGCGAGATCAAAGAGAAACAGGCGGCCAAAGCGCTTTACGAGCAGGCCAAAGCAACGGGCCAGCGGGCGAGCCTGACGGACCAGGAGCGGCCCAATATGTTTACAACCCAGGTGGCAAACATCGCGCCGCAGTCGTCGATTTCGATTGAGATCGGCTATCTCGAGACGGTCCCCTATCGCGACTCGCGCTATACCCTGCATATCCCATTGGCCATCACTCCGCGGTACAACCCGCAGGCTGGCGTGGATCCGGCCTCGCGAAACGCGGCGCAGCTCACGCACGCCATCAACATGGCGGCTGGCACGACTCTGACTCCGGAGCGAGTGACCAGCACACTGCAGCACGTCGACATCGATGTGGAGCTCGCCCCCGGTTTTGCGCTGGACGCAGTGCAGAGCCTACATCATTCGGTCACGGTTACGCGGGATGGCATTCGTCAGCACGTGAAGTTGTCAGGATCGCAGGTCCCCGCTGACCGCGATTTCGAGCTCGTCTGGACGCCAGCCCAACTGCCTGCACTTCAGGCAGCTGTATTCGCCGAGCGGGTAGGCGAGGAGACCTACGCGCTGACGATGCTGTCGCCACCCGTAGTCGCGCAGGAGGGTGCCAAAACCGATGAGAGGCGCGAAGTCATTTTCATCATCGACACCTCGGGGTCCATGTTCGGTCCCTCAATCCAACAGGCGCGGGCCGCGCTACAGCTCGGCGTCGACCGCCTGACTGCGAATGATCGATTCAATGTCATCCGTTTCAGTAGTGATGCCTCCAGTCTGTTCGAGGCTCCCCAGCCCGTGACCGACACCAGCCGCGTACTGGCGAGCCGGTTCATAGGCTCGTTGCAGGCTAGCGGCGGGACCGAGATGAAACCGGCGCTGGAGCTGGCGTTCGCTACACCCCCAGCCGCGCCGCTAGCGGACAATGCAGTGCTGCGCCAGATCGTGTTCATCACCGATGGAGGAGTGAGCAATGAGGCCGAAGTCATTGCACTGATCCGTGAGCGCCTCGGCGCTGCGCGGCTCTTCTCGGTTGGGATCGGCGCGGCACCGAACGCCTATTTTCTCCAGGAGATGGCAACAGCAGGCCGAGGCAGCTACACGTTCATTGCACAACGCGAGCAAGTCGGCCAGCGCATGCAGGACCTGTTCCGCAAACTCGAGCAACCTGCGCTCGTTGACCTTGCGCTCGAGTGGCCCGGCGGCATTCAGCCGGAGTTGGCCACGAATCTTCCGCGTGATGTGTACGCGGGCGATCCCATTGTCATTCTGGCGCGCCTGCCGTCATTGCCGTCGGGTACGTTGACGCTCTCTGGCCGCCGCGATGGGAGTGTCTGGCAACAGCAACTGCCGATCAACGTGGTCGATGGGCAAGCGGGACTGGCAAAACTCTGGGCGCGTGAGCGCATTGGTGAGCTGTCGCGCCTGAAGAGCGTTGGGGGCGACACGGCCGCCGCGCTGCAGGGGCAGATTCTCCAGCTGGCACTTCAGTACCAGGTCGTAAGTGAGTATACGAGCCTCGTTGCCGTCGACCCTACGCCTGCACGGCCGGTCGATGCGGCGCTGCGGCCGGAGCAAGCACCGACTTCAGCCCCGGTTGGAAGTTACTGGCAGACGGGTGTGACTGGATTTGCACAGACTGCGACACCCGCACAGCTTTGGATGATCGTCGGCCTGGTGGCACTGGGGCTGGGGTGCACCCTGTATAGCTATCGCAGAGTGAGAGTGGGATGGGACTGAAGGTTCAACGAAGGAGGGTTTGTCGGTGGAGCTTCATCGAGCTTGCGGCGGTGGTGGCGCTCGGGATCGGGCTCGTATGTGTGGCCCAGGCGACGTGGATCCGGGGCAAGGCTGTCCTGGCGCAGTGGTTGATTGCCAGGGCCTGGGAGCAGGCGCAAGCCGGAGTGCGGGCCCCGAAACCCTGGCCCTGGGCGGACACGACGCCCATCGTCAAACTCGAGCTGCCCGCGCACACGAGCGGCCTCGAAGCACAGCAGCTCATGGTGCTGGATGGCGCCAGCGGGCGCAATCTAGCGTTCGGCCCGACTCACGATCCGGCGAGTGTGCGACCGGGTGTGCGCGGCAACAGTGTCATCGAAGGACATCGCGACACGCACTTTCGGGCACTCCAACAGCTGCGCGTGGGCGATCGGGTGCGCGTCCAAGGCTTGGACATGCGCTGGGTATCATTCGCCGTAGTCGATGTCCGGGTGGTCGACAGCCGGCGCTCTCGTATCCTGTTGGACGCGGATGTGCCCCGTCTAACACTCGTGACTTGCTACCCCTTCGATGCAATCGTGCCCGGCGGCCCACTTCGTTGGGTGGTCACGGCTGATCGTTTGTAGAACGCTGTATTCCGGCCCGCTGTCCGATCGTTTGAACGCGGATGGTGAGATTCCGAGCAGCGCTCGGAACGTGCGCGCGAAATGTGACGCGTCATCGAAGCCCACAGCCTGTCCAACGGTAGTCACGGAATGGGAGCCTTGCCGCAATAACTGACAGGCGCGGCCGATTCGATACCGCGCCAGAAATTGGCTGAAGGTAATACCGAACTCCGTCTTGAACGCGCGGCTGAAAGCGCTGCTGCTCATGCCTGCGGTGGCCGCAATGGAGCTCTGGCGCAGCTTGTGCTCGAAGTTATGCTCGACGTGCCGCAATGCGCCCAGCAGCGGGGATTCGGGCGCTTTTGCAGCGGCCTTGGCATCCGGCGGCATGAGCGCGCCAACCGCACGCACGCTACGTGACGGCCCCCGTGCTTCGTGCGCGATCCGCGCCAGCATGGCGAAGTTCGCCGCCAATTCGCTGGCGGCCACGGGCTTGACCAGATAGTTCCAGACTCGCACGCGAAAGGCCCAAACCGCGAGAGCTTCGGAGTGCTGAGTGGTCAACATCAACAGCGGCAGCGAGGGATTGGCTACTTTGAATTCGCGCATG
>Ga0207695_10007839_pt1 | contig 13506 bp, 10 predicted proteins | sample KBSC54metaG_FD_184354 | JGI IMG/M metagenome (GOLD analysis project Ga0207695, IMG submission 184354) | Corn rhizosphere microbial communities from Kellogg Biological Station, Michigan, USA - KBS C5-4 metaG (SPAdes) (version 2) | ecosystem: Host-associated > Plants > Roots > Rhizosphere > Soil...
TCGGCCTACTTGCCGATGACCGCCTGGACCAGATCCCGGTAGAGCACCCCGAGGTCGAGATCCGCGGCCCCGGCCGCCATCGGCAGCAGACTGGTCTCGGTAAGGCCGGGCGCCACATTGACTTCCAGGAACCAGGGCGTCCCGTCGGCATCGAGGATCAGGTCGGTGCGGGAGACGCACGACAAGCCGAGCGTGTTGTGCGCTCGCACCGCCAGCTGCTCGACGGCCTTCGCCTCGTCGGCGGTGAGTCGTGCGGGAGCGAAGAACTCGGTGATGCCGGCGGTGTAGCGAGCCGCGTAGTCGTAGACGCCGGAGTCGGCGACGATCTCGACGGCGGGCAGCGCGTGCGGGCCCTCGCCGGTGTCGACCACCGACACCGCGATCTCGCGGCCGGTGATGTGCCGCTCGATGAGCGCGGTCTCGTCGTAGGCGAAGCAGGCGACCATCGCGGCCGGCAGATCCTCGGCGGTGTGCACGGCGGCGGCGCCGAGCGAGGAGCCGCCCCGAGCCGGCTTCACGAACAGCGGCAGCGGCAGGGCTCCGATCACCGCGTCCAGGACGGCCTGGGTGCCGAGGTCCCGGAACGTCGTCTTGGGAATGGCGACCCAGTCGGGAGTGGCGAGTCCGGCGGTGCGGATGACGTCCTTGGCCGAGGGCTTGTCGAAGGCGCGGCGGCAGGCGGCCGCGGACGAGCCGACGTAGGGCACGTCCAGCAGCGCCAGGATTCCCTGGACCGCGCCGTCCTCACCGGCGGCGCCGTGCAGGGTGGGGAAGACGGCGTCGGGGCGGTCGGCGAGCAGCGCCGGCAGGAGCGCGGCGTCGATGTCGCGCACTTGGACTTCGACGCCCGCACTGCGCAGCGCTTCGGCCACGCGGCGGCCGGAGCGGATCGAGACGTCGCGCTCGTGGCTGAGGCCGCCGGCCAAGACGACGACACGGCCCAGGTCGCTCATTGCAATCACTGCCCTTCTCACCGGTATCTTCGCCCCCGATCATGCCAGGCTGCCGGAGACGTCATGCTCGATGTTTCACGGGAAACAGCGCCGGACCAACCTCGCTCGCCAGGCCGACGCCGCTCCGACGCCGCGCTGTTTCCCGTGAAACATCGTCGGCGACGATGTGGCCGAGCCATGTTTCACGGGAAACATGGCCGGTTTCACGCCGCCCGCGGGCGATGTTTCACGGGAAACAGCGGCGCCGGTTTCCCGTGAAACATAGCGCTCTAAGCCAGATCGGGCCCGGGCGTGTCGACGCCGTCGCGGCTCTCCAGAGCCCGCGTCGCGTCGTGCCCGAACGCGGCACGCAGCTCCATCTCCTCGCGCAGGACGTCCGCGAACCGCCGCACCCCCTCGCGGATGCGCTCGGGCGTCGGGTAGCAGTAGGACAGCCGCAGGGACGAGGCGCCGAACCCGTCGGAGTAGAAGCCCGTGCCCGGAACGTATGCCACGCGCGCGGTCACGGCGCGAGGCAGCATCGCCTTGGAGTCGATGCCCGAGGGGAGCGTGACCCAGACGTAGAAGCCGCCGTCGGGCTTGGTCCACGTGACACCGGCGGGCATCAGGTCGGCCAGCGCGGTCAGCGTCGCGTCGCGGCGTTCCAGATACATGGCGCGGAAAGCCTTGATCTGTTCCTTCCACGGCTGGGTGCTCAGGTAGCGGGAGACCATCATCTGGGAGAAGGCCGGCGGGCACAGGTCCGCGGCTTCGGCGGCCAGCGTCAGCTTCTCGCGCACGGCGTGCGGAGCCAGGGCCCAGCCGACCCGGAAGCCGGGAGCGAAGGTCTTGGAGAACGATCCGAGATAGATGACGTTCTCGGTGTCCAGGGAACGGAGCGCCGGGTAGGTCTCACCCTCGAAGCCGAGCAGTCCGTACGGGTTGTCCTCCAGGATCAGGATCCCGTTCTCCCGGCAGATCTCGACGATCTCCGGACGCCGCTCGACGGCCATCGTCACACCGGCCGGGTTGTGGAAGTTCGGGATCGTGTAGAGGAACTTGATGGGGCGGCCCGAGGCCTTCACCGAGGCGATGGCCGCGCGCAGCGTGTCCGGCACCAGGCCCCGGTCGTCCATCGCCACGTGGACCACCTGGGCCTGGTACGAGGCGAAGACGCCGAGCGCGCCGACGTAGGAGGGGCCCTCGGCGAGGATGACGTCGCCGGGGTCGATGAAGATCCGGGTCACCAGATCCAGCGCCTGCTGCGAGCCGACGGTCGCGATGACGTCGTCGGGGTGGCCCTCGATGCCCTCCAGGCGCATGATCTCGCAGATCTGCTCGCGCAGGGCCTCGTCCCCCTGGGCCCCGCCGTACTGCATCGCGACGGTCCCGGAGGCGCGGATCAGCTCCTCGGCCACCGACGCGATGGAGTCCATCGGCAGCGCCGCGAGGTTCGGCATGCCGCCGGCGAGCGAGACCACCTCGGGCCGCGATGCCACGGCGAAAAGAGCTCGGATCTCGGATGCGGTCATCCCGCGAGTCCTGGCAGCGTAACGGTCGACGTACGAGTCGAGCCGGGAACCCGGACGCTGCGGGAGTTCCATATCACTCTCCTTGGAGTCGAAAGGTGGAGCCTGAACACCTAAGTCAAGCAGGCAAAGCCATCTTCTCGGCGGCTTGTCCGTCTTTTCGGGGTCGTGTGACAGGACTAACATCCTTGCCGCAGACAGCCGCGGGGGCAGTCCGACCCCGCTTTCTCCCGGTCGCCCGGGTGTCGACTCGAAGGGAGCCGACTGATGCGGAGGCGGATCGCCGCGGGGCTCAAGAGCCTCCTGACGGCCAGGCGCGTGCTACACGTCGCCCTGTGGTTCCTCGGCGGGATCCTCGCCGGCTTCGGCAGCGGGGTCCTGCGCCCCCACCGGGTCACGTGGGTCGACCGCGACCGCTCGGAGGTGCAGAACGGTCTCCGTGGCGCCCGACCCCAGCCGCCGCGCCCACGAGGAGCTGATGGTGTCCAGGTCGGTGTGGGGCACCAGGCGGACGTCGGCGACCTGCCAGCCGAGCGCGGCCAGACGATCGGTCAGGCCGGTTGAGACGACCGTCTCCGGGGTCAGCTCGGGGAGGTCGCGGATCTCCAGCGGGACGGGGTCGCGCCAGATGCTGGTACCGATGGAGATTTCCAGAGGAGCACCGGGTTTGGCAACAACTCGGAGACCGGACAGCACATCCGCCTCGCCGAGGACGACACCGCGCAGCAGCTTGCCCCACGGCATGAGCACGGTCACTTCGTCGGCCACCCCGTGGAGCGCGGCCGGGACCGTCTCGATCGCCGAGCTCACCAGGACCAGATTCGGCGCTCCGCCCTTGGCCGGCTTGCGAGCCGCGCGCACCGCGGTCTCGGCCATGCGCTGCCAAGCCGGGTCCACGCCGACCACGAGCCACTCCGGATGCGCGACGGCTTGGCGGTAGGCGGTGCGGGCGTCGCCGGTGCCGACGTCGACGAGGACGCGCTCGGCCGAGGCCCGGATCCCTTCCCATTCCGTGAGGCCCAGATCGGTGAGCTTCTTGCCGGCCAGCACTTTGAGGGCGGCGGTGCGGGTCATGTCTGGTCCTGCTCGTTGAGAAGCGTGTAGAGCCGTTTGCGAGTGAGCCCGAAGGGGGCCAGCGCCTCGGTCAGGGTCCTGGGAGCGATGCCCGCCGCGGTGAGAGCGCGGGCGACGGCGGTGAGGTCGACGAGGTCGGTGTCCGGGGCGGCCGGGCCGAGGACCGTCAGGACCCCGGGGGACTCGACAGCGGCGGCGGGCGCCGTGCGGGTCATGGCCGTACCGATGTCGAGCTCTGAGGTGTCCTCGATCCAGATGTCCCGGCCGGCGAGCGTCGCGGCGTCGGCCCCTGGTGGCATGTGGAACACGGTGGCCGTCAGGGGGAGCGTGGAGAGGCGCTGAGGGCTTCCCAAGTATGCGTAGGGGTCCGGAGGCAGACCGGTGGCCAGCAGAGCCTCCAGGGGCTTGTGCGGGCTCGCGAGGGCGACCCGGGTCCCGGCGGCGGCCGCCCGTTCGAGCACTGTGTTGGTCGCGGCGACCTCCTTGGGCGGGGCGTCGGGCGCGATCGTCAGCGACAGCGTGTCCCGGCCGCCGAGGTCCTTCAGCGACGGCAGATGCGTCCGCTCGCCGAAGCCGACGCGGAGCAGCGGCCGGGCGGGGCCGAGTTCCTCGACGGTGAGCGTCACCTCCCGTCCCGGGTCGGTGAGCGCCGAGGCGAACGAGTCCGGAAGGTCGTCCGCGGTGAGCGTGGAGTCGACGGCCAGGGTGTCGGCGTCGAGCGCGTGGCTGCGGCGGACGACGGCCCGGTCGGTGAGCGCGCGGTGCGGGTTCAGCGTCGCCTCGCCCGTGAGGGCCGGCAGCCCCGGGGTCGCCAGGGTCAGCCTGACGCGGCCGCGCAGCGAGGCCAGGTTCGGGTCGAGCACGGTGCCGACCGCGAGTACGCACGTGGCCCGCGCGGTGATGGCCGGTTCCGCGGTCAGCTCGAAGGTCTTCGCGTGGGTCGCCCGGATCGCCGGGTGGCCGCGGCCGACGAGGACGGCTTGGTGGGGATGGGGCACGGTTCCAGGGTAGGGGCGCGACCGGCGGGGCAGCCCGCGATGAGACGGCGGCGGGGCGTGGTTTCCCGTGAAACATGGCCGGTTTCACGCCGGCCGCGAGCGATGTTTCACGGGAAACAACGGCGCCGGTTTCCCGTGAAACGTGGCACGGTTTCCCGTGAAACATCGCTTCGCGGACCGTGGCACCGTGACCCCGTGACGGGTCCCCGGCTCCGGACGCGGTCCGTCGCCGGGTCCCCGATCCGGTTCAGCGAGACCGCAACTCCGCCAAGCGCAGCACCCCGGTCGGCGCGTCCGACTCCGGCGGCAGGTACAGCCGCTGCACCGCGACCACTATGGCGTCGGCACACGACTCCCGGAACCGCTGCGAGCCGAGCAGTGCCGCGTCGTGCGGGCTGGTGAGGTAGCCGAGCTCGATCCGCACCGCCGGCATCTGGGTGTACCGCAGCACGTCCCATGTCATGCCGTGCGTCCCCAGGTTCGCCAATCCGGTGCGCGCGGTGATCTCTCGCTGTACCAAGCCCGCGAAGCGCTCGCCGGTGGGGGAGCTGTGGCCGAAGCGGTCGTTGCCGTAGTAGAACGCCGCGACGCCGGAGGCCGCGGGGTTCCTGTGGGCGTCGCAGTGCAGCGAGATGAGCAGATCCGCGCCGAGCTCGTTCGCCTTCTCGGCGCGGCGGCGGTCGTCGGGGCTGCCGCCGGGGCCGTGCGACATGTGCGTGGTGACGCTCAGCTTCTCCAGCCGGGTCTTGACCCGGTCGGCGATGTCGAAGACCACCTCGGCCTCGATCAGGCCGCCGGCCGAGACGCCGGTGTCCGGACCGCCGTGCCCGGGGTCCAGGATCAGAGTCTTGCCGGGCAGCGCGGGACCGGCGCTCTGGATGGCCTCTGACTCACGCATCGCGTGCAGCAGGCCCCCGTGGGCCATGCGGCGGTTCAGGCGGTTGAGGGCCTGGACGGTCGGCAGGTCCGTGACGCCCGTCGCCGGGAGCCCGACGTTGCGCTGGAACTCGCGCACAGCCGCCACGGTGGTCGGGTCGTAGGCCCCGTTGACCCGGCCGCAGTCGAAGCCGAGGGTGAGCAGCGAGCGCTGCAGTTCGGCCACGTCGTCGCCGAACGGCGGCTCGCCCGCCGGGAGCAGGTCGCGGTCTCCGAGGCGCCAGGACGCCTCTTCCAGCAGACGCATCGTGCCGGGGGTGACCAGGCCGTCCACGGTGGTCCGGCGGGTCTGCTGGAAATGGCGGACCGCGGTCTCCACCGCCTCGTCGAAGACCGGCTCGCCCTGCGCGGGGATGGCCCCCCCGTCGATGAGGCCGAGCCGGGCCAGGCGTTCGCGGATCGCGGCCACCGCGGGGCCGTGGTCGCCGCGGCGGTAGGTCGGTTCAGTGGTCACGGTCCCCTACCCTACGCACTCTGTCACTCCTGTCCTGCGCAAAGCCGAAGGGACGGTCCAAAGAACCGTCCCTTTGACGAGCGTGCGCCAGATTGATCGACGTATACGGATCAGCCGACGTAGTCCGCGAGGTCCTTGAGCAGCAGGGCCTTCGGCTTGGCGCCGACGATGGTCTTCACGACCTCGCCGCCGCGGTAGACGTTCAGCGTCGGGATCGAGCGGACGCCGTACTTCGCCTGGGTCAGCGGGTTCTCGTCGGTGTTCAGCTTGACGATGTCGATCTTGTCGCCGTGCTCGGCGTAGATCGCCTCCAGCACCGGGGCGACCTGGCGGCACGGGCCGCACCACGGGGCCCAGAAGTCGACCAGCACGGGCTTGTCGTTGTTGAGGACTTCGGTCTCGAAGGTCGCGTCGGTCACTTGGCGGATGTCGCCCATGGTGTGCTCCTTAGGGTGTCCGGGGTGGTGGGTCATGTTTCACGGGAAACATCGGGCGATGTCTCCGGCGTGGTCATGTCCGGTTCGAAGGCGTGTCGGTCAGACGGTGACGGGCTGGTGGTGCGCCAGCTCCGAGAGGTGCCGCTCGGCGTCCAGCGCCGCGGCACAGCCGGTGCCGGCCGCGGTGATGGCCTGGCGGTAGGTGTGGTCCACCACGTCTCCGGCCGCGTACACGGCCGGGACGCTGGTGCGGGTGGTCGGCGAGTCGACCTTGATGTAGCCCTCGTCGTCCAGGTCCAGCACTCCGCGGAACAGCTCGGTGCGCGGCAGGTGGCCGATCGCCACGAACAGCGCGCCGGCCGGCTTCAGCGTCTCCTCGCCGGTCTTCAGGTTGCGCAGCTTGACCCCGGTCACATGGGCCTCGCCCTCGATGCCGATGACCTCGGAGTCCCAGATGAAGGAGATCTTCGGGTTGGCGAACGCGCGCTCCTGCATGACCTTGGACGCCCGCAGCTCGTCGCGGCGGTGCACGACGGTGACGGTCTGGCCGAAGCGGGTGAGGAACAGCGCCTCCTCCATGGCGGTGTCGCCGCCGCCGACCACGACGATGTCCTGGCCCTTGAAGAAGAAGCCGTCACACGTGGCGCACCACGAGACGCCCTTGCCGCTGAGCCGCTTCTCGTCCGGCAGGCCCAGCTCCTTGTACGCCGAGCCGGTGGTGACGATGACGGTGTGCGCCTCGTGCACGGTGCCCGCCGAGTCGGTGACCTTCTTTATCGTGCCGGTGAGGTCGACCGCGGTGACGTCGTCGAAGACCAGCTCCGCGCCGAAGCGCTCGGCCTGCTTCTGCATGTTGTCCATCAGGTCCGGGCCCATGACGCCCTCGGGGAAGCCCGGGAAGTTCTCCACCTCGGTGGTGTTCATCAGCGCGCCGCCGGCGGTCACGGAACCGGCGAACACCAGCGGATTCAGACCCGCGCGCGCGGTGTACACCGCCGCCGTGTATCCGGCGGGTCCGGAACCGATGATGATGACGTTACGGATCTCGCTCACGTGAGCCTGGCCTCTCGAGTCCTGGGGCAGCTTCAGTGCCGGTTGGCTCAACCGATCCTAGGCAAGATGCATTCCCGGCCGTGCCACCGTGAGGTGGAACACGGCGGTGTTACCCGCGAGGGATCTCGAACCGGTCGAGGACTTGTCCGGGATTGTCCGGAGTGCACCCGTTCGCGTCGACGACGAAGACGTCGGCGACGGCCGGATCGCCGGACACGGGGTAGATCAGCAGCCAGACCGTCTTGCCCTGGTACTGGGTCTCGGTGCCGGTCAGCGGCTTGCCGGTCGCCGTCGTTCCCGCGGGCTCGCACTGGGCCCCGGCCGTCGTGCCCGCCGGACTCATCGGGCGTTGACCGAGCAGGGCCTCGGCCTGCTGCTCAATGGTCAGGTCATTGCTGTCGGAGGTCTTGTTCGCGTGTGATGGGACACCACCGACCTGCGGCGACATCTGCTGTGCGTCCGGAGCCGTGCCGGCGACGCGGGAACCGCCTGCGGACTGCGACGAAGGGGCGCTGCCCGCGGCGGTACTACTGCTCGACTTGGAGTCGCTGCTTCCGTTGGTGAGCGCGGTGACGATGCCGAAACCGCCCCCGATCACGAGGGTGGCACCGGCCAGGGCACCGAGGGTGATGCCGAAGCGCCGCCGGCGCGGCCGGGCAGCCGCGGCCGCACGGCCGGCACCCTCCTCGGCGGCGACCGAGGCGGTCCCCAACGGCGGCTCGCGGTACAGGGCAGCCTCGACGCGGGTCATCACGTCCTGCGGGATCGTCACCGGCGGCAGCAGATCTCCCAGCCCGCCCAGCTCACCCGGGTCGGCCTCGCCGGAGATGAAGGCGAAATCGGCCGAGCACACCGGGCACGAGGCCAGATGCGCCCGCGCCTCGCCGGCCGCGGCGTCGTCGAGCAGCCCTTCGAGCAGGTCCGCCATCCGGTCCGGGTCGAGGTGGGTCCCGGGTCGGGAAGCGGCGGGATCCGTCATCATCCGGCCGTTCCTCCTTCCCGGCGATCTTGACGCGTCGCAACTTTGACGCGGGCCGTGCCCTCCTGGTTCCCCGGAGACTGCGGTGGGTTTCCCTCCCGGAGATGTCGCAAGAGGGGCAGAAGCTTCGCCCGGGCCCTGGCGCAGCGGCTCTTGACGGTCCCCGGCGCCACCCCGAGCGTGCGTGCGGTCTCGTCCACGCTGTAGCCCTCGACGTCCACCAACACCAGGGCCACCCGCTGCTCCTCCGGCAGGGTGGCCAGCGCGGACTGCAGCGCCAGGCGCAGATCGGTGTTCGCGATCTCGTCCGTGGCGGCGGGCCGCGCGTACTCGGTCTCCACCTCCGGCAGCGGGACCGTCGGACGGCTGCCCCGCCGCCGCATCCGGTCCAGACACGCGTTCACCACGACCCGGTGCAGCCAGGTGGTGACGGCGGAGTCGCCGCGGAAGGAGCCGGCGGCCCGGTAGGCCGAGATCATCGCGTCCTGCAGCGCGTCGGCGGCGTCCTCCGGGTCGCTGAGCGTGCGCAGCGCGACCGCCCAGAGCCGGTCGCGGTGCCGGCGGAAGAGCTCACCGAAGGCGTCGCCGTCCCCCTCGACATGCCGGGCCAGCAGGGCCCGGTCGTCGAGGAGGGTGAGGTCCGCACCTTGGGGTGGCATGGGCGGATCAGGAGGCGCCGTTGAACTTCACTTCGGCGAAGCCGTCGCCGTAGCAGGTGCCCTTGCCGCAGTGGGTGTCGCTCCATTGCGGGACCTGGGTGAACCAGACCAGGATGAAGCGGGTCTTCATGGGCGAGGACGGCGTCATCGTGAAGGTGGCCGGAGCGCTGTCCTGGCTTCCGGTCTGGGTGAAGCCGTCGGGAACCGAGTCGCCCTTGAGGCCGTCCTTCACCGTCGGGAAGTCGGTCGCCGAGGCGTTCGCCGCGAACATCTGGACCGTGGCGTTCGGCGCGGACAGTGTGACGTCGACCGACTTCACCGTCTGGACCGAGCCCAGGTCGAAGACGATGCCCGAACCGTGTCGGAATATCTTCGAGTCCTGGTAGGAGGCGCTGATCCAGGCGGTACCGGCGTTGCCGTCGTAGGCGTTGGTCACCGGATTGCCGGGATCGGTGGTGTCGCCGGGCTTGCTGGTGTAGGCCATGGCCTTGGACACCGTCAGGCCGGCGCCCGGGTTCGCCGAGGCGCTGGAGGAGGCGGAGGTCGGCGCGGAGGACGACGTCGAGGTGCCGGTGCCGGCTTTGTTCTTGCTGCCGTCGCTGTTGAACATCGTGTAGGCCAGCAGCGCGATGGCCAACACCGCCGCGACAGCGCCGACCACGATCAGCGTCGAGCTGTTGCGCCCGCCGCCGGCGCCGCCACCGCGCGAACCGCCGTGGCCGCCGCCGGACCCGCCGCTGCGCGGACGGTACTCGTCGTCGTCGTAGGCGCTCGGGCGCTGGGGGGTGCGCTGCCCGACCGGCCGTTGCGGCGCGGTCTGGTAGTTCGGGGCGACTTGCGGCATGGCCGCGGTGCGCGAGGTCTCGCCGGTCATGGCGGGCATGACAGTGGTCTGCTGGTGGCGCAGCGGCGCGGTCTGCGGGGTCGAGGGCAACGGCGCCTCGTAGCGCGGGCGCGGCAACTGGGCCAGGGCGTCGGCGACCTCGGTCGGGGTCTGGAACTGCGGGCCGGCCGGGCCGTCGCCGAGGATGCGCAGGACCACCTCGTCCAGCTGCGGGGAGACCTCGGGGCGCAGATCGCTCGGCGGGACCGGGTCCGGCTGCTGCGGGCGCTTGCCGGTGAGCAGCGCGTAGGCCAGCTCGCCGATGGCGCCCAGGTCCGTGCCCATCGGGTCGCGCGAGACCGTGCCGGTCAGCGCCGCGGCCAGGCACAGGTCGAGGATCTTCACCTCGCCGGTGTCGGTGCGCAGCACCGTCTTGGGGGACAGCCGCAGGTGGGCCAGGCCCTGGTCGTGGGCCTCGGTCATGGCGCGGGCCAGCTCGGTGGTGATCCGCACCGCCTCGGTCACCGGGACCGGGCCGCCGGACAGCACCTCGCCCAGGGTGTGGCCGTCGTGCAGCCACTCGGTGATGACGTAGTAGAGGCCGTCGTCGGGCACGGCGTCCAGGACCTGGACGAAGTGGTTGTCCGCCATCGCGGCGGCCGCGCGGGCGGCGGCCATGAAGGCCTCGGCCCGTGGCTGGTCCGAGCGCAGCAGGTGGATGCGGTTGGGACGGTTCAGCTTCTCGTCGGCGGCGAGCCAGGTGATGGCCGGGCCCGTGGTGTGCAGGACCCGCTCCAGGCGGTACCGGCCGTCGAGCCGGTCGCCCACGGTCACGCCCAGTGACAGGATCAGCGCCTCGGCGTCCGCGCCGACGCCGCCGTCCGGATCGGTGGTCTGGTCGGCTGCCACATGACTCCCTGGTCCGTGCATGCTCTGTGGCATGGTCTCGTCATCCCCGCCTCATGGTATTAGGTTTCGTGCCGTCCCCGTGGCGCGTTGTCCGACCCTCATCTGTGCCGACCGTCCAAAAACGGCGCAGATCGTCGAGAACTCCGGGCGGTGGTATCCGCGGAACGTGTCTCGTCGGGCCGTCAGCGCGTGATCGCCAGGCGGCTACCTCCCCAACTTCGCGCGCACCGAGCCGAGCAGCTGCTCGACTTCTTCCACATGCATCAAGCGGGCGCACAGCACGAACAGGGTCGCGAGCATGCCGCCGCCGACTGTGAGCGAGACGGCGGAGCCCAGCCAACTCTGTCCGACCATACGGTTCACATATAAAGCGACGATAAACGTCGCGCCGGCCGCGACCGCGGAGGCCCCGATCAGCCGGGTGTAGGTCTGCATGATGCGCTTGCCGTCCAGACCGCGCAGCCGCCGCTTGAGCTTCTGGGCCGTGATGGCCAGGCCCAGGCAGTAGGCGACGCCGTACACCGAGCACATCGCCACGACCGCCCAGCGCTCCTCGCCGCCGCCCTTGAGGGCGTAGAAGACCGCTGTGCTCAACGCCACGTTGGCCGCCGAGATCCAGATGTTGATGGTGAACGGGCTCTTGGTGTCCTCGAAGGCGTAGAAGCCGCGCAGCATCAGGAACTGCGCCGAGAACGGGATCAGGCCGAGCCCGAACGCCGAGAGCATGTAGCCGATGATGTGCGCGTTGTCCAAGGACATGCCGCCGTGCTTGAACAGCACCACGGCGATCTGCGGGCCCAGGACCAGGAACGCGAAGGCGGCCGGCACGATCGCGACGCCGGTCACCCGCAGGCCGTAGGAGATGTCGTCGCGGACCGAGGCCAGGTCGTTCTTCACCGCGGCGCGGCTCATCCGGGGCAGCAGGGCGGTGATCACCGAGACGGTGATCAGGGCCTGCGGCAGGCCCCAGATCATGTAGGCGTTGTTGTACGCCGCCACGCCCCAGTGCTCGAAGCCGTCGTTGTTGACGTTGGAGGCGTAGCGCATCACCACGGCCAGGCCGACCTGGTTCACCAGCACGAACAGCAGCGTCCACTTGGCCAGCGTGACGGCCTTGCCCAGCCCGTGGCCGCGCCAGTCGAAACGCAGCGTCAGGTTCATGCCGGCGGACTTGATGTAGGGCAGCAGGGTCAGCGCCTGCACCGCGATGCCCAGCGTGACACCCAGGCCCAGCAGCCGGACGTCGGCCGCCGGGATGGTCGAGGTTGTCAGGTCGCTGCTGCGGTTGATGTACCAGTAGGCGCCGGTGGAGCCGATGACCACGACGTTGGTCAGCACCGGGGTCCACATCATCGGCCCGAAGCGGCCCTTGGCGTTGAGGATCTGGCCGAGCACCACGAACAGCCCCAGGAAGAAGATCTGCGGCATGAACATGCGGCCCAGGTCGATCGCCAGCTGCCGGTTGGAGCCCTTGAAGCTGGAGAACAGGTCGACGAGCTGCGGGGTGAACAGCTCCGTGATGATCGTCAGGGCGAGCACGCCGCTCAGGACCAGCGTCAGCAGCCGGCTGGCGTAGGCCGACCCGCCGTCGCGGTCCCGGTGCATCGAGCGCACCAGCTGCGGCACGAACACCGCGTTCAGCGCGCCGCCGATGATCAGGATGTACAGCATGTTCGGCAGGTTCAGGCCGATGGTGTAGGAGTTGGCGATGCCGGCGGTGCCGATCGCGGCGACCAGCAGGAACTGCCGCACCAGGCCGGTCAGGCGGGAGGCCAGGGTGCCCAGGGCCATCAGCCGCGAGGCGCGGCTGATGCTGGGTTCGGCCGGGGCCTGCGGGCGGACCTCTGTGGGGGTGCGCTCGCGCAGGCCCGGCTCCCCGGGAGCGCCCTCGCGGGTGCCGGGCCCGGTGCCGGCCGGACCGCCGGGCCCGCGCGTCGCCGGGCCCTGAACGCGGCCGCGACGTGGTGGTATCAGGGCTTCGAGGTTGCTGGGGTTCGCGCGGCGCGGCGCGACCGTCATCGTCGGGATCGGCGAGAGGTCCCAGCGGGTGGCGCTGACCGCGTCCTCGTAGTCGTCGCGCCAGTCGCGCTCGCGGCCGTCGTCGTCGGCGGCCGCGGAGTGCTGGTCCTGCGGAGCCTGCCACGACGGCGGCTGCGGGTCGCCGCCGCGGCCCGGGACCTCGTCACGGAACAGCGCGCGGTTGTCGTCGACGACGCGGCGGCCCTGGCTCGGTTCGTGGCCGCCGTTCGGCGGGCTCGGCTGCCAGGCGTCGGCCTGGGCCCGGCGCGGATCGGCGCCGTGCGAGGGCGCGCCGCCGAACTGCTCGGGGCGTCCGGGGGCCTGGCGCGGGTCGGGCTGGCGGGGCTCGGGCTGGCGGCCGTGCGAGGGACCGGCGTACTGCTGCGGGTTCCGCGGATCAGGACGCTGCTCGGGGCGCTGATCAGGCCGTTGCTCGGGGCGCGGTCCGCGTCCGGGGGCTCCGGGGTTCGGGTACTGCTCGCCGCCGCGCTGCGGGGGATGGCCGCCCTGGCGCGGATCCCCGGCGTACGGGTCCCGGCCTCCGCGATACGGGTCCTGCGGGCCGGCGTACTGCTCGCGGTGGCCGGGCTGCTCGGGTCCGCCGGGCTGTCCCGGACGCGCGCGATCGGGGCGGGGCTGGCTCGGCGTTTGGTGCGGCGGCTGGTGGGGCGGCTGGTTCACCGGGGGCTGGGGCGCCTGCGCAG
>Ga0207695_10007850_pt1 | contig 13485 bp, 12 predicted proteins | sample KBSC54metaG_FD_184354 | JGI IMG/M metagenome (GOLD analysis project Ga0207695, IMG submission 184354) | Corn rhizosphere microbial communities from Kellogg Biological Station, Michigan, USA - KBS C5-4 metaG (SPAdes) (version 2) | ecosystem: Host-associated > Plants > Roots > Rhizosphere > Soil...
GGGGTCGAGCCGGGCGCCTGCATCGGGCTGGAGGACGCCAGGGCCGGCGTCCAGGGCCTGCTGGCGGCGGGCATGTATGCGGTCGGGGTCGGAGACCCTGCCGTCCTTGACTTGGCCGACGCCGTTGTCGGCGGGATCGATGCGCTCCGTTGGGAGCACATTTTCTGTCGCTGAGGCGGCGTCATTCTACAAAATGAAAGAACACGAGGGGAAACATGAAGTCGGATTTTCGTCGTTTACTGTTGTTGTCGATCTCATCACTTGCCGTAACCGGCGGTCATGCGGCCTTCGCCGCCGACGCCGCGCCGTTGACGACGGTCGATGAGGTCATCGTCGTCGGCACCGCCGGGGGAAAAGGCGTCAGCCGGATGGACGCCGCCTTTGCGGTGACCAACATCTCCTCCACCGAACTGGCCACGGCCGCGCCCAAGTCGTCGGCCGAGATCCTGACCCTCGTGCCGGGCGTCTGGGTCGAGAGTTCCGGAGGCGTGGCCGGCGCCAACATCATGGTGCGCGGCCTGCCCTCGGGCGGCGATGCGCCGTTCGTCAGCTTCCAGCTGCAGGGCATGCCGGTCTATCCGGCCGCGTCGCTCTCCTTCCTGGAGAACTCCTCGATGTTCCGCGCCGACGAGACCATCAGCCGGGTCGAGGCGCTCCGCGGCGGGCCGAGCTCGGTGTTCTCCAACGGCCAGCCCGGCTTGACCGCCAACTTCGTGCTCAAGGAGGGCGCGGAGCAGACGGTCGGCCTGGTGAAGACCACCTTCACGGACTACGGCACGCGCCGCGTCGACGCCCTGATGAGCGGCAAGCTCGCCGACGACCTCTACTATATGATCGGCGGCTATGCGACCACGTCGCCGGGCATCCGCGACACCCAGTTCGACTCCGAGGTCGGCCAGCAGCTGACCCTCAACATCACCAAGAAGTTCGAGGGCGGAAAGGTGACCGCCTACACCCGGGCCACCGACGACCACGGCGCCTGGTACCTGCCGTTCGCCACCAACGTCCCGGGCATCGACCTGGGGACCTACACCCAGCTCGGCAACTTCTCCCGGTTCGTCACCCTGCAGGTGGATGCGGGCGGCGCGACCCAGACCTTCGACCTGGCGCACGGGCGCGGCTGGAAGGGTACGGTGAGCGGCGTCGATTTCGAGAAGTCCTTCGACAACGGCTGGAGCGTTCGCAACCGCTTCGGCTACACTGAAGGCAATGCCGACACCTACGGCCTGGTGCCGGATGGCGGCGCGATCCGGGCCACGGCCCTGACGGGCGGCGCCACGCCGGCCTTCGTCGGTCCGGTGAAGACCGCCGACGGGCGGACCTTGGGCGGCAACGACTTCGTGCAGAACTGGGGATCCTGGATCGTTCAAAAGCGCATCAAGGCGCTGACCGACGAATTCAGCGTGTCCAAGACCCTGGCCACCCACGACCTGACCGCCGGCTACTACACCACCAGCTACTCCTCGGACGACTTCTGGTCGCTGGGCAACATCCGCCCGATGCAGGTGGTCGCGAACGGGAACTTCCTGGCCTCCAACATCAGCTGCAGCACCCTGGCTGCGGCGGGCACGGGCTCGAGCTGCTTCGTGTTCGGGGTCCGCGACGCCGGCGACGCCCGGGTCGACGCCTTCTACCTGGCCGATTCCTGGGCGATCACCGACGCCTTCCGCCTGGATCTCGGGGTTCGCAACGAGCAGGACAAGACGAAGTTCATCCTGCACACCAACTCGCCGGGCGTGAGCTTCCCCAATGCGATCGTCGCCCAGGTCGTCGACGACACCCGGACCCACGTCAGCTACACGGCGGGCCTCAACTACCGCATCGATGACAAGATGGGAGTCTTTGGACGGTATTCCAAAGGTTACCTGAACCCCAACTTCGACGATTTCCGCAACGGCCAGCCCGACTCGTCGGTCATCGAACAATATGAGGCGGGCTATAAACTATCGACGGGGCATGTGAGCTTCTTCGCGACCGCCTATCACAACACCTTCACCGGCGCGAAGAACTTCAATCTCACCACCGGCGTCGCGGAACAGGATTCCAATGAAGCGACCGGCGTGGAATTCGACGGGGCCGCCAGCACCGACTTCGGTCTTTCGGCCACGGTGAACGGCACGTTCCAGAAGACCAAGATCAACGAATCGACCGATCGCCTGGCCGTGGGCAAGAAGACGCTGCGACAGCCCGACTACCAGGTCCGCTTCACGCCATCCTATGCGTTCGACATCGCCGGATACGCCGCCAGCGTCTATGGAACCGTGGCGGCGATCGGAAAGCGGTTCTCCGACAACGAAAATACGGTGCTCCTGCCGAGCTATACCAAGGTGGACCTCGGCGGGACGCTCAAGATCGGAAACGTCGATCTTCAGTTGGCCGCCGACAACGTCGGCGACTCCCACGGCTTCACCGAGGGGGATCCGCGCAGTGTGGGGTCCAACAACGCGCGTCCGATCTTCGGGCGGTCGCTGAGGTTCAGCGCCGCCTACAACTTCTAGGTCCCGAACTACCGCGCGGTCCCAGGGTCGAGGAGCCCGAGCCGCGCTTCAATCTCCCACCCCTCGGTCCAGTCGGCTTCGGCCGGCTGGACCTCTTTCCCCGAAGGATACGAGGCGCCACCCGCGCCTGTCGGCGGCTCGTCACCGGACGGCGTCACCTCGGCTTCCCGCCGGCGCGGCCCGCAAGACGCGGCGACGATCCCTCCACGCAAGCTTCAAACAGGTGGCGAGCCCATGTCGAAGACCCGCGCGATCTTTGCCCTGATCCTGACCTACATGCTGTTCGCCATGCTGTTGAACAGCGTCGGCACGGTGATCCTGCAGTCGATCCACACGTTCGGCGCCAGCAAACCCCAGGCCAGCGTGCTGGAGGCCTGCAAGGACCTGTCCATCGCGGTCGTCGCCTGCAGCCTGGCGTCCATGCTCCCGAGGCTGGGCTATCGGCGGGCGCTGATCGCCGGCCTGACCGCGGTGGCCGTCGCCTGTGCGGCCATGCCCCTGGCCCGCTCCTTCGGCATGACCGAACTGCTGTTCGTCATCGTGGGCATGTCGTTCGGTCTGGCCAAGGTGGCGGTCTATTCCAGCATCGGCTTGCTGGCGAAGGACCCCAGGGGTCATGCCAGCCTGACCAGCTTCATCGAAGGCATGTTCATGGTCGGCGTGGTTTCGAGCGGCTGGGTGTTCTCGGCCTTCGTCAGGTCCGGCGCGCAAGCCGACACCACCTGGCTCAACGTCTATTGGGTGTTCGCAGTCCTCGCCGGCGTCGCCGCGGCGCTCTGGGCCGTCACCCCGCTCGACGAGCGTGAAAGCCGCGCCGCGGGCGGCGTCGGCCTGATGGCCGAATATGTGGAGATGCTGCAGCTGATGCGCCGCCCGCTGGTCGCGGTGTTCCTGGCGTCGGCCTTCCTCTACGTCCTGGTGGAGCAGAGCATCGGGACCTGGCTGCCGACGTTCAACAATGAGATCCTGCATCTGCCGACCGCGCTCAGCATCCAGATGACCACGCTGTTCGCGGGCTCGCTGGCCGCGGGGCGGCTGTCGGCGAGTGCGCTGTTGCGCAGGGTGGATTGGTTCACCGTGGTGTCGGGCTGCGTCGTCGGCATGGGCGTCCTGGTCCTGGTGACCTTGCCCGGCGCACGCGCGGCCCATCCCGCCGCCGCCGGCGCGAACTGGGCGCACGCGCCCCTGGCCGCCTACGCCTTGCCGCTCATCGGCCTGCTGATGAGCCCCATCTATCCGACGATAAACTCGGTGATGCTCAGCGCCCTGCCGAAGACCCGCCATGCCAGCATGACCGGCCTGATCGTCATCTTCTCCGCCCTCGGAGGCGTGTTCGGTTCGCTGCTCACCGGGCTGGCCTTCAGCCGGTTCGGCGGGGTGACGGCCTTCTACGGATCGCTTCTGCCGATGACGCTCCTCTTGGCCTCGCTGGGCCTGCTTCGCCGCTGGTCGCGCGAGACGATCGCGATCCCGGCCGAGGTCGTCGTCGTCCCGGTCTGAACGGCCCGAGGCTCTCCCCTTGGAGGAGAATGACCCTTATCGCGCCCGCCGCGCGGGCTTCAGCGCCCAGAGGCAGAGCGCGCACCCCACGGCCGAGGCTGCGCCCATGCCGTAGCGCTCCCCGGCCGTCCGGGTGGCGAGGTTGGCGAGCGTGTTGAGCGCCAGCTGCGCCGCCAGGAAGATGTTGAACACCAGGAACGGCGGCCTCGGCAGCTCGCGGCCCCAGTCGCCGGCCCGGACCTCCATGATCGCGGCGGCCACGAGCAGGTAGGCGGCCGCCCCGGCGCTGGTCCACCGCAGGCCCGCCGGCAGGACGGCGCTGGACCCGCCCCAGGCGACCTGCCCGAACGGCGCGCCCAGCGCCAGCGCCGCCTGGAAGACGGCGAAGGCCATGCAGAAGGCCGCCGCGCCCCGCGCCGCCCATCGGTTCATCGGACTTGGCAAGACAGCGCTCCCCCGGCGACCGCCGCCGTGCGGCGCGCGGCTTAGCCGCTTTGCGCGGCCAGCGCCAACCGGTCGTTCAGGAGATCGCGCTCCAGGCGCTGGTCAGCAGGGCCACAAGGTCGGCGCCCTCGGCCTGCGCCTGGGCGCCCAGGCCCACCGCCAGCGCCGAGGTGGCGCTGCCCAGGACGATCAGCCATCTCAAGCGCCGCATGGTCAGGACCTCCCCGGTCTGAGTCCCCAACCGCCGGGCAGGCCCCTAGGTTGCTCCAGCAAGGAAATTCGCGATCCAGCCGCCGACCCGCGCGCGGTCGTCGGGGCCCTCGTAGCTGGCCACGGCGCGCGTCGCCTCGTCCGGGGTCAGCGGTCCGTCGCGGCGGGTCTCGATCAGCGCGATGGCGTAGGCCGGCTCGAACTCCGGGTGCGGCTGCATGGAGATCGCCCGCTCGCCCGGCCAGACCAGCCCGGCGAAGGGCGTAAAGTCGCTGGCCGCCCAGACTTCCGCGCCCGGCGGCTTTTCCACCACCTGGTCCTGGTGCGAGGCCGGCAGGCGGATCGTCTCAGGCGCCTCGCCGCCCATCCAGGCCTCGTCGCGCACCACGCGGTACGCGTTCTCGCCGACGCCCCAGCCCTTCGGCGACTTGATCACCCGACCGCCGAAGGCCTGGGCCATGAGCTGGTGGCCCAGGCAGACGCCCACCAGCGCCGCCTGGCCTCTCGCCTGCCGCAGGAAGTCCTCGAACGGCGCGATCCACGGCAGCGGGTCGTAGGCGCCGGCCGCCCCGCCGGTGATCAGGTAGCCGTCGCACTCGGTCGGGCTCTTCGGCAGCTCGCCCTCGTCGACCGCGAACGTCCGGTACTCGTAGGCCGGCCCCAGCAGCGCCTCGAACATGTCCGGATAGGTCCCGAACGCCGCGATGCAGCCCCTGGGCGGCCGCCCGGTCTTGAGGATCCCGAGTTTCAAAACGCCATCTCCCAACTGCTCGTCATGGCCGGCGTTTGCGCGCCGCCTAGAACGCCATCCCCTGCACCACGCTCTTCAGCTTCTCGATGGTCGACATCCGGTCGTCGATGAAGTCGTGGTCGATCCACCAGTCCTCCACCTCGCGCAGCACCTGGCCGACCATCGGGCCCTTGGGCGCGCCGGCAGCGATCACGTCCTCGCCGGTCAGCGGGAAGGCCGGCCGCGTCCAGCCCTCGCCCAGCGCGATCATCCCCCGCCACTGCGGCGTCGTCGCCGTGCGCTCGGCCCGCGCCCAGGCGAGCTTGGCCCGGTCGCGGAACACCTGCGGCCCCACGCGATAGAGCGCGCGGCGGATCTCCCGCGGGCTCATCCAGCTCTTCAGTTCCGGCGTCGGCGCCAGCGCCGCGGCGATCCGGTCGCGGTCGGCGTTGGAGAGCCTCAGCCGCTCGGCGAACTGCAGCGCGCCCAGCTGGTCGTCGGGCAGCAGCGCCGCCAGCCGCAGCACCGGGTCGGTCTCGAAGAGCTGGTCGGCCTCGATCCCCACCAGCGCCTCGAACCGCGCCAGGTCCGCCGGCGCCGGCAGCACCTCGCCCAGCACGCCCGCGCGGTCCATCAGGGCCACCGCCTCGCGCGGATCGTCGGCGGCCAGCAGCTTCAGGAGCTCCTTCGACACCCGCTCGGCCGACAGCGTCGCCAACTCGCCCTTCAGGCTCTCGCAGGCCGCCAGCGCCGCGGCGTCGGCGGGCCCGCGGCCGTACCAGGCGAAGAACCGGAAGAACCGCAGGATCCGCAGATAGTCCTCGGCCACCCGCTGCTCGGCCTCGCCGACGAAGACGATGCGCCCGGCCCGCGCGTCGGCGGCGCCGTGGCCGGTGGGGTCGAAGATCGTCCCGTCGCGCCGGGCGTAGAGGCTGTTCAGCGTGAAGTCGCGCCGCCTGGCGTCCTCACCCCAGTCGTCGGTGAAGGCCACCACCGCGCGGCGCCCGTCGGTGGCCACGTCGCGGCGCAGCGTGGTGATCTCATAGGGCTTGCCGCCCGAGACCGCCGTCACCGTGCCGTGCTCCACGCCGGTCGGGACCGCCTTCAGGCCCGCGGCCTTCAGGGCGGCGGTCACCTGGTCCGGGGTCAGGCGCGTGGCGATGTCCAGGTCGCTGACCGGCTGGCCCAAGAGGGTGTTGCGCACGCAGCCGCCCACGAACCGCGCGCAGTCCGGCCCGCCGGCCGCCTCCAGCGCGTCCAGCACCGCGGCGGTCTCGGGCGCGGTCATCCAGGGTCGCTGGCCGATGCTTTCCGTCATGGGGCTCTTCGTCATGGGGCGGGGCTCGGCGGGGATGGCGGCGCCTTCTCGAAATGGCCGGCGGTCACCTTGCCGCCGGGGGTGACCTCGCCGGGCACATAGCGCTCATGGCGGTTGTCGGTATGGAAGACCACCGTGGCGATCAGGGACAGGCCCACCAGCACCAGGCCCGCGGCGACCAGCCAGGCGTAGGGCGTCGAGCCGATCTCCCGGCCGGTCCGCCGGGCCCAGGCGCGCCACAGGAACCAGATCGCGAACGGGATCGCGATCAGCAGCATGCGGATGAGCACCCTAGCCAACGGCGGCTCCATAGAGACGATCGTAGAGCGCGCGCAGCATGCCCGCCGTGGCCCCCCAGATGAACCGGTCCTCGTGGGTGTAGGCATAGAACCGCCGCTTCTCGCCGGACGGCAGCTCGCGCTCGTGCTCCTCCAGGTTCGCCGGGTCCATCAGGAAGCCGAACGGCGTCTCGAAGATGTCGGCCACCTCGTGCGGATTGGGGGTCAGCGTGAAGCCCGGCCTGACGAACCCCACCACCGGGGTGATCAGGTAGCCGGTGCCGGTGCGGTAGGGCGTCGAGAGCCCGGCCAGGCTGACGTAGCTCGGATGCAGCCCGATCTCCTCCTCGGCCTCGCGCAGGGCCGTCTGCCAGGGCGTCTCGCCGGGATCGCGCCGGCCGCCCGGCAGGGCGATCTGGCCGGTGTGACGCCGGAGCGTGTCGGCCCGCCGGGTCAGGATCACCGACAGCCCCGCGTCGCGCTCCACCAGCCCGATCAGCACCGAGGCCGGCGTCAGCGGGCCGTCGTGCTCGGTCGGGCCATAGGCCTTGCCGAGATCGAAGTCCGAGCGGATCGGGCCGCGCACGGTCGCCGGGTCGTGCGCCTCCAGCGGGTCGAGGTGCTCGCCGATCCAGTCGCGCAGCTCACCGCGATGGCCCCTGAGGCTCATACCTGGCGCGCCCTATACCAGGTGAGCACGGGCGGGCCCCACGGGATACCAGGCGCCGTTCGAGGCCACGCCCAGCGTCGGGCCGTCGGGCGTCTGCCGCTCCTGCGCCATCTCCACGAGTTCGTAGAACACCGGCCGGGCGATCAGCGCCTCGAGGCCCCGCCGCACGTGGACGTAGGGCCTGGGCTCGCCATCGGGCCCCATCTCGACGCGGATATAGTTCTCCGGCCCCGCCTCGACCTCGTCGCCGACATTGGTCAGGAACCGCAAGGCCTCGCCGGCGCGGTCGACCCGGGTCGCCACGAACGGCGCGTCCTCCACGGTGATCTTCATCTTCTCGACCGGGGTCACCAGGTGGATGCCGTCCGGGTCCTTGCGCAGCACGGTCGAGAACAGGCGCACCAGCGCCTCGCGCCCGATCGGCGTGCCCTCGTGGAACCAGACCCCGTCCTTGCGGATCACAATGTCGATCTCGCCGCAGTGCGCCGGGTTCCACAGGTGCACCGGCGGCAGGCCGCGGCCCGGCGCCTGCTTGGCCGCCGCGATCACCCCGTCCAGCCCCGCGCGCGCCGCCTCTTCCGCCATGCCGGTGAAGGTAGGCGCGCCCGCCCGTGGCCTCAAGCGCTCCTCTCCCCGGCGAAGCGAGAGGGAGAGGGTAGGGAGAGGGCGGCGTTGAAGGACCGGGGGCGCTGCGGTCCCGCCATGACCCGCAGCAGCGGAACCTCGCCTGACCGATGGCGATGCGGAAAGATCCAGCCGCCCTCTCCCTACCCTCTCCCTCTCTCGCTGCGCTCGGGGGAGAGGCGTCAGAGCGCCGTCACCGGCCCCGCGAGGTCGCCGGCGTCCGGGGTCAGCGCGCGGACCAGCACCCGGCGCTGGTCCACCGGGCCCGGCATCAAGACGCCGCGGCCCGCCGCCGTCGAGAACCCGACCCGGCCGAAGTAGGGTTCGTCGCCCACCAGCACCACATGGGTCTCGCCGGCCGCCTGCGCGGCCTCGCAGGCCCGCGCGATCAGCCGCGCGCCGAAGCCCGCGTTGCGCTCGCCCTGCTCGACCGCGAAGGGCCCCAGGAACGTCACCGGCCGGCCGCCCACGGCCACCCGCCACATCCGCGCGCAGCCCAGCAGCCGGCCGCCCGACCAGGCGCAGACCGACAGCTCCGGCGCGAAGGTCGCGAACTCGCGCACCCGCTCGGAGACCTTGGTGAAGCGGCCCGGGCCGAAGGCGCGGTCGACCAGGGCGTCCACCACCGGGCCGTCCTGCGGCGCTTCGGGTTGCAGGATGAGCGCCGGCGAGGGCGCGGAAGGCTCAAGGGTCATCGGCTCGTCGGAGGCAGGATGCGGCGGGAGCCGCCGTCGCGCATCAATGCGCGGGCCGGCGGGCGGTTCTATCGCGGGCGTTCAGCCCGGCGTCGTCGCAACTGCATGTCAGGGGCCCTTTCGCCCGCCAACGGGAAGCGCGCAGGTAAGGCGCGCGAGGCCGTCCGTCAACGGCGCCGTTGCCGCGGACCCCGGCGCAGGGCAGGTTCGCAAGCCCATGGCCGAGACCGACCGACCCGCCGTCCCCTCGGCCCGCGAGCTGCTCAAGGAACGCGACTACCTGTGCTTCTGGGTGTCGCGCTGGACCGGCAGTTTCGCCGCCCAGATCCAGAGCGTCGCCATGGGCTGGCAGATGTACGCCATCGCCCGGCAGACCCGCTCGGTGCAGGAAAGCGCCTTCCTGGTCGGCATGATCGGCCTGGCGGCCTTCGTGCCGGTCTTCCTCCTGACCCTGCCGGCCGGCGAGACCGCCGACCGCCACAACCGCAAGACCGTGCTGCTGTTCTGCTACGCGGGCGAGATCGCCACGGTGCTGACCCTGGCGGTCGCCACCTGGCAGGGTTGGGCCTCCGTGCCGCTGCTGCTGGTCGTGGGCTTCCTGTTCGGTACGGCGCGCGCCTTCTTCGCCCCGGCCAGCACGGCGCTGGGCCCCATGCTGGTGCCGCGCCCGCTCTTGCCGCGCGCCATCGCCTGGAATTCGCTGGCCTGGCAGACCGCCTCGATCGTCGGCCCGGCGGCGGGGGGCCTGCTGGTCGCCAGGTCCCCGGCCTACGCCTATTTCACCACCTTCGGCCTCTACCTGGTGGCCGCGCTCACCACCCTCTTGATCCGCAAGAACGCCCAGCCGACCGTCAATCCCGGCTCGCGCTGGACCCTGATGAAGGAGGGGCTGGCCTACGTCTGGAACCAGAAGATCGTCTTCGGCGCCATCTCGCTCGACCTCTTCGCCGTCCTGCTCGGGGGGGCGACGGCGCTCCTGCCGGTGTTCGCCCGCGACATCCTGCATATCGGCGCCCCGGGCTTCGGCCTGCTGCGCTCCGGCCCGGCGATCGGCGCGACCCTGGTGGCCCTGCTGCTGGCCGCCCGGCCGATCCACAGCAAGGCGGGGTTCTTCATGTTCGCCGGCGTGGCCGTCTTCGGCCTGGCCACCTGCGTCTTCGCGCTCTCCCGCAACCTGGCCCTCTCGGTCATCGCCCTGACCTTCCTGGGCGGCGCCGACATGCTGAGCGTCTATGTCCGCCAGACCCTGGTCCAGCTGGTCACCCCCGACGCCATGCGCGGGCGGGTGGCGGCCGTCTCCTCGGTGTTCATCGGGGCCTCCAACGAACTCGGCGAGTTCGAGAGCGGCGTGGTCGCCCGTTTCCTCGGCCCGGTCGGCGCTACCCTGTTCGGCGGGATCGGCGCGCTCGTCGTGACCGGCGCCTGGGCCGGCCTCTTTCCCGCCTTGCGCAAGGCGGACCGCCTCGAATAACTGTCCTCCCATAATTTCAGGGAGAATTCAGATGGGCGCGTTAGACGGCAAGGTGGTCCTGGTTACAGGCGGCGGCAACGGCATCGGGCGCGACTGCGCCCTGATCGCCGCGCAAGAGGGCGCGAAGGTCGTGGTCAACGACCTGGGCGCGGGCCTCAAGGGCGACGACGAGGGCTCCGCGGGCCCCGCCGAGAAGGTCTGCGAGGAGATCCGCGCCGCCGGCGGCGAGGCCGTCTCCAACTCCGACAGCGTGACCAACCTCGACGCCGTCTACGGCATGGTCGAGCTCGCCAAGAAGACCTTCGGCGGCCTTCATGCAGTCATCAATCCTGCAGGAATTCTCCGCGACGTGATGTTCCACAAGATGAGCGAGCGCGACTGGGACCAGGTGATCGAGGTCCACATGCGCGGCTCCTTCAACGTGGCCCGCGCCACCATCGAGCTGTTCCGCGAGCAGAACGACGGCGCCTACATGTTCTTCACCTCCACCTCGGGCCTCTTCGGCAACATCGGCCAGGCCAACTACGGCGCGGCCAAGATGGGCATCGCGGGCCTGTCGCGGATCATCGCCATGGAGGGCGCCCGCAACAACGTGCGCGCCAACTGCCTGGCCCCCGTCGCCTGGACGCGGATGACCCAGTCGGTGCCGATCAAGGACGAGGCCGCCGCCGCCCGGCGCGCCGTCATGGCCGAGAAGATCCGCGCCGACCAGCCGGCCCGCTTCTCCGTCGCCATGGTCGCGCCCGCCGCGTCCCACGTCTCCGGCCAGATCTTCGGCGCCTCGGGCGAGAACATCATCCTCTATTCCCAGCCCCGCCCCATCGAGACCTGCTCGAAGCCGGAAGGCGAGGGCTGGACGGTCGCCACCATCCTGTCGGAAGCCGTGCCCAAGATGGCGCCCAAGTTCTTCGACCTGAACCGCGCCCCCATGGCCGGCAGCCAGCAACCGGCGAAAGCGCCGGCGTAGCCTCCAAGAACCTCCCCCGTCTGCGACGGGGGAGGGGGACCACGAAGTGGTGGAGGGGGCGCTGCCGCATGCCCGGCGGACGGCCCCAGCGCCCCCTCCGTCAGCTTCGCTGCCACCTCCCCCGCTCGCGGGTGAGGTTTCTTGGCTCCTACTCCGCCTTCTTCTCTTCCGCCGTCTTCGGCGGCGCGCCAGCGTCCAGGTGGTCCCAGTTGAGGATGGCGTTGAAGCCCAGGAAGTAGCTCCCTTGCGTCTGCCACCGCCAGTAGGGGCGCAGGCCGAACAGCACCATGTGGCCCTTGCCGTCGGGCACGTCGACGATCAGCGCCTTGCGGGTCAGCGCCGACCCGCCCTCCAGCATCCCGGACAGCAGGATCGTGTCGGCCTGGGCCGGGAAGGCCATCACCGTGCGCGGCCGCTGGGTCGGCTCCGCCCCGCCCTGGCGCGAGGCCGGGGGCGCGGTCTCGACCGGCGCCGGCGGCTCGGCGGCGGCAGGCTTGGCCGAAGGCTCCGGCGTGGGCCAGGGCGAGACGTGCGTGGGCGTCGCATTGGGCGTGATGTTCTGGGCGAGCCGCCCGCCGGCCCCGCCGCCGCCCTGGCCGCCCCCGCCGCCGAACCCGCGGTTGGGCGCAGCGATGGTGATCACCGGGGCGTCGGCGAAATAGACCGGCATCTCCTTGCCGGCGTAGCCGTAGGCGATGGGGCTGGCCTGGTCGGTGAAGACGCCGCGCATCAGGGCGCCCTTGGTGTAGAGCTCCGCCGGCGCCGAGACCGTCACGCCCGCGGCGATCCCGTAGTCGGCCAGCATCTCGACGGTCGAGCCGTCGCCGATCAGGACGCCGCCCGCCTGCACGAACTTGTGCAGTTCGGACAGGCCGTCGACGCCCAGCCCGCCGCGGATGTCGTCGGCGGAATCCAGCACCCCCAGGTTCGGCGTGAGCGCGGTCTTCTTGTAGGGGATCGGTACGTCGCCGTTCATCGCCACGCCCACCACCTGGTCGCGCGCGCTGGAGCCCACCGTGGGATAGAGGATCACGTCGAACCGCTTGCGCAGGTTCCCGGCGCGGGCCTGGGTGTCGGCGATGTAGGTGTAGGGCACGCCGTAATGGTCCAGCGCCGCGCGCCACCAGCCCTCGTCCTGGGTCCGGAGCCAAGAATGCAGGTAGCCGATCCGCGGGATGGTCAGCGGGTGGCTCTTGACGTCGGGCGCCGCGACCACCGCCTCGCCCTTCAGGCCCAGCTCCGCCGCCGCCTTCTCCACCGCCGCCCTCTCCTTGCTGGACGGCGACGCATTGGGGATGATGAAGGTCCCGGCCGCGTACTGCTTGCCGCCGGCCTCGAAGGGCTTCTCGGCGGCCAGCATCTTCACGTCCTTGAGCCGGAAGCGGAAGGTGACGAGCTCGTTGTCGCCTGTGTGGTTGACCAGGATGGTCGGCCCCGAGCCGGTGATCGCGCCCCTCGGCGCCACGTCGGCGGCGAGCAGGGTCATCGGCTGCTTCAGGACGCCGGCGTCGTGCACGGGCTTCAGCGTGACGTTGCGCATGTACTGCATCGTCCAGCCGGTGTCGTCGTAGGGCCGGGGATTGGCCGCCGGGTAGTTCTGGACGCTGAAATAGAGGTCGGCCAGCGTCCGGTAGGGCTGGTCGGCGCGGATCACATAGTCGCCCGCCGCCACCTTCACCCCACCCGCCGTGAACGGGGCGTCGGCGACGCTGACCTCCAGGCCCTGGCGGCGCACGTCGTTGATCATGTCGGCGACGTTCAGCTTGGCGGTCTGCTCGGCCGGGATCACCCAGGCGTTGACCGCCCCGGTCTTGCCCCCGTCGGCCCTGCCGCCGTCCACCGCGTGCTCGGACTTCACCCAGTAGTTCTCCAGGTACATCTCCCGGTCCTTGGCCACCCGGTCGAGGGCGAACAGCAGGGCCGATTCCTGGATGTTGGTGTTGTTGCGCGGGCCCCAGTCCACCGAGGGCAGCGCCGGGTTCGGCCGGTACCACTCGCGGCTGGTCACCGTGGGCGGCAGCTTCAGGTCCTTCTGGACGTCGGGGCCATAGCTCTGCACCTCGTAGAACCGGCCCAGCGA
>Ga0207695_10007851_pt1 | contig 13482 bp, 9 predicted proteins | sample KBSC54metaG_FD_184354 | JGI IMG/M metagenome (GOLD analysis project Ga0207695, IMG submission 184354) | Corn rhizosphere microbial communities from Kellogg Biological Station, Michigan, USA - KBS C5-4 metaG (SPAdes) (version 2) | ecosystem: Host-associated > Plants > Roots > Rhizosphere > Soil...
TCGGCAAAAACGTCATTCTCAGCGGCGAGTACATCTGGAAGTACACCCACAACGCATTCGACTTCAGCGTCCTTGGCAACACGCCCATTACCTTTCCGATCGACTGGCATAACTCGAAGATCCCCGGCTATGCGATGCATCTGAACGTGCCGAACTTCCACAACATCACGGCCTACACCGTTCTCTCATCCGTGTCTGCTCGCTTCTTCCCACCGCAGGTCGCGGGAGCGGGCGCCACGGTTGGCGCAACAGGTCTTCCGTTCCGCATCGACCACGATGAGCGGCTCAACCAGACGACGCATGTCCAGTACACCTTGGCGCGCGGCAACGTGCTCGACGGCCTGTGGGGCGGATTCAACTGGCGTTACGACTCGGGCCAGGTCGCGGGTCAGGCACCTTGTTACAACCCGCTCTCCAACGATCCGAACAGTGCCTGCGACGGCACTTCGCTGACCATCAACAACCAGCCCTACATCGATCTCTCTTCGCTGACTGCCGACGAGCAGTTCCAGGCCGGCCTGATCTGCAACGGACAGAAAGCCACGCCCGAAAACCCGCTTCCTGATGTCTGCCCTGCGGGAGAATTCAGTTCGTCGCTGTTGCGCATTCCCAAACCCGGCACCGGCAACAATGATCTCAACCCGCCGCGTATCGCTCCGCGGAATCTCTTTGACGTCTCGCTCGGAAAGAACAACCTCTTCCACGCCGACCGGTACAAAATCGACCTCGACGTCACTGCCGTCAATGTGGCCAACGAGTACGCGCTTTATAACTTTCTGTCGACATTCAGCGGCACGCACTACGTAACGCCTCGCGCCGTGACAGGAAAGGTTACCTTCAACTTCTAATCCATCAAATCGTGCGCGACGAGCCACAATCGTCGTGCGCGATCGCGCTGTGATTCGTGCCGTCTCATGCTGGGAGGCACAACTGCTGTCAATCCGAGCGGACCTTTGGCTCACATTCGGGCGCATAAGCTGATTGCTCGCGGTTTCCCTACTTCGCCACTCTTTGCGCTATCGTCACCCGATCCTTCACAGGCAAAGGGACCGAAATCGTCCCCGCCTTACCCGTCTCCCAGTCATACACACCCGCCTCGAGAACCACATCCTTGTCCGATGGCAGATCCAACTCTACGTGCGCCGGCACGCCCGATTTCTCAATCGCCGAAAACAATTCAGGCTTGAGACTCATCTGCTCGGTTGCGCCTGACCAGTTCACCGCATTTCCGTCGCGATCGTACGCCAGCAGCTCAACCTGGATCTTTCCCGTATGTGAGCCATCCGGTTTCGCGTCAAGCTTCACGTCCGTCCAGCGAATCATGAAGTCAATGGAATACCGCGTTGTTGGCCCAGTCAGCTTAGCGTTCTTCCCCGCGTGCGGAGAGTTCGCCGCCGGTTGCGGATTGGCAGGCAGCACCCGGGTCGCAAACAGGATCTGCGTGGCATCCGGCATTCCTGCGATCATCAACTCGTGCAGCGGATTCGTATCCTTCTTCTCGTTGGCATCCCTGGCAACATCGTCTGCGTTGTACCCGTGCCGGTATGCCAAGCGGTATTTGCCGTCCTTGACCTTCACTTCGATCCGCCGGTAGCTCCCGTCCATCTTCTTGTTGGTCGGTGCGTAGGCGATGGTGTAGTAGTGCGCGCCATCAGCGATGGCCTTCTGCGTCGCGGCGTTCAGATCATTCGTATTGAAGAAGGCTCTGCCGCCTGTATCCTCCGCGAGCTGCTCCATGGCCATGATCTTGTCTGATCGTGCGGCATATTCGTTTACGTACGGCGCCATTTTTCCCGCGTTCCGTGCGCCTCCCTCGAGCGTACCGCCCTCAATGTCGGTGGGCCCCGGACCTTGGGGATCCATGACATGTTCCATCATGAGACCTTCTGCTCCGATGGGATACACCGCCACCTTAGAAACAGTGAGGAGGTCCGCGGTCTGGCGTATGACCTTTCCGTAATCACGCAGATCAGCAGTGTTCAACATGTTCGCGCGTGCTGACCCTGTTGTGCGCGGAAATATGATCACCGGGAAGCTACTGGAAAACCACAGGAGATTCTTTCGGCCGGGCGTTGCCGAAAGATATCGTGCGAGATACTGCAGGGCCTCCAGTGTCATCCCCACCCTCTCCCCTGACTTGATGTTCGTCATCTCTCGCTGGAAGTCCATAACCGTCTGGATTGCCACCGTCATTCTTCCACCAGTCAGATCGAGCAACCTTTGGATGTCATCGATGTTGTTCTGCTTGTCTTCCAGAGTGTGGGACTCGGATGGCTTTGTGATGATGTCGCCGAACTTCGGATCATTCAGCGCGGTCAAAAGAGCGGACGAGTCTGCCGTGAACCCCTGCACCATGCGCAGCCGTGATGACAAGGTGAAAATGGCAGCCCTGGTTCCGGGAGCCATGCCCTTGAGGAACTTCATTAGATTTTACGAACATAGCTTTGGTCCTGTGGGTCGGTGTTCAACGCATCCAGCAGCAGCACATTTACAGAATCGTTCGTAGGTGCGGGCGGCACATTCGTGTAGACACCGTCGGGCATCTTCGGCATCGGCGGAACCTCTCCCGCTGGCACGGCGTTCGCCGAATGCTCCTCGAAGAAATCAATCTGCTGGAGCTTCCCGTCCTCGAAAACTTCGAATTGCTGTTTACGGAGACCGGTCACGGCCGCTTCGCCCTTCGCGACCACTACGTCCACAACTACTGCGCGCGTTGTGCTACGAAATGATGGCGTGCGTCCATCCGTTTTTGGAGTGTTCTGCGCGCCAGTCGGCCGAATGGCAAGCGTCAGGAATGCGCAACCGCAAAGGATCAGATGAGATCGCATCCATCCTCCGATCTTGGTCCCTTCAGTCTAGACGGGCACTGAACTGCTTTGGTGTTTCTGTTTTGCGGAGCGAAATCGTTTTCTCAACACTTCGTCCTTGCCTTAAGCACGCGTTGTCTGCGGTTGCCTGGCACTTTGAGAGGCTTTGCGATCCCAATATTGTCTCCATGCAACGATCCGCGGTTCCCATTGCATCCCATGTAGCAGGTGCAGATATATGCAGGTATACAAATTAAAAGTCATTTGCATTCTCAATGGAAGCAACTCCAACGGGTCCGCTCATTCCGAGGGTCTACGGGATGGCTGGGGTACGCCACGCAATCAGCCACAACTCGTCTCGTCTGGCGAGAACAACCGCAACCGCTTTGACGGCGATGAACCGCCCCAAGCCGCATAAACGCCCCTCTCGCGACACCCTATTAAAAAAACAAAGCTCAAACGGTTTAGGAAACCTATGTTAAGGGGGGCCATGGCGTCCCCTAGTGGGAGCAATTTCGCCCGAGCTGCTCCTAACTCCTTTGTTGAGGGAAATAAATCAAGCAACTCTAATCTCCTTTGGAATTCGTCCAAAGCAGGAGTCAATGTTGGCCACACCCTGTGGAGGGGCGCGATCCAAACTCGCCTCTTGCCACACCGAGCCGGCAGCTAGAAGCTAGTAGCTGGAAGCTCAAACGAGTGAAACCCAAAGCCTTCCTCAACGAATCCGGCCTCTACAACTACGCCGTTAACGCGCTCGGACGCCGTATGCGCACGGAAGCTGAACTCCGCCGGCTCATGCGCACCCGAGTCGAACCCGGCCCCCGGGGAGAGGAAACCATCCAAGCCGTCATCAGCCGGCTCACGGAGCACCACTACCTCGACGACCGCACCTACGCGGAAACCTACGCCCGCCTCCGCCGTGAAAATGAGAAGTTGGGCCAGCGAAGTGTCCGCCACGCCCTCGGCCAGAGGGGTGTCTCCTCAACCATCGTCGACCAGGTCGTCACCGAGAGCTACGCCAAAACTGACGAAGAGACTCTGGCCCGCCAGTACCTCGAACGCAAGCGACTCCGCAAGCCTCAGAACGAGAAGGAGACCGCCCGTGTCATGCGCCGCCTCGTCGGTGCCGGCTTCTCTATCACGGTGATCCACCGCATCCTCCGCCGGTGGGACGTCCCCGAAGAATCCCTCTCCGCCCTGGATAATCTCGAAGACGAACCCCAGCCTGATTGAGTGTCAGACCCGAGTCGGATGGAGCAGGGCTTGGAGGGCGCTAAAACCACTACTTGAAATTCACTCCTTGATCGTTTAGGAGAACCGGTGTAGGCTACTCTCCTAGATCGTCAAGGAGAGTCGAGAGTGGCTGGCAAATTCGAAAGCAGGCAAATGGAACTGCTCCAAGGAACCCTGGATCTCTTGATCCTGAAGGCGGTCTCACTGGGCCCGCTCCACGGATATGGGGTGCTGCTGCGCATTCAGCAGATCTCGGGCGAGGAACTGGTGATTCAGCAGGGATCGCTGTATCCCGCGCTCTATCGACTCGAGCACCAGGGCGTTATCGCCAGCGAGTGGGGCGACAGCGAAAATAAGCGGCGTGCGAAATACTACCGGCTCACGGCTGCCGGCCGGAAGCGGCTGGATGCTGAAACCGAAAAGTGGAACCGCATGTCGGGAGTTATTGCGGGAATTCTTCGCACGACACCGGAGAGCTTATGAAAGCGCAGGAATGGCTGGCACGCAGCTTTGCGGAGATGCTTTCATGGCTGCGCGCGTTTACGCATCGGGGGCGGTTAGAGCGGGAGATGGATGCGGAACTCGAGCACCATCTCGACGCTCTAACGGCCGATCTGATTCGCGCCGGACAATCGCCGCAAGAGGCGGCACGTCGGGCACGCATCGCACTGGGGACGTCGCTAACTCACAAAGAGGGCATGCGAGCGTCGCTGGGATTGAGGTGGATCGATGAACTCGGCGGAGATTTGCGTTATGCGGTGCGGATTCTGCGGAAGAGCCCGGGATTCACGGCGATTGCGGCAGTGTCACTGGCACTGGCGATCGGAGCAAACACGGCGATCTTCTCGCTAGCGAAGGTGCTTCTTTACGACCGGCTCGAAATTCCTAACGCGGATGGGCTGAAGCTATTGCGCTGGACTGGAGATGACAACGTTGTTGCGCAGTCAATGTGGGGGGATTTCGACAGTTCTCCAGGTGGTGGGCAGACGGGCAGTGTATTTCCGTACCCGGTCTATCGCGAAATGAGCCTGCATCCGGCAGGCATGCAGAGCCTTGCCGGTTTCAAGGAAGACGGCATGAACGCCACGATTCGCGGAACCGCGCGGAGGGCCAATGTTGCTGAGGTCACAGGGAATTACTACGCGACACTTGGAGTTCTTCCCCAGATTGGAAGGGCGATTCAACCTGCAGATGATGCAATCCCGCTTTCGGGCGACGTGGTTGTAATTAGTGACGGACTGTGGAGCCGCGAGTTCGGGCGATCGCCGGCAGCGCTTGGACAGACGATCACGCTCAACCAGCAAAAGCTGACGATCGTCGGAGTAAATCCGCCCCGCTTTACGGGCGCGAAGAACGTTCTGGAATCGCCTGATCTCTTCGTTCCAATCAGCCTTGAGCCTCTGCTGACGGTCCATAGGCAGAAGGAGTCGGATCTTTCCAATCCCGACTTCTGGTGGCTCAACGTGGTTGGCCGTGTAAAACCCGGTGTGTCTGAGAGCGAAGCGCAGCAAGGGTTGCGTGTGCGATTTGAAGCAGCGCTGCGATCGCTCGCCACGATAAAGGCGGGGAATACGATTCCTCGCCTGGAACTGACGAACGGGAGCCGCGGGTTGCACTGGGAAGATCGGATGTTCCGCAAACCGGTCTATGTTTTGCTGGCACTGACGGGCTTGGTTCTGCTGCTGGCATGCGCGAATATCGCAAATCTGCTGCTGGCTCGTGGTGCCCAGAGGCAACGGGAGATGAGTGTGCGCATGGCCATGGGAGCTGGGCGCACACGTGTCGCACGTCAGCTGCTCACTGAGAGCTTGCTGCTCGCCCTGCTCGGAGGTTGCGGAGGCCTCTTGCTCGGATACCTGTGTCGTAATGCTCTTCCGAGTCTGTTAATGAACTCGTGGGAAGAATCCAGCATTCGGGTGTCGTTCGATTGGGGAGTTTTTGCCTGCACGACTGTGATCATTCTGGCCACAGGAGTCCTGTTTGGATTGGCGCCTGCGTGGTTTGCCGCGCGCACTGAGGTTTCCAGCAGCTTGAAAGAGTCGGGACAGACCACAACGCGCCGTCGACGCGGACTGAGCGGCAAGGCACTCGTGGGGCTGCAGGTTGCGCTCTCAACTCTGCTGGTGGTGGGCGCGGGGCTCTTCCTGCGAACGCTGATGGCCCTCAGTTCGCAAGATGTGGGATTCAACACCGATCATCTCGTCTTGTTTGAGATCAATCCGCCGTCCGCCCGGTATCCGGCAGGAAAGGATATTGTGCTGCATCAGGAACTCGAGAGGCGAATTGCCGCTCTTCCGGGTGTGCAGCATGAGTCGCCGGCGTCAGCGGCATATATCGCGGATTCGATGGACAATTCAGATTTTTTGCCCGATGGGGAGAAGTTCGACCCGCACAAGCGTGAGGCAGAAGACATCAACGTGGTCGGGAATGATTTCTTCTCGACGCTGGGAATCAAGATCATCGAAGGGCGCGGCTTCACCGCGCAGGATACGGCTACCTCTCCCAAAGTGGCGGTGATCAATGAGGCGCTGGCAAAGAAGCGATTCCCGAATGTGAATCCGATTGGCCGCAGATTCCGCGCCGACCGCGACTCGAGCGATCAGATCCAGATTGTCGGCATTTGCGCGAACACCTTCTACTACACACTGCGTGAAGCGCCGCCGGCACAGTTTTTCCTACCCTATGTGCAGCAGAAGCAGGTCAACCGCCTGACTTATCAGGTACGCACAGCGCTCAGTACCGCTGCTCTTGCACCAGTGTTGCGCAGCACGGTGCAGTCCATCGACCGCGACCTGCCCGTTACCGATCTACGTACGCAACGTGAGCAGATTAATGCAACGCTGCAAATCGAGCGGGCATTAGCTGCGCTTACCTCGGGCTTTGGGTTGCTGGCACTGGCGCTGGCGTGTGTGGGAATTTACGGCATCATGGCGTACTCCGTAGCGCAAAGGACGAACGAGATCGGAATCCGACTGGCTCTTGGAGCGCAGCCGGAACAGGTGCGCAGGATGATTTTGCGAGAGAGCACCAGCCTGACGCTCATCGGTATCGTTGCCGGCGTTGGCGGAGCACTGGCGTGCATGCGCCTGGTGCGGTCGATGCTCTACGGGGTGACACCGAATGATCCTTTGACGATTTTGGCCGGGATTACCGTGCTGATTGCGGTGGCAGTGGCTGCTACCTGGATTCCGGCGCGAAGGGCGGCAGGGGTTCAGCCGATGGAGGCGCTGAGGCACGAGTGACGCGGTCTCCCCGGCTGAGCCCTGGGTTTTTCTGCGGATCTCCTAATATCTCTTCGCCCGTGCGGCCGCCGGTGTGTGCCACTGCTTTGTGACGATAGGACGATGGGACAAGCCGACCACCAGAAGGAAAGCCAGGACCATTATTCCCAGTACGGCCAGCACGAAGAACCGGCATGTTTGCTGTGCACGGCGCAATTCAGAATTCATCTATTCCAACGCTCTTCTATTCAATAATCAACTTTGCCGTTCGTCGTTTTTCAAGTCGCGTGCAGCTGCTCCACATCCCGTGCCAAGTCTTTCCGAAGTGCAACCAGTCGTGCCCGGTCGCTCCGTGCCCCTGCCGCTTCTTGCGCGTAGACCTCGGGTTGAAGTCTCTCGATTGTCGCTATGATCTCTTCGATTTCGATTAGCAGCTCGATGCGCTCTTCACTCGACATAGCTGTCTATACCCAGAATCTCTAATTTAGTTTCGTGGTGGTGCGTCACTGCGCGCTCCCAGTCCTCGCCTCCCCAGCGAGTAACCAATTGAAGCGGCCGAAGTGTCCTGATCTGAAGAGGCTACGGAAGAACCCCTTCACAGCGAATCAAAGCTTATTCCGGGTTGAGTTTCTCCTGGTCACTCCTCGCGCAAGGTTTTCGCTGGGTCGATCCGAGCGATTTTTAACGCTGGCACGGTGGCCGCGAAAAGCGAGATCAAAGCAAGGCTTGCGATCACTGCAGCAAGACTTTTGACGTCATAGACGCTAACGCCGTAGACCACACTACGCATAACTGGCAGGAGTACGGCACACATGGCCAACCCAATGACGAGCCCGGCTCCAGTGGCGCGAATGCCAGAGCCGGAAATGCGAGTTATAGCCTGGCGGATGGTGGAGCCGAGGGCTATGCGGATGCCAATATCGCGGGTGCGCTGGGTGACGAGGCTGGCCACGAGCGCGAAGATTCCGATGGCGCTGAGGAGCAGGGCGAGGCCGGCCATGACACTAAGCAAAGCGACTTCGATGCGCTGCGTGGACAGAGCTTTTGCCTGGAGATCGCTCATGCGATAGAAACCGGAGAACGGGACGCCGGGCGCGACGGAAGAGAGGGCGCGCTGCATCTGTTCGGTGAGGCCGTCGACAGGAGCGGAGGTGCGGACGATCCAACTGGGCTGAAACCAGGCGTGGACCATGAGCATGGGCGCCACGACCTGCGCCGCTGGGATGTAGACGGTCTCTTCGCTCTGGATTGGTGCGGTCGGATTGAGGCCTGAACTCAGCTGGGTGTCGGAGACAACCCCGACGATCAGGGCATTCTTATCGAGGACGAGACCGACAGGATTGAGGTTGGGGAAGTACTTCTGCGCGAAAGCGCTATTGATGATGGCGACTGGCCGAGCGTTAGGCCCGTCGGAATCGGTGAAGGCACGGCCGCGGAGCACCGGCATCTGGAGCACGTCAAAGAAACGGGGCGTGACGTAGACGACATCTGCACCGATGTTCTTGCCAGTCCGCGGGCCGTCGTGGAGCAGGACTCCGTCGTTGAGGGTGCGTTCGTAGGGCAGGGTTAGTGCGACGGCTGCGGACTCAACGCCGGGGATGCGCTGCATGGCGGCAACGCTGGTGGACATCAACTGCTGGAAGGGGGGCGCGTCCTTGTAGCGGGCGTCGTCGAGGGAGGCCTTGGCCGTCATGACGCCGTTGGGGTTGAATCCTGGCGGCAGGGTCTGGAGATGGATGAGGGTGCGGATGAGGAGGCCTGACCCGGCGAGGAGAACGACGGTGAGGGCGACTTCGCCGGCAATGAGGGCCTGGCGGAGACGGACGGAGTGGCCGGATGAGGTTGCGCGACTCGCGAGCGAAGACCGAAGGTCGACGCGGCGAGCGGCGAGTGCCGGGAGCATTCCGAAGAGGACGCTGGTGAAGAGCGTAAGGAGTGTAGTGAAGGCGAGAACGCGGGAGTCGAGTGCGACGCCTGTTACGGGGAGGAAGTCTTCCGGCAGAAGGGAAAGAAGGCCGCGGAGAGCGAGGAAGCCGATGCCGACTCCGGCGATGCCGCCGATGCAGGCGAGAAGGAGATTTTCGATCCAGAGCTGCCGGAGGATTTGCCAGCGGGATGCACCGACGGCGAGACGCGTGGCGAGTTCTGGCAGGCGGCGGGCCATTCGAACCAGGGTGAGTCCGGCGAGATTGGCGCAGGCGATGAGAAGGATGAATCCGGCGGCGGCCATGAGGGCGATGGCCTGCGGTCTCAACTCGGAGGTAACGCCTTTCTGGAAGGGGACGGTGTAGAACTGGATCTTTGCGCCGGGGTTGCGGGATTCGATCTGCGCGATGCGGGCGGACCAGGCGCGGTTGATTTCAGAGTCGGCCTGCTGCCAGGTTGCGCCTGTGTTGAGGCGGAAGATCACCCCGAAGTTGGTGCCGTTGCCCTCGCCATGGGGGCTGGGTTGCAGGGATGTGTAGACGTCGGCGTTGAGGGGCGTAATGGCGTTCTGGGGAAGGATGCCAATGACGGTGTAGGGCTCGCCCTTGAGGCGGATGGCGCTGCCGATGAGCTTGCGATTGGCGTTGAAGGCGGAGCGCCAGAAGTCGTAGCTGAGGATGACTGCCTTTGGTCCGTTGGGGGCGTCTTCGGTCTGGGAGAAGTTGCGGCCAATGGCGGTGTGAATGCCGAGGACATCGAAGTAGTGCTGCGAGACACGGCCGTTGTGGATGTAGGCCACCTGTTTGGAACTGGATTCGACATTGGCGCCACTTGCGAGAGAGGCAAATACGGCCGAGGTGAGCGAGGGCACGTTGTCGCGAAGCTGCTCCCACTGGTGGCCGTCGATCCAGCGCTGCTCGTCGGCGGGGTCAGGTCCCTGAGTGCGCTGGAAGAGAGTGCCCATCCGATCTGGCTGCGGGTAGGGCAGGCTTTTCAGCAGGAGCGCGTTAACGATGGAAAAGATGGCGGTGTTGGCCCCGATGGAGAGCGCGAGCGTAATGACGACCGTCACGGTGAAGCCCGGATTGCGGAGCAGCTGGCGAATTGCGAAGCGTAGGTTCTGCCGGATGATGTTCATCGATGCGCCTCCGTGCGGGTAGTGGAAGAGATGATAATGCAATCAGAATGCCAGTGGGGGCGGGGTGGATCGTGTGGGGATTGCGGGGCCGGGGCTGGGGCTGTTGTTCCCTGGTGTTCGATTGCGAACTTGGCGTTCGGTAGCGGACAACGGGGGCGCGGAGTTCCTTGCTTCCCACCCATTTAGCATAGAGCGCGGAAATGGATGGCACCGGGCTTGTTGAGGCACAGCGGAGCATGTTGATGATCGCGGCGAGAAATCTTGAGGGCGATGACAGTTTTCGGCGGGGGATTGCGCCTAGAGGAGCAAAGGCAATCAGAAATGGTCCGGAACGGCCGGCCCTCTGGTTTGCTAACTCATTCCTCGAAGGAGATCGACATGAAAAGCACAATGTTCCGGATCTGCGCAATGCTCGCCCTGGGCCTGACAGGCTCAATCACCATGCTGCACGCACAACAGCACACGCTTGAGGGAGTTTGGAACGTTAGCGTCACGGTCACGAATTGCGATACAGGAGCCGTGATCAGGACGGTTCACTCCATCCAGGCTTACCATCACGACGGCACGGTTGCCGAGACCGCCAACACTGCGTTGCGCGGGCCTAGCGAAGGGGTCTGGATGGTTGCTGGCGGCGGCACCTACAGCGACAGCTTCTACTTCTACCGCTACAACAGCACTGGGGGATTTGCTTCACTGGCGCACGGAACCGACACGATCACGCTGACGGATGCGGGTCACTACACGTCGGTGGGAAATGTGCAGGATTTCGACGCGAATGGAAACCTGATCTCTACCGGCTGCGTGATCCATACTGCTTACCGGCTGGAGGATTCCGAGGGAAATTGACGGCTGACCGGCCCGGAGCGGCGGGGTAACCCCTGCTGCTCCGGGCCGTTTCTGTTTGGGGCGCAGGACTACGACTGCGTCGCGATGCCTGAGATTTCGCGCTGCTGCCATTTGCCGCGGGTGAAGTCCGGGATTTCGACGGGGGCGCTGCCCTCGGCCACGGATTCAACGCTGAGGGGGCCGATGGAGGACCAGGCTGCGGCGTCGTAGACATCCATGTCGGGCGGGAGGCCTTCTCGGAGGCACTGGAGCAGGCGGTAGATCATGATGAAATCCATGCCGCCGTGGCCGCCGATCTTCTGAGCGATTTCGCCTTCGCGCGCCCACAATGGGTGCTGGTACTGCTTGTAGCTGTCGATGGTGCCCCAGGACTCGTCCTTGTTCATGCCATCGATGTAGATGCGAGGTGGGTAATCCTCGAAAATGGCTTTGGTGCCGGCGATCTGGTTGATGCGACTGTAGGGGTGGGGCGTGGAGACGGCGTGCTTGACGCAGATGGTGAGGCCGGCGGCAGTTTTGATAAGTGAGGTGTTGAGATCGCCGCAGATGTAGCGCTCTTTCTGGCGCGGGTCGTCGGGCTGGAGTTTTTGCTTGCGGTACGCATCGAGACCGCGCTGGGGGGAACTCATGGAAACAAGATGGGCGAAGCGGTCGCCTCGTTGGATACGCATGTAGTTGGCGACGGGGCCGAGGCCGTGAGTGGGATAGAGATTGCCGTCGGCGCGGGTGTGTTCGGCCCGACGCCAGAGGCCTTCGCCGGCGTGTGAGAACAACTCATCGCGGAGGTCGTGCAGGTAGGCGCCTTCGCCATAGAGCAGGTCACCGAATTCGCCGGCCTGGATCATGCGCAGGATGAGGGTTTCGTTGTAGCCGTAACAGCAGTTTTCGAGCATGATGCAGTGCTTGCGGCTCTCTTCTGAGGCACGGACGATCCGCCAGCAGTCCTCGAGGGATGTGACTCCGGGGACTTCAATGGCGACATCTTTGCCGTGAGCCATAGCAGCAAGCGCCATGGGCGCGTGCCAACTCCATGGAGTGGCGGCGACGACGAAGTCGATGTCGTTTCGGGCGACCAGAGATTGGTAGTGCTGAGGACCGTCGGTGAAGAGTTCGGGGCGCTTTTGTCCGGCGGCGACGACGAGTCCGGAAGCGTGTTCTGCTTTGTCTTTCACAACGTCGCAAATGGCGATGATCTGCGCGTTGGCGGCGAGGAGGTTGCCGAGGAGGGAAGTCCCGCGACCGCCGACACCGATCAAACCGATGCGGGGTTCACGTTTCTGGAAGGGGGCATCGGCCATGGTTTCGCGGGCAGCGGGAACAGGCGATTCCTGCGTGAGTCCCTGTTGGATGGCTCCGGCCACAGCGGCAGTGGCGAGGCCGACCTGCATGAAGCGGCGTCGCGACCAGGATCCGAAGTGTTCATTGTGCGTTGTCATCGATTTCCCTTTCGGCGCATTGGAGCCGGTGCGGCGATCCAGAATTTGGGCACAGAGCAGGGTATCACTTAAATCGCGCGAGATTCTGATGAAGGGTTTTCTGGGGGCGCACGAAAGGAGAAACGTGGGGAGGGTGATGTGGCAACCTAATGACTGGAGGTTGTCTAGATTATGGCAGCGAATTCTTCCTCGTCTGCGACTCAGGTCACCAGCGATGTTCACGTATGGGAGGCTGGCGGGGCTACGTCTCCGGATACGCTCGGCGCATGGGTAGGCTCGAGACTCGGCGCGCATGAGGCGGCCATTGCTGCCCTGCTTGCAGTGGAGGGAGCACGGACAATCGAGAATACGCTACGGCTTTATGACGTTGCGATTGAGCAGCTGAGCCTGGCGGGAGCGCAGGCGGGAGTGCTGAACTCGGTCGCTCCGGAGAAGGCCGTTCGCGACCAGGCGCAGATGGAGGCGCAGCGGATCGCGATGGCGGGCAGCGCGTTGAGCTTGAATCGCGGCGTGTACGATGCGCTGGCGGCGATGAGCCTGGAGGGGGCAAGCGCGGCGACGAGGCATTATGTGGAACGGACGCTGCTGGGATACCGGCTGGCCGGCGTGGACAAGGATGAGGCGACAAGGCAGCGGTTGCAGGCGCTGCATGAGAAGGCGACGAAGCACTCGCTGGACTTCAGCCGGAATATCCAGGAGGGTGGGAAGACGATCGTTGCGACACAGTCGGAACTGGAAGGGTTACCGCCCGATTATGTGGGTCGCCACCAGCCGGATGCGCGAGGGCAAATCACACTGACGACGGACCAGCCGGATATGCAACCGGTGATGACGTTCGCTTCCAATCCGGAGCTGCGCGAGCGGATGTTTGTTGC
>Ga0207695_10007853_pt1 | contig 13480 bp, 14 predicted proteins | sample KBSC54metaG_FD_184354 | JGI IMG/M metagenome (GOLD analysis project Ga0207695, IMG submission 184354) | Corn rhizosphere microbial communities from Kellogg Biological Station, Michigan, USA - KBS C5-4 metaG (SPAdes) (version 2) | ecosystem: Host-associated > Plants > Roots > Rhizosphere > Soil...
CCGCCGGGCCAGCGCGTCGCCTCTGCCGGCGCCCCTCAAAACGGGAACGGCGATCTACGGCTTTTTCAGGAGATCGCGGTCTGGTGCAGGGCCGGCTAGCCGGTTGACGCACGCTGGCCTGGCGATCGGCATCGGGACTGCGCGATTCGCGGGAGGCGCGACGCCGCCTGCATCCGTGCCCTGGGCGCCGGCCGCCGGTGCGACTACCGGCATGTTGCACGAGGCCGCGGGAACCGGCTCGATTGCGACTACGGCTGGTGCACCGGGGGTCAGATGCGGGAAGGCCGCTGAGTGCTGGATCAGCGACTGCGTCGGTATTACCGATGAGATCCGCAGCCCCTGGCCCGGCAGCACAAGAGGCGTCATCGCCATGAGAAATCCGGCAAGTCCCGCAATCGTCGTCTTCATCTTCTTCCCAACCTCCCCTATCCGGCCTCGACAATGGAACATGGCGCGCGATTCCGCGTGGCGCCAGCCCGGCGAGTGTCCTAGCTTGCACGGCATGCCGACTGCCTGCTTCAGAATGTCACTCCGGCTCGCTCAATTCGCCGCGCTGAGCCTGTGTGCGATGACGCCATGCATGGCCGTGGCGCAGGGGACGTGGACGGGGGTCGGTGCGATCAACGGAACTGTGATGTACATGGACACGACCACCATCGTGCGCTCGGGCAACCTGCGCAAGGTGTGGATCAGGTCCATCGATCCCGCTCCCAAATCCTTTGTCGCGGGCAAGGACACGCTCGACTTCGACACCGTGATCGGACTCAACGTGTTCGATTGCTTGAAGCACACGCGGACCGTTACCACCATAACGTATTTGCTTGGTAACGACATCATCTTCAACGTCCCGGAGACGCACGACAAGCCGGAGCAGTTGAAGCCGCGAAGTTTTTTCGACGCGGTGTACAACGATCTCTGCGGGGTACGTCGGTAGAGGGAAGATTCGTCCCGTCGCAAGTCGTCATCTCGGCGAAGGCTGAGTGACGACTTACGATGTGCGCGACGCTTTCTACGCCGTCGCGCGGAAGGGCTCGAAGGGCGAGATACCGAGCCTCAGCTGCATGCCGTACGCGATGCGATGCGCCAGTTCCTTCATCAGCGAAGCCGACGGCCCTGCGAAGCGCGCATCGACCACGCTCTCCAGCGTTGCAACCCAGCGCGCGAAGTGATCGCCGGTGAGACCAGGCATCGCCATATGCGGGCGGAACGCATTGCCGGAATAGCTGCGCGTGCGGAACAACAGCGTGGACCAGAACGCAACGATCTTCGGCATGTGTACGGACATGTCGACTTCCGCGAAATATCTCGCAAGCAGCGGGTCGGATGCGATTATCGCGTAGAACGCCGTGAGGAGTTCGTTGAGATCCTCATCGCGGACGTCGCGCCGGATCGCGTTCACGTCATGCATCAGATGTGCGGCGGTGCCGCGTCCGCGTTGGTGTTCCCATGCACCACGGTGAGCAGAAAGACGCAGCCATCTCTCGACGATGCCGCGTGCTCGACGCCGCCTGCGAAGACCAGAACGTCGCCCTTGACGAGATGATACTCGCCATCCATCGCGCGGAATGTTATCTCGCCGTCCGTCACGTGAATCGTCACCGGATTGTCGGCGCTGTGCGGCGGGAGATCACCGCCGGGAGGAAGCGCCATCAGCACCAGGCGAAGTGGGCCCTCCTTTACGAGAGTCCGGGCAGTCCGGTCCCGCTGCGCGAGAAGCTCACGGTCGATTATGAGTTCATCCTGCGACAGGTGATGGACGAGAACCTCGCCTTCGATCGTTCTGTTCATCGACGACATGAATGCTCCGTGAAAGATGGCGCAGTCGCGCCGGTCTCTGTAATGAATGCCCGGGTGAATTGCTTGTCAATCACGGGCAACGCACTTGCGAACGAACTCTCGAGTCTCCGCTGCGACGCGATCCCAGTTGTAATGCGATTCCACTGCCGCACGTCCCGCCGAGCCAAGGCGCGAGCGAAGCGACGGATCTCGAAGAATACTTCCGATCGCAGCCGTTGCCGCCCCAATGTCGGTGGGATCCACCACGAAACCAGTCTCCCCGTCGCGAACGGCCGCTCGTACTCCACCCGAATCACCGCCGACAACTGGAATTCCGCTTGCGCCAGCCTCGACGAATGAAATTCCGAATCCTTCGACGTTGATCTCGTTGTCGAGGCGCGAAAGCCCGACGTAAACGGTGGACGTCGCGTACGCGTCGGCGAGATCCTCGTCGTTCAGCTGTCCTGCAAAGTGAACCCGGTTGCCGACACGCAACGTTTCTGCCAGCGCGCGCAACCGCGGCTCGTCGTCGCCGGTTCCAACTATCACGTAGTGCAGCGTCGGAAATTCCGACTGCAGCACGGCGAGGGCCTCGATCGCGATGTCCTGTCCCTTGTGCGGAACGAGCCGCGCCACCGACAACATGATCGGGGCGCCACCCAGCTCCAGCTTCGCGCGCAGCTTGCCCGTCTCGCCTGACGGAGAAAAGCGCACAGGATCCGTCCCGAGATCGATCGCTGCGACGGGAGGCGGACTGACGATTCCAATTTCGCCCATGATGTCGCGCGTAAGCGACGCGGACCATTCCGAATTGGCGATGATGCCAGCAGTGTCACTCAACAGGCGGTACGCACTTATGCGCTTGCTCCAGTGCGCCGCAGTCTTGCGTCGCTCGCGCAGCAGATCTCCGCCGTTCACGTATATCACATACGGTACCGCTGTCCGTTTGTGCGCCCACCAGACCGCATAGCCGACGGGACGAATCTCCCCGCAGTGAATCACGTCGATGCCGGTAGTACAGCGCCGCGCAAGCCAGCGCCCCCAGCGTATCTCGTTCGCGAACAACTTTGCCGACGCAAATGGGAATTCCTGCCGGTCGATGCGGTACGCTTCGAGCGCATCCAGCGCCGCGGAATCATCACACGCAATCGTGGACACATCCATCGGCTCGCCGTAGCGACGAACCAGCTCTGCGTGGCGTCGCGACATTCCGCCGCCGACTGGCGGGAAGTTCTGCGTTACGAAAACATTGCTGAGCGGTTCCGTCATCCAGCGGTGCGCTGCCGGGACGCGAGATCGGAGTGCTGCATCGCGTCACGGTCGGATGGCAGCTCGCACAGGCGCAGCACCGCGGGCAATACGTCTTCCACATCCAGCCGGGAGATCGTTTCCCCGCTCCAGCATACCACCTCACCCGCAATGTCCCACGGCGCGTACTGCCAACAGTCGCCTCGCAGCAATACAACTGCTGGCTTGTTGAACGCACTTGCCGCGTGCGAGATGCTGGTGTCAGGGGTGAATACAAGGTCGCTGGTCGCAACCAACGCGAGCGCGTCGCGCAGCTCGGGTGTCTTCGTTGCCTCGCCTCTCACGGCGGCGGCGACGGTCTTCACGCTCTCCCATTCGCCGGGAAGGCCGATCACGACGATCGGCATGTCGGGATGCGCAGTACGGGCAACGCGAAGCACCGTCACGAAGCGATCGTCCGGCCACCGCCGCTTCTGCTCGGATGCCGACAGATTCACCAGCAGGCGCGGCTCGCGCGAGTCGGTGCGCACGCGCTCCAATCCCGGCTGCGCCTCTGCGCGCCTCCACGTGGTTTCAGCGCCATCCATCTCCTCACCCGACAGAAACAACTGCGGGCGCCAGTTGAATCGATCCACGTCCACGCCGAACGGTTCTGCGAGCGCGCGCGAGCCCTCGATATAGTGTTCGTGATTGTCGTACGGTCGCACGCGAACGTTGTAGACCAGATCGTTGTTCCCGCCGCCAACGCCGACTCGATACTTCGCACGCGCGGCCAGCATGAGCAACGGCGTCGAAGTGAACGTCCTGGGATTGTTGATGCGGCCGTCCACGATCACGTCGTAACGCTCGGCGGCGAGTTCGCGGGCGAGCCTGCGATAGCTGCCCCAGCTTTTCCGATCCAGCGTGAAGATCCTTCGGACGTAGGGATTGCGATCGAGTACAGTGGCCGTGTTGGGCGCCGATACAACGTCCAGGGTAACAAGAGGCGACGATTGAGCCAGGGCTCGAATCATCCCCGTCGCCATGATCATGTCACCGATACGCTCATACCTCAGAAAAAGAACCTTGAGCGGGCGCGCTTTAACGTCCGGAAGCGTGGTCTCGCGCTGTCCGGGGAGCATTCGAGCTATGGCGCGCATCCACGCAAGACGCCACGCACGCTCGACGCCTCTCAACTGCATCTACTGGACTCCTGTGGCCTCAATCGACTCCCTGCCGACGCATCGACGGTGCCATGGACGCGTACCGCGACTCGGGCGCACTGGGCCAGCGACTACAACCGAACATGGTATGAGTGATAGCGTACTTATGCCCAGAGCGAGACTCGAACTCGCACGATCATCGCTGATCGGGGGATTTTGAGTCCCCTGCGTCTACCGATTCCGCCATCCGGGCCGACCGGCAAATTTACCCGTTTCACTCGTAGCCTACAACCGACAGTGAAGACTCGAGCCACCCCCAACACGCCGACTTTGCCACCCTCGGCAGCACGTCAGGGCTGAGGATCCTGCCACGAAACGTGCAACCGGGCCGACAAGGCGCGTCCCGGCTTTGCCGGGCCTCCGAATAGCTGTTCCTTACTCACTCCGCTCGGCGCCCGGCCCACGAACCTGAGCGCGCGCATCGACTGAACCTCTGTCGCAATGAAGGGGCGGCTGTCTGGCGCGGGCGTGCTGTACCGTTGCGTCGATGAAATCGTATCCGGAAGCGCGATTCTCGGCAGCACTTCGCGGTATGTCGTTCTCACCTCCAGACGGCCATAACCGGGCGCGACGTTGCCCGGGTGGGTAAGTCGCACCACCGCGCTCCGCACGACGAACGTGAGACTGTCCAGCGTCACGGTCCCCTCGACGTCGGGCGCCGTGATCGTCGCGAGCGGACGGAAGTTGATGTCGTAGTTACCGGATTCGGCAACGCCGTAGTCGAAGCAGTGCGTCGCCAGAAAAGTGCTGTCCGCGAAGTCCAGCGTCGATGGCAGTCGCATGCGCTCCCACGCGCCGCGCGGGTCGGACCGGTCGGTGAAGATGGTACGGCCGCGGCCGTAGGGCATCAGCGCGTCGCTGCGATAGGCGAGCGTGTCGAGCACCGAGCGCGCGGAATCGGGTGAGCCAACGGGCGTGCTCGTCTGGACGTCCTCGACGGTGTACTCGAACGGATATGACCGTCTGAGCAGCAGCTCACGGTCCGCGTTCTGGCGTACGTCAGCCATGAACTCGGCGAGAATCGGAGTGGCTTCGCTGTCGACGCCGGGGCTGGTGCAGATTTGCGGTGCGCGGACATTGACGTCGGTCAGCCTGATCGTCACCGCCTTCATCACTGCGACGAGCGTGGGCGGCGGTGAGCGCTCCGAAATGTCAACGACCGTGTCGCGGGCCGCGAAGCCGAGCTGCCGGATGCGAACGTGATATCGTCCGGCGACGACCTTGAATGAGAAGTGGCCAGCGTCGTCGGCGAAATGCCGGGCGTGCGCTTCCACCAGCTCGACGCTGCTGTACGGCGCCGGCGAAGTTGAATCCTGACGCACGACCGTACCGCGGAAGATGATCGTTGCCGGAGCCGGCGCGGGGTGTATGTGGGCGCGCTGCGCGAGCAACGGAGTTGCTGTAGCGCACAACGCCGCGTACGCGCCGAGCACGGTGGCGAGGGATCCGCAGGCGCAGTCCGAACCGGGGCGTACGAACGTCACGCATCCACCGTCACTGCACTAGAATGACCCGCTGCAGCAAGCCCGGCGTGGTTCCGATGGTTCCACCGGGGTCGTTGGCGATGGTGAAGTGTCCGGTTATCACTCCATTGGGTGTGCCGGCGAGCGGCGGATAGTCGATCACTGCAGCGCCTATCGTCACGACCTTGTAGCAGACACTGGTACCGGTCGTCTGGCCAGAACAGGGACTGCCATCGGTCGCGGGCTTGTCCGTCGGATACGTTGCTCCGGGGTCGGTAGTGGGATTATCGTACAGCGCGAATTTCATCGTGCACGGCGTGTTGTTGCTGCAGAACGTCCTTACTCCCTGCCTTGTCTGGCCGACGATGTTACCGGTCTGGACGTCGATGTTGTCACCTGCACCGATCGCATAGGATTCACTGCAGTTGGCCGCAAGCTCGTTGCCATACTGGTTCCCGCCGCGATCGCCGGGTTGCAATCCGATGATGTTGAAACTTCCGGGCGTGTTGGCCGTGTTGGGGCACGTAACGTGGCCGGTCGATCCGTCCTTGAGGCAGAAGATCAGCTGGGACGCATTGTTGTGCAGCGTGTTGTAATCGATTCCGTCCAGAACGCGCAGAGGATTGCGGGCAACGCCGCCGCGGAAAGGATCGAGTGCGGCCAGAAGCAGCGAATAGTCCACCGCGAGCGGCTTGATGCATGATGTCTTGTCCACTGTCGGCGCGACCCACGCCGAAGCGACGGCACCGACATTTCCGTTGGTTGCGTTGAGGACACCGGCGAACAGATAGCTCGTCGGATCACTGCCGGTCACCTGCACCGCGTTGTCGGTCGACACGCACGGAAGCGCGTGTGGCGAGCCTGCGTGCCACGTGTTGGGCGTCGTGCCATTGACCGGAAGGCCATCCCACACGCCGCACATTACATCGCCGACAACGAGCGACGCATTGTGCGTCAGTATTTGGTTCCTGTTTCCCGCGGCAACCGCAGAGTCCGATACGTTATTCGTTGACACCGAAAGATGCAGCGCACCCGCAAGCGCTGCTGCATCCGACGCCGTCTGAAGCTCGTTCTTCTGTACGTACAACCGACTGAGCTCAATCACGAACGCAAGCATGATCACGAGCGTGGCGACCGCGAATGCGGCCAGAATCATGATCGCTCCCCTTCTGTTCTTCAACCTCGGCATGAGGCCTCCGATGCGGCCCGTGACATCGAACCGCTACTGGACAAGGACGAGGCGCACGAGCGTTCCATACTTGGTTCCGATCGCGCCCTCGTCGATCGCGCGAACGAAATGTCCGGTGATCTCGGACCCCTTGTCGCTCACCTGATCGAGCGTGAAGCCCGAGATCATTCGTATCGTCACTGGATACTTGCCATTCGATTTTGGGCCAAGTGTCGACACAGTCACTTCGCGAAAAGTTTCATCACGTTCATCGCAACCGGCCCCAATATCACTATGAAGATCGACGGGAAGATGAACAGCCCGAGCGGCAACAACATCTTCACGGGCAGCGTCGCGGCCTTCTTCTCGGCGGCCTGCCGCCGCAGTCGGCGCAGCGTCTCCGAGTAGACGCGCAATACGCGTCCGCTGCTCGTTCCCCATTTCTCGCCCTGTATTATGTGCGACACGAGTGTCCTGATCTCGTGCACACCCGTCCGAGTCCACAATCCGCGCAATGCGTCCTCGCGCGACATGCCCGCGTTCGTCTTGCGGTTCACTATCACGAGCTCGCCGGCGAGCTCCGGATGGACGCTGCCCAGTTCTCTTGCGACACGCAGTATTGCCGCATCCAGGCTTATTCCGGCCTCGATGCACACGACCAGCAGGTCCAGTGTATCCGGCAGCGATCGGCGGATGGTCTCCTGCCTCAAACGCACCGCGCGTACCAGATACCACGCAGGAAGCAGCGCGGCAACTATCGCCGCCGAGGCGACGTACATCACCACGCGCGCGAACGTCTGCTTCGGCGCCAGTAGCAGCACCAGCACGGGGATGCCAACGAGCATCGCTACCCTGATCGCCGCATATGTGAGCGGTGCGGTCGCGGAGTCGTAGCCAGCCTGCACCAGCGCCGTGTCGGTCTTCGCATTGTTGGTCCACGCCTCGGGAACGAACTCCGCCAGCACACGTGTGAACGATCGCTTCGCGCTCTGCGCGCCAACTCCGAACAGCCTGCCGTACGACGCGCTCTGCGTCTGCACCGCTGTGCGATCGACGATGCTGCGCCGCGACCGATCGAGCAGATAGACGTATGCCGCAGCACCGAGCGATGTGACGCCGAGAAATACGAGCGCCGCGAGTGCCAGTGGGCTTGTCATTTCGGATAGCTCCGCGTCATGTGTCTATCCGTGCCATCTTCATCATTATCATGTATCCGATGATGCAGGACACCACGCCGCCAGCCAGCATGTAGTGACCGGCCGTGCTCGATCTGAACGGCGCCACGAAGGTCGGGTTCAGCGCGCCGAGCAGGAGAAAGATCACGACCGGCAGCAGCGAGAGAAAACGTCCCGACAGCTTGGGCTCGGCCGCCAGCGTGTCGATCTGTCCGCGCAATGCGACCCGGTCGCGCATCAGGGTGCCGAGATTGCCGAGAAGCTCGGTAAGGTTGCCGCCGGTCTCGCGCTGAATGAGTACGGCGGTGACGAACATCTTGAGGTTGAGGCTGTCGATACGTTCGTGCATCGCCACCAACGCGGTTCGAACGTCGATTCCAAGTCGCTGCTCGTCGTAGAAACGGCCGAATTCGGTGCCCAACGGCGCTCCCAGCTCCTCGCTGATGAACTTTGTAGCTGCCTGGAACGAATAGCCGGCCTTCATTGCGTTCGACATCATGTCGAGCGCCTCCGGAAGCTGGGCATCGAACGCGGCGAGTCGTCTGCGTTGTGCGTAGCCGAGCCACACCCATGGAATGAAACCGGCGACTGCGGCGAGAATCAACGACATCAGGAAGCCCGCCCTCGCGCCGAGCGCGAGACCAACCACCGCGAGCAGCGCCGAGAAAAGCAAAAAGACGCCAGGCTTCTGTGCCGAACCGGCGCGCTGCAGGCGTGTGGTTATCACGTCCGTTACGTCGCGCCCTTTCAGCAGACGATCGAGAAACGGCACCTCGCTCACTGCGTCGTCCTTCAGAATCGTCTGAGGACCGTTGATGAGCGTCTCGCCATGCAGCCGCGAACGTACCGCGTCGGCCTCGGCCAATGCGCGCCTGTTTGCAAACAGGTAGGCGCCGACGATTACGCCGAGCGTCGCGAGGAATACACCAGCGAGGATGATGAGCAGCATCGCCGTCAGTGGTCGGAGAAGATGGTCGGACCGAACTCCACGCCCGCGAGGCGGAGACGCTCGGTGAATGCCGGCCGGATCCCGGTCGGCTCGAAGTCGCCCAGAACAGCCCCGTCGGCGGCAATTCCGCGGCGCCGGAATCTGTAGATCTCCTGCACCGAAATCACCGCCTCCTCCATTCCCGTCACCTCGACGATGCTCGTGATCCGGCGAGTGCCGTCGGACAGGCGTGACACCTGAATGATCACGTCCAGTGCCGACGAGATCTGCTCTCGCATCGCTCGGTTGGGCAGATTGGTTCCGGCCATGAGGATCATCGTCTCGAGACGGGCGAGTGCGTCGCGCGGACTGTTCGCGTGAATCGTGGTCAGCGATCCCTCGTGACCGGTGTTCATCGCCTGCAGCATGTCCAGCGCCTCCCCGGACCGCACCTCGCCGACGATTATTCTGTCCGGCCGCATGCGCAGCGCATTTTTGACGAGATCACGCGCAACCACCTCGCCCTGCCCTTCCGCGTTGGGCGGTCGGGTCTCGAGCCGAACCACGTGGTGTTGCTGCAATCGCAGCTCGGCTGCATCCTCGATCGTGATTATGCGATGGTCCGCCTGGATGAACGATGTGAGAGCATTGAGCAGTGTCGTCTTGCCGGCGCCGGTACCGCCCGAGATCAGGATGTTGAGCCGCGCGTTCACACAGCCGGAGAGCAGCTCCATCATCCCTTCGCTCATTGCGCCATTGGTGAGCAGGTTCTCGATCGCGAGATCGGCGCCGAAGCGGCGAATCGACAACACTGGACCGTCGAGCGCGAGCGGCGGAATAATGGCGTTCACGCGCGACCCATCCGGCAGGCGCGCATCCACCATCGGTGAGGATTCGTCCACGCGACGTCCCACCCGACTGACGATACGGTCGATGATCGCGGTGAGATGCGCATCGTTTCTGAAGGACGTGGCGACCCTCGTCAACTTGCCGCGCCGCTCGACGAAGATCATCTTCGAACCGTTCACCAGAATGTCGCTGATCGACGGATCGCGGAACAGCGGCTCGATCGGTCCGAGTCCGATCACCTCGTAGATGATCTGCTCGATGATTTCGTCACGCTGGCTCTGGCTGAGCGGAGTGGGTTCATCGCGCAGAAGATCCAGAACTGCACGCCGGATCTCCGCCGAGATGACGCGCTCGTCCTTGATCTTCTCCAGCGCGTCGAGATCGAGGCGCTCGATGAGTCTGCGATGCAGATCGCTCTTGAGCTGATCGACAGTGCCGAGCGTTTCTTCCTCGATGCGGTGCGTGTACATGCCCGATGCAGCTGCTGCCGGCGCCGGCTTCGCCGGCCCGGGCGTCGGGAACATCGGCGAAGTTATCGTCACCGTTGGCGCGGCTGTCGGCGCACCACCGTTTCCGTTGGCATCGGGCGACGGAGCGCGTCCCATCAAACGGCTTTTAAGTGACACTTGGAGACCTCCCGGTGAGTCCGAACAGGCTGCGTAGACGTGAACGCTCCGGCGCTGCCGCGGTTGTGGGGCGCACGGGATCACGCGGCGCGGCGGCGCCGCGCAGCTTGGCCGCGAGCTGCCCGTAGCTTCGTGCCAGCTTGGAACCCGCCGCCTCCTGCGACACCGATATTCCCTTGTTCAGCGAGGCAACCGACGTCCGATAATCATTTGGCAGATTCCAGAAGAGCTCGTGCTTCAGCGATTCGGCAACCATCGACAGCGTGAACACATCGCCCGACTGGAACCGGTTGAGCACCACGCATGACTTTGTCTCGGCGTAGCCAAGCCTGCGAAACAGCGACAGCGTGCGTTGTGTGCTGCGCAGCGATGGGACGTTGGGCTGGGTGATGAGAGCGATGCGATCGGCTGCATCGAGGATCGCGAGCGTTCGCTCGCTCAAGTGATGCTCGCAATCGATCACGGTGACGTCGAAGTTGGCGCGCAGCTGATCCACCACGACGCCGACAGTGGCAGCGTCGAACGCGTCGTCCATCACCGGATCCTCACTCGACGGGAGGACCGATACGCCCATCGGTCCCTGAGTCATGAGCGACCTCAGCAATGCGCCATCGACTGCGTCCAGCTTGTCCACCAGATCGCTGATGTCATACGCAGGCTGCAGGTTTAGGAACACGCGCACGTCGCCGCCAGTGAACACGCAATCGGCCAGCGCGACCTTCGCGCGCGTATCGTTCGCCGCGAACGCCTGCGCCATGTTCACCGCGATGCTGGTGGTTCCGAGTCCGCCCTTGGCGCTGTACACCGCTATCACCTGACCGCTATGATCGGTGGCGCCGCCCCGTATTATCAACCGCTCCACCGCGGCGGCGAGATCCTGCTGACTCGGTGGAAAGACGAGAAACTCGTGTACCCCCGCCCGCATGGCGCGCAGAATGAGATCCGGATCGGCAGTTGGCGCAGTGCCGACCACGGACAGGTTCGCGCGTCCTCTTATCTCCCGCTCCAGCATCGCGAGCTGACTCGGCTCGATTCGGTGCAGCGGCACTATCAGCAGGTCGAACGGCTCCGCGCGCAACCGTCCAAGTGCCTGGTCCAGTCGTGGCGATGGAACGATCGTCGTGAAGCCGAAGCGGCTGAGCGCGTCCGCGACCATGTCGGGCGATCCCGCGGAATCCGCGACGACGATTGCGCGACGCTGCGTCATCTAGCGAGGCTCCGGTTTCGCAACAGGCGGAAGCCGATCCTGTATCGCCCCGCGCGCCGGAAGCGCCGTGTCGGGGATGATCGGCAACGTATCCACGGGCCGCGTGTGCATCGGATCGATCACCACTGGAGTGACGACCACCAGCAGCTCGGTCTGGTCGTTCTGCCACTGCGTGCTCGAGAAGAGCTGACCGAGGATCGGAATGTCCTGAAGCAACGGGATTCCGGTCTTCACGAGATTGCGCGAATTGTTGAACAGTCCGGAGATGATAAGGCTCTCGTCTCTACGGACATCGACCGTGGTCGTCACACGTCTCGTCTGGAATGCCGGAATGCGGAAGCCGGACAGAGTGATCGCATTGTTGTTGTCGATGCTCGAGACTTCCGGCGCGAGCGACAGCTTGATAAGACTGTCGTTCAGGATCTCCGGCACGAACTTGAGCTTGACGCCGAACTCCTTGAACATGATCGTGACAGTGTTGGTGCCACCGGCGGTCTGGCTTCCCTGCACGATCGGAATCGGAACCTCGCCGCCGGCGAGGAACGTTGCCGTATCGCGATTCGCGGCGAGGACGTCCGGCTCCGCAAGCGTCCGCGACAAACCCTTCTGCTCGTTCGCATCGAGCAGCGCCAGCAGTCGCTTGGTGTTGAAGTCGGTCAGCACGGTCAGGAATCCGGTGGTTCCGGGAAGGGTGATCGACCCGTCGGCGTTGAACGGGTTGTCCGTATTGAACGTGCCAGTCCCTATGCGCTCGTGACCCTGGGCGTCGCGATATCGCGCAGATACGCCGATCGTCCTGAGCAACGTGCGATTCACCTCGGCGAACCGTATGTAGACCGCCACCTGTTGCCGATCCGAAGGGGACCGCACGGACACGCGCAGGTGCTGCCGTGTACCGTTGGCGAGCCAGAGGACAGCGTCCGTCTCACCGATCGCCTTCGCATTTATCACGAATTCACGACCGCTCACGACTACGAGATCCGCAATGTCCGGCGAGGCGACCGACGCCTTTGTGAGCGCGACCGGCGTGGTAACCGGCAACGATCTTCCCACCGAGAGTTCGATCATCGAGATCGGGTCGGCGCGTCCCTGCGTCTCCGGTCCGTAAACGGCTACACTCTGCGCGAGCGCGCTGCCCGCAGCCATGAACGTGAACACGCCCGCGGTCGCGAGCGCTGTCGCCGTGTGCCGAATGTTCGTAAGGGACAAGAATTCCTCGCTGAATGAAGAAAGAGCGCGTGCAACCCTGCTGCGAACGATCCTGCATCCCACTATCTCCCGCGTCACGGCGATTTCGGAACGCCACCGGTGCTCGGCTTCTCGAAGGTCAGTTTCGTCGGCTTCTCGCCGCGATACACACTTACTGTCACCGAATCGGGGGGTGCTGGCTTGGCCAGCACGACCGCTACTGGCACCGATTTCGGAGGCGCGACAATGCGCCGGCGAACCTCACGATGCGCCTCGACAGGCTTGACGGCGGCCGCTCCGCGTAGCAGGCCAAGCACGTCCCTGGACGTCGCTCCGGCAGTGCGAACCGTATCGGGATCGCCATAGCCGCGCAGCACCAGCTGTATGCTCCCCTTGTTCATCGCGACGGCGAGCTGCTCGGCTTGCTCCGGCGTCACGCCAAGCGTAACAGTGGTCGCATTGTTGGGCTTGCCGTCGGCGTCACGCTGCACTGCCGTCCCTACAGACAGGACCCGCATGTTCTCCATGAACAGCTTCGCCATCTGCGTATCGCGGTTGTTCGCATCCTCGGCGAGAGTCACAAGAACGTCGACGCGGCTGTTCGGTTGGAGCAAACCGCTTATGCCTGCGACATCGTTGATGCGCACCGC
>Ga0207695_10007854_pt1 | contig 13480 bp, 15 predicted proteins | sample KBSC54metaG_FD_184354 | JGI IMG/M metagenome (GOLD analysis project Ga0207695, IMG submission 184354) | Corn rhizosphere microbial communities from Kellogg Biological Station, Michigan, USA - KBS C5-4 metaG (SPAdes) (version 2) | ecosystem: Host-associated > Plants > Roots > Rhizosphere > Soil...
AGTTGCCGCTCATCCCCGAGGGCCGCTACCGCGCCCATTCCGTCATCTCCGGAAAAGAGCTGGGCACATTCGATCGCGCCGCCTGGAAGACCGGCGTACCAGTCTCATTCCCAGGCCAGGTCGAACTCCTCGAACTGCAAAGACTCTAGTTTCCAAATCGTGAAACGAACAAGTTCTTGCTCTCAACTTCCCAGTGGCCGGTTATTCGACAGTTGGGCTAAATCAGCCGTGAACGTATCATGGTTTTCGGGGGTCGAGTGAAGATACGGTACGAAACTCGGTTGTTGGCTTTTCGCGTAGTTATAAGCCTCGTGTTACTCGCCTGTCTCCTGTATGCCCTCAGGCATCAAGGACCGTCCGAGTGTTTTTCGAACGGCAGAATGATCCTTCCCCTGAGCGTATTGGTTGGCGCGGCGTTTTTGTATTCACTTGGCGGTCTTCTGTCCCGTCCGAACGACGAAGCGGCAAATCAGAAGCAGACTGCCCAGGGTGGCTCGAATCGTATCCGTCAATCCAAGCGGAAGACCGACATCTGACATCGTGGCAAGGGCTCCCAATGTTGAAGACGGCCATGTTTTTTATGTTCTGGTCGCAGTAGGGACGATCATCGCTGATCGCCCCCTGCGCAGATCCGTACGAGCGCGTTTACGCATACGGCTCTTATGAAGGATGAGTGGCGTAAAAGCGTGCATCGGGGTAAGGATGCAAGACTCGAGGGTGTGGGATCCATCTTTCGAAAACGGGAACAAGTTGCTCCCACCTTTTTCGAGCCCGTTGACTGCGGCGAGCAGAACGCTTCGCCACAGTTGGTTGACGCGCCGTCTGAAGGTGCGCAGCGAACGGATGTTTCCGGGAACCGCGTGGTATTGGTAATAGCCGTTGACGACCTTCCGAAGCCATGCACCGACGTCGCTCGGGCGAGCGTGCATCCGGCGTCGAAGCTCGATCTTGATTGCCTTCAGCTTCGCTGCCATTCGCGTTTTCGCCGTGAGGCGGCCGACAGTGTAGGTATCGGTCTTGTGGCGACGCCCACAGTAGTGAGTGAAGCCCAAGAAGTTGAACGTCTCTGGTTTTCCTGCACCACGCTGCTGCCGATCTCTGGCAGCATAGCGCCCGAACTCGATCAGCCGGGTCTTGTCCGGATGGAGTTCCAGAGTGAACTGCGCCAGCCGCTCCTTAAACTCCTGAAGGAAACGTGTAGCGTCAGCTTTTAGCTGGAAGCCAAGCACAAGATCGTCGGCGTAGCGAACAACGATGACGTCGCCCTTAGCCACTTTCCTGCGCCAGACATCTACCCACAGGTCGAAGACGTAGTGCAGGTACACATTAGCGAGCAGCGGTGATATGACTGCTCCCTGCGGCGTACCTTGTTTCGTTTCCGACCACTGGCCGTCCTCCGATACTCCCGCCTTCAACCACTTCTGGATCACGCGAAGGATTCTTCGGTCGGCCACCCGATGCTCGATGAACTTCACCGTCCACTCGTGGCTCATGTTGTCGAAAAAGCCACGGATGTCGGCGTCGAGCACCCAGTTCACCTTCTTCCGTTCCATTCCCACCGCAAGCGCATCCAGCGCCCGATGGGGACTGCGGCCCGGACGAAACCCATAAGAGAAGCCCTTGAAGTCGACCTCATAGATCTGATTGAGGATCGTCATCACGGCTTGTTGGACGATCTTGTCCTCCAGCGCCGCGATGCCCAGTGGGCGTTGCCGCCCGTCGGCCTTCGGTATATAGACTCGCCTTGAAGGTTGTGCCCGGTACGCTCCACGGTGAACCCGGCTGTGAAGATCAACGAGCCGATCCTCCAGTCCGGTTTCATACTCCTGCCACGTCACGCCATCGACTCCCGGTGAAGCCTGACGCTTAAGGGCGTGGAAGCTGTCACGAAGAAGATCGACGCTGAGATGGTGGAGCAGAGCGGTGAACCGTTCCTGTCTCCTTTCCTTTGCTGCTTTACGCACACCGTCCAGCCCTTGGGACACGCCTTTTCCGCACTGTGTCGGGAGCATGTGGGGCTGATCGATGTTCTCCTCCATCTGCGCTCTTCCCTCCCCGGCCTCCGCGGGAAGTTGCCCTCCCTTGTTCGGCTGGTTCACAGGTACTACAGCGCAGTCCGACTTCTCCGACACGTACACGTCCGTCGTGCGGCTATCTGCCTTCACGGACCGGCCTTCGGAAGCTGCCGAAGGCGTGTTGGAGATCTCCCGGTTCTCGTCCATGTTGCTTCTTAGCGTGCACGGGCTCTCACGACTACGCAGGACCGGACAGCCACTCGCGTCTAACGCAGCTGCCGTATTGCCTTCCTCCTACTCACCAGGGAGTCGGCATCCTGATCTGCGACTTTTCGAAGCTCAATCACCCGGCCCACCGATGCCTCGATCTACGCTTCGCCACACACCTCGCGATGTGCCACGCAAGACTTGAGGTCAGGATGGATTCGCTACTTCCTTTCCTGCAGGGATTCTGCCTCCCCTGCAACATGGCGGTTTATCCCGGCGCACAGTGAGTGGTCGCCAATGAGGACACTGAGGGCAAGAATTTATCCTCAAGTTCCGGTTGGCCGGTCACTCAACCTTGTCGAGAGATCCTGTGCTCTCGGCCCTGATTTTCGTGCCTTCGATGTGCCAGCGGGGATCCGTTAGTAGCGATAAAGAGCCATGTGAAACCAACTGCATAGAAAGCAGCTACGATGATGGAACCGATCGTAACGGCGGAGCGCGCCGCATTCTGCTCGCGCGACATAAACAGGGCCGACAGATTCAAAAGAAATCCTGCGACCACAAATGCCAGCCAGATAGAATGGCCCGCATAACTATTACGGATCCAACCCGGAAGAAGCAAAGAAACGATCACTCCCACCGGGACAACACAGATTGATGCCGTCAGGGCAGACAATGCCTTGGGAAAACCACTTGACCCAGTGTTGTGCCCCGGGCCCGGAATCCTGCTCCATCCGAGAAGAACAAAGATCGTCCCGAACACAAACGTACCTAAACTGATAAATAGAATCGGGATCACAAAATCTAGAGCTTCAAAGCCCATGCCGTCTCCATTCAGTTTCGAAATCTTCCGCACGCAAGAGAGCAGCCACGCATCAATGATGGCAGATCGATCTGTCAGCAACTACTGAGAGGTTTGTCGGCGATGAGGAACCTGAAAGAAATTGACCTCAAAGTGACGGTCGCCGGTTATGGGCTCGTAACCAGTCAACGCTGTTGAATGATTCGTAAAGCATCAATCAGATCACCGCAAAGACCCCAATCTCGTATAGTTCCAACTGGATCAAGTTTCCCGAGCGCGAACTCGTCTTCCACGTCATCGAAGATGAGTATCTCTTCTTCAAACCGCGCAATTGCGAACACGCGTTCAACACCATACTGCTCGCTTCGGAAGCAGGGGACCTTCGTGACGGGCACTTCGATCGAGCGAAGGAAGCCCCTCTGTTCGGGAGGCAAGCGTTCCTTCTCGCGTGTTAGCAGTTCATCGAATTCAGCTTCGGTGATCGGGCGAAATTCATTCGCAGAACTATCGGTCATTGTGCTTGTGCCTCGATAGAAATATACGTTTTCCGCGGCCGGTTATTCCTATGGGCGGTGATCACTCACGCTCCCGATCTGAGCTGGCAGCAAAGCAGAAGATCGATTTCAACAGCGAAGCTCAGCGATTCGAGATGAAGCGTTCGAGAGAATTTATGATCTCGAAGCCGACGTAGCTGTGTTTGTTCAAGTGGGGATAGTAGCAAGCTCTGTAACTGACCACACGCTGTTTCGTCAGCTGGAAGAATTGCGGATTAGAAAGCAGAAAAGAGCGGTACAGTTCCTGGTCGATTTGCCCCAAGCCATCTCGTATCACAAACAGAATCTCGATTACGTATTCTCCAACCAATTGGAGGACGAATGGTGGAATCCACCTGTGATTTCGAGCAACAATCTTCCTTAGGTTCTCTTCACGAACGTAACCGTCGTAGTGGCGAGTCAAGAGGCAGTCAAGAAATTCGGCCTGCACGTTGCTAAGCGAGGCTCGGTCGATGAGGTTCACGTCGTGATAAATGCGACGTGGGATTCGTACCACGTCCTCGTCTACAAATACTGAAAAACTGTCTGACGTTAGGTCCGGTTGCGGAAGGGCGACGGCCAGTCTGGCAACTTCATCTCGACAGTAGCCTGGGAAAGCGAACGCAAGTTCAGAATTGGCCTGGGGCATCAGGTCCATACTATCGCTGCCATGAAATGCAGGGTTTCGAGCGGTTCTGACTGTGCAGTCTTCGACTGTAAACTTGGCAAGAAAATAGTCTCAACTTCCAGGTGGCCGGTGATACAGCCGTACATGCTCCCATCGTTGTGATTATCTATTAACGGCAATTAAATTCATTCGCTTAAGAAGGTTTCTTTGTGCTTGTCGGAGCCACAGCAAATATGTCAGGGTTCCAACGAAGAAGGGGATCGCGACGAGTCCGAGGCCAATAAAAGTCACGAATGCCACGGCGGTATTTTGGGCGTGATAGATTCGGATCGCTCGCTGAATGAACGGCACAAGAACTAGCACAAATACAAGGATTGGCCCGGGGCTTGTGCCAATCCCGAGATAGAGCCAGAAGCGCCAGCCAGAAACGTTGTTGATCCTGAGAATCAATGGAATCGAAACGATCCATCCTGTAATGGCAGCTCCAAATATCACAAGTGTTCCACCGACCCCTGCAGAGCTTCCGGACGAGATACAGAGTAAAGTAGCGAACGCTACGGTACCTACAATGACGCTCCCCAAGGAATATGCCAGCTTCTTCCAACGTGGTACCACGGCAACACCTCCGGAAATCTAAACGCCATATTGCCGGAAAAGGAATTGTACGCTCAGGAAAGTACTCGCGGATGTATCGTCGGCCATGGGGAAACTGGCAATCTTTTGCCCTCAAGGTCACCATCGCCGGTGACTCGCTTAGAATACGAAAACATTCAGTCAGAATCGCGATTCCCCATTGATCGAGCCGGGCCAGTCCGTGTCTTCTGGCGACGGCCGAGGCGTGCGCAGAGGATTTAGGACTGAAGATCATCCTTACGAAACAAACGGATGACCACGTACCCACCAAGGGCCAGCGCGATTAGTCCGCCCTCAAAGACTGGGACGAACAAATAGTCCAATCCTTCGAGTTCCCCCGGGACGATATCCCGGCAGAAATCTACGTATGGGGAGGAAGATGCTGATGATAAAGACCAAAATGAATGACGTCAGAATCATGTATCTTCCAACCGACGGGTTTTGGGGTATGCGTATCATTAACGGCGCAACAAATGGGAGTGAGTAGCAAAACAGAAGAGCGCCGGTGAAGACCCAGAAGTCTGGATGTCGTTGATCACCTGCCAAGAACATCAGGTGGTTTGCACCCAATAACACCGAGCATATCCAGATCAGAATTGTGGCCCGCCTCATACATGACTCCATCGATTTCCACATGATTAGGGTTTACAGCATCCGAACCACTCATCTCCCAATCATCTCATCGCCGTTCCGAGTGTGTCGTCGGCAATGCGGACACAGAGGTCAAGAATTGTCCCCAAAGTACGAGAAGCCGGTGCGCCGCCCAGAACGCTCTAGATCGAGAAATCTTTATGCAAAGACGTGGAGAGCAGACCGAACCCTCACGCCTTCGACTGTTCTTGTTGCGTCTTCTGCCATCGAAGTTCGTCTACAGTTCCCGTATTCAGATAGGAATTACTGCCGGGTCGTTTGCGATAACGTATTCAACCACCTCAAAGAAGTCGGCTCGTAACGGCGACGCGAGCGCAGCCTCCCTATCAAGCGGTTTTCCGAGTGCAGCGTAGTTGCAGTGACGTGACAGTTTGGGGTCTTTCAAGCCCATGCGATATTCGTCTGCTTCCGGCCAAATGGAGAGATAGACCCAACAGCGTTCGTCGACAGCCTCATCGTCCCACCACTTGCCCAGGCTCAGAGTCAGGCCAACGTGGGGCTTTGTATGCCCCTACGAAAAGACTGGCGAAGTACACGCCATAAGCATCTTCGTTCTTACAGATAAATCCGTATGCACTCTTGTGATTGCCCCCACATTCGTCGCATCCGATAGTAGATAGTTCTTCGCCGAGTTCAATGCTCAACTCGCTCATTCGGGGATTGTAACCTCAGGAGTGAGCGCCATTGATCGGCTTTACTTCCTGAGTTGTCGGCAATGGAGACACTGAGATCAAGGAATTGTCCTCAAAGTACCAGTCGCCGGTAACTCGGGAGTTTCCAAATCTATGGTGCGAAACGTCATTCGTTGCCATCCGCTACCTTGGGGGCTGCTAGCCACTCAGCCTCGAAGCGATCCCGCCAATTCTGAAGAATTTCGTAGAAATCATCGCTGGGGAGGAAAACTTCCCGCAACGTTGCTGGATCGTACAAGAAATCAGGAGTGCTTACATATGCGATCAGTCTCACTTTTTTCAGGTCCTCGATCTGCAGCACGTAGCTGCCATCATCGAAGGCTTCATCGCCATCTGGTGCCCATTCCAGACGCTTCTGGTTAATCGTATCGTCGAACTGGGAGGCAGCCATTCCAAAGAACCGTTCGTGCTCCCCACAATCCCCGTAACCAGCACGCCTAAATGCATGGGCGATTTCCCAGGCGCTTGCATCAATCGGGAATGCAGGACTGTGACTACCTCGCTCCGCTAACCTTCTGCCGACCTCATCAAACGAACAGGCCAGCATCGTAGCTTCGGGCTCTTTCACTCCGTAGCTTCGGCCCGCGACGTGGATAACGAAATAACCTAGCGCCCGTAAGCTGAGCCGTTCATAGGCTTCGGTGATCACGGATTCGATAGCAAATATCTCTGGATCGCCAATGATCATGAGCAGGGATGTTAATGAGCAAGAGTGTTAATGGCCTCGAACCATGTTAATGCGTTCCGGTCGGATAGTCGGCAATACGGAAGTTGGCAAGATTTTGACCTCAGGTTCCGGTTTGCCGGTCATCCTCCCAGAAAAACTATCGAGGCTGAGTTTGCGCTGTTCCAACATCCGAATCGGGCGCGAAGAATAGCGACTGGATTGTGAACTCTTTGGAAAAGGATGAACCAATTTCCTGAGAGTCTAATACCCTGCGTCCGTCTCGATTCCTGAAGAGCTCGTAATCTTCAATAGCCCCGGCCTTGAAGCTGAGGGTGCTCTTTTCGGCTTCAGAGATATGCGGGAACCAGACGTTGGCCAGCACCCGGATGTGGTGGCCCCGTGGCAGGTTAATCAAAGAAAGTTCGGTGTTCGACTTGCCGTATAAATCTGCTCTCCCCCTCAGGACTTTGGTCCTGTTCGCCTCTGCAATGAACAAGCCGAGATGCGTCACCGTGTAGTCAGTATTCGGATTGGTTGGCTCCAGATCGGCGGGTTGCGGTGACACTGGAATTCTTAAATCATTTTCTCCGGCGTTTGTGAGGACAAACTCGATCTTCGCTTTTCCAGTCGTGTCGGGAGCTCCGATTGCAGTGACCGTGACCAATAAGGGAATCCTTTGACCAACACTTCCGCCACTACCTCCCTCTGTACTCCAACGAAGATTCTTTACAGGGACGGTGGCATCCACCGCCTGTTGGCTGTATGCCTCAATAGAAAGCCATCCGGCGATAGAGCTTAATGCGACGATAAGCGTCAGTTTTCCCTGCATTTCAACCCTAATTATGGATGAGGACCACATCTCTTTGGACGGATTTCTTGGTTGTGGTTGGATTGTCGGGAACTCGGAACTATGCGAAATTTTCGCCCGGGGTTGTGGGAGATCTCGCTTAGCTTTTTAATGGCCGGCCGAAGCAGATTACGTAGCCGTTGTTGTCCACTACTTCGAACGACCGCAGGCCATCGGAGGTATCGGCGAGTTCCTGGTGGAACGGCACGTTTCTGCCTGAAAACTCCGCATAGAGAGCGTCGGGATCGTCGACGTTGATGTAGGCGTCCCACCGGGCCCACTCGTGGCGCGAACTGTTCGGCTGCGGATGCACATCCGGCGCGATCACTTTGAACATGATCATTACCCGGTCGCGTCCGACGAAAACCCAGTAGTCGCTGACCTCGCTGTCGCCACCGCCTTTATACAGAACTTCGAAACCGAGCTGGGCGGTGTAGAAGGCAATCGTGGCGTCAAGATCATCGACGATGAAAAAGGGAGTAATCGAATTCAACATAGAAGGGTTCGGAGCCTCGGAGCCATTGGATCATGGAACGGAGGGTCGCAAGCTCATTCCGTGACGAACGAACACAGGACTGCCCGAGCGCCGCTTCGATGGAAGCAGGAGGGTGCTACAGCAGATTGGGACCCGCTCGCAGAGGTCAGAGGCTTGCGTGTCGCAGCGGCCCGAAGAAATGAGCCGAGGCGAAGACACACTCTGACCGCACACGGCTGCTCCCGATCTGCCGTCAGCAATCTTTTAGATTTTTGAGTTGACCCCGGGAAGTACTTACTACCTAAGGCAAATCAGCAAAACAACAACGTGGCCCACGTCCCCGGCCCCGAAAACTTGCTACCCGACCACCCGGCTGACGTTGGCTGCGCTCAGTCCTTTGGGACCCTGCTGGCACTCAAACTCGACTGCTTCGCCTTCGTTCAGCGTTTTGTAGCCGTTCTCATTGATGGCCGAGAAATGCACGAACACGTCTTCACCGCTCGAACGTTGAATGAATCCGTATCCCTTTGCCCCGTTGAACCACTTAACGACACCCTGCTCCTTCATTCACCTTCTCCTTCTTGATTGAGGTCAGCACACTTGGGGAAACCTCGCATTCGCGTTCCCATCTAGTCCTGCCGTGGGATCCGCTAGCGCAAGGTGAACCCAGCCCAGAAACGCCGCGAGCCGCCGTTGCGCCCTGGGAAAAGCGCTGAGGCAGCTCGATTGATCGCTGGATTGGGGTTGTGCTTTCCAAACACCAAAACTTCCACTGCAATTGGCCTTCCTGAAACCAGTAAAGAACGGCGCGTCTCCCGCACGCCGTGCTCATGTTATGGCAGGTATGTACCTCAAAATCAAGGAAAAATTTCCTCTCGATCTTCGGTAACAACCCGGTTTCCGCAGCTTATGAAAAAATGACAGCAGATTCTATCCCCCAAACAGGGAAGTGACCGGCAGATCCACCAGTCTGACGTGCGAACCGATTGCGAGGTTCCGCACTGGATTAAGAAATCCGGATCGAATGTAAAGCCCCGTGAGATGGCGCACAGGCCGGGGAGCCCTCGATTCCGTAACCTGTTGGCTTGGAGACAGCTTGGAAACCGCCTCACATTCCGGATCGGCCGTCGCGGAACCGCCGGTGCCGACCGCACGCGGCTTCGATCAGAGCCAGCCGGCCCAGGAGTCGAAGTGGTTCCGCTGGCGTAAGCGCTGCGCATCCATCATCGAGTATCTTCTCGACGCTGAAGTGCACACTTACGCCTTCAGCGTAGCCGCCAACGCCATCATCTCTTTCATCCCGCTGGTCATACTTCTCTACACGATGGCAATCTCGGTCTTTCACTCGCGCGAAATGGTCAGCGTAGTCAATAAGATCGTGGAGCAGTTCCTTCCCACCACGGCCGTGCAGGCGACGAAAGCCGGCAACGAGGACTTTCTGGCCTACTGGCTGAGAACGGTGGCAGCGATGTCGGCGGGTCATGGCGTGCAGGCCATGTCGGTGGTGATGATCCTTATCTCGTGCACGGGGATCTTTTTGCCGCTTGAAGTGGCGCTGAACCAGGCGTGGGGAGTTACGAAGAGCCGCAACTACCTGCTCAACCAGACGGTCGCGTTTGGGCTCGCCATTCTTATGGTTTTTCTCGCCATGGGCAGTGTCTTCTTGAGTACGTGGCAGCGCCAGCTTCTGGGGTTCGTGTTCTTTCACCACACGGAGAACATCGTGTTCGAAGGAATCAGCTATCTGTGGCTGGCGATCACTACCGGGCTGGCTTCGATTCTGTTCTTCTTTTCGATTTACTGGCTGCTGCCCAATCGGCGAATTCCGGCGCGGCAGGTGATCCGCACCTCGATTGTCACAGGCATCGTCTGGCTGGCGGCAAAAGAAGCGTATGTGGCGATTCTCCCGCATATGGACTTGAAGGCGCTCTACGGGCCGTTTTTTGTTTCGGTGGGTTTATTGTTCTGGGCGTATATTTCCGGGCTGATTCTCTTCGCCGGAGCGCAGTTCAGCGCTGTGCCGCGGTCAAACCAGCCCGGAGCCTAGCTTTCCGTTCAATTCAGGTATTCTCGACCGCATCCTGCGTGTAATATTCTGGCGCTCCCAAATTACAACTCCACGGAGGTCGCCGTGAAACAGCTCGCGCTCGTCGGTTCAATTTCGATCGCAGCCCTTTGCGCAGCAATCGCCGGCTCTGCCAAGCAAAGGCCTGCTTACCTCATGGAGGGCCTCAGCAATCTGCATCACCCCGTGTCCACGGAGAACGCTGAAGCGCAGCAATTTTTCGATCAGGGTCTTCGGCTTGTGTATGCCTTTAACCACGAGGAGGCCGCCCGATCTTTTGGCCGCGCGGCAGAACTCGATCCGAAGCTTGCGATGGCCTGGTGGGGAGTGGCTTTAGCTGTCGGTCCCAATTACAACCTTCCCGTCGATCCCGAACGCGAAAAGCTTGCCGCGGAAGCCATCGGCAAGGCTCGCGCGCTGGGCGGCAGCGCCACGCCGATCGAGCAGGCATATATCGAGGCGATGGCGAAGCGCTTCTCTGCGGAGGCCAAGCCCGACTTCCACCAGCTCGACATCAACTACTCAAAGGCGATGGCCGATCTCAGCCATCGCTACCCCGATGATCTGGATGCCGCCACGCTCTACGCCGACAGCCTCATGAATCTTCGCCCGTGGCAGCTCTGGAACGCTGATGGCACGGCGGCCGAAGGCACGAACGAGATCGTCTCGACGCTTGAGAGCGTGCTGCGCCGGGATCCCAACCACATCGGCGCCATGCATCTCTACATCCACACCGTCGAGGCATCGCCCAATCCCGAGCGGGCGCTGCCCTATGCCGATCGCATACCCAAACTCGCTCCGGCTGCGGGACACCTTGTGCACATGCCTGCCCACATTTACGAGCGCACCGGCAATTTTGATGGAGCCCGGGCGCAGAACATTGCCGGGGCGAAAGCCGACGAGGCCTACGCTGCGGCCTCCGGTTCGCAGGGCATTTACATGATGATGTACTACTCGCATAACCTGCACTTTGGCGCCATCTCAGCCAGCATGCAGGGGCGATGTGCCGACGCCAAATCGCAGGCCGATCGCCTGGCCGACAATCTTCGTCCGATGGCGGGCGACAAGGAAATGGGGGCGATGATCGAGCCTTTTCTCGGCATTCAATATGCAATGGCAGTGCGATGTGGCCGCTGGGACGACATGCTCGCCATCCGTGATCCGCAGGCTCACACGCGTGCGCTGAAGGCTTTCTGGCTCTACGGCCATGGCCTCGCGCTCGCTGCTCGCGGAAAAATTGATGAGGCAGAAGGCGTTCAAAAGCAGCTTGCGGCGATCGAGGCTGCAACCCCGAAAGATGAGCTCTTTATGCCTCCGGTCAAGAACCATGCCGCGCAGATTTTTCACATCGCGAATGACGTTCTCGGCGCGCGCATCGCTGCGGCAAAAGGGGATCGAAAGAACGCAATCAGCCTGCTTCGCGATGCCGTGGCTAACCAGGATCAGCTTCTCTACGACGAGCCCGCCGACTGGTACTACCCGGTCCGCGAATCGCTGGGCGGCATGTTGCTTGAGTCGGGCGACGCCAAAGCTGCAGAGCAGGTCTTCCGCGAAGACCTCGAACGCAACCCGCGCAATCCGCGCTCGCTGTACGGACTCGCCGAGGCTCTTACGCGCCAGAACCGCACCTACGAAGCCGGATGGGTGAAGCAGCAGTTCGATAGCGCCTGGCAGGGGGCGGACGTCAGTTTGAAAGTGGAGGACCTATAACGCAAATTGGTGTCCGATGAACCATGCTGATTCCACCCGAACAGAGCATGGATGGGCACCTGCTTTAGTATTGCGAGGGGCTGAGCAATTTCAGAGGGCAGATTGATCCTGAATTGAATCCCGGTCCGAACAGGCGGACGACCGCACCCAAGCTGTTCGATCTTCTACGAAATCTTGAACGCCTTCACTGCGATCGCGTTTGGAGTTCGGCCCGCAGGCAGCATGGTGAACATCGCTGGAGTCTTGCTCTGCGTTCGCACGACTGCGACATCCCCGGAGCGCGAATCCACCACGAACAGCAGATGGCCCGCACTCGAGAACGCCAGCGCCGATGGTCCGTCACCTACGTGAATCGCCGCAAGCCGCTTGCCATCGTCGATTGCATAGACCGCCACTTCCTGGGAACGCTGATTGCCAACATAGAGCAGGGAATTGTCTGAAGAGACCAGGCCGCGAACCGGGCCCGCCCCCATCAGGTACGCGCCGCCGACATCACCCGTGCTCGTCACCACTTCCGAAATCGAATTCGACAGCGAATTCGATACGAACATTTCACCGCCATCCGGCTTCAACGCAAGATGGATCGGCGCGCGGCCCACATCGAGCAGCGATTCCAGCCGATCTGTTGTCGCCGGCCTTCCATCCGCGCGCGCCTCGTGCGCGAGCTGCATCGACATCACCTGGTGACCGCCGCCGCATGCGGCAAAAGCCTTCGAAGAATCCGGTAGAATGGCGATGTCCGTTGCACCGGGACATCCTTCAAATACGGCACGCACCTTGCGCGTGCCCGCATCCACCACGGTCACGGAATTGCCGCCGCGATTCGCCACTACCAGCGTCTTGCCATCAGGTGCTACCCGCGCAGCCGCGGGATCTTCGCCCACACCTATTTGAGTCACCTCGCGGTGTGCCTTGAGGTCAAGCACCGAGACTGTGTTCGATCCCGAATTCACCACGTATCCGGTGTTCCCATCCGGATCGAGCGCGATTGCCACCGGCAGCTTGTGCACGGGAATCGTTCCAGCGACGGAGTTGTTCTCCGCGTTAATGACAGAAACCGATCCCTGCCCGTTCGGCGTGCCCGAATTCACCACGTACACTTCATTGCGCGCCGGGTTCGCGGCCACTGCAGTGGGATTCTGACCGACCTGAATTTCGCGATCGACGCGCACATTCACCACGTCGTACACCGAGACGGTTCCGCTACCGGAGTTCGTCACATAGGCATATTCGCGGTAGTTCGCGTCATATTGCGGAAAGTCGTGAGGCCGGCAGCCAGTAGTTGAAATCACACTGACACATGCAGCGATCACAACTCCGCTTCTCACCAAAACAGGGAGCCCCATAGACCCCGTAGCTGGGGATGTGAGATACGAGGACGCCGGGCGGCGCCGGTGGCTCGCTTTCGGGGACCCAGGATCAAACTGTTCCCTTGCTCCACGCATTCGGGACATCTATTTCGCCGCGGTCTCGACGCGAATTCCGCGAAGGAGTTTGCGATTGACGATAGGCGCAATCTGCTCGATCTCGTTCACCATCGGCGCGAACTGCTCCG
>Ga0207695_10007857_pt1 | contig 13479 bp, 10 predicted proteins | sample KBSC54metaG_FD_184354 | JGI IMG/M metagenome (GOLD analysis project Ga0207695, IMG submission 184354) | Corn rhizosphere microbial communities from Kellogg Biological Station, Michigan, USA - KBS C5-4 metaG (SPAdes) (version 2) | ecosystem: Host-associated > Plants > Roots > Rhizosphere > Soil...
GATCTCGCTCTTCGCCACGGGCCTTCGCTGGGAGGACGCGCGGCGGTTGAACTCCGTGGGCGGCCCTGGCGCGATCGCGAAGCGGTGCTGGCTGATCTATCCGCAGAGCGAGAGCTCGATCAATCCGAACACGCCGGCCGATCCGGAGTCTTCGGAGCCTTCTGCGACGCCGGAGAGTTGCGGAGTGTAGTTGCCGGGAAGCGGCGGCGAGGCCAAAGGCCTCGCCGCCTGCGGGAAGCACCGGCCTTCGGCCGGCTGCGGGAAGCGGCGACTGCGCTTGTCGGCGCAGCGCCTGCGGGAAGCGGCGGCCTCCGGCCGCCTGAGGCAACAGCACCCCACCCGTCCGCAGCACTCGGCGAAGGCCCCTTCCCGCAGGGGCCTCTGCCCCGCTTCCCCCAGCCCCGCGGCCGCAGGCCGCCGGGGCGCTTCCCGCAGGCGCGCCGCAGGCGCGCCGCTTCCCGGTCACTTCCAGATCCCCTCATCCTCCGGCCCCAGCACCCACACCGAATAGCCGCGCAACTTGTACTGCTTCACCAGCGCTTCCTTCGCGGCGAAGCTGCGCGCGTTCTCGAAGAAGATCCACTCGTACGTGCCCCCGTTCTCGTAGTACGTGAACGGCACGCCCTGCGTGCTGTCCCACTGGATCGTGGCGCCGTGCCGGTCGGCGAGCCCCTTCCCCCAGCTCCAGCTCACGCTCTCGGACGATGACATGAACCGTTCGGGAATTGCGGGATTGTCGCGCGTGTACCAGCGCTCGCTCCAGCTCGGAATGCCGAGCGAGATCTTGTTCGCGGGGACGGAGCGCAGCACGTACTCGATGTTGGCCCGCATCCATGGCAGCCCGGCCACCGGTCCGGGCGGCGTGCGCCGCGTCTGCTGGTCGTACGTCATGAGCGAGATGAAGTCGCCCACGCGGCCCAGCGCGGCGAGGTCGTAGCCATCACGCCAGCTCTCGAAGAGAAAGCGGTGGTAGCTCGTGGGTCCCGCGTAGTTCGACATCTGGTGCACGACGGCGATGCTCAGTGTACAGTGCACGGCGTGCAGCGCGTTGGCCGTCTCGGTGTACCACGCCGTGAGCCGGTCGCGGTCCTGCATGTTCACATCCTCGATGTCGAACTGGATGCCCCACCACCCGTTGTCCTTGCATTGCTCGGCAAGCGTGGCCGTGGCGCGTGCGCGGGCCGCGGTGTCAGCGAGCAGCCGCCGCAGCGCCGGCTGATTGAATCCCTCGTTCACCACGAGCGGCATGAGCTTGATGTGGTGCTGCTTCGCGATCTCGGCCACGCGCGGATCGAGCTCGCCCCACACGGTGCCGAGGCTGTCCACGGTGAGCACCTGAGCGCCCAGCACGTCGATCTTGTCGGCGTGCTTGACGAGACTCTCGTAGCTGTCGGGACGGTCCACGTAGTAGAAGAGGCGCTCGGGGGCCTGGGCGGCGAGGAGTGAGGGAATGAACGCGAGCAGCGGGACCAGCAAAGGAATGCGCATGAGGTAGACTTGATCACGAGCGGAGGGAAATGCGGAAATACGATGGGCGCATGACGATGCGCATTTGGGCACTCCGCTCGCAAGGTTGGCGGCGTGGGTCACGGTGGGCCAATGGGGTCCGAGTCGATTGAAGTTCAATCGACTCGGACCCCATTGGCCCCTAGCCCCCTGCCCACCCTACCCCCTCGCCGCCTTCTTCCCCCGCGCCCGCTTCGTCCGCTTGCCCACTTCGATCGGCACGATGTCCGGCGAGTCGCCCGCGTCGCACCCCACCTCCACCGGAATCTTCGGCTGCTTGTACACGAACCGCTTCCCCTCGTAGTTCCGGAACACCACCTCGTCGTCGTTGATCTCCTCCACGTACTCCGGCAGCAAGGGCACCTTCCCCCCGCCACCCGGCGAGTCGATCACGAAGTGCGGCACCGCCAGCCCCGACGTGAAGCCGCGCAGCGCCTTGATGATCTCGAGCCCCTTCTGCACCGTCGTCCGGAAGTGCTCGCCCCCCGCCACCTGGTCCGCCATGTAGATGTAGTACGGCCGCACCCGCGCGTAGAGCAGCTTCTGCATCAGCTCCTTCATTACCTCGGGGTCGTCGTTCACGCCGCGCAGCAGCACGGTCTGACACCCCAGCGGTACGCCCGCGTCGGCCAGCATGCCGAGCGCCTTCACCGTGGCGGGACCGAGCTCGCGCGGATGGTTGAAGTGCGTGTTCATGTACACCGGGTGGTACTTCTTCACCATCTCGCAGAACTCCGGCGTGATCCGCTCCGGCAGATGCGAGGTGATCCGGCTTCCCAGCCGGATGATCTCCACGTGCGGAATCGCCCGCAGGTTCTGCAGCAGATACTCCAGCCGGCGGTCCGAGAGCATCATCGGGTCGCCGCCGCTCATGATCACGTCGCGAATCTCCGGGTGGCTCCGGATGTACTCGAACGCCGATTCGTACTGGTTCAGCGGGATCTTCTCCGGATCGCCCACCTTGCGCCGCCGCGTGCAGAAGCGGCAGTACGACGCGCACACCGGGCTCACCAGGAACAGCACGCGGTCCGGATAGCGGTGCGTGATGTTCGGCACCGGCGAGTCGGCATCCTCGTCCAGCGAATCAATGATCCCGTCGTGGATCTCCAGCTCCTGCACGGTGGGCACGTACTGGTTCCACATGGGGTCGCCCACTTCCTTGATCTGCTCCAGGGCGGCCGGCGTGATGCGCATCTGGAAATTGTCAAACGCCGGGGCAAGCGCATCGACGTCAATGACGTCACGGCCGAACCGCTCGGCCAGCTTGTCCAGGGTGGCGATGCTCTCCTCTTTGAGAATTCGCTGCCACTCACTCATTGTGATTCAGCTCCCCGCCCGTGAGGGCGAGTGGGAGAAACGGAAACGGGAAAGAGGAACGGGAAGAGGCGCCACGGGGACGCCGACTGTGCCGCGCATCAGTCAGCGATCCCCCGCGGCGAACAGGTCGAGCGCGCCATCCGCGATCTGCGGAGCCACACCCGACAATCTCGCGGCGAGTGCCCAACGGTCGTCCGTCGGAACGTCGCGGTGCACGCGTGCGTCCTCGCACACGGCGCGGATCAGCGCGCCGTAGTCCACGCCAGCCACCCCCGCCATGCGCGCGAGCCCTGCGTCGGGCGCGATGTCGGGGTTGGCGTTCACTTCGAGGATCCACGGACGACCCTCGCCATCAATGCGCAGGTCCACGCGTCCATAGCTGCGTCCGCCCACCAGCGTCCACGCCGCGAGCGCGATCTCGCTGATCTCGCTCGTGAGTTCGGGCGGGAGATCCGCGGGACATACGGGCTGCGCACCCGCGTCCTCGTCGCTCCCGGTCTCCCATTTGGAGCGGTACGACACGATGCGCCACATCCGCTTCGGCATCCCGTCGAACCGGATCTCGGCCACGGGGAGTATCTGATCGCCCAGGATGCCCACGTTCACTTCGCGGCCATCAATGAAGCGCTGCACGAGCACTTCGTTCCAGCGCGCGTGCATGGCGTTCACGCGCGCGGCGAGCGCGCGCACCGAGCGCACCACGGAACGCTGCTCCACGCCAATGCTCGCGTCCTCCGCGGCGGGTTTGCAGATGGCGGGGAATCCGACGGCGGGCACGCGATCGCCGCGCCGTACCACGGCGTAGGGCGGAATGGGCAGCCCCGCGTTCTGCAGCACCGCGTTCACGATGTGCTTGCGCAGGCAGAGCGCGGCGGTCCACGACGAGTTGCCGGTGAACGGAATGCCCGACGCTTCGAGCGCCGAGATGACCGCCGGCTCGAGCGTCGCGTCGCCGTCAATGCCCTCGCACATGTTGAAGACGAGGTCGAACTTGCCGCGACGCAGACGATCCACCCAGCGTCCATCCGCGTACGCGGGGACGCGCGTGATGGAATTGCCCTCGGCCTGGAGGATGCCCTCGATGGCCTCGAGCGTCTCGAGGATGAGGACGTCGGCACTCTTGCCCAGGGCGGACGCGCCGTCAAAGAGAATGGCGATCTTCATGCAACCCCTCCCGCTCGTGGTGAGGGCGTGGCCCGCGATGCCGCGAAGCCGCCGGTGCGCCCCGTCCCGGGGACGGATGGCCGCAATCCGGGTGAGCATCGCGTATCGCGAAGTCAGCCCAACGCCGCCGCGCGCCGGGAGCGGCGCGTGGCCTTGCGCGACAGGGACACCCCCTGTCGTTCCGCGGCGTGCCGCACGCACGCCTGAATGAGCTGGTCGTAGCTCATCCCGGCGGCGCGCGCCGCCTTCGGCAAGCACGAGTTGTCCGCAGGATCGGGGAGAATTCCCGGGAGGGGGTTGACCTCCACCACGTTGGGCACGCCCGCCGCATCCAGTCGCACATCCACGCGCGACCAATCGCGACAGCCGAGCACGCGGTAGGCGGCGAGCACGATCTCCTCGATCCTGCATCGCAGCGCCTCGTCGATCCGCGCGGGGCACTCAAAAATCTCCAGCGGCTTCTCGTGGCGATCCCACAGCCACTTCGCCTCGAAGCCGTACACCGGCAGCGCACCGGCCGGGAGTGCATCGAATCTCATCCCGACAATCGGCAATACCCGCGCCGCGCGTCCGTTGCCGAGCACCGCGCAGGTGAACTCGGCGCCAGGCAGATATTCCTCGACGAGCACCGGCTGGTTGTAGCGCTCGAGGAGGTGGACGATCTGCTCGTCCAGTTCGTCAGCGTTGCGGCACAGGTTCCGTTCCGTGATCCCCTTCGAGGAACCTTCGTGCACCGGTTTCACGAAGACGGGGAAGCAGGAAGCGGGAAGCGGGAAGCGGAACTGCGAGGAGCGCTTCGCGCGATCACTCGCACGCGACTCCCCCATTCCCCATTCCCACGATTCCCCATTCCCGATTGCCCATTCCCGACTTCCGCTGCCAGAGTCCCGGACTACAGCATGCTTCGCCGTTCTCACCCCGTGAAACCCCAGCACTTCCTTCGTCCGCGCCTTGTCCAGACAGAGCGACAGCGTGAACGGATCGGATCCCGAATACGGGATGCCGGCAAACTCGCAGATGGCCGGAATGTGCGCTTCGCGATTCGCGCCGCGCAGCCCCTCGGCCATGTTGAACACGATATCGGGATTCTCGGCGCGCAACCGCTCCGGGAAATCCGCGGTTGCTTCCAGCCGGACAACGTCGCCCAATCCCTGGAGCGCCTGCTCCACCGCGGCGATCGTCTCCGCGCTGTCCCACTCGGCGAACTCATCATCAGTCGACGCGGACGGTGGCGTCGCGTCGCCCGGGAGTGACGTGATGCGACTACTGGGAGGCTCGTCCTCCGAGAGCGCGTCGTCCTCCTCGAGGCGGAGCACCGCCTGGTCCGGCTTCTGGTTGTACGCCAACCCGATGCGCGTCATTCGCTCCTGCCACTCGCTGGTCTGGTTCGATCGGGCGCCGGCCATCAATGCCGTCACTGTTTTCGAACGCGCGCAAGATAGGAACCACAAAAGCTGCGCGCAATGATTTTGTCGGCAATTCGCGAAAAATTTTCTTGATCCCCATCGTCATCGCGCGTTCGCGAGCGCGTTCGCGAGCGCGAGACGACGTCACACCTTGTGATAGCCCACGCGCGCCGCCTCCTTCCGGTCGCTCGCCGTGTAGATCTCGAAGTCGGAGAAGAATGCCGGCGCTTCCGCCTGCAGCAGTCGCAGCACGGCGACCGCCATGCGCCGGATCTCCTGCTCGGCGCCCTCGCCCGCGCGCAGCTCGAGCATCGTGCGCCACGCGCGCGCGTTCGCCGTCGCCACGATCTTCGTCTCCGTCGAGTTGGGCAGTACCCCACGCGCCGCCTCGCGTGCCATCTTCCGGCGGTGGACCCGGTCCTCCACCCAGGCGTAGCGCTCCATGAGCTGCGCCACGAGCGCCACATAGCTGGCCTGCGCCGCCTCGATCTGCGTGCGCCACGCGGCTTCGAGCGCATCGTCGCCAATGATCGCCGGCGGCACCACGAAGTTCGCCGCGGTCTCGTCCACGTACCTCTGACTCAGCTGGCTGTAGGACCACCCCGAGCGATGCCGGATCAGCTCGTGCGTCAGCGACCGGCTCACGCCCTCGAAGAGCACCGAGTAGTTCGCGTGCTCCAGCACGCTCCCGTGTCCCTGCTTCTTGATGTTCTCCAGGTACACCCTGGTCTCGCGCGACGCCGGGTTCTTCTGGCTCATGTAGCAGAGCCGACCCGCGAACTCGGCGAGCCGTTCGCCGTCCGTGGCCTCTCCCATCCAGTGGACCGGCAGGTGTGCGGGCTCGCTGAAACCCGGTCGGGACAGGAGCGTGATGGTGGGCTCGTAGATGAACACGGGGCGGCTGGCCAGAGACAGAAGGGACGCGGGCGCTGAGAAAAGTATCGGGGCGGAGGCGCGCCGCAAACTGGCGCGACACACGTGCGCCGACCGCGCTCAGCCCGTGATCAGCTCCAGCCGCGATCGGGCGTAGCCACGCTCGCGCTCCACGCGGTCGAGCGCCGCGCGCGCGGCGGCGGGGAGCGGCGGCAGCGCCGGGTCGTACTTGATCTCGTCCAGCGCCTGCTGCGCGGGCAGCGACACCTTCACGCCCGCGTTGAACAGTCCCGTCGGATCGAAGGCCCGCTTCACGTCGGCGAAGATCGCTTCGGTGCGCGCGGGCCATACACGCCGGGAGAGCGGCGTCCGCAGCCTGCCGTCGCCGTGCTCGCCGGATGTGGTGCCGCCCAGCCGGCTCACGAGCGCCGTGACCTCGTCCAGCATGCCGGCCACGCGCTCGCGCCAGTCGCTCGCGCGCACATCCACGAGCGGATTGACGTGCACGTGCGCGTCGCCGGCGTGGCCGAAAATGACGCCGCGCGTGTCGTGCGCGGCGAGCGAGTGCCGCACGCCGCGCACATACTCGGGCAGCGCCGCCGGCGGTACGGCGCCGTCCTCGATGAACTGCATGGACTTGAGCGCGGGATCCAGCCGCGCGAGCATGGGGCTCGCCGCGTGGCGCAGCGACCACAGCGAGTTTTCGGTGTGCGGGTCGAGCGCGAGGCGCACGTGCGTGGCGCCTGCCGCGGTGAACGCGGCGGCAATGGCCCGGGCCAGCGTCTCCGCCGCGCGTGCATCGCTCCCCTCCGCTTCCGTGAGCAGCACCGTCTCCGTGCCCGGTCCCACCGCGAGCTCGGCGGCGGCACCAGCGGCCACGTCGAGAAAGGTGCGATCCAGGAGCTCGCACGCGCTCGCGCCGGCTTCCCGCGCGCGGGTGGCGGCGTCAACGGCTTCCTCCAGCGACGCGAACTGCGCCAGCAGACTGGTCGTTGCACCCGGCGGCGGAGCGAGCGAGAGCTCCACACCGACAATGATCGCCAGCGTTCCCTCGCTTCCTACGAGGAGATCAATCAGCTCGCCCGAGCGGGCGTACGCGCCAATGGCGTACCCGGACGAGTCCTTCCGTACGCCGCTGTGTTCGCGCTGGGGCGCCGGCTCGCGCAGGATGGCGCCGTGCGGGCCGGCGAGAAACCGGGCGATGGCGGGTACGTCGGGCGGTGGCTCGCCCCGTCGCACCGTCGCGCGCGCGCCGTCCTCGAAGACGCAGTCGAGCGCCGTGACCCACGCGCGCATGGAACCGTGGCGCAGCGTGTGCGCGCCCGCGGCGTTGGTGGAGGCCATGCCGCCGATCGTGCAGAACGCGCCGCTGGACGGGTCCACCGGAAAGCGCAGCCCCGCCGCACGCGCCGCATCCTCCACTTCGTCGCGCAGCACCCCGGGTTCCACCCACACGCGCTCATCGCGAACCGGATGCAGTGCGCGCAGCCGGCTCAGGTCGAGGATCACGCCGGTGCCCACGGCGCCGCCCGCCATGCCGCTTCCCGATCCGCGTGGCACCAGCATGGCGCCGCGGTCACGCGCCCACGGCAGGGCGCGCACGACATCCTCTGCCGTTCGCGCGACGATCACGCCAGATGGAATGGCGCGCGCGATTCCGGCGCCCTCCGCGTAGAGCGCGCGGGAGAGGATGTCAGAGTGAATCGAGAGCGAATCCATGGCGAAGCGGCGGCGGAGCCGGGCGACCGGCAGCGCTCACAGCCCCAGCTCGTTCACCGCCGGCGGATCCACGCTGTAGTCGTAGAATCCCTTTCCCGACTTCCGCCCGTACATGCCGGCCAGCACCATGCGCTTGAGCAGCGGCGGCGGCGCGTAGCGCTTCTCCCGGTACTCGTCGAACATGATCTCGGCGATCTTGTACGTCGTGTCGAGCCCGACAAAGTCCAGCAGGGTGAACGGTCCCATCGGGTAACCCGTGCCGAGCATCATCCCCTTGTCGATGTCTTCCACGCTCGCCACCCCATGTTCGAGCGCGTTGATCGCATCCACGAGGTAGGGCACGAGCAGGAGATTGACGACGAACCCCGAATTGTCCTTGGCGGCGATGGGTTCCTTTCCCAGCCGCTTCGCGAACGCGAAGGCGCGCTGGAAGGTGTCGTCACTGGTCGTTACGGTGCGCACGACTTCCACCAGCTTCATCACCGGCACGGGATTGAAGAAGTGCAGCCCCACCATGCGGTCGGCGCGCGCCGTGGCCGAAGCCATGGCCGCAATCGTCAGGCTGGAGGTGTTCGACGCGAAGATCGTGTGCTCGGCGCAGATGCCGTCCAGCTCCTTCCAGAGGCCGTTCTTGAGCTCCAGATCCTCAACGACCGCTTCGATCACGATGTCGCAGTCCGAGAGATCGGAGACGTTCGTGGTGAAGTGAAGCCGCGCCATGGCCGCATCGCGATCGGCCTCGCTCACCTTCCCCTTGCTCTTCTCGATGGCGCGATTGAAGCTCTTTTCGATGCTCGTCCTGCCCCGCTGGCACAGCGCGTCGCTTACCTCGCGCACTCTGGTCACGAGGCCGGCCTGCGCGCACACCTGCGCGATTCCCGATCCCATGAGTCCGGCGCCGAGCACGCCTGCGGTCTTGATGGTTGTCATGCGGTGACAGGTTGAGTGAGAGAAAAGATGGTGAGCGGCATGTCAGTAGTTCGTCATGCCCTGCGCGATCGTGCCCAGCAATCCAGTTCGCGGGCCCTCGCCGCGTTCCAGCCGATCGAGAATCTGCTCCAGCGCCAGTTGGGCGCGCGCCACGACGGGGCGATGCGAGCGCGCCACGAAGTAACCGCCCACCAGCGCGATGCCGGCGGGAACGACGGCAATGGGCACGAAGAAGCCGAGGGCAATGAGGGTCGCGCTGCTCAGCGCACCCGCGCCCGCCAGCGCGCCGCCGCCGGCCAGCCGCTGGGTGCGCAGGTTCGCAATGTTGGCTTCGAGACGCACGAGCACCCGTCCCTCATCCACCGGCACCACCGTTGCGGAAACCTCGTACGCGCGCGAGAGGTGATAGCCGCGCCCGCCGACGTTCAGTGCGCGGCGCATCTCCGAAACCAGCCCTGGACGCGGCTCCCAGAGTATGCGGTCCGTGAAGCGGCGCTTCACGCGCAGGCTTTCCTCGGCCTCCATCCAGGCATCGAGCGACCGCAGCACGCCGTCCTGGCGACCACGCACCGTTCGGCTCGCGTGCACGAGCGCCGCGCCGAACGCGTGCGCCAGCGATCCCTCTTCATCCGGCAGCGCCTGGCGGCCGCGCTCCTCGGCCAGCGCCTGACGCAGGTGCTGCGGGGAGAGGCCCACTTCCTTCCCGATCTCCACGAGCTGATCCTCGCTGAGCGCCGGCTCGGAGGGGTCGGCCTCACTCGCCTGCAGCGACGCCGCCCGCGCGAGCACCCGCTCGAGTGCCGCGCGATCCAGCCGCCTGGGTGGCTGTACGGGAAGGTTGCCGTTCTCCGCCATGATCACTCAGATGCCACTCATCACGGTCGTGATCTGCCGATTGATGGCGTCGGCAATGGGGGCGGGAAGCGCGAACGTCTGCTCGAACAGCGTGTCCACGTTGTTGCCGCGGGTGTCCGCCACGCCGGCGGACTGCAGGTAGAACTGCTCGTATCCCTGCACGAGCTCCGGCGCCAGGCGCTTGAGCAGCATTGCTCCTCCACGCACCGCCGCCGGACTCGAGTAGCGATCCGCGGCACCCGAACGCTGGTCGGCGGGTGTCGTGTTGTCCGTCACGGCCCGCCCGGCAATCGCTCCCATGGCTTCGTGCGCGAACACGTAGATCACATCCTTCGGGTCGCCACCCGCCTCTGGGAAGTCTACCGCGATCTCGCTCGTATGCGCGTTGGTGACCACAGTACGTCCCTCACCATCGAGCGGCAGCGCCAGAAACAGCTCGCCCTGTCCCTGCTGGCTGTGGTGCAGGAACGTCGAGAAGCGCGGCAGATACGTCCTGGTCCATAGCGAGTCCAGTGCCACGATGATCGGACTCCGTTCGCGCTGTTGCGCATTCCAGTAACTCTGGTAGAAGCGGGTACCCTCATCCATGAGCGCCAGCGTGAACGTGCGCAGCCACGTGCGGTCGGCCGCCGTCGGAAAGGAGGCCGCGATGATCGCGATCTGCACCTGCGTGGGCTGGTCCACGGCCCTGGTAGGGTCGCCACCCGCCCGGAGGAAGGCGTCAATGCCCCGTTGCATGGAGTCCCATGAATCGAAGTAGAGCGGCAGGAACTGACCGCCCGCCATCTGCGGCGTCGCGGTCAACTGGGACTGCAACTGGTCGCGCTGCTCCAGGAGCTTCGACGACACGCCGGCCTTCTGTTCGAGCGCGAGCATCCGGTCGCGATAGCCGCGCTTGTAATACGGGATCTGCGTGTTGTCGTTCGTGATCATTGCATACCCGTGGAGCCAGAGATCCACGTTGTAGCGGGTGCGTACCGGCCATGCCGGACCCGCGGGGGCCGGAAGCGCTTCGCCGCCGGCCGGCGCTCCGCCGGTGTTCGCGCCCATCAGGCCGGCGCACCCCGCCAGCAGCAGAGACAGCAGTATGGTGCTCGCGGCGCCTGGGCGCCCGGCTCTCACGACAGCGTCTCCACGATCACCGCGATCCCCTGGCCGCCGCCAATGCAGGCGGACCCCAGACCGTAGCGCTTCCCGGCCGCGCGCAACGCGTGAATGAGGTGCGCCGTGATGCGTGCACCCGACGCCGCGAGCGGATGCGTCATGGCAATGGCGCCGCCGTGCACATTGAACTTCTCCCGGGGAATCTTCAACTCCTTCTCCACCGCGCAGACCTGCGGCGCGAACGCTTCGTTCACTTCGATCAGATCCATCTCGTCGAGCGTGAGTCCCGCCTTGCGCAGCGCGATCCGGGACGCCGGCACCGGACCAATCCCCATGATCGTGGGATCCACTCCCGCGATCCCCCACGAGACCAGCCGCGCGAGTGGTTTGGCCTTCTTCGTTTTCGCGAACTCCTCGCTGCACACCACGAGCGCCCCCGCGCCATCGCCAATCCCCGAGGCGTTGCCCGCCGTGACCACGCCGTCCGCCTTGAAGACCGGGCGAAGCTTCGCGAGCCCTTCCAGCGTGGTATCGGGGCGCATGTGTTCATCGCGACGGAATTCCTCCACCTGCCGCGTCTTCGGATTCTTCACCGGGATGCCAATGACCTCGTCGTCGAACACGCCGGCGTCCCATGCGGCCTTCGCCGTCTGCTGTGAGCGCAGCGCGTACTCATCCACGCAGCCGCGATCCAGGTGGTACTGCACGGCCAGCTTCTCCGCGGTTTCCGCCATCGCGAGCCCCGCAACCGGATCCTTGAGCCCTTCCCAGAGCGCGTCCTCGAGCGGCGGCATCTTGCCCAGTGCGAGCCCCCAGCGCAGTCCGCGCAGTACGTGCGGCGCCTGCGACATGGACTCGCCGCCACCCACGAGGCACACCTCGGATTCGCCGAGCAGGATCTCTTCGGCGCCGTTCACGACCGCCTGGAACCCCGAACCGCACAACCGGTTGACAGTGAGCCCCGGTGTCTCGATCGGGCATCCTGAGCGCAGCGCCACGTGTCGCGCAAAGTAGATCGCGTCCGACGTGGTTTGCATCACATTGCCGAAAATGGATTGCTGAATCTCCGCCGGCTCGACCGCCGCGCGCTCCATGGCGGCCTTGGCGGCAAAGACAGTGAGATCAATGGCGCTCAGGTCCCTGAACGCACCCCCAAACGTGCCGAACGGCGTCCGGACAGCCGACAGAAAGACGACATCACGGCTGGAATTCTGTGTTTTCACGACCCCATCACACGGAAGCAGGAAGAATGAAAGATGGACTGGGGAGTGAGCAGGAAAAAGGGCCGGCGCCGCACGAGCTTCAGTGACGATGGCTGACCGCAGAGGGCGCGGGTCAGGATTTCAGCCAGGATCGACGGCATTTTCGGGTTGGCCGATCGCGGAGTTCGATTGTCAGTCCCAACGGCGGGACAGGATTACAGGATTGGACAGGATTACTGGATTGGGGGATGCGTATGGGACGGGATTGGGATTGCTGGAAGCGGATGGGAAATGTGTTGGAAGACATCCCAACCCCAATCCAGTAATCCTGTCCAATCCTGTAATCCTGTCCCGCCGTTGGGACCGGCAATTCGGACTTGATCCCATCAACGACACCGATCCTGCCAATCGTGATTGAGATCATCTCCCGTAACCGGATACCCTCATCCGTTGGCGATCGCCGCGGCAATCCAGTCGCCGACAGCGGTCGTGCCCATCTTCCCGCCAATGTCCGGCGTTCCCACATCTTCCGCGATCGCCGCACGGACCGCGCGCTCGACGCGCGCGGCGGCGCCCGCATGGCCCAGGTCGGCGAGCATCATGGCCAGCGTGAGTATCGCCGCCATCGGGTTCGCGACATCCTTGCCCGCCAGTGGGGGCGCACTCCCGTGCACCGGCTCGTACATCGTCACGCCGCCAGGATGCCGATTCGCGCTCGGCGCCAGCCCGAGCCCGCCGGCCAGCACGGACGCCAGGTCGGACAGGATGTCGCCGAACAGGTTGCCCGTCACGATGACCTGAAAGCTCTCCGGCGTGCGTACCAGATCCATCGCCATCGCATCGATGTAGCGGGTGTCGCGGCGAATGCCGGAATACTCGCGCCCCACTTCCTCGAACACGCGGCGCCAGAGCTGGTGCGCGGCGATGGCGTTCGCCTTGTCCGCCATTGTCACGTGCGTCTTCCCATGTGTTGCGGCCCACTCGAATGCATGGCGCACGATGCGCTCCACACCCTTGCGCGTGTTGAGCTCCTCGGCGATGGCGATCTCGTCCGCGGTGCCCTGCTTGAAGGTGCCGCCCACGGCGACGTAGAGTCCCTCGGTGTTCTCGCGGAACACCATGAGGTCGATATCGGCCGGCACCTTGTCGCGCAGCGGGGTGAGCCGCGCATCGAACAGCCGCGCCGGCCGCTCGTTCACGTACAGGTCGAGCTGAAAGCGCATGCCGAGCAGGATGTCGCGTGCGTGCTCGTTGCCGGGCACGCGCGGATCGCCGAGCGCGCCCACGAAGATCGCGCTCACGTCGCGCCCCAGCCGGCGCATCTCGGCGGCGGGCAGCGTCTCGCCCGTTCGCAGATAATGATCGGCGCCGTACGGCAGCATTTCCACCACGATGCCTGTGCG
>Ga0207695_10007861_pt1 | contig 13473 bp, 9 predicted proteins | sample KBSC54metaG_FD_184354 | JGI IMG/M metagenome (GOLD analysis project Ga0207695, IMG submission 184354) | Corn rhizosphere microbial communities from Kellogg Biological Station, Michigan, USA - KBS C5-4 metaG (SPAdes) (version 2) | ecosystem: Host-associated > Plants > Roots > Rhizosphere > Soil...
GTCGCGCACGCTCCAGGACACGATCTGGCCCATGCCCTTCATCTTGTTGTGGCGCGGGAAGTTCATCAGCATGGCGAAGCTGGCGAACAGCTGCAGCCCCTCGGTGAAGCCGCCGAACATGGCGAGCGTGCGGGCGATGTCGGCCTCGGTCTGCACGCCGAACTGCTGCATGTAGTCGTGCTTGTCGCGCATCGCCTGGTAGTCGAGGAAGGCGGTGAACTCCGCCTCCGGCATGCCGATGGTCTCCAGCAGCAGCGCATAGGCGGCGATGTGGATGGTCTCCATGTTGGAGAACGCCGCGAGCATCATCTTCACCTCGGTCGGTTTGAAGACCCGGCCGTAGCGCTCCATGTAGTTGTCGTTCACCTCGACGTCCGACTGGGTGAAGAAGCGGAAGATCTGGGTGAGCAGGTTGCGCTCGCGGTCGTTCAGCTTTGCCGCCCAGTCCTTGCAGTCTTCGCCCAGCGGGATCTCCTCGGGGATCCAGTGCACCTGCTGCTGCTTCTTCCAGAACTCGTAGGCCCACGGGTAGCGGAACGGCTTGTAGGCGTAGGAAGGAGTGAGCAGGCCGGGCAGGGATTTGGACTGGGTCACGGAACTTTGGCCTCGGGTGAACGGACGGACTGACGCGGAGCGCGCCATCACGCTAACACCGAAACTGACAACATCTAGCGCGAAATTGCCGCTCCGGCCCAAGATGTTGTGAATTGTCTGGGGATGGGGCCGAATGACGTCCCTCATCCTCAATGCAGGAGGGTGGTGGTGCGGACACGGAGGCGTCGCAGCGGACGCACGTGGCGCCTGCGTCGCTTGGGACTTGCCGTGGCCGCCCTGCCGCCGCCACCATCCCTGGCCCTTCCTCCATCGAGGAGGAAGCGAGCCGTGCGAGCGCCACGCAGGAGGGACGTCGATGGCTTCCGAATACGTCGTCTGGGGCGCCAAGGGCTCGGGCTCGGTCCCGGTCGAGGCGGCGCTCACGCTGATCGGGGCGCCCTACGAGCTGCGCGACCTTGCCAACTGGTATGACGTCCAGACCGACGCCGAGGCGGGGCGGCTGAACCCGCAGCGGCAGCTGCCGGCGCTGGTGCTTGCCTCGGGCGAGGTGATCACCGAGAGCGCCGCGATCCTGCTCTACCTGGCGGAGGCGCACCCGCAAGCCCGGCTCGCGCCGCCCGCCGATGCGCCCGAGCGCGCGCAGTTCCTGCGCTGGATGATCTATGTGCCGGCGCAGATCTATTCGATGTGCTGGGTGCGCGACGTGCCGAGCCGGCTGGCCGCCGGGCCGGCGGCCGAGGCGGTGATCAAGGCGCGGACCCGCGAGCGCGTCGCCGACTGCTGGCGCATGATGGACGCGCAGGTCGAGCCCTCTCCGTGGATCGCGGGCGCGCGGATGAGCGTGCTGGATATCTACGTGACCGTGATCTCGCGCTGGATCATCGGTCGCAGGCGCTTCTATGAGATCGCGCCGAAGATGGCCGAGGTGGTGAGGCGCGTCGACGCCGAGCCGCGGCTCGCCGCCCTGTGGGCCGAGCGGATGCCGTTCGAGGAGGGCTGGGAAGGCTAGGGCCGCGGCTTGATCGAGAGCGAGAAGGCGACCAGCGAATCGGCGTGCGGGTCGATCCCCCGCAGCAGGTGCTCGCCCTTCACCTCGCGGTGCACGAAGCCGACCGAGGTCTGCAGCGCGCCCTTGCGCCAGCCGACGCCCACCTGGGTGTCGCCGACCAGCCGCGAGGTCGGGTCGGTGGACCAGCCGGCGCGGTTCCAGCCCTGCTCGCCGTGCAGCATGTTGAGGCCGACCGCCCGGCCGCTGGCCGCGGCGAAGATGTACCAGCGGCCCTGGCCGCCGAATTCGGCCCCGTCGCGCACGCCCATGGCCTTCAGCCGCTCGCCCGCCAGGTCCGCGCGGGACAGCTGGACGGTGGCGCCGGCCTCGGCCGAGCTCTCTCCGTAGGAGTCGAAGCCCAGGCCGGCGTGCGGCTCGACGTCGACGGCCACGCCGGCGGCGCCGAACGAGAACCTGCCGATCGAGACGCGCATGGTGTCGGCGGCGGGGCTGCCGATCGCCCAGGCGGAATTGTGGTCCAGCAGGCGGCCGATGGGATCGTTGTCGGCGGGCGCGGCGCCCGGGGCGAAGGCGGCTTCGGCCAGCGCCTGGGCGGTTGGGACGAGCGGCGAACCTTGCGGCGCCGCCAGCGCCGAGCCTGCGGCGCAACTCAAGACGATGGCGAGAATAGGCGCTCGCCGCATCCGTACGTCTCCCAGCCCGGCTCCTGCACCGCGGCGGCCGCGCTGCAAAGGTTCCAGGAAGCTAAGGCGCAACCGGCGAACTAGTTCCGCATCATTGCCAAGCTGCGGCGCCGGGCGCGTTGACCTGTCTCAAACTGGACCTTGCAAGACCTGGGCCAGCCCCTATTGGCAGGCGAGGCACTCCTCGTAGTCGGTCTTCTCGCCGCTTGGGTTGTGCAGCGCCGCGGCCGCCTCGCCCCCCGCGTGCGCCGCCCGCTGCACCGACTTGGAGCGCAGATAATAGAGCGACTTGCACCCCCGCTCCCACGCCGTCCAGTGAAGCATGTGCAGGTCCCATTTTTGGATGTCACCCGGAAGGAACAGATTGACCGACTGGGACTGGCAGACATCCGGCGTGCGATCGGCCGCGAGCTCCACGACCCACCGCTGATCGATTTCGAAGGCGGTCTTGTAGACGTTCTTCTCGTCCTGGCTCAGAAAGTCGAGGTGCTGAACGGATCCCTCGTTCTGCAGGATGGAGTCCCAGACCGCCGGCGTGTCCTGGGTCTTTTCCTGAAGCAACCGCTCGAGATACGGGTTCTTCACCGCGAATGACCCTGAGAGGGTCTTGTGCGTGTAGATGTTGGCCGGGATCGGCTCGATGCCTGCGCTCGTCCCGCCGCAGATGATCGAGATCGAGGCGGTGGGCGCAATCGCGAGCTTGTGGGAAAAGCGCTCCATCACCCCGCGGTCGGCGGCGTCCGGACAGGGGCCGCGCTCGGCCGCCAGCGTGCGGGACGCGGCATCGCACTGGCGCCGCAAGGTCTTGAACAGCCGCATGTTCCAGCTCTTCGCGAGCGCGCTCTCGAAGGGCACGTTCTGGCTCTGCAGGAAGGAATGGAAACCCATCAGGCCGAGGCCGACGGATCGCTCCCGCTGCGCGGCGTAGACGGCGTTCTTCATCTCCGGCGGGGCGCGCTGGATGAAGTCTTCAAGCACGTTGTCGAGGAAGCGCATGACGTCCTCGATGAAGCTCGGATGGTCGCGCCACTCGAGGAACTTCTCGGCGTTCACCGAGGACAGGCAGCACACCGCGGTCCGTTCCTCGCCGAGGTGATCCTTGCCGGTGTGCAGCATGATCTCCGAGCAGAGGTTGGACTGCCGCACCGACAGTCCGAGCTCGCGCTGGTGCTGCGGCATCGCCCGGTTCACGGTGTCGGCGAAGATCAGGTAGGGCTCGCCGGTCTGCAGGCGGATCTCGAGAATCTTCTGCCATAGGCTGCGGGCGTCCACCTCGCGGATCACCTCGCCGGTCTTCGGCGAGCGCAGCCCGAACGGGGCGCCCTCGCGCACCGCCTCCATGAACTCGTCGGTGACCGAGATTCCATGGTGCAGGTTGAGCGACTTGCGGTTGAAGTCGCCCGAGGGTTTGCGGATCTCCAGGAACTCCTCGATCTCGGGATGGTGGACGTCGAGATAGACGGCGGCGGAGCCGCGCCGCAGGGACCCCTGGCTGATCGCAAGGGTGAGCGAGTCCATCACCCGGATGAAAGGGATGATGCCGCTGGTCTGGCCCGCGGCCTTCACCTTCTCGCCGATCGAGCGGACGCCGCCCCAATAGGTGCCGATGCCGCCGCCGTTGGAGGCCAGGGCCACGTTCTCGTTCCAGACCCCGACGATGCCTTCCAGGTTGTCCGGCACGGCGTTCAGGAAGCAGGAGATCGGCAGCCCCCGCCCGGCGCCGCCGTTTGACAGCACCGGCGTGGCCGGCATGAACCACAGGTTCGAGATGTAGTCGTAGATGCGCTGGGCGTGCTCGGCGTCGTCGGCGAAGGCCGTGGCGACGCGGGCGAACATGTCCTGGTAGGACTCGCCCGGCAGCAGATAGCGGTCCTCCAGCGTCGTCTTGCCGAAATCGGTCAGCAGCGCATCGCGCGTACGGTCGACCTCGACCTTCCTGACCAGCTGCAGCTGCGGCCGCTCGGGCCGCCTCTGGCCCCGGTCCGCCGTTTCGGCAACCCCAACCTTCGCCGCTTCGCTCATCGTCCCCAAACCCTACTATGCAGGCGGTGGCTCCCCCGGCCCCGATCTGCTCGCCCAACAATATGTTGTGGGCCCGGGAGCCCAGACAACCCACATATGGGGACACAGTGCCTAAGGAGTCGTCAATGAGGCGGGCCGTCCGCCCCCAGCTTTTTTCGTAAACAAGAGGTTAACGCGTGCGCCGGCGCCTCGGCAGGCCCAGGCTTTGGACCGCCGCGGAATATCCGCGCTCACGCGACTGTGAACGGCGCCGTCACCCCCTGAGCGGCCAGACCGCGGCGATCAGCAGAGTGCCGGCAACCAGCACGAGGACGCTCAGGGGCGCGCCCAACCGTGGGTAGTCCGAAAACCGGTAGCCGCCAGGCGCCATGACCAGGGTGTTGCACTGGTGGCCGATGGGCGTGAGGAAGTCGCAGGCCGCGCCCACCGCCACCGCCATCAGGAACGGATCCGGATGCAGGCCCTGCCGCTCGGCGAAACCGGCGGCGATCGGCGCGAAGACCAGGACGGTGGGGGCATTGTGCATGAACGGCGCGCTGATCATCGCCAGGAGCATGAGCGCGCCCAGACCGACGAGCGGCGGCGTCGGACCGAGGATCTGCGAAAGCCAGCCCGCCGCGAGGTCGGCCCCGCCGGTCGCATGGATCGCCTCGCCCACCGGAATCAGGGCGGCGATCAGCACCAGCACCGGGCCGTCGAGAGCGGCGTAGGCCTCGCGCACGCGCAGGCCGCCGAACGCCAGCATGGCGACGGCGGCGGCGAAGAAGGCGATCGCCACCGGCGCCAGGTGGAAGGCGATCGAGAGCATGGCGGCCGCGAGAATGGCGGCCGGCGCGAGCGCGCGGCGGAAGCCGCCGAGCCTGACGTTGCGCTCGGCCAACGGCAGCACGCCGAGATCCTCCAGCGCGCCCGGGAGGTTGCGCTCGCCGCCCTGCAGGATGACGATATCGCCGACCCGCAAGCGAACGCTGCGGAGCGTCTGGTTCAGCCTCAGCCGATAGCCGCTGCGGCTCACCGCCAGCAGGTTCACGCCATACTGCCCATGCAGATCGAGCTTGGCGGCGGACTGGCCCGCCAGGATGGAGTCCAGCTCGATGACGCCTTCGACGACGCGCACTTCGTCGGTGGGCTGCTCCATGAGCACGGGGCGATCCGAGCGCGTGAGCTTGAGCTTGGCGCGGGAGATGATGGCGTCCAGCGCCTGTTGCTCGCCCTCGAGCAGCAGGACGTCGCCGGCCTGCAGGCGGGTGTTGGCGTGCGGCTCGCTCCGGCGGCTGCCGCCGCGCAGCAGGGCCATCACCGAGACCCGCCCCTCGGCCAGATGCTGCAGGTCCGCGATGCGGCGTTTCTCCGGCGCCCAGTCCTCGGGTACGGCCACCTCGGTCACGTAGGGCTTGGCCTCGAGCACGGCGTCCATCGTCTTGGCGCCCGTGCGGGCGTGCGGCAGCAGGCGGTAGGCGAAGACCAGGAAGACCACGCCCATGGCGGCGAGACCCAGGCCCACCGGGGCGAAGTCGTACATGCCGAACGGCTTGCCGTAGAGTTCCTGGCGCACCTGCGAGACGATGATGTTCGGCGACGTTCCGACCAGGGTCACGAGGCCGCCCAGCAGCGACCCGAACGACATCGGCATCAAGAGGCGCGACACCGGCGTGCCGGTCCGCCGCGCGGTCTGGGTGGCGATCGGCATCATGATGGCGAGCGCGCCCACGTTCTTGGTGGCCATGGAGAGAAGGGTCACGGCCGTGACGAACACCGGCGCCTGGCTGCGGGCGCTCTTCAGGCGGGGCGTGATCGGGCGCAGCAGGGCTTCGATCAGGCCGGACTTGCCGAAGCCGGCGCTGACCACAAGGGCGCAGGCGATGATCACCACAACGTCGTTGGAAAAACCTGCGAAGGCGTTGGCGGGCTTCACGAGGCCCAGCGCCACGGAGGCGAGCAGGGCGAACAGCGAAACGAGGTCGTAGCGGAAGCGCCCCCAGATGAAGCACGCGATAGTGACGACGACCAAGCCGAAGGCCAGGGCCTGGTGATAGGTCATGCGCTCTCCCCGGGCGCCGGATCGCGGCGGACCGAGGCAGGGAACGCAAAGCGCGACTAATGGCTGCCTGGGCTGACGCCGCCGGAGGGCCGTTCGCTCCGGTCAGAGCCCCATAGGAAAGGAGCCCGGCCGTACGGCCGGGCTCCCGTTAGCTTCCGTCCGAACGATCGCGATCAGAAGTTGATGTCGATCGTCGAGCGGCGGTTCAGCGGCTCCTTCACGCCATCGGGCGTCTGGACTGCGAGGTCCTTCTCGCCCTTCCAGTCGACCGCCAGGGCGGACTGGTTGACGCCGAGGCCCACCAGCGCATCGGCCACCGCCTTCGCGCGGCGCTCCGACAGACGCACGTTGTAGGCGTCCGAGCCGGAGGTGTCGGTGTGGCCGACCACCACCACCTTGGTCGCGTGACCCTGGTTGGCGTAGTTGGCCGCTTCCTGCACCACCTGCTGCGCTTCCGGCGTCAGGATGTACTGGTCGAAGGGGAAGTAGACGATGAACTGCTTCGCCTCGAAGGCCGGCGGCGGAGGCGGCGGCGGCGGAGGCGGAGGCGGCGGCGGAGGCGGAGGAGGCGGCGGAGGCGGCGGAGGCGGAGGCGGCGGCGCAGCAAACGAGTAGCGCAGCCCCAGCGTCACCGAGTTATCCTTGTACTTGCCTTGGAACTTGCCGGGCTGCAGCGCCGCCGTGCCCGTCGAAGCGAAGGTGAGGTCCGAACCGTCCAGATAGCGATAGGTCAGGTCCACGTTCAGGCGATCGGTCGCCCGCCAGGCGACGCCGCCGATCAACTGCCAGGCGAAGGCGGTGTCGTCATCGCCGATATGCAGGTTCTGAAGCGCGGGATTGGCCCCGCCGCTCGGCGTGCCGGTGATGACGCCGGTGACGTTGGAGAATTGGCCGTCGACGTGCATCGAGAGGTGGTTCACGCCGACGCCGGCGCCGATGAACGGATCCAGGCTCGAGCTGGGCAGGATGTCAAAGAGGACGTTGCCCATGACGGTCCAGGACTGCATGTCGCCATTGGGCGATCCGCATCTCGGCGCCGCAGCCGTACGGGTGACGGCGGGGGTGCAGAGGCCAAGAACCGCCTGGTTCGAGCCGCCGCGGACCGATTCGACCTCGCCGGGCCGGTAGCCGACCTCGAGCTCGACCCGCCAGTGGTCGCTGACCTGATAGCCAACGCGGGCGAAGCCGGCCCAGTCGTTCTTCTGGTCGAAGTTCCAGGTGAAGGGGATGCCGTTCGCAGCGTTGTTGCTCGACGTGCCCTTCCACGCGTCCGGCCAGTGGTAGCCGAGATCCGCGGCGCCGTACCAGCCAACCTGCGCGGCAGCGCTGGAGGCGGTGAAGACCGCGATCAAGGCGGCTCCCGCCAGGAGTTTGAATTTCATTCTCAAAGCCCTCTCGTTGCCCTTCACTGCTGCGGCCATTTGACCCAGCACGGTTTATATCAAGGCCCGTCGGTTGCGTAAGTGTCGCTGAAGCCACACTCAGACCGCAATCTCCCAAAGCCGCTCGACCCAAGCCAGGACGCTATACGACCTCCACGCCTGCAATCAACGCGGCGGCGGATGGCGGAGCCCTCCAATCTCAGGTCTCGATGCTCCTGGCGTCCGCCGAAACCGCCGAGCCGTCGGTCGATTTCTCGGCCTTCACCTCGGCGCGAACCAGGGCCATCCTGACAGACCATTTGCGAAGTCATTGTTAATATTTTGGAAGCTCTTGCGACGCCGCAGCGCGAGAGCGGCGCAGCGGGATTGACCCTCACGCTGATGCTGCCGTTCGCGCTGTAACGCAACAGGCCCATACGCCCCACTTCGATCCCGCGCCGCCCCTGCAGCGATGGGCCTTCAACGTCCATGGCCGCGCTTGGTTCCGGCGCCCGGCTGATTCGCCCTAAGGCCGCGCCGCGCCATCATTCCGGCGCCGCTTCGCCCCAGGGAGGGCAGGCGCGCTTGTCAGAGCCGCGCGAAGGCCTACAGAGCCGCCATGATGTTCCCGAATCCTCGTCCTCGCCTCGCCTGGAGCCTCGCGGCGATCCTGGGCCTCGCCGGCCAAGCCGCGGCGGCGCAGGGGGCGCATGCCCGCATGGAGGTCCGTGACGCGTGGAGCAGGCCGGCCGCGGCCGGCGGCACCGGCGCCGGCTTCCTGACGCTGGTCAACCACGGCCGCGCCGCCGACGCCCTGGTGGCGGCGGAGACGCCTGCGGCCACGCGGGTGGAGATCCATCGCACGGGGATGACCGGCGGGGTGATGTCCATGGCGCCGGTACGCCGACTGGAGATCCCGGCCGGCGGCGCGCTGACGCTCGGGCCCGGCGGCGCGCACCTCATGCTGATCGGCCTCAAGCACGCCGAGCGGCCGGGGGACCAGATCCCGGCGGTCCTGAGGTTGGCCAGCGGAGCGCGTATCCGCACGAATCTGGTCGTGAGGATCACCCCGCCGCCTGACGCGAAGACCCGCTGAGCCGCCATGGCGCAGGTCGCGCCAACCGATGGGTCGCAGGTTTGGCGATGGCAAAAATTTGGCCCGCTGCGGGGGATAATCGCAGCGGGCCGCTTCTTGAGCAGTCGCTCTGATGAGCGGGCGTTTCCTCCCCGAAACGCCGGAGACCTCAGGACTTGGCGCCTTCATGTCTCTCGCGACACGGAAGGAACGGCAATTTTCTGCCCGAGTCAACGCACGCCCGGCAAGTTCCCGGCAAGGCCAGATCAGAATTTCGCGAGGCGGCAAATCTTTACGCCGTCATGTTCTCGCCGGGGTCAGCAGACGCGGGCCTTCAGCGCCTCGAAGGGCGGGCAGCCGACCTCGAAGACAAAGTCCGGCCGCGCGGCGGTCACCGGCCCCAGGCCCGCCTCGGTCAGCGCCCGGGCCGCCTCGGACACCCGGGCGGAGTCGACCAGCAGGCCGTTCGGGCGGGGCGCGGCGCCGGCCGCCGCGAGCTTCGCCACGATCCGTTGTTCCGCTGCGCCGCCGGACTGCGGCCAGATGAGCGTGGCGCGCGTGCGCGCCGCCGCCCGAGCCTCGACCGTGCGCAGGAGCTGCTCGGCGGCCGCGAGGCTCTCGGCGCGCCAGGGCGCGCGCAGGCTGGCGGCGAGCTGCGCCTGGCTCTTCAGGATGAGCCCGTCGGCGAGCGTCTTCAGGCCGTTCGCGGCGAGCGTCGAGCCTGTGGTGGTGATATCGACGACAAGCTCGGCCGCGCCTGCGGCGGGCGCGCCTTCGGTGGCGCCGCCAGACTCCACGATTCGGTAGTCGGCGACCCCATGGCGGGCGAAGAATGCGCGCGTCTGGGCGGGGTACTTGGTGGCCACCCGCATGCGCCGGCCGGTCCGCGCCAGATGATCGTGCGCCACCTCCTCGAGATCGGCCATGGTCTCCACGTCGAGCCAGCTCCGCGGCGCGGCGACCACCAGGTCGGCGCGGCCGAAGCCTAGCCCCCGCAGCAGCAGGACGCGGCTGTCGAGGTCCTCGCCCCGCTCGCGCAGCAGATCCTCGCCGGTGACGCCGATGTGAACCTCGCCGGCGTCCAGCGCCTCGGCGATCTCGCCCGCCGAGACCAAGCGCACCTGCGCGCCGGCCAGGCCGGAAAGGCTCGCGAGATAGCCGCGCGCGCCGCCGACCGTCTGCAGCTCCAGGCCGCAATCGGAGAGCCACGCCTCCACCTGCTCCTTCAGCCGCCCCTTGGACGGCAAGGCGATGATCAGCGGCCGGCTCACGCCTCGCCCTCCACATACGCGCGCCAGGGCCGCACGACGCAGCCCACCGCGCCGGCGTCGGCGCGGGCGCCCAACCGGGCGAGCAGGCTGTCGTAGCGGCCGCCGACCGCGATGGGGCGGTCCTCGCCGAGCGCGGCGCTGCGCACCTCGAACGTCAGGCCATCGTAATAGTCGAATGCGTGGCCGAGGGCCGGGGCGAACCGCATGTGGTCGGCCGGCGCGACTTGGGCGAGGCGTTCGAGCCGCGCGCGCCAGGTCTCCAGCGCCGCGTCGAGCATTCCCGCCTTGCGGCCGGCGAGCGCGCGGACCTTGGCCAGCGCCGGCTCCGGCGCGTCGGAGATGGCCATGAACGCCGAGATGGCGCCGGCCTGGTCGGCCTTGAGCGCCGCCGCCCGCGCGGCGTCCGCCTTGCGGACCAGGCGCGCGGCGATCTCGCCTGGACCGCGTCCGCCGACCGGCTCGATGCCGGCCAAGCTCCAGACCTCCTCCAGCAGCGCGGCGGCCTCGGCCTGCGGAAGCCCCGCGAGGCGAGCCGCGAGCGCGCCCTCCGCGCCGGGCGCAGCCGACTCCCGGCCGGCCCGGGCGAGCTCGGCGGCGAGCAGGCGCGGACGACCGGCCACGCGTTTCAGCCGCCCGGCGAGCGCGCCCGACATGCCGAGCGAATCGATGAACGGGCCGAACAGGCCGACGTCGCCGAGCCAGAGCGTGAGGTCGCCACGGCCGCCCGCGCGGGCGGCCTGCCAGGCGATCTGCGCGATCTCGGCGTCGGCGCGGGCCGGCGAGCCTTCGGCGGGGGCGAAGACCTCGACGCCCATCTGCAGGAACTCCTCCGGGCGGTCGGAGCCCGGGGCTGCGCGGAACGCCGCCCCCTCGTAGTAGTAGCGGCCGGAGAGCGCGCCGCGCTCGATATGCTGTCGCGCCACCGCGACGGTGAAATCGGGCCTCAGGCACATCTCGGCGCCCCCTTCGGCCTGGACCACGAAGAGGCGTGCGCGCATGGCCTCGCCGGCGAGGTCGAGCAGCAGGCCGAGCGGCTGCAGAAGGGGGGCGTCGGCCGGCTCTGCGCCGCCGGTGAGCAGCGCCTCGCGGATGGCGGCCCTGGCTTCGCCGGAAACGGCGGGCTCGACCCTCACCGGCGCGGATCCAGGATCTTGCGGATCGCGGCCGCCAGCTCGGCGCGCGGCACGGTGACCTGACCGGGCCGCTCGGCGCGCCAGGCGGCGTTGTCGGCGACGCCGGCCGAAAGCGCGCGGCCGAGGTCGAGGTCTTTCACGGTCGCGGTCCCCGCGGCGAACTCGTCCTCGCCGATGATCACCGCGGCGGGCGAGAACCGGCGGTCGGCGTACTTCATCTGCGCCTTCATGCCTGACTGGCCGAGATAGACCTCGGCGGGAATGCCGGCGGCGCGAAGCTCGGAGGCGACCGCGAAGTAGTCGGCCATGCGGCCCTGGTCGAAGGCGACCACCACCACCGGCCCGCGCACCTCCGCGCCCCGATCGCGGCCGGCCGCTCTGAGCGCCGCGGCCAGGCGGGAGACGCCGAAGGAGAATCCCGTCGCGGGCGTCCGCTCGCCGGTGAAGCGGGCGACAAGGTCGTCGTAGCGGCCGCCGCCGCCCACCGAGCCGAAGCGCACGGCCTGGCCCCGCTCGTCCTTGGTCTCCAGCAGCAGCTCGGCCTCGAAGACCGCGCCGGTGTAGTACTCCAGGCCGCGCACGACCGAAGGGTCGAAGACGGCGCGGTCGGGTCCAACGCCGAGGCTGGTGAGCGCCGCCTCGATGCCGGCCAGCTCGGCCAGGCCCTCATCGCCCGCCGTCGAACCGCCGATCACGTTGGAGAGCCGATTCAGGGTCTCGTCGCGGCCGGCGCCCGCCCGCGTGAAGGCGAGCACCCGCTCGGCGGCGGCGCCGTCGAGGCCCGCGCCCTTGGTGAAGGCGCCGGATTCGTCGAGGCGGCCCTCGCCCAGCAGCAAACGCACGCCGTCCTCGCCCAGCCGGTCGAGCTTGTCGACGGCCCGCAGCACCGCCAGCTTCTGGCCCTCCTCGGCGACGCCGGCCGAAGCCATCAGGCCGTTGAGCAGCTTGCGGCTGTTGATCTTCAGGACCGCCGCGCCCTCAGGGATGCCCGTGGCGGCAAGGCCCTCGGCGGCCATGGCGATGATCTCGGCGTCCGCCTCGGGCCGCGCGGAGCCCACGGTGTCGGCGTCGCACTGCACGAACTCGCGGTAGCGGCCGGGACCGGGCTTCTCGTTGCGCCAGACGAGGCCGAAGGCGTAGCGGCGGAACGGCTTGGCGAGCGTTTCCCAGTTCTGGGCCGCGAAGCGCGCGAGCGGGGCGGTCAGGTCATAGCGCAGCGCCAGCCACTGCTCGTCATCGTCCTGCAGGGCGAAGACGCCCTCGTTCGGCCGGTCGGCGTCGGGCAGGAACTTGCCGAGCGCATCGGTGAATTCGAAGGCGGGCGTCTCGAGGAGCTCGAAACCGTAGCGCTCGTACACCGCCGAAACGGCGGCCAGGATCGCGCGCTCGGCGGCGAGGTCGCGGGCGCGGCGATCGGCGAAGCCGCGCGGATTGCGGGCCTCGGGCCGGGCGGCTGACGGCTTGGGCGGATCGGGCATGCCGGGCCGCTTAGCGGTTGCCGGCGGCGGGCTCAAGCGAGGGTTCTGGAAAGGCGGACGGTCCATGCGTCGGATCCTGCTGGAGGGGTCGCGACGGACGGAGCGTTTCGAGGAGGCGCCCCGTCCGCGTCGGCGGGGCTCAGGCGGCAGCGCTTAGGCCAAGCGATCCCAGCCCGATCCCGCGAGGGTCGGATGATGGGGACCGTGATGGTGCGCGTTTCCGCTCATCGGGCGGCGCATATAGCGAAGAAAGCTGAAGAAAGCGAGTCCGCGGGGCTCAGCCCGACGGCCGTGGCCCGGGCGGCGGGGCGGCGTCGAACTCCGGCTCCCCGCTGATCCCGGCCGAGGCGGGGCTCCAAGCCGAGGCGGGGCCGGACGCGGGCGCGCCCGCGTCGCGGCGCTCGCCGGCGCCTTCGCCCGCCAGGAGGGACGGGAGCTGAAGGGCTTGGCAGATGCGGGCGATCTGGGCCGCCACCGGCTCGTCGAGGAAGCCCTCGTCGAGGGCCTCGCGCTCCAGCCGCACGGAAAGGTCCTCGGCCGCGTCGAACTGCTCGTCCTCCTCGACCTCGGTCTCGATCAGCCGTTCGATGGCGGCCGAGACGGCGGCCTTGCGGCGGGCGACACGAGCCTCGCGGCGGTCTTCGGCGTGGGCGAGTGCGTCGCGCCTGGCGCGCTCGGCGTCGCGCAGCAGCCTGGCCTTCAGGGCCGCAGTCTGGCGGACGCTGCGGGCGACGCGGTGGAAGGCCGCGGCGAGCTTGGCCCGGGCGTCCGGGCGCTCGGCGGCCATGGCGTCGGCCTGGATGGCGAGCGCGAGCTCGAGGCCGGCCTCGAACAGCCGGCCGAGC
>Ga0207695_10007862_pt1 | contig 13470 bp, 14 predicted proteins | sample KBSC54metaG_FD_184354 | JGI IMG/M metagenome (GOLD analysis project Ga0207695, IMG submission 184354) | Corn rhizosphere microbial communities from Kellogg Biological Station, Michigan, USA - KBS C5-4 metaG (SPAdes) (version 2) | ecosystem: Host-associated > Plants > Roots > Rhizosphere > Soil...
GAAAAAATGGGAGGCTAGCCCTGATGGTATAAGGTTAAAAAATTGGGAAGCGTCGCCCGAAGGAAAAAAAGTGCTTGCCGGTGCTGCTAAAATAATGACGCACATAAAGGATAATACCAATATAGAGGCTGTTGTAACCTCCCTTTCACTTCCGCCAGGCTCAAGATTAGGTTTCGGAGTGATGGTCAGGATTAACGGTGACGATTATATTGTCAGTTTTGGGCCGGAAATGTCTGACAAGAATTTTTGGGATTTTAGTAATGAATTTCAGCAATTGTACAGCCTGAAAGTTAACGACAAAATAATTATAAGAAGCCATAACGTATCGTACGCGCCCAAGTATTCATATCCAATTCTAGCGGGCGACTATGTAGAACGGGATAGTAAAATACTTTATAAACGTGCCCCTCGCAAAGGCGGTTGCTGAGCAATAAATCTAAAATAAATAAACTTCAGTGCCAGCGGGGTCTCCCAACGGCGACCCTGCGCCAATGGAACCGTAAACCACGTATATTTACGGAATAAGTAGTGCATAAATGCAGGGTCCTCTGCGCGAGACCCTGCTGGGACGGAAAGCAGTCGTCGAGTTTAGAATTGTTGGATAAACACCTTGAAAGTATATCCATTACGAACCCTCAATCGAATGACAGTGTCCCACCCCAGGTAATTTCAAAAGAAAAAGAACCGGCGAACATAATCGAAGGGTATCAAACCCTTTTAATGAAACATTCATAAGACAAAATTCAAATACGAGATGAAAAAGATTTACTTACTATTTATTACGGCGTTGGCTATGCTGAATAAGGTACACGCACAGGACATTATTAAATTATATCCTAAATCGACTCCCGGTTCTGAAAGCTGGAATTGGACAGAGAATGATCTGGGTGGCGGCTATTTGCGTGATGTTGTAAATCCAACGTTAACTGTATTTCGCCCACCTCACCCCAACGGGATAGCTGTTATAGTAGCACCCGGAGGTGGTTATCATTTCCTGGTCTCAAAAGGAGAGGGGTCTGATGTTGCAAAACGATTAAATGAAAAGGGCATAACCGCATTCGTGCTGAAGTACCGTCTTGTTCACGAAGATCCAGCTCACCCTTATGTAAATAAGATGATGAAGGAAGCCGATTGGAAGCTGCTCGAAAAGGTAACCACGCCCGTACTTCCATTGATGACTGACGACGCATTAACGGCGATGAAGTATGTTCGTCAACATGCTGCTGAATACAAAATTGACGCAAATAAAATTGGATTTGAAGGCTCGTCTGCCGGAGGTACGCTCGCGATTTCGTTAGTATCAATCGCTAACGATGAAACCCGACCGAATTTTATTGCATGTTTTTATCCGTATGCAGGCGGCCTTCTCGCAGACAAAAAAGTGCCTGCCGTTCAAACGCCTCTTTTTATCTCGGCAGCAATTGATGACGAACTAATTCCCATTAATCACAGTTTACAACTAGCTTCAAAATGGCTCGAAGCCAAACAGCCGGTTGAAATTCATATTTTTCAAAAAGGCAAACATGGCTTCGTGGGCAATCCGCCACAGAACTCCCCTGTTGATACCTGGTTCGAGCGCTTCTCAGACTGGATTTTTATGCTTTACCCTCAAACGAAATAACGCAACTTTAACTGTGATAAAGGGTTTAAATGCGAACGGAATAATTTCTGGAAGGTCATCCGCAATCCAATTTACTGCGGCATCATTGTCGTGCCACCCTACGAAGATGAAGAAATTCAATTTGTCAAAGGATTGCACGAGTCGATAATCTCCGAAAGTCTTTTTTTACGAAGTTCAGGACTAGGGGAACAATCTAATAAGCGGCTGAAAGCTTCAAATCTTCTAAAAAGTGGTTCAGTGCCAGCGGGGGCTCCAACGGGGACCCTGCGCCAATGGAACCGTAAACCATTTATATTTACGGAATAAGTAGTGCATAAATGCAGAGTCCTCTGCGAGAGACCCTGCCGGGACGGAAATAAATTATGAAATATGCACACGTATATGCATTGTTCCTGATGCTTTTGTTTTTTGCACTTCCTGCGGGGGCATGTCAAAACAACTTAAAGCAGCTGCTTCTTAAATTCTCACAAGAATCGCAGCTGTTTTATGTCTTCTTAGGCGCAACCTCTCCATGCCAATAACATGCTTTAACGCCATCTTTCGTGCATATATTCCATTTTTTTCCTACCTTATCGGACTTTATCACCCCATGAAGAAAATAACCGTTGCCATTCTATTGACCTTATTTTGCATAACCACCCACGCGCAGCAAAAAAAGCTGGACAGCCTGCTGAGGGAACTGAGTGCAGCAAATGACCCTAAACAAATAAACAGTCTTTTTAGGCAGATTCATCCTTTGCATGGGGGTGACGCTATACTGTTAAAGAACGCACGCAAGAATCTGGAAACCGCCCGATCGTCCAATGACCTTGAAAAGCAGGAATTAGCTTTGACCGAAATATGCAAGGTGGCAGAATCCATAAACGACCCTCCGAGTTTACTTGATGGTGCGTTGCAGGGCATCCGCATCGGCAGGAATACGAAGGACGATAAGTTTTTAGGGGACTTTTTCCGTTATGCGGGCATAGCGTACGTACTTGAGCTCGATGAACGCCACAGTATTAAATATTTTCTTTCCGCTGCAAAATTACACCTTGCAAAAAATAAAGTCCTCAGCACTATAAACGACTACTCCCCGCTTGAAACTGATTACAAAGATTTGAAGATGCCCGATTCGGCTCTTTATTTTGCCAGGCAAGAGCTTTCGCTCGCATCCCGAATCAAGGACTCGACCAGGTGGGAGGCATTTTTTTTGGCTTATGGCGATATGGGGGAGGCATTATCGGCAATAGGGAAACTCGACTCGGCACTGACCTGTTTTTATAAAGTAATTGCCGTTGAACAACAGCATCTACATAAACGCATGGCTGGATTTAATTCAAATGACATGGCTGAAATTTACATGCGAACCGGCAAGCCTGATTCAGCTATAAAATATGCGCTCGATGCTTATGACTTCATGGTGAGACAAAAAAGATGGGATTATGCACCACGGAGCGCTGCGATGCTGGCTACGCTTTATGAGAGCCGCGATCCCCAAAAAAGTATTTTTTATTTAAAGGCGCAATTATCTACCCAGGATAGTTTGACTAAAAACGACAAAATAAGACAGCTTCAATTAGTTGGCGACAAGGAACAGCAACGGCAGCAAGAACTGCAGGTACAACAAGAAAGGTTCAACAGCCGCATCCGTTTATACGTTGTAATAACGGCTGCATTTGTCCTGTTGATGATAGGGCTTATACAGTGGCGCAACAACCGCAGGCAAAAACAAACCAATCACCTGCTATCGGAACAGAAGGAGGAAATTGAGGCTCAGCGCGATAATCTTGAAAGCGCGCTTGAAAACCTTAAAACTGCACAAACTCAATTGGTACAGGCCGAAAAGATGGCTTCACTGGGTGAGCTGACGGCGGGCATCGCTCACGAGATACAGAACCCGCTTAATTTTGTAAACAACTTCTCTGAAGTAAGTGCTGAACTAATTGCCGAACTAAAGGAAGAACTGAGCAGAGGAGACATTGAAGAGGCTGTTGCAATAGCAACCGACGTTGAGAGTAACCTCGAAAAGATTCATCACCATGGCAAGCGTGCCGATGGTATTGTAAAGGGCATGCTTCAACACAGCCGGGCATCATCAGGTCAAAAAGAACTGACTGATCTGAATGCACTTGCTGATGAATACCTGCGCCTGGCCTATCATGGGTTAAGAGCAAAGGATAAAGATTTCAATGCCGAAATCATCACCCGTCTTGATAATGACTTGCCAAAGGTCAATATGGCACCCCAAGATATTAGTCGTGTACTGCTTAATTTATTTAATAACGCTTTTTACGCGGTCAGCCAAAAAGTGAAAACCGCCGGACCCGGTTACAAACCGGCTGTTGAAGTAAGCACCAGTCAACTCAATGGGTCGGTCATCATTTTAGTGAAAGACAATGGCACCGGCATCCCTGATGACATTCGCGGGAAGATTATGCAGCCATTCTTCACCACAAAACCAACAGGCGAAGGAACAGGGCTAGGGCTATCGATAAGTTATGATATTGTGGTGAAGGGACATGGTGGAAAGATCAACATAACAAGCGAAGAAGGCCAAGGTTCTGAATTTACCATATCGTTGCCAGCCACAAAATAAAACTCATGTGTACAGTTAATGATGACCTTTAAACATCTGTTTCAGAAATAGTATTAATGCTCGCGTTAACTAACGACCTGGCTGGAAAGGACGGAGATTAGGATTTAGAGTTTAGAGATCAGACCTCCGCCTTCCGGCCTGGTCAGGATGTCGTTAGCCAGGTTTTGTTTGAGCATCTCGAGGGCGGCGTTCAGTTCGCGGCGTTTCATCAAGTTGGTGGACAGGGCAATCTCCATCTCTTTGTTCTTTACCAGCTGGGGCAGGGCATCCTCCATGGCGCCGTGTTTGTAGTCGGTGCCGATGAGGCCAAGGGTGTTTAAAAAGGCATAAACGGTGGTAGCGGTGATGTCGATGGGCTTGTCAGCCTTTACTTTTTCATAAGCGTCGATAACCAGTTGCTTAGCCGTGTCGAATTTCTCATTGGGGGTGGGCCCGGGTTTTTCTTCTATCAGCAAACGGTTTTTATCCTGCACCAGCTTTACGCGGTCATCGCTTTCCAGGTAACCCTGTAGAAATTGCTCAAATGATGCCACACACAGACCGAAGTATTCGCCATATTTCCCGTGGATGCCATTGGCAAAGGCCACCGGAACCTCCGCTATCCGCATAGAAGGGAAACGGTCCATAATGGAATCAGTTACTTCATTTACGAGATAGCTGGCGTCCTCCGGGACTTTAAAATTCAGATCGGCATAACATTTGGCTATGGATGCATTTACGACTTTAAACAGGTCTTCTTTAACCGCATTCAGCACATTAGGCTGAAATAAGGCGTTGTTATTTTCAATTTTGGCTAATTGGCTCATCTATCCTCTGAATTTTGTGGCTGTGAAAACTTCGATTACTTTTTTATCTCCGCGCCCCGGCTGCTTTTCTTTTTGGGCGCAACTTTTTTCTTTTTCCGTGCTTAAGATCCTTAAGTGGATAGGCAGCCAATTCCTGAAATATTTGAGCAGATCTTCTTTGGTTTTGCTGTTTAGCACGCCCAGATAGTGCTTTTCTTCATAGAAAATTTTAATTTTTTCCTGCAGGTCGATATTATACTGTTCGGTAAGTGTGCGACAAATGGATGTTGTCCAAAAAAAATCAGACAGTACGGTGCAGGTTATTACTTCTCTTTTTTCTGTTTCTGTTTTTGTATTATTTAAGTGATAGGAAGTATTAAAGGGTGTATGAAAAGAAGTAGTTAAAGAAGTATGTAAATATTTATCGTTGTTGAGCTGATACTTTACATTGCTGTCGCCTTTCCCTTTGCTAAAGAAGTCTATCATCTTTGTTTCAGCTTATTACGCGCTTTTATAAGGGTAGGGTTGGTAATGCCCAGGTCGCCGCATACGCGGGTGTTCTGACGCTTAAAGGGATTCCTCCAGTTTTGCTTGTTGGAGACGTCCAGCAGATGGAAGTACAACAATCCAGCAACCGTTCCGAAGGGATGCTCTTCGTGCTTGCGCCAAAAGTTATTTATTAGTTCTATGTAGTTCATTTGGTTTGAGAGATCGGAGATCAGACCGTTGTTATTTACGATTTACGAATTACGATTTTAGATTTATCGGCTGCTCATTAGTCATTTGTCATTGGTCCATGATCATAGTCGATGGTCATCTGTAGAAGGATAACCGATTAACGAACAATTCGTAATTCGTAATTCGTAAATCACTTCTCAACTCCCTTTAAATTCATGTTCATAGTACCACTCCAGGATATACACGCCGTCGCTCCAGGTGAGCTTGCCGTCGGCGGCTACTTGTGCTACCAGGATAGATAAATTGTGTAAAAAGGCACTTTTAACATCGCCATTCAGGCTTTGTAAAACCTGCACGGCACATTTGGTTATTTCGGCGGGATCGGTTAGTTGTCCGCAGCTGTCGGCCAGTTTTAACTCGGTCAGGATGGCGGGGAGTTTGGCTCGCAGCAGGTTTTTTACTTCGTCGTCAATATCACCAGGGATGATGGCAGTCAAAATATCTGCCACAGGCGAATCAACAAATGTTTTTACGTTTTCGGTTACTTCAACGCCAATGTGGATGGCGGTTTTCATTTCGGCAGGGATGCCGTCGAATAATGCTTTGATCTGGTTCCAGATCTTGCTTAGAAAGGATTGTAGGGACATGGGTTTTTAATTAGTGAGTTAGTGAATTAGTGAATCAGTGAATGGTGAATTAGTGAATGGTTAAGTGGTGGTTGTCGACTATAATGACTAATGACTGATGACCAATGACCCATCAATCTACTTTTTCCTCATATCATCCACTTCATGCTGCAATACGGAAACCTGTGTTTCCAGTACTTTTAGCCTGATGTCGTATACCCGGTTTTGGGTTTCCTGGCTCAGTTTGATGTCGTGGATGTCGCTTTTTAGTTGCAGGTAGGAGGTCATAACCGTAGCTACTATGCTGGCTGTGCTGAAGATGGTTACCAGCAGATTTTTGATGGTGATGCCTTTTAGTTCGCGGTGTTCGATGGTTGTCATACTGTTTGTGGAGTTGAAAGGAATAAATGCCGTTCGGTCGTCCGGCGTTTTGTTAGCGTATCACATGCTACTTTTTGGCCCGAATGCGGATCGGTGATCTTATCCCACACCAGGAACTGGTCGGCGGCACCATGGTAATCTTTTGCGTTGAGTTTTCTTAATAATGTTGATTCTTTGAGTGCATAAGTACCTTCGTTATAGGTGAATGACACCAGGGCATCAAATTGATCCTGTGTTAAGGGGACATTTACATAGCTGTTGACAGCGTTTTCGTACTGCCCGAGCGTATTGACAAAAATTGCCGAAGCCTGTACCTCGCTGGCCAGTTTATCGCCTGGTTTTACGGCTCTGCCGTCGTGATAATGGGTTGAACCATAGCCGATGGTCCACACGCCGGCTACGTCGCGGTAGGCATTAAGGCGCAGACCCTCAAAGCTTTTGATGAGCTGTTCGCCCTGTGAGCTTAGTTTCATGGGTATTTGGTAATTAAGTTGATTGAGTTGGATTAGGTTGATTGAGTTAAGTGGTTGTATTGGCTGATTGGGCTGGATTGAGTTAGACCTGCCGGCAAGCAGGTTAAGTTGACTGAGTTGTGAGTTGATTAAGTTGATCTGTTAGTTATGCTCTGAAAGGAGATCAGGGCATAACCGCTTTCATCGCCGGGATGAAAGATTTGGAGAGTAAAATGCAGAAGGACAGTTGTCTCTACTGGCGTTTTAACGGTATGTTCAAAGATAAAACTTACCTATTTAAAAAGTGGTGACACTGTTTTGTCACCACGGTACAATGATAATTTCCGACTTGAAATTTTGGTAGATTTGAAGAGGGGCTGCCGACCTATTCTCGCTTATGGCCACGGCCACGCCCATGCTTACTGCCATGGTCGCCGTGATCTTCATCATCATTGTAAAGCTTCTCAGGCAGGATCTTCTCATCTATATCTGCTTTCGGTATATTGGTTTCCCAGCCTTTGGGTTTTGATACTGTTTTGAGATCTACCCAGAGATCCACCTCATGGTTATCTTTGTTGTAGAACCGTATTTTATTATAGCTGATCTCCACGTCGTTACTTGGCTGGCCCGAATAGTTGCCGTACGACAGGCCGTCGCATGTATATTCTGATGCGGAACTGTAAATGGTATTATGGTCCATTTTGATGTGGCTGCCGCCCTGTATCTGCATTCCGACAAAGCCGCCATTAATAACCACATTATTGCGGGCTACCTGGTAACTGCCGCCAACATCGCCCAGAACGATACCGGCTGCACCGCCGGAGTCTTTAATCCGCTGACCGCCGCGGATCCAGTTGCCTATTACCTGTATCGAATCGCCGGGTAAACCGTTTGATTGGTATACGCTCAGCTGGTCCTGCGGATGCTCTGCTTCGCCTGCAATATTTTCTACCCGGTTATAATTGATCTGGCTTGCGGGGGCGCTGACATTGTTAAACTGAACAGCACAGCCGGCAGGGAAGGGGCCGTTCATATTGCGGAAATAGTTGTGATTTACCTTTACCGTTACCGATTTTTTTACGTTTACACCCGTTTGTACATTGCTGATATAGCAATTTTCGATCGATACATTCTGGCAGTGCTCAATCAGGATCGCTTCTTTTTTTGAATCCTTCAGTCTGCAATTAGTAATGCGCACGTTGGAGCAGTCGCGCAGTAAAATGCAGTTTGACAGGCCACCGGTTATTTGATAACCGCTAATGGTGACATTGTTCTGGTGCGAAATAACAATAGGACTAGCCGGCTTATAGCTTCTCTGAGCGAATGCCCCTGTGCTAAGCAGCAGCAGGATGATGGTTAACAGCTTTTTCATTTGGTTGTGAACAATGGGGTAAATTAAATAAAAATTGTCAATTGGATGAAGGTTGGATCGTTTCTGGCGGCAATGGTTTATCGCCTGGTTTAGAACAAGGATCGACGGTATTAGTTTCATCCATTTTTACAGCAAATTGTGGGATGGCCGCCACAGCCGTTCCTGCCGAAATTAAGGGATACGCTGGAGGAGAGTGAGTTTTTGCATATTGGATAGTTTTATTGGGTTGTTAATGAGACGTTGATAGGGGTAAGGGTTGAGCGTGCGAGTTGATTATTAAATTCATAACCTTAATTGTTTATTGTCCGTATATTCAGCCTGTTTTGAACAAAGCCGATAAAATATTAAGCATTCAGTACCTGGGGGGCTAGCGGCGTTAACGGTTGTATTTTGTCATTTAGGGTTTTACCTAACCAGTCATCCACGCTTGGCAGCTACCTTCAGTTATGGTCAGATGGGCGTATTGGTTTTCTTTTTTATCAGCGGGTTTATTATTGTTTATTCACTTGAAAAGAGCGGTTCTAAGCCGAACCAATTCTTCACATTCCTTATCAAAAGATCTATTAGGATTGACCCGCCTTATTGGGCTGTGATTGCACTTTACATTGCACTTGGTTTTTTCTTAAATAACCTATCATCTTATCACGGCAAGCACCTTGAATTGATACCCGGACAGGTCATAGCGCATATACTTTATGCCGTGCCATTGGCAGAGTATCAGTTTTATAATCACATTTTTTGGACGCTTTCCGTAGAGTTTCAATTCTATATATTGATTGGCTTGCTTTATTTCTTATCGGACTGTGTTCCGCCGAAGGAGATATTGCGCCCAGATTTAGGTTCGTGCCGATAAATCCAAGCAGCGTGGAAAAGGCGAACTGGTAGTCGATACCGTTATCAACCAGGATGGAAATATCCGCCGGATTGATGGAGGTGGTTATGGGGAGGTCGGTTATTTTTTTGTCGGACATAATGGTGTTGTTGTTTCAATTGATGTGCAGGCCGCTCAATTGCCGCGGGGCTTTGTTACTTTTTTCTTGATAAAAAAGTAAAAAAATCAAGTCAATAGACGCTTGCTTCTTTGCTGCACATGGCCTTTGCCGGCAATCGACCAAAACCACGGGCTGCAATACTTCGCCTGTCCGCTAGCCAGCGGATCGCTCTTGCCCATTTCTTCAGCAAAGTTTGCTAATGCCCTTTCCTGCGCACCAGGCTACCATTGTTTTGGTCAATTTCGGCCGAAGCCGGTCTATTGACGGGGTAGAGGATTTTGTTTGAACCCGAATTATCAGAATTATTGAATTACCTGAATTCTGTTCATTCAATAATTCTGATAATTCGGATTCAGACAATTTGATCCACCCGCAAATAATTTCCCGCATAATCATCGCCCGGATAATTAAAGCTGGTTTTATCTACGCTGCGAATGCGTGGGCCGGATTGGCGGCTGCTTTTGTTTTTGGGATTGAATTGCGAGAGCGGGAAATCGGCTTTATGGTCGCGCAGGAATTTCTCTACTTCGTTGGCGTGGGCATTGGCTACGCTTCTGTGCTGTTGTACCAGCTTGGCTACGTCCTGCGGTGACAATGGATCGGCATTGTCATGGTGTTTGATCACAGGTCCCGATGCGGTATAATGCACCGCATCAGCCTCGACAAAGCGGGCAAAGGTGAAGTAGACCAGCGTAGGCACCAAACCTTCATAAAGAACGATGTGACCGTAGCGGTCGAGGTATTCCGTGCCGTTCAGCAGGTCTTTGTAGGACCGTGGGGTATTATCCTGCAAAGTGCCATCGGCATTAAAGTATTGTATAAAGTCATAGTACAAAGCGTGACCCAGGAACGGTTTCAGGTCCAACTCCTGCGCTTTTTTGACGAAGACTTTAAGCCGGTCGGATTTAATATTGACCGACAGGTCCTCATAGTTTTGAAATGTGATCTGATCGATCAGGTATGGGGTGTTCATTTTGGTTGGTTTAGTTGAAGTAGTTAAGTGATTAAGTAGTTGAGTGGTTGAGTTTTTGGCTTGTGGATCATGAGCAAGTATGCCCTGCTCATCGCCACCACCTGGCCGCCCATCGCCACTATGAAGCAGCAGAGGCGGCCAGTGCATCTATATAGGTTGTAACTCTTCCGGGGTATTTTTTGAGCAGATCGTAAATGGCGATGGCATCAAATGCGCTGCCGCCAACCGAGCTGATGTGGACTTCTACATCCTGTCCGCCGGCATTTTGCAACTCGGACTGGATATAGGGCTGATGATAACGTTCCCGAACCGATGTTGTCGGTTTCGGTGTCGTAGAGGTAGATTTTGGGCATTTGAGTTGTGAGTGTCGAGTTGTGAGTATTGAGTGTGTTTGAGTCAGAATATTATTCGAGTTCTGATTCTCTCCAGTAGTAGATCAATACTGCTGTTAGGTAGATGATATTGCTATGCTGATTGGCATATTGTAAAGATCGGGATAACGGTTTATGTTTGGACTAACTTATCTTCCTTTAGTAAATAAATAATATTCAAATATAGGGGTAGCTGTAGAAGAAAGTGGTGACAGTGTTTTGTCAGTGGTTATTTGTAGATTTGAGAAAACCTTATTGCGGTGAATAAAATATTTCTTCTGCTTTTAATAGTCTTAACGAAAAATACTTTTTCGCAGGAACTGCGTCTTCCTTTCATAACTGCTAAACCACTGTATCCATTGACTATCAGTGACAGAGAACATATAGTCTTACGATTAGTCCGCAGCAAATTGGAAAGCCACATGTTGTTATTAGTAATCATCGCAAATTTCATGAAATTGAAATACCTACAAGGTTAGTTAATAAAACCAGTGATACACTGAAATATGTTGAATATACTTGTGGATGGGATGAGAATTACCGAACGAACACAGCGTTAGTGCAAATTAATGGTTGGCCATGCGAGAGCAATTATCCTACTTTCATAACTATCCCACCTATGCAATCGCTGGTGAAAAACGTTCCTGTGACAATTGCTGCTAAAATAGAAGGAGTAGTAAAATTTAGAATTGGAGTGTATTTAAACAGATATTTCAAAGAAGATAAGATTAACCCCATGGAACTTTTTATTTACAAAAGCAAGCCTGATTTGTATAAAGATATATTGATTTGGTCGGATGAACTGAGCATGAAGCTTTGATAAATTTCAACTATGAAAAAATATCTGATTCTGCTAATCGCTGTTATATTATTCAGTTCTTTTACCCAAAAGAAAATACTCTGGGTAGCAATCGGCGATTCTATTACTTATTTAAACGACCACCCGGACGAAACAATGAACCGTGTAACCAGCGGTTATCTGAGCCGGGTTACGGCCACATTGCCGAACGTGCAATACATTAACCAGGGCCACAACGGTTGGAAATCAACCGACATAGCCGCCAATATTGATAAGCTGGGACTGGTTAAGGCTGACGTCTACACCATTTTCCTGGGAACCAACGATTGGTGGGGCGGCATTCCCGTTGGCACTATCAACGACTATAAAAATGCAACCGGAACGGGGACGGTCTTTGGCTCATTCCGGATCATTATAGACAAGGCGCGCCGGTTGAACGGGCAGGCTAAGATCATATTGATAACACCGATGCAGCGCAGTGATTTTGTTTATGTGCTTGATCACAACAATAACGCCTATGGGTCTTACAAGCAGAAAAATGGCCAGTCGCTTGCGGAAGTTGCTGATGCAGTGATTGCTATTGGCAAATATGAGCATCTGCCGGTGATCGATATTTATCATGACCTGCGATTTGATATTAAAAACATGGTCAATTTTAAGCGCCTGAAGGATCCGCAATCCGGCGAATACAAAGATTTTAAGTACCCGCAGTCGACCACGATTCCCTATGATTCAAAAACGGATGAATATCCTTATCCACCAGCAGCCATAAACATGACCTACGACGGCCTGCACCCATCAGACAAAGGGGATTCCGTTATAGCCCGTTTAGTTGTTGGTATTTTTGACCGGCTGGATGTTGCTGGCCGAGAGGATAAGTAATGTTTCAGCTATCCTAAAATATACTTAGACCCTCACTCAACTTAATCAACTCAATCAATCCACAAGTTCCACCTTCATCTCAAACTCTTCCTGGCTCAGTTTGCCTTTGCGCAGTTGACTAAGATGTTTTAGCCCGCTTAGCCTGTTCAGCTCGTTTTGGTATAGCTGGTGTTCTTCATCAGTTTTTGGGGCTTGCTGGAGCCTTAAACGAATAGAGGTACGTGATATCTCATCCTCCAGCGTATCGGGCGGACAAGTACTGAATTGCTCATAAGTTTTTTGGGGGAGGGGTACAGCAGTCATCAGTTTAGTTTGTTTAACTATTATACGACTGAATGAAAAATTAAGTTTTAAGGCGGCGTTATCTTTGTGTTATGGATTGAATTAGTGAATTAGTGAATGAGTGAATCGAACAATCCAAATAATTTATTGGTCAATCATAACTTAACAATTAATCACTAATTCAGTCATTCACTAATTAATTTATCCTTCGTCCGGATTTCCGGCTGGTCAATGCAATGCGCTTTGTTCTGATTACATTGAAAAGGGTGTCACTATAATAACTGGTGTCTGATGTGTAGTACAGATGTAATTCAAAATCAACAGGGCGGATAATTTGGATAAAAGGTTCATGGTATAAGGCTTTTAGGTATGGAGCGCCTGGTAAACGCAATGTTTAATGCGTCATAATAATGTTACAAAAACAGTCCATTTGATTGGGCAACCCCTACAATTCACTAATTCACTAGCTCACTCATTCACTAATTAGCTCAATTTATCGGTTTAAACACCCTGTTCCACCTGATCTTGTTGAAAAAGCTTTGTGTTGAATCCGTACTGAAGAACGTGATGATCGCCTTGCCTACAATATGGTCCTCGGGTACATAGCCCCAGAAACGGCAGTCGAGCGAGTTGTGCCGGTTGTCGCCCATCATCCAGTAATAGTTCATTTTAAAGGTA
>Ga0207695_10007863_pt1 | contig 13469 bp, 14 predicted proteins | sample KBSC54metaG_FD_184354 | JGI IMG/M metagenome (GOLD analysis project Ga0207695, IMG submission 184354) | Corn rhizosphere microbial communities from Kellogg Biological Station, Michigan, USA - KBS C5-4 metaG (SPAdes) (version 2) | ecosystem: Host-associated > Plants > Roots > Rhizosphere > Soil...
GCTGTATCCGATTCTGATGCGTCTCGACGAGGCTGGTTGGCTGGAGAGCAGGTGGGAGAAGGTCGATCCTGCGAGAGTCGGGCGTCCTCGGCGGCGCCTGTATCGGATTACGGCATTGGGCCGCAGGTGCTACGTTGTAGCGACGGACTCACTACATTCGCAGGCCCCGACATGAGTTGGCTCGTCGGCATAGCGCTATCGGCAGTGGGGGGCCTGATACTGGCTGAGGCCAAGGGCTGGATCTGGTGGTGTGCGGGCTGGTTGCTCCGGTTGGCCGTCGCCCGGCTCCCCCGCGCCTATCGGTCCCGCCTTCAAGAGGAATGGTCGGCGACGCTGGAGGACTACTTGGACCGACCTGTGAGCCGGGTTGCTGCTGCAATCGGGTTCGTGTTTGCGGCCGCACGGATTGGTCACGATTCTCGCCTCCCGCATGTGTCACTTTCCACTGCTGCTGCGATTCGGACCTTTGACGTCGCAGTAGGTCTCATCCTCTTGCCTCCAGCGGCTATCTGTGCGCTTGCCGGCTTGTGCACAATCTCAGCTCGCGGTCGCAAGTTCTCCGCCGTATTTTCGCGCGGATCATTTGTCGGCAGAGGCCTAGAGCCTTTTGAGTCTTGGTTCATCTCCGGTTTCGAGACACGCGTCGTGGGCTGGGAGGAACGTTCGCTCGAACGTCTGATCTCGCTTTGGCACATTGTCAAAGGGGACATGGCAATAGTCGGCGCCCCGCTGGTGGAGGAGACGATCGCCGGGGTGTTTGGCTATGCCGTCCGCGCGTACCCCCAGGACATTCGCTCGCAAATACGGGAAGTGCGCAAGCGCCAGCCCAAGGACGCACTCATTTTCGACGCAACGCTGACTCTGGAGAAGGTCAAGCCGGGCCTGCTGTCCGCCGTGTTGCTGAATCCGAACGATTCAGCTGAGTCCTTCGTAAGCCGATACTCGGTATCCCATTACCTCAGTCTGTGCGGCCGCTGGATCGTCTGGCGAGGGCGAAATCGGCTCTAGCGCGAATAGGCGCATCGAATGGCTTGCGCCCAATGTGCGTAAGCGGTTAAACAACCACATTCTTGCCGGCTTAGTCGACGCGCGCCAGGCTGTCCCCTTCTCGGAAGGGAGGATGGCGATGTCGACAGCGACGATGACGGAGAAGCAGCGCATGGCTTTGGAAGCGCTGCAGGGTGCGAAGCGGGAAGGTAAGACACTGACCGACTATGCCAAGGCGCATGGCCTTGAGATCCGTGAGCTCTATGACAGCCTCGCGTGTTTGCGGCGCAAAGGTCTGCTGCCGCCCGGAGGACGCAAGCCCCGCAGCAAGTTCGTCGCGGTGCGGGTGGCCGCCGAGCCGATGCCTCCCAGGACTGCAGGTGCGGTCTGCCGCATCGTGACCCGCGAGGGCTATGTGATCGAGTGTGCGCAATGGCCACCGGCGAGCTGGCTTGCGAGCCTGGCGAGGAGCACAGCGGATGCTGCGACCTGATCGCAGTATCGAGCAGGTGTACCTGCATCGTGCTCCAGTCGATATGCGCCGGCAGATCGATGGCTTGGCCATTCTGGCGAAGGAAGTCATCCAACAGGATCCTACCGGTGGAGCACTGTTCGTGTTCATCAACGCCAGACGCAACAAACTGAAGCTGCTGATTTGGGAGCGCAACGGCTTCATTCTCTGGTACAAGCGTCTCGAGCGCGAGAAGTTTCATTGGCCGCGACACGCAGCCGAAGCGGTTATCACGATGAGCGCGGAACAGTTGAACTTGCTGCTCGACGGCTACGATGTATGGCGCATGAAGCCGCATGAAGCACTGCGTTTCTCGGTGTTTTCATAACATACCGCAGAGCTGCCACGGTATACTACGGTGCGTGAGCTCGGCCGCACCGATACCCCCTGCATCGGAGTTGGAAGCGCTACTCGCGCGTCTGGCAGCGCTGGAGTCCCGCGCTCGCGCGCGGGATGAGCGCATCGAGCTACTCGAGGAAGAGAACCGCTGGCTGAAGGCGCAGCTCTTTGGGCGATCCTCCGAGAAGAGCGCGGCGGAGGAGATCAACCCCGAGCAGGCCTGGCTGTTCAATGAGGCCGAGGCACTGGCGCGTGCCGCCGAAAGCGCTCCGCAGAGTATCACCATCCCCCCGCATGAGCGCGGCAAGGGCGGCCGTAAGAAGCTCTCCGCGGCATTGCCCCGCGTGGATGTGATCCATGACCTGCCGCAGGATCAGAAGATCTGTGCCGCCGACGGGACGGCCCTTGAGCGCATCGGAGAGGAGATCTCCGAGCAGCTGGACTTCAAGCCTGCTCAGATACGGGTGATCCGCAACATCCGGCCCAAGTACGCCTGCCCCTGCTGCAAGAGCGGGGTGCGGATCGCCCCAGTACCTCCGCAGCTGCTGCCCAAGAGCCTAGCCACGCCCGCACTGCTGGCGCACATGACCACCGCTAAATTTGTCGATGGCATTCCGCTTTATCGCCAAGAAGCCCAGCTCGGTCGGCTCGGTGTCCGCATCCCCAGGGCCACCTCGGCCGGCTGGATGATCCTGCTCGGCGGAACGCATGTCGTGCCGATCGTAAATCTAATGAGAGAGCACTTACTCGAGGCGCCGCTCATCCACTGCGATGAGACTCGTCTGCAGGTGCTCAAGAGCGACAAGGCAGCCACCGCCGATCACTGGATGTGGGTACGCGCCGGCGGGCTACTGGGCAGGAGGATCATCCTCTTTGACTACGATCCCTCGCGCGGCGGAGCAGTGCCGCTGCGCTTGTTCGAGGGGTACCGCGGGACTCTGGTCACCGATGGGTATGAGCCTTACGAGAGCGTCGCGAAGACACTGAGGCTCGTACACGCAGGATGCATGGCGCACGTGCGACGACGCTTCGAGGACGCCCGCAAGGCGCACCCGGTGGGCAACGCCGACGGCCACGCGCGCGAAGCCCTGGACTATATCCGCAAGCTCTACCTCATCGAGCGGGCACTATGGGATCGTGAGCACCCGGTGGATGCCGAGCACCGCGTGCGTGTGCGCAAGGAGCTCTCCGAGCCGATCATGGAGAAGTTCCACGCCTGGCTTGAGGGGCTCGCACCGAAGGTGCTACCAGAGAGCCTGCTTGGCAAGGCCGTGTACTACGCGCTCGGGCAGTGGCCGAAGCTGAGGGTGTTCCTGACACACGGAGAAGTCCCGCTGGATAACAACCGCTGCGAGAATGCGATTCGTCCGTTTGTACTTGGGAGAAAGGGATGGTTGTTCAGCGACACCGTCAAAGGGGCGGTAGCGAGTGCCAATCTCTACTCACTCGTCGAGACCGCGAAGGCCAACGGCGTCGAGCCACACGCGTATCTGTCGTTGCTGTTCGCGCAGCTGCCTCACGCCAAGACGCTCCAGGACTTCGAGGCTCTTCTGCCTTGGAACACAAAGGCATCCTCACCAGCGGGGCCCCCACCATGAAACGACGGCGAATGCGGCCCCTGGCGGTGGTACTCGCGGTCGCGGTCCTCGCCGCCGTAGCGAACTGGGTACTCGGCTCTCGGCTTTACCCGAGCTATCGCGCTGTCATATCCGGGGCGATGACAACGATCGGCGTCGCCTGCCTGCTGATATTTGGGACCATCGATTCCGCCCGTCGCCGGCTCCGCGAACGCAAACGCAAGAACGCACTTCCCTGATCGCTTACCAATGTGCTTACAAGAGGTAGTTGCGTAACTGCAATTGCGAGCCAGCGGATAGACCGGTTGCGTGCTCACGTGTGCCGCACGGACTTCTTCATCTATCACTGACGCACGCCCTCCAACCACGCCATTGCCGAGGCAGATCACTCACGCGACGTGGCTAGAGCGCCCGACGCGGCTGGATAGAAACGACGACGCAATTTCTGACCTGATGACCATGCGCTATACAAGTCTTCGCGTCGCTATCGAGGTGAAGAGTTAGAATTACGTAGTGATTGAGTTGCCTCCACTACTGCTGACCGCGAACGTTTCCAGCGTATTTCGAATCTGTGCTGAGCTTCACGACGCTGCCGATCCGGTCGTCTGTGACGCGTCTCGCTTGATGGTGGCGGAACCGATGGCGCTGTGCACATTGGTCGCCGCTCTCGCGCGAATGCAGCGTCTCGGGCGGGAGGTTGAGGTTGTAGGTCTCTCTTCGGAGTTCAAGCGGCAGCTGGAGAAGCTGGATATTTTTGGCCAGTCTCTACATGCTGCGGAGAGCGAAAAGAGCCGGACGTATCAAGGTACGCTCCATGTTTACTGGGTGAAAAGCGAACGCGATGGCAATGACATTGCCAATCGAATCGCAGATGCGCTCGTGTCCCTGATCCCGTCGTCGCATCCCGCAGTGAGCGCGCTTGAGCCGGTGAAGCGATATAAGACGATCACTTTCCCTCTGGCATACATTTTCACCGAACTGATAGACAACGCGCTTCGCCATGGCCGAGGTCGCGGATACGATCAAGCCAGCGTTTGGCTGTCCGCCCAGTATCATTCACCGAGAGGTTTGATACGGCTTGCTGTGGTGGACGATGGTTGCGGTTTCCTGCAGACATTCCAAGGCAGAGATGATCTGCGGGTCAGGAGCCATGCAGATGCGATTCGTGCCGGATTTAGGCCGTTTACTTCGAGCAAGCGAGACGTTGGCCTATTCGCGGACACCCAACATCAAGGCCTGGGTCTCACGATCTGCCGCGATCTCGCCCTCCGATCTGAAGGCAGTGTGAGCGTCGTAACGGGGAACTCTTGGATGATTAATCCCGAAATGGAAGGCGAGCACTCCAGAGCAGCCCCGTTTTGGCAAGGCGCAGCTCTGAGTGTGGAGCTCCGATTGCCAGCATTGAACGCCGTAAATTTCATAGAGATAACGAGCAGATACAATCCCGATCCAGACCTGCCGATTCGCTTCGTCTAGGAAGTTGCTATAGGATGCAGGCATCGGTGAATGAAGCTCGAGGAGTGGCCAATGACCTGTACTTTGACCATCGCATCAAACACCGACTCCGAGAAGGTATTGGGCACACGATATAGTGCCGTCAGCCTCAGGCAGCACGTCGAGGAGCGACTTGAGACTTGCGAATCGGTGCAAGTCGACTTCGGGGGAGTGTTCGTGACCCAGTCGTTCGTCGACGAGTTGTTTGGTCCGCTCATTCTCCGGATGGGACCGACGGTTCTGCAGCGGCTCGTGTTCTTGCGCTGCAGTGAGGATACCCAGGCAATATTGAAGCTGGTCTTTGCGACTCGCATACGGGATTTCTCATCTCGGCAGCTCGACCAACGCGCCGTTGCAAACTGAACGTCGCCGTTGTTCCCGAAGGAAGCGGGCCAGCGCGGTAAGGACCTGACGAAAGCTGAGGTAGAAGCGGAGTCCGGTGCGGACGAGTTGCCCGTGCGGAATCCCTTTTACGAGGTATGCGCGGCGATTCAGTGCTGCCCCTCGCGTTCGGAGGGATTCCATCGCGTAGCGGCTGGATTTCATTGCCGGATTCAGTGAAGGGGACGCGAGTCGGGGAGCGGCGAGCTGGGCAGCGCTGTCGGCGAATTCGCATCGGACGGCCAATTGGACCGTTGGCCGAAACAGGAAGGGCTCGCCAAAAAGGATCCGAATCAAGCCACTGCCAGTCCTCACGCCAGTTATCGGGTCACGGCAGTCGCCCGCTAGCCGGAATTTCCTGTAAAATCAATCGCACGCGCCCGTAGCTCAGATGGATAGAGTGGCAGCCTCCGAAGCTGCAGGTCGCTGGTTCGAATCCAGTCGGGCGCGCCACTCTCCGCGGGGTCTATTCCGATGGCATCGGTGACGTTTTATACCGGAGACATGGGCGACAGTTTCGCGGCGAAGGGGTCCACCGCGGCCTCGATCCGGCATGTGTCGTGATCAAAGAACCCTAAGTCGTACTGCATAAAGCTCACCAGCCAGATCTTCTCTTCGACCTGCTTCGCAGTTCATCTTGCGTCACGAGGTTCCTGACGATCCGCGACGCGCCGGTTGCGGCCGTACGTCCAATCCACACAGCTGCCCGCCGGGACCCTGCTGAGCATCGGCAGCGGACGGGCCTCGGGCAAGCTCAGATTTCCGTACATTGTAGGATGTGCGCGGCGGGGCGCTGTGCGTCTTGAGCCCGGTGCGTGGAATGAACGTCGCCGCACGCAGCGCAATGCCTTCCGACGCCGAAGGCGGTCGGCGCCCGCGTCGTAGAGATATTCACTGAGCCCACACAATCTGTCCTCACATATCGTCCGCACCTGCATGGATCGTCGCCGTTGCCGGCACGCGGCCCGCTGCGTCTCGCAATTGATGCAGCGCGCGCCGCATGCTGCGGCTGCGTGGGAGCGTATCCAGTCCGGACTGGCGAGGGGCCTTGCATGGGGACGATAGGGACTGTCCTCGCGATGCTGATGGCGGTCGTCGTCAGCGCGCTGGTCGTGCGGGTGCTGCCACTCAACATCCCGAGGCCATTGGTGCAGATCGCGCTTGGCGCCGTCATCGCGCTCATATCACGCCGGCCAGTGCCGCTCGACCCGGACGTGTTCTTCCTGCTGTTTCTGCCGCCGTTGCTGTTTCTGGACGGCTGGCGCATTCCGAACGAGGGACTGTTGCGCGATCTTGGTCCGATTCTCGGACTGGCGCTGGGGCTGGTGGTGTGCACCGTATTCGGCATGGGGTTCCTGATCCACTGGATGATCCCGCCCGTTCCGCTGCCGGCTGCCTTCGCGCTTGCGGCCATCATCTCGCCGACCGACCCGGTGGCCGTCTCGGCGATTACGTCGCGGGCGCCGCTCCCCGCGGCCATCATGCACCGGCTGGAGGGCGAGTCGCTGTTGAACGATGCCTCTGGCCTGGTGTGCTTCCGTTTCGCGATCGCTGCGGCCCTGACCGGTACGTTCTCGCTGGCGCGCGCCTCAGAGACGTTCCTGTGGCTGATGACCGGCGGCGTACTGGCTGGCGCGGGCATCACGTACGGTGTCATGCGCCTGAAGAATGCGATCAGCCGTCGTCTCGGGGAAGATACCGGCTCGCAGGTGCTGATCAGCCTGTTGATCCCCTTCGCCGCTTACCAAGCGGCCGACTACATCGGCAGTTCGGGCATCCTGGCCGCAGTCGCCGCCGGCATCACGATGAGCTACGCGGAGCTGTGGGGCGGTTCGCTCGGCATCACCCGCATGCAGAGGACCGCGGTTTGGGACACTGTGCAGTTCGCGCTGAATGGCGTGATGTTCGTCCTTCTGGGCGAGCAGTTGCCAGGGATCTTGTCCGGCGCGGCGCAGGCGGTATCGCAGACCCATCGCACCAGTCCCTGGTGGCTGGCGGTGTATGTTATTGCAATCAATTTCGCGCTCGCGTGCCTGCGCTTCGCCTGGGTCGCGCTGTCGCTGCGTCTGCGGGCAGGGCCGGCGGCGGTCAGAGCGGACCCACGCATGATCGTCGCAATGTCTCTCGGCGGTGTGCGCGGCGCCGTGACTCTCGCGGGCGTATTGACGATCCCGCTGATGCTCGAAGACGGCAACGCGTTTCCCGAACGGGAGCTCATCATATTCCTCGCTGCTGGCGTCATCCTCGCATCGTTGGTGGCGGCGAGCGTTGTCCTGCCGCGCTTGCTGCGCACCATGCAGCCGGCGCCCGAACCGATGCATGAAGCCGAGCTCGATCGCGCGCGCGTGGCGGCAGCTGAGGCTGCCATTCTCGCGTTGGAAGCGGTTCGGCAGCAGTCTGCGGGCACGGAGGGGGATGATGCAAAGGTCTACGCCGAGGCCACCACGCGCGTCATCGAGATATATCGTCGCAGGATCGAAGGCCGGATACCGCAAAGCGAAAATGCGCACCGCATCAGGAAGAGCGAGCAAATCGAGCGGCAAATGCGCGTGACGGCGCTGCGCGCAGAGCGCGACGCCCTGTTCGCGCTGGCGCGTGCTGACGCAATGTCGGATGCCACGTGCCGCCAGTTGGTGCGCGAGATCGATTTGCTCGAGGAGCGTTTCAAGTAGCGGCTACGCGAGGTCGTCCCGTACGCGCGAGCACGTGCTACGCAACGCAAGCGCTCGCCACTATGCTGTCGGGGGGCGCGACTCGAGCTGGAGGTATCCGCAGATGACTGACTTCGACGGCACTTCGATGGCCGTGCTGCATGGCTGGATGTCAGCACTGTTCGGGCCGCGCGTGAACGAGCATGCGCTCGGGGGCATCACGTGGGCAGATCTCAGTCTAAGCTGCGCCGTGGTGATATTGGTGATGGCCGCGAATGGCTTCGCGGCCGTCGTGGTCCGCCGCAAACGTCGTCGCGCTGCGCCTGCGGGCAAGCACAGCGTGTTCGGCGTAATTGGCGGGCCGCTGTACCTGTCGATCTGGATCTGTGGAGGCTACTTCGCCCTCGCTCCCCTGGTGACGCCGGCGCAGTCGTCCCAGGGCACCGCAGTGGTCCTGGAGATCCTCGACAAGGTCTTCAATCTGGGCGTGTTCGCGGCACTGTTCTGGTTCTGCTTCCGCTTCACAGGCGTGCTCGAGGCGCGGCTGTCCGCATGGGCCGGCCGCACCGGCGGCCGGCTCGATGATCTGTTCGTGCCGCTGTTGGGTCGAGGTTTGCGCGTGACCTTGCCGGTGGTCGCCGTCATTTTTGCACTGCCGATCCTCGGATTGCCGCCTGCTTACGCCGGCGTCGCCGCCAAGGGCAGCAGCGTATTGCTGATCGTCGCCGTCACCCTCGTGCTGTTCCAGGCGGTGAAGACCGCGCAACAGGCATTGCTGCTGCGCTTCGATATTACTGCTGCCGACAATCTGAAAGCCCGAGCGATGTACACCCAGGTGCACGTGATCGGTCGCGTGGTGTACGTGGGTATCGGGCTGTTTGCGGTGGCGTGTATTCTGATGCTGTTCCAGCAGGTGCGCCACGTGGGCACCAGCCTGTTGGCCTCGGCGGGCATCATGGGCATCATTGCAGGTGTCGCGGGACAGAAGACCCTCGCCAATCTGATTGCGGGCTTCCAGATTGCGCTCTCCCAGCCGATCCGCCAGGACGACGTGGTGATCGTCGAGGGTGAATGGGGCCGCATCGAGGAGATCACGCTCAGCTATGTGGTCGTGCACATCTGGGACGATCGCCGGCTGATACTGCCGCTGACCTACTTCGTCGAGAAGCCCTTTCAGAACTGGACGCGCAGCTCGGCCCAGCTGCTGGGCTCCGTATTCGTCTGGGTCGACTACTCGTTTCCGATCGATGAGGGTCGCAAGGCGCTCGAGCGGATCATCGAGGCGAGCCCGCTATGGGACCGGCGCTTCTGGAACCTGCAGGTCACCGATGCCACCGAGAAGACCATGCAGCTCAGGGTGCTGGCCACGTCGGCGGACTCCTCGAAGTCATGGGACCTGCGCTGCGAGATCCGCGAGAAGCTCATCGCCTTCATTCAGGAGCACCATCCCCGCAGCCTTCCGATGGTGCGCGCGCAGTTGCTCGCAGAGGAGGTGCCTGCGGCTGCTGGATGGCACGAGGCGCGGGCGGCGGGGTCGACATCGTGAACGCTACAACCACCCGCGTCTTTTGAAGTACAAGTACGGCGCCACGCCCGACAAAACTACCAACCCGAGCGCGTACCAGGGCCCCCAGCTCGTGTGCAGCCACGCGAGATGCTCGAAGTTCATGCCGTAGAACCCGACGATGACCGAAGGCGGCAGAAAGAACAGCGTCACCACGGAGAAGATCTTCAGGATGTTGTTCTGGTCGATCGACACCATGCCGAGCGTCGCATCGAGGAGGAACTGCACTTTGTCACCCAGGAAAGTGGCGTACTCGCTCATCGGTCCCACATCGCGCGACAACGTGCGAAAGCGCGTGCGCGCATCCTGGGTCACGTGAGTGTCGCCGGCCTGCTGCACGAACACCAACAGTCGCGCCAGGCTCGCCAGACTCTCGCGGCCCTTCGACACCAGCTCGCCGTTCTGTCCGATGCGCTCCAGCACCGTGCCGAACTCCGGAGCCGGTCCCCGGCGCCGCGAGCGGGAGAACACCTGTGTGGAGATCACCTCGATCTCCGTGCCCAGGTGCTCCAACACATCGGCGATGCGATTCACGATCGCCTCGACGAGGCCGGCCAGTAGCGTCGCCGCCGAGCCGCAGGAGGCGGGATGCGTCTGGGAGTAGTGGATAAAGCGCCTGACGGACACGGGATCGGCATACCGGTTGGTCACCAGCTGCCGCCCGGTGAGGATGAAGGTGATCTGTGCGTTCTGCGGCAGGTCGGTGTCGAGCTTCGTGACGATCGTGGCCGTCATGAAGAGCGCGCCGGCATCTTCATAGAAGCGGTTGGAGGCCTCGATCTCCCGCATCTCCTCGCGGGTCGGAACGTCGATGCCCAGGGCGTCCTCGACGAGCTTCTCTTCCTCGGCCGTCGGTTCCAGCAGGTCGATCCACAGCGTCCCCTCAGGCAGGGGAGCTCCGGGCTCGTGCGGGAGGGCGACGAGACCGCCAGGGCCTTGGGCGTACACGCTCAGCATGCAGCTCAGGTCCCCGGCGGGCCGGCAACGCTAGTGATGGTGGTCGGAGGCGGCCAGATCGTCCACCAGGGCGAACAGGTTGTCCGGGCCGCCGGCTTTGCCCACGTCGGTGGAATACTTTCCGTCGACGACCATCATCGGGACGCCCGTGACGTTGTAGCGCTCCGTGAGGTCCTGGGCGCGCTGCAGATCCGTGTTCACCGCCAGCGACCGGTAGGCCTTGGTGAAGTCATCCGCCTTGATACCGTTGGCGGTGGCGAAGGCGAGCTGCAACTGGAAGGTCGCCGCGTCGGTGTTCGCCACCAGCGGATTGTTGTCACGATGGATGGTGTCGAAAGCCTTCTCGAACAGATCGTCGCGATGGAGCTCTACGAGCGTGTAGTAGAGCCGTGCGTGTGCCTGGTGCACCGGTCCCCACATCACCGGTACACGCACGAACGTGATGTATGCCGGTTTGCTCTTGACCCACTTCTCGACGTAAGGCTCCAGCGCGTAGCAGTGCGGGCATCCCAGCCAGAACACCTCGATCACTTCGACTTTGCCGGGGGCGGCGCTGGTGGGTTGGGCCGGAACGATCGGATCGTAGTTGGTGCCGGCCTTCCACTTTCCACCCGGGAGCTGATCCGCGGGCGCCAGCGCCGCGATCCGCTCCAGTGACGTGTCGCCGCGAGTCGGCTGTGCTTCATCGTCAGCCCCGGACTCCTGCGCAGTGGTGGCCTGCTCGTTCTCACTCTGATTCGTCGGCGCGGATTCCGCCTTGGGCGCCGCAGCCTCCGGCTGCGTCTGGGTCGCTGCCGGCGGAGCCGCCGCGGGGTGTTGGACGGGTGCGCTTCGCGAGCAGGCGCAGACACAGAGGGACAGCAGTGCGAGCAAAGCGGCGGAACGGCTCATCGGATACCTCGCGAATGGAATTCCTGTGCGGAGTCGGGATCGCTCCGCGCGCTATCCCTCTCTTGCTTCAACGCAATCCCTGCAGGTACGAAGCGACGTCGCGAATCTCAGTCGGCGACAGACGCTTGGCGACGGTCAACATCATCACGCCGTTGCGGCTCGCGGTATCGGGATCCTTGGCGCCCTTGTAGCGTGCGCCGCTAGCGTAGTCGCTCAGCTGCTTGACCATGTAGACCGACTGTTGCGCGCGCAGGGCGGGATAACCTGCAGCGAGGTTGCCTCGGCCCCCAGGTCCATGACAGGCGACGCAAGCCGGAATATCCCGTGCCCTGTCACCACGCATATACAGCGCCTGACCCGCCTTCCAATACGAGGGATCCGCTTCCAATCCGACGGGCGTCTGTGCCTCGTAGTAGACGGCCAGATCGCTGATGTCCTGGTCGCTCAGGTTCGCCGCCAGAGGTTTCATGATCGGGTTGTCGCGCACCCCGGAGCGGAACAGGCGCAGCTGCTCGGCTATGTAGACGGCGCTCTGGCCAGCCAGGCGCGGCCACTCCGGATTGGTGCTGTTGCCGTTCGGCCCGTGGCATGCCGTGCACACGGCGGCTTTGGTGGCACCCGCGGCGGCCGTGCCCTTGGCAAAGGGAAATGTCTGGGCGGGGGTCGTGGTCGAGGTCGCAGCGGCGGGTGGCGGAACCGCCGGGGTGGACGCTGCTTCTGCTGCCCCGGTGCTGGCGGCTGGGCCGCTGGACCCACTTGCGTTGTTGGCCGGCGGGGTCGCCTGCGCGTGCGCCAGCGTAGCCGCCAACAGAGCCGCCAACAGAGCCGGAAGGACCCAGCCCGCTCTCATCGTCTTCGCCATTGTTTTCTTTCCGGTTTCGTCCCGTCGTGAACGGCCGCGAATTGTACACTACCGCTACGCGTCACCCCGTCTACCACCGCCCTCGCTGTCCGAACCCTCAAAAGTCCGTGAGCCGCTTCCCACATGCGCAGTTTCTGATCAGCGCCGCCGCTGCGGATCAATTTCCCCCCGACCAGGGTGCGGAAGTGGCCTTCGTCGGACGCTCCAATGCAGGCAAGTCCAGCGCGATCAATGCCATCGTGCAGCGCCAGGGCCTGGCCCGAACCAGCAAGACCCCGGGGCGGACACGCTTGCTGAACTTCTTCGAGCTCGCCGGACAGCAGCGCATCGTGGACCTGCCGGGCTACGGCTATGCAAGCGCTCCCGAGGCCGAGCGCCGCAGCTGGCAGCCGATGATCGAGGCGCTGAAGGAGCGCCAATCGCTGCGCGGCCTGTTCGTCATCGTGGATGCCCGCCGGGGGATCACCTCCGGGGATGAGGGGCTGCTGGACTGGTCGGCCCCCGGACACCGCTTGCACGTGCTGCTGTCCAAGGCGGACAAGCTCAACCGCAGCGAGAGCCTGGCGGTGCTGCGCTCCGCTACAAAATCCCTCGAGGGCCGCGGCGCCACCGTTCAGCTGTTCTCAGCGCACGCCAAAACAGGTGTCGATGAAGCCCGGGATGTCCTCGCTGCCTGGCTCGAGGAGGGCGGCGGCGTGGGGAGCACTGGAGAGACGTGAACCTGGCGCCCTTGCCGGCAGGGACGCGGGGGGTGAGCACTGGGGACGCTGCGGGCAGTGTGCGCTACCGCTTCGCTCAAGGCAGCGCCACGGGGCATAAAAAACCCCGGTGGCATCTGCTGACACCACCGGGGCAGACTAACCCGGCACAGGTCTCATGAACCGGGTTGACCCGCTCAGGGAGGGAAGCGGGGAGTGCTAGGCACTCGAAAAATTAGACGGGTCGCCCGGGTCGAAGTTCCGCGGAAAGTGCTCGAATCTTTTGTAAAGAAATCCGAGACTTGCCCGGAAAGCTGTATCGTCGGCGCTACAAAAAGTAGTACGCGGCGCCCAGGCTGTAGACCCGCGCGCCATTGGTATTGCTGATGTTGAAGCCCTCGTACTCGACACGCACCGCAACGTTCTGCAGGTGCAGCTGGACCCCCACACCCCAGGCGAACTGCGTTCCCGTGTCATTGAGGTGGAACAGGGCAGGGGAGACCACTGTCCCGTTGAGCTGCCAGCGCGCGATACCCAGCTTGCCGAACACGTCCAGG
>Ga0207695_10007864_pt1 | contig 13466 bp, 15 predicted proteins | sample KBSC54metaG_FD_184354 | JGI IMG/M metagenome (GOLD analysis project Ga0207695, IMG submission 184354) | Corn rhizosphere microbial communities from Kellogg Biological Station, Michigan, USA - KBS C5-4 metaG (SPAdes) (version 2) | ecosystem: Host-associated > Plants > Roots > Rhizosphere > Soil...
CGCTGGCCGGCGAGACCGCCCGCCCGTTCAGCTGAAATGTCGTCATCGGCCCACCCCTGACCTTGGTTCACCCGAGCCCAGCGGACGCCGACTGCCAGGCCGACGCAACCCCTTTTCTTCCGCGCGGCCGCGCTCCGATGGCAGCTCAGCGGACGGGCGCCGCGCCGGGCCCGGCCCGCGTCTCGACGTCCCGCGCCCCGATGGGGGCGTGGCACTCCGAACAGGTCATCACCGGCTGGAAGTCGCAGCCGCAGGCCTTGTGCCGGTGCAGCAAGGGCGGCCCGGCCTGGCCGGCGTAGTGCCGGTCGCCGAAGTTCACCACCGCCATCATCACCGGATAGAGGTCGAGGCCCTTTTCCGTCAGCCGGTATTCGAACCGCGCCGGGCGATCCTGGTAAGGCGTCTTCTTCAGCACGCCCGCCTCGACCAGCGCCTTCAGCCGCTCCGCGGTGATGGTCCGCGAGATGCCCAGGCGCGCCTGGAAGTCCTCGAAGCGCCGCACGCCCAGGAAACAGTCGCGCAGGATCATGAGCGTCCAGCGGTCGCCGATCACCGCGACGGTGCGGGCCACCGAGCAGGGCTCGCGCGCCAGGTCGTCCCACTTCATCCGCGCCGCTCCGATTGACAGCCCAGGCTTTGGATATCATGGTCAGTCCAGAAAATAAACTTACGAGGTCCGCAGATGGCGAAGACCGGGGCCGCCGACGCCAAGGGTGTCTGCCTGGTGGTGGGCGCGGGCGACGGCGTCGGCGGGGCCATCGCGCGGGCCTTCGCGGCGGAGGGCCATCCGGTCTGCATCACCCGGCGCGCGCGCAATCTCGACCAGCTCGAGGGCCTGGCGGCGCAGATCCGCGCGGAGGGCGGCGTCGCCCACGCGTTTGGCGTCGACGCCCGGGTGGAGGACGAGGTCGTGGCCCTCTTCGACCGCATCGAGGCCGAGGTCGGACCGCTCGAGGTGGTGGTGTTCAACATCGGAGCCAACGTCCGCTTCGGCCTGGTCGAGACCACCGCGCGGGTGTTCGCCAAGGTCTGGGAGATGGCCTGTTTCGCGGGCTTCCTGGCCGGGCGCGAGGCGGCGCGGGTGATGGGCCCCCGGGGCCGCGGCTCGATCCTGTTCACCGGCGCGACCGCGTCGGTCCGCGGGCGCGAGGGCTTCGCGGCCTTCGCCGCGGCCAAGGCCGGCCTGCGCGCCGTGGCCCAGAGCGCCGCGCGGGAGTTCGGGCCGAAGGGCCTGCACGTCGCCCATGTGGTGGTCGACGGCGCCATCGACGGGGTGTTCACGCGCTCCAACCGCGCCGACGTGGAGGGCCTGCTCGCCGAAAGCCGCATCCTCAAGCCGGAGGAGATCGCGGCCAACTACGTCTGGCTGCACCGCCAGCCGCGCTCGGCCTGGACGCACGAGCTCGACCTTCGCCCCTGGACCGAAGCCTGGTGAGGCCCCCGACCATGACTGAGCCCAAGACCCTCGACTTCATCTTCGACTTCGGCAGCCCCAACGCCTACCTGGCCTGGAAGGTGCTGCCCGGCGTCCTGGCCCGCACGGGCGCGAGCGTGAACCTGATCCCGTGCCTCCTGGGCGGGCTCTTCAAGCTGACCAACAACCAGCCGCCCATGGCGGCCTTCGGCGCGGTGCAGGGCAAACTCGCCTATGAGCGGCGGGAGACCGAGCGCTTCATCGCCAAGCACGGCCTGACCGCCTTCCGCTTCAACCCGCACTTCCCGGTCAATACGCTGCTGATCATGCGCGGCCTGGTCGCCGCGCGCCGCCAGGGCGCGGGCGACGCCTATCTGGAGACGGTGCTAAAGGCCATGTGGGAGGACGGCCAGAAGATGGACGACCCCGAGGTGGTGGCCGCCGTGCTGACCGCCGCGGGGCTCGACGCGCGCGCGATCCTGGAGGCCACCCAGGACCCCGAGGTGAAGGCCGAGCTCGCCGCGAACACCCAGGCCGCGGCCGACCGCGGCGCCTTCGGCATCCCGACCTTCTTCGTGGGCTCCGAGATGTTCTTCGGCAAGGACCGCCTGGGGCAGGTGGAAGAGGAGCTGGCGGGCCAGGACGCCTAGGCTGATGACTCAATCATTTTTCTGACCGTCATCGCCCGGCTTGTCCGGGCGACCCATGGTCGCCGAATGTCGCAGAAAGATCACCGTAAGCGCCGCCGCGAACCGCCCGACGCCGAGATCATGGGTGGCCCGGACAAGCCGGGCCATGACGATAGATGAATAGATTCCATGACCTGATTGATTTTCACCCTAGGGTTTTTCGCCCAGCCAGCTGCGCAGCGCCCGAAGGAACGGCAGCACCTCGCGGAATTCCTTCTGGGTGAAGCCGTCGCGCAGGTCCTCCATCTTCGGGCGGATGGCGGCCATGGATTGCGCATAGGCCGCGCGGCCTTCCGCGGTCAGCCAGATCCGCTTGCGGCGCGCGTCGGCCGAGCAGTGCTCCACGCGGATCAGCGTGCGCGCATGCAGCCGCTGCAGGGTGTTGGTCAGGCCGCTCTTGGTCATCTGCAGGGCGCGCGCGATGTCCATGGGGGTGATGCCGTCGCCGCGCCGCGACAAGAGGTTCATCACCTCGAACTGCGGATAGGTCAGGCCGACCGGCAGCTTGCGCGAGATCGCGGTGCGCACGAGATGCTCGATGTAGCGGATCTCGTCGAAGACCTGGACGTCCGGATGGTCTTCCGGCTCGGCGGCCATGGCGGCCTCCCCAACGCTTGGCGGCGATTCGGTTCGCCATCGAACAAGCTAGGCCGTTTGCGAGTCAATCGCAAGTTCAAGAACGAACTAAAGGCCGTTGGCGGCCAGGGTCTCGGCCATGCCCTGCCGAGCGAGCGCGTCGGCGCGTTCGTTGAACTCGTGGCCCGCGTGGCCCTTCACCCAGCGCCAATCGACCTCGTGGCGGAGCCGCGCCTGGTCGAGCCGCTTCCAGAGGTCGTCGTTCTTCACCGGCTTCTTGTCGGCGGTCAGCCAGCCCCGCCGTTTCCAGCCGTGGATCCACTCGTGGATGCCCTTCTGGACGTACTGGCTGTCGGTGTGCAGCTCCACCCGGCAGGGCCGCTTGAGCGCTTCCAGCGCCTGGATCGCGGCCATCAGCTCCATGCGGTTGTTGGTGGTCTGCAGCTCGCCGCCCCAGAGCTCCTTCTCCCGGTCTGCGTAGTGCAACACAGCGCCCCAGCCGCCCGGCCCCGGATTGCCGGAACAGGCGCCGTCAGTATGGATCACCACCTGCGGGGTCACCCTTCTTCGCTCCTGGCCTTCGGCGAAGCCGGGCCGAACTGCACGAGGTCGGGCGAGGCGCGGTGCACGGCGAGCTTGCGCTCGTACTCCAGCGGGTCCTTGGGCCGCACCAGGGCCCCGTCCGGGGTCGCGCCCCAGTCGTGCAGCCGGGTGAGGAAGAAGCGCATGGCCGCGCCGTGGGCCAGCACCGGCAAGGCTGATCGTTCGACATCGGACAATTGGCGCACGCTCTCGTAGCCGGCCACCAGGCGGCGCGCCGAGGTGATGTTGAAGCTGCCGTCCGGCTCGAAGCACCAGGCGTTCAGCGCGATGGCGATGTCGTAAGCGAAGGCGTCCACGCAGGCGAAGTAGAAGTCGATGGCCCCGGCGAACCTCCCGCCCTTGAAGAACACGTTGTCGGGGAAGAAATCGGCGTGGATGACCCCCTCTGGAAGGGTTTCGGGCCACCGGCGCGAAAGAAGTTCGAGGTCGGACGAAATCACCTTGGCGAGGCCCGGCTTCAGGGCGTCGGCCTCCGCGGCCAGACCCTCGAACATCGGCGCCCAGGCGGCATGGCCTAGGTCGTTGGCGCGGCGGCGCGGGAAGCCCTCGGCCGCCAGGTGCAGCCGCGCGAGGCCCGCGCCCGCCTCCGCGCAGTGCGCCGCGGTCGGCCGCCGCACCGCCAGGCCGGACAGGAAGGTGACGATGGCGCAAGGCTTGCCGCGCACCTCTTTCAGCAGTTCGCCGCGACGGTCGGCGATCGGCGTCGCGCTGGGGAAGCCCCGTCCGGCGATCCAGCGGAGCAACTCCAGGAAGAACGGCAGGTCCTCAGGCCGCACCCGCCGCTCATAGACCGTCAGGAAGAACCGCCCGGCCTCGGTCTCCAGCAGGAAGTTGGAGTTCTCCACACCCTCCGCGACGCCCTTCAGGCTGAGCGGCTGGCCCAGATCGAAATCGGCCAGCAGGCCGGCCAGCTCCTCGTCGGTGATGTCGGTGTAGACCGCCATGGACCTCGCATGCGGGAGGTCGCCGACAGGGTCAAGCGGGCAAGACCGGCGGGCCGGCCCGTGCTAGGATCGGAGGCTTCCCAAGGGAGCCCGCCATGATCTCATGCACGCTCGAACGGATCGGCGACCGCCTCGCCCTGGTCCTCGACGAGGAGGCCGTCGCCGCCCTCAACGTCCGGGAAGGCGACACCGTGCGCCTGGAGCCCGCGCCCGAAGGCTACCGCCAGGTGGTGGCCGTCGAGACCTGGGCCGGCGACGGCCACGCCCGCGGCCGCGCCTTCCTCAAGCGCTACCGGCGGACCTTCGAGCAACTGCTGTAAGGGCGGGCGCCCTCCTGCGGCGTCTCCAGCGCCTAGAACCGCCATCGCGTCGCGCGCGGCGGTTTCTCGCCCGCAGGGGCCGCTGCGGGTTCGGTGCGTCCCGCGGAACCTATGGCGGACCTTGCCGTCGTCTGGAAGCGTTAGCCCGATGTGGGATGGAGCCGTGGCGATGGACGAGCGCGCGTTCGAGGACTGGGTCAGCTCTGTAGCAACGGGCTCCGCGGCGCCTAGCGCTCGGCGTCCACCGCGCGCCATGCATGGCTGAGCTCGTCGATCCTGGCTTTCAGGGCGGGGTCGAGGGGGCTTTCCGTGGCGGCCAGGCTGTCTTTCAACTGCTCGGGTTGGCTGGCGCCGATGATGGGCGCGGTGACGGCCGGATTTTCCAGCACCCACGCGACAGCCAGGGTCGCCATGCTCATGCCGGCCTCGGCGGCCAGGTTGCGGAAGTCCTCGACTGTCTGGAACTCACGCTCGTGCCAGTACCGCTCTTGGTAGCGAGCGCCGGCCGTTCCAAGTGTGAAACGGCCGTCCGGGGGAGACGCGTCCGGCTTGTGCTTGCCGGTCAGCAAGCCTCCCGCCAGCGGATTGTAGGGAATGACGGCGATGCCTTCTTCGAGGCACAGCGGCAGGAGGTCCCGCTCAAACGTCCGGAACAGGAGGTTGTAGCGCGGTTGCACCGACGCGATCCGGACGAGGTTCTTGACCTCGCCGCGGCCGATCGCGCGGGCGACCTTGTAAGCGGGCCAGTTGGAGACACCGACGTAGCGGGCCTTACCGTGCCGCACGACGGTGTCCAAGGCCTCGAGCGCTTCGTCCAGCGGCGTCGCGGGGTCATAGCCGTGCAGTTGGTAGAGATCGATGTAATCGGTGCGCAGGCGCTTCAACGACGCCTCGATCGCGTCGAGGATGTGCTTGCGGCTCATCCCCTGGTCCCAGCGCCTGCGGCCCGTGCGGCCAACGCACTTGGTGGCCAGGACAAAGTCCGAGCGCCTGCCCGTCAGCCAGCTGCCGATAATCTCCTCCGTCCGGCCAGCGCTCTTCAGGTCGCCGCCGAGCGGATAGACGTCGGCCGCATCCAGGAAGTCGATCCCGCCCTCTGCGGCGGTGTCCAGGATCGCGTGGCTCTGGGCCTCGTCGCATTGCAGGCCGAAGGTCATGGTGCCGAGGCAGAGGCGGGACACCGGAAGACCGGTGCGGCCGAGCTGAACATGCTGCATGCCGCGAACCTAAACCCCTTGAGCCGGCGCCTCAACGACCGCGTTCGACGGCGCTGCGGCACGACCTGCCTGACGCGCCGTGCACACCGGGACACCGTTCCTCAACCATCACGGGCGAAGCTGCGCGGCGAGGCTTTCGGTGGAGTCACGACATGCGCACAGCCATGCATTCGGCAGCCCTGCTTTCGGCAGCCTTGCTGGGAGCCGCGCCTGCGGCTCATGCCATCGACCTGGGCCCGCTGGCCCAGGCCGCTGACGGCAAGGTGCAGTGCTACGTCCCCAACACCGTCGCCAAGTCCTGCCAATCCATCGGCGCCTACAGGATCACGCCGGCTGGCGCGATCGAGAACGAGGCGACGGTCATGGTCTCCTCCAGTCCGCTGGTCATCATGACGACCCACTCGCTGGTCCAGATCAAGGGCGGCGCGGACTGCGGGGTCATACGCGAGAAGGATATCGCCTCTGCGCATTTCACGCTGGAAGGCCAACCCGCCGCGCCCGACCGCATCGCGGCCCTGCGCGCGGCCATGCTGGGCGCCATGAGGCCGATGTTCAACCACGAGATCTGCGTCTTCTATCGCCCGCAGCCCGACGGGCTCCTGGCCACGACCACGGTCGACGCCAAACCGCGGCCCGAGATGGATCAGAAGGTCCTGTGGGTTTCGCCCGCCGACGGCTGGAAGGTCGGCTTCTAGAAGGTTCCGATCCGGCGCCCCACCGGTTCCGCGGCGCCGGCCTGAGGCGTTGCCGCGGCCACAGGTCTGCGATCCTGGGTTCTCTGGGCTTCCGCCTGCTCGCGGCGCTCAGACCAGGTTCGACAGGCCGGCGCGCGCGGCCTTGAGGAACACGCTGGGCAGGGCGTCGAGCCCGCGCCTCGGCGTCCAGATCATCCCCTCGGCGTCGCCTTCGGCGCGCAGCAGCTGCAGGGTGAGCGTGAAGTGGGTGAAGCCGTGCGCCACCTCGCCGGCCGCGCGCCAGGCGGCCCGGGCCGGCGCGGCGCACAGCGCCTCCGCCTCGGTCCAGCGTCCGGCGCGCCAGTCGCTGGTGGGCAGCGCCAGCATTCCCCCGAGGAGCCCCTTGGGCGGGCGGCGGACCAGCGCCACCTCGTCCCCGCGGGTCAGGACATAGGCCACGCCGAAGCGATGCGGCCGCTCGGCCTTGGCGGAGCGCCGCGGGTAGGTCTCAGGCGCGCCGGCGGCGAGCGCGGCGCAGTGGGCGGCGACCGGGCATCGCGCGCAGAGCGGCTGCCGCGGCCGGCAGATGACCGCGCCCAGGTCCATCAGCGCCTGGGCCCAGTCGCCGGGCCGCGCATCCCGCACCAGGTCTGCCGCCAGGGCCTTGAGCTGCGGCTTGGCCTCCGGCAGCGGGCTCTCCACGGCGAACAGGCGCGCCACCACCCGTTCGACATTGCCGTCGACGACATTGGCCGGGCGGTCGAAGGCGATCACGGCGACGGCGGCGGCCGTGTAGGGACCGAGGCCCGGCAGTTTGCGGAGTTCCGCCTCCGTGTCGGGGAAGACGCCGCCGTGATCCTTCGCAACGGCCCGCGCGCAGGCCAGCAGGTTCCTGGCGCGGGCGTAGTAGCCGAGGCCCGCCCAGGCGGCCATCACCTCGCCGTCGGCCGCGCCTGCCAGGTCGCCAACCTGCGGCCAGCGGGCGGTGAACCTGAGGAAGTAGGGGATCGCGTGCGGCACGGTGGTCTGCTGCAGCATCACCTCCGAGAGCCAGACCCGGTACGGATCGGCCCGCGCGCCCGCGGCGTGCGCGGCCGGCCCGACGCGCCAGGGCAGATCGCGCGCGTTGGCGTCGTACCAGGCCAGCAGCCGCGCGCGGAGGAGCTCGGGATCCATCGCCTGCCCTTACCCCGATCGACCAGGGCTGAGCCAGAACGCTGATTGGCGGAGCTCAGCTTGAGGCGTATATTCGGCAGATACACGTTTACGCTGTGGAGGGGGCTATGGCTGACGGCGATGTCGCGGACAATGGCGTGGACGCCGGCGGGCCGGCGAAAGCTGACAACAAGCTGGTGGTGGGCGGCGTCGGCGCGCTGATCGGCGCGGCCTCCACCCTGCTCGGCACCCAGATCGCCAACCTCGGGGTGAAGCAGCTGCTCAACGACAACGCCTATATCGGGCTTGCCGTGTTCTCGCTGCTCGCGGCCCTGGTGGTGGTCGTGGTCGGCCTGTCGATCCGTCAGGCGGACAAGAGCCTGACGCCGATCCTGGTGTCGGCCGCCGTCCTGGTGCTGGCCGCGGTGGCGTTCACCGGCTTTTCAACCCTTCCGCCGCAGATGCTGCCGATCCACCTGCAGCCGATCCCGGACATGGCGGAGGTCCCGACCATCCAGGTGGTCGGATCGCACCAGCTGGGCGGCCTCGATTGGAAGAAGGGCTACGACTACGCGGTCGTGCGCAAGGAGGCGATCAACCTCAACGTCCAGCCCATGAAGGACTACTACAACCAGCAGCTGGCGAGCTGCGTGAGGACGGTGGCCGACGCCTCGACGGGCGCGGTGAAGGTCAACCTCGGAACGGCGGCCTACTGATGCGCGCGCCCCTCCTAATCGCCGCCCTGTTCGCCGGACTGGGGCTCGGCGTGGCCGAAGCCGCCTCCGCCCAGTCCTTCAAGGCCCAGCTCGACCAGGCCAAGCAACTGCGGCTGGCCGGCAAGCCTGCGCAGTCCGAACAGATCGTCAGGAACGTGCTGGCGCAGAACCCCGGCGACTTCCGCGCCACCTATGCCCAAGGCGTGCTGCTGCTCGACCGCGGCGACGCGAAGAGCGCAGTGGCGACCCTCAACAACGCGCTGGCCGGGCTGCATGGGCAGGCGCCGCCCGACCCGACGATCTACAACACCCTGGGCTACGGCCTCATGCGCCTGGGCCGGCTCGACGAAGCGGCGGCGACATTCCAGAAGCAGTACAATTGCGGGTGCACGCCGCCGGGCGCCTCGAAGACCAAGCTGCTCAACAACATGAGCCTGGTCTACCGGCTCAAGGGGAACACCGCCGCAGCGCTGAAATACCAGGAGGAGGCCAGCGGCGCCCAGGCGCCTGTCCAGGCCATGGCCTACAGGCCGCAGGGCAGATAGCCGCTCTCCCGCGCGCGCCGCGCGTGCTGTAGCATCGCCCGATGGCCCGACGCGACCTGCCCAGCCCGCAAGACGCGCTGCGCATCCTCAGCGAGAAGCGCACGCGCCCGCCGCGGCGCCCGCCCCCGCCGCTCGGGCGGGCGCTCAACAAGACCCTGCGCGAGCTCGACGCCCGGTTCGGCCAGGGCTCCGGGGCGCTCGAGGCCCGCTGGCGCGAGGTGGTGGGCGTCGAGATCGCCAAGCGCACGGAGCCGGTGAAACTGACCCGCGGCCGCAACGGCGGGCCGTCGTCGCTGGAGATCCGGGTCGCGGGACCCGCCGCGGCGATCATCCAGCACCAGGCGCACGAGATCCTGGCCCGGGTGAACCTGTTCCTCGGCGCCGAGGCGGTGCAGAAGCTGCGCATCGTCCAGGGCCCGCTGCGGAAAACCCGCGAGCCCGCGGCCAAGGCTCGCCGCCGGCTGCCGCCGCTGGACGCCGCGGAGGAAGCCGGGCTCGCCCGCGACCTGGCCAAGGCCCCGGAGGGCAAGCTCAAGTCCGCGCTGCTGGCGCTCGGCCGCGGCGTTCTGAGGCAGCGCCGGGCCGTTGACTAACAACGGCCACCATCCCATCGCCTAACGGAAGACCCGGCTCCTTCGTTGGCCGCCGCCAGGGGAATCGGGCTTTACTCCGCTCTCCTAGGAGGACTCGCTTCGCATGCTCGCCCGCCGCCCCCTTGTCGCCGCCGCTGTGACGGTTGCGATGGCGCTCGGCGGGCTGGGCTTGGTCGGATGCGAGCGGCGGCCGGCCGATCCCGCCGCGACGGCCCAGGCTGACGACATGAGCCTCGGAAATCCCGCGGCGCGGGTGAAGGTGGTGGAATACGCCTCGGCGAGCTGCCCGCACTGCGCGCGCTGGGACATGGAGGTCTTCCCCGGCTTCAAGGCCAAGTACGTCGACACCGGCAAGGTGCGCTACACGCTCAAGGAATACCTGACCGATCCGGAGGCGCTCGCCGCCGCCGGGTTCCTGCTGGCCCGCTGCGCCGGCAAGGACCGCTATTTCCCCGTGCTCGACGCTGTGTTCCGGGGCCAGGAGGAGATGGTGCGGACCGGCGACGTCCGCGGCGTCCTGGCGCGGATCGCCAAGTCCCCCGGCGGCCTGACCGAGGCCCAGCTCGACGCCTGCATGCGCGACACCGCCGCGGAGAAGGCGCTGGCCGCCCGCGCCGAGCGCCACCTGCACCTCGACAAGGTGGGCTCGACCCCCACCTTCGTGATCAACGGCCGCCGCTTCGAGGGCGAGATGACGCTCCCCGAAATCGACGCCGCCATCGCCCAGGCGGCGGGATAGGATTGCCGATGACCTTACGCGTTCCCGCCCTGATCGCCGCCCTTGCCGTCCTGACGCTGGCGCCCGGCGCGATCGCCGCGCCCAAGCCCCTGCCGGACGACATGAGCCTGGGCAATCCGAAGGCGCGCATCGAGGTGATCGAATACGCCTCGCTCTCCTGCCCGCACTGCGCCCACTTCAACGAGACGATCTTCCCGGCGCTGAAGGCGAAGTACATCGACACCGGCAAGGTGCATTACACCCTGAAGGAGATGCTCACCGAACCGGTGCAGGTCGCCGCCGCGGGCTTCATGATGGCCCGCTGCGCGGGACCTTCGAAGTACTTCACCGTGGTCGACCAGGTGTTCCGCAGCCAGCCGCGCTGGACCTCCGGCAACATCAAGCCGGTGCTGCAGGAGATTGCGGCCGCCAACGGCCTCGACGAGGCGCGGTTCGGCGCCTGCATCACCGACCAGGCGGCCTTCGAGGCGGTGAACCAGCGCGCCCAGCGGGCGGCGGAGCAGGACGGGGTGGACGCGACGCCGACCCTGTTCATCAACGGCAAGCGGATCGAGACGCCGCAGTCGCCTGAGGCCCTGGACGCCGCCATCGCCGCGGCCGAGAAGACCGCGCCGCCCGCCGGGCCCGCGGCCAAGCGGGCTGCGACCGGCCAGAAGAAGAAAGGCCACTAGCGCACCCGTGCACTTCCAGCGGCTTCGCCTTACGGGCTTCAAGTCCTTCGTCGATCCGACCGAGTTTCGGATCGAGCCCGGCGTCACCGGCGTCGTCGGGCCGAACGGCTGCGGCAAGTCCAACCTGCTGGAAGCCCTGCGCTGGGTGATGGGCGCCAACTCGGCCAAGGCCATGCGGGCCGGCGGCATGGACGACGTGATCTTCGCCGGCGCCGACAAGCGGCCCTCGCGCAACCACGCCGAGGTGGCGCTGACCATCGACAACGCCGACCGCCGCGCGCCGGCCGCCTTCAATGACCACCCGGTGCTGGAGGTGGTTCGCCGTATCGACCGCGGCGAGGGCTCCACCTACCGGATCAACGGGCGCGAGGTGCGCGCGCGCGACGTGCAGCTCCTGTTCGCCGACGCCTCGACGGGCTCCAACTCCCCGGCGCTGGTTCGCCAGGGCCAGATCTCCGAGCTGATCGCCGCCAAGCCGCAGAACCGCCGGATGATCCTGGAGGAGGCGGCCGGCGTCTCGGGCCTGCACTCTCGCCGCCACGAGGCGGAGCTGCGCCTGCGTGCGGCCGAGGCCAACCAGGCGCGGCTGGAGGACGTGGCGCGCGAACTGGAGGCGACCGTCGGGCGCCTGAAGCGGGAGGCGCGGCAGGCGGAGCGCTACAAGAAGATATCGGCGGAGATCCGCGCCTTGCAGGGCGCCGTGCGCTACGCCCGCTGGGCCGAAGCCAGCGCCGCCGCCGAGCGCCTGGGGACCGAAGCCGCCGCCGCCGTCCGCGCCGTCGAGGAGACCGCCTCGGCGGCCGCCGTTGCGACCACCCGCGCCGCCCAGGCCGAGGAGGCCATCAAGCCGCTCCGCGAGGCGGAGACGGTGGCGGCCGCCATCCTGCACAAGCTCGCTATCGACAAGGACCGGCTGGACCGCGAGCACGAGGCGCACGCCGCCGAGCTCGCCCGGCTGGCCGGCGACCTGGCGCGCATCGACGCCGACCGCGCCCGCGAGGCGCATATCGTGGAGGACGCCGCCGCGGCCCTGGCGCGGCTCGCCGAGGACCTGGCCGCCCTGGAGGCCGCGATCCGCGGCGCGCCGGAGCGGATCCCCGAGCTCGAGGCGGCCGCCAGGTCCGCGGAGGCGGCCCGCGCGGCGGCCGACGCCGAGGTCGAGGCCCTGGCGGGCCAGGTCGCGGCGGAGGAGGCCGTGCGCCAGGCCGCCGCGCACCGGGTCGAGGAGGCGCAGACGCGGCTCTCCCGCACCCGCCGCGCGCTCGACCAGGCCAAGGGCGAACGCCAGGCGCTGGGCGTCGCCGCAACGCCTCAGGCCGCCCAGGCCAAGGCCGAGCTGGAGGCCGCCGAGGCGGCCCTGGCGGCCGCGCGGGCTGCGCTGGAGGGCGCCGAAGAGCAACGATCCGCCGCCCAGGCCGCCGAGGCCGCCAGCCGCGAGGCCGCGCGCAAGCTGGACGAGCAACTGGGGCGGCTCACTGCCGAAGCCCGCGCACTCGCAGCCCTTGTGGCCCAGGCGAAGCGCGGCGGCTTCGCGCCCGCGCTCGACGCGGTGACGCCCGAACGCGGCTACGAAAAGGCCCTGGCCGCGGCGCTCGGGGACGACCTGGACGCGGCCCTGGACCGCACCGCCCCGGCCTTCTGGGGCGGCGCCGACGCCGACGCTCCGGCCTGGCCGAAGGGTGCGACCCCGCTGACTGACCTGGTCAAGGCGCCGCCGGCGCTGGCCGCGCGCCTGGCCTTCACGGCCCTGGTCGACCGCGGCCAGGGCGACGCGTTGCAGCCAGACCTCGCGCCCGGCTGCCGGCTGGTCTCGAAGGAAGGCGACCTCTGGCGCTGGGACGGCTTCACCGCGCGCGCCGAGGCCCCCAAGCCCGCCGCCGTGCGGATGGAGCAGAAGACCCGCCTCGCCGAGGTGGAGACCGAGATCGAGGCGCTGACGCCCAAGGCCGAGGCCGCGCGTGAGGCGCTGAAGGCGGCGGCCGGCCGGTTGGGCGCCGTGGAGGAGGCGCTGCGCGCCGCGCGACGCGAGACACCGGCCGCCGAGCAGCGCGCGCTGACCGCGCGCGCGGCGCTGGAGCGCTTCGACCGCGAGGCGGCCCGCAAGGAGGCCCACGCCGCCTCGCTGGACGACGTCATCCGGCGCTTCGAGGCCGAGGTCTCGGAGCTGGAGGAGGCCCTGGCCGCCGCCCAGGCCGCGGCCTCCGCCCAGGCGGCTGGCGAGGACCTGACCGAGCGCCTGGCCGCCGCCCGCGCGGCCGCGGGCCCCGCCCGCGAGGCTGCGGCCAGCGCCCGCGCGGCCCTGGACCTGGAGGTCCGCGACCGCGACGGCCGGGCGCGGCGCCTCGAGCTCCTGACCGGCGACCGTGAGGATTGGGCGCGCCGCGCGCAGGCGGCCGCAAAGCGCCTGGAGGCCCTGGTCGCCGCGCGGGCCAAGACCGAGGCCGAGCTCGCGCGGGCGAAGTCCGCGCCGGAGACGCTGGAGACCCGCCGCGCCGCCCTGCTGGACGAACTGGCCGTGGCCGAAGCTCGCCGGGCGAAATCCTCAGATGCGCTCGCCGGCGCCGAGCACGAGCGCGCCGAGGCCGACCGGGCGTTGCGCGCCGCCGAGGC
>Ga0207695_10007876_pt1 | contig 13450 bp, 15 predicted proteins | sample KBSC54metaG_FD_184354 | JGI IMG/M metagenome (GOLD analysis project Ga0207695, IMG submission 184354) | Corn rhizosphere microbial communities from Kellogg Biological Station, Michigan, USA - KBS C5-4 metaG (SPAdes) (version 2) | ecosystem: Host-associated > Plants > Roots > Rhizosphere > Soil...
CGCCACCAACGCCCACGTCGTCGCCGGCGAGGACGGCGCCGAGGTCGAGGTGCCGGGCGGCCCGACGCTGCCCGGAACGCCGATCGCCGTCGATCCCGGAAACGACGTCGCCCTGCTGCGGGTGCCGGGCCTGCACACGCCGCCGCTGCCGGTCGCGAACCGCTCGCCCTCCGGCGACGCCGTCGTGCTGATCGGCTACCCGGAGAACGGGCCGCTGACCGCCGTCCCCGGCCGCGCCGGCGCCCCTGTCACGGCGCTCGCGCCGGACGCCTACGGCCGCCACATCCATCCCCGAACGGTCGTCCCGCTGCGCGGCGTGCTCCGCCACGGCGACAGCGGCGGCCCGGTCGTGAACCGCGCGGGCCGGGTGGTCGCGATGATGTTCGCCGCCGACGAGGGCGCGGGCGTGGCGGGCGGGTTCGGCGTCCCACTCGACGCGATCGAGGCCGCACTGCACCACACCGGCCACGTGGACACGGGGCCCTGCTTGGGCTGATCGGGGTCAGACCCCGAACGGCGGCCGTTGCAGTCTTGTGACGCTTTTTGCGTGGGGTCTGACCCCGGCTAGGCAGAATCGGCTTGCGTCTGCGGGTGGCGATGCGCCCGGGCGATCACGTCGCCGACCGTGACGCCGACCGATCTGAGGTCGGGCAAGCGCGAGATCGGCACGTGGAACGTCTCCATGTCCGAATCGGTCACGGCCCGCCCGATGATCCCCGCCGTGCCGCCGATGACCTTGCCGTGCGGACCGAAGAAGACGACGCCCACGGGATCGTCCCGTGACAGCGTCGCGCCAACGATGTTCGCCACAGAGCCGACAACCTGCTCGCTGTCACCCGGCCCCTTGACCACCCGCACCTGCGAGACGCTGGGCAGGGCGTAGCGGTACGGGATGCTCTTCCGGATGATCCCGGACACGGACACGCGCGTGACGGGATCCGTCGCGGATGCGAAGCTGCCGCCGATGTCGTACGTGTTGTCGGCCGGCATCAGAATCAGGTTCTGGACCTGGGTGCCGACGACGTGGGACCGGGCGTCGAGCAGGTGGATGTACAGCGACACCCAGAGGGCATCACGGGTGGTCGGGTTCGCGATCACCACGCCGTATCCGCCGGCGCCGTCCGATGCCTGCGTGACGCCGCTCTTCTCGACCACCATGAACCCGACATGCGGGCGGGTCGGGGCCGACGACGGCTGCGATGGGGGACGGCTCGACGAGCTGCATCCGGAGGCCACGAGTGCGATGGCGAGACCTGCCGCCAGGGAGGGCCGAATCGGTCGCCACATGGTTCCCAGAATACGGATGACGGCGCAGATTGCCAGCGGCCGCCCCGGCGCGCCTCTACTGGGAGATCACGTCCGCCAGCGCTTCGAGCGCGACCAGGTTATGGCCCTCGACGAACTCGTCGGAGTGGCGCAGCGCGATCCGCATGCCGCCGGCCAGCGGCGCGAACCCGTCGTGGCCCTTGAGCGGGTTCACCCACACCAGCTTGTGGGCCTGGCGGCCGATCCGGGCGAGCTCCGTATCGAGCTCGCGCAGGTCGCCCCGCTCCCAGCCGTCCGAGACGATCACCACGGTCGCCCCGCGGGTGAGCCCGCGCCGCCCCCACGTCTCGTTGTAGTGGCGCAGCGACTCGCCGATGCGGGTGCCGCCGCCCCAGTCGGGCATGAGCGCGCCGATCCCGGCCAGGGCGCGGGCCGGGTCGAGCTTGCGCAGGTGCGGCGTGAGGCGCGTGATCCGGGTGCCGAATGCGAACGCCTCGACGTGCCGCCCGGAGGCGGTCACGGCCTGGAGGAACATCACCATCGCCCGCGCGTAGGGCTCCATCGAGCCGGACACGTCGCACAGGAAGACGAGCTTGCGCGGCACCTGCTTGCGCCGCCGATACGCCGGATCGAGCGGCAGCCCGTCCGTGCGCATGGCCTGCCGCAGCGTCCGCCGCGCGTCCAGCACATCGCCGGCCGGCGACGCCCGCAGCCGCCGGGAGCGCCGGGTCGGCGCCGCGTTCGGCAGCCGCTCCATCAGCCGCCGCAGCCGCCGCAGCTCGGCTGTCGTCATATCGGCGAAGTCGCGCCGGCGCAGCCGCTCGTCCGGCGACGCCGCGAGCAGGAGCGTCAGCTCCTCCCCGTCGTCGCGGCGCCCGCCCTCGCCCTCCATCGGGCTCGGCGCGGGCGCCTGGTCGGGCTCGAACCGCGGCACCTCGAGGCCGATCTCCGGCGTCGGCGTCTGCGCGGCCGCCTCCCAGTAGGCGGCGAAGGCCGCGTCGAAGACGTCGAGGTCGTCGCGGCGGGCGACGAGCGTGCAGCGAAGCGCGTGGTAGACGTCGTCGCGGCGGGTGAGGCCGACCGCGTCCAGCCCGCGCAGGGCGTCCTGGAGCCGCCCGGGCCCGACCTCGAGCCCCGCCCCGCGCAGGACGCGGCCGAAGCCGACCATCCGCTCGAGGACGGCGTCGCCCGGCGCGGGCACGTCAGGCCTCGCGGGCGTGCGCGACCAGCCGCGACAGGTTGCCGTCGCGCACGAGCTCGATGTCCTCGTGGTGCTTCAGCACCGAGCCCAGCGTCGCGTCGACGACACCGCCCTCGAGCTCGGACTCGCCGAGGGCGACGAGCGCCTGGATCCAGTCGATCGTCTCGGCGACGCCCGGCACCTTGGCCAGGTCGAGCTCACGCAGCGACGCCACGAACGCCGCGGCCTGCACCGCCAACCGCTCGGGGACGCCGGGGACGCGGGCGCGCACGATGGCGACCTCGCGCTCCATGTCGGGATGGCCGATCCAGTGGTAGAGGCAGCGGCGCTTGAGCGCGTCGTGCAGGTCGCGGGTGCGGTTCGACGTCAGCACGACCCGCGGCCGGCTGGCGGCGCGCACGGTGCCGATCTCGGGGATCGTGACCTGGAAGTCGGAGAGCAGCTCGAGCAGGAACGCCTCGAACTCGTCGTCGGCGCGGTCGATCTCGTCGATCAGGAGCACGGGCGGGACGGCGTCGGCGTGCTCGATCGCCTCGAGCAACGGCCGCCGCTCCAGGAACTCGCGGCCGAAGAGGTCGTGGATCGTCCGCCCCGGGTCGAGCGCCGCGGACGCCTCGAGCGTGCGGATGTAGAGCAGCTGGCGGGCGTGGTTCCAGTCGTAGAGCGCATGGGCGACGTCGATGCCCTCGTAGCACTGCAGCCGGATCAGGCGCCCGCCGGTCACGAGCGAGAGCGCCTTGGCCGCCTCGGTCTTCCCCACCCCCGCCTCGCCCTCGAGCAGCACCGGCTTTTCGAGCGCGAGCGAGAGCGCGAGCACCGTCGCCAGGCCGCGGTCGGCCAGATACGCGTGCTCGGCGAGCCGGTCGGTCAGCGCGTCGATCGAGACGGGGTCGGCCACGGGATGAGGGTAGACGCCTAGCCCTTGGGCTGCGGCGGCTCCCAGCCGCTGCTGGTCAGGTCGACGCCGCCGTCGATGGCGATGGTCTGGCCGGTGATGTACCCGGCCGCGGGCGACGCCAGGTAGGCGATCAGGTCGCCGACCTCCGCGGCGCTTCCGAGCCGCTTCATCGGCACCTGCGCCGCCACCTCGTCCAGGTCGAGGTCGTAGCCGCGCACGCCCTCGGTGTCGATCCAGCCGGGCGCGACGCAGTTGAGGGCGATGCCGTGCCGGCCCCACTCCATCGCGAGAGTGCGCGTGAGCGCGCCCATCCCGGCCCGCGCGGCCGACGAGTGGGCCATGCCGGCGATGCCGCGCTCGGGGCAGAGGACGACCGAGATGACCCGGCCGCCGTTCGCGATCATCCACCGCTTCGCGACGGCCTGGGTGAGGAACCAGGGAGCGTCGAGATTCAGGCGCCGCACGGCCCGCCATCCGCCCGGCGAGATGTCCTCGGCCGCAGCGGTGAACTGGCCGCCGGCGTTGTTCACGAGGCAGTCGATCCGGCCGAAGCGCGACATGCACTCCTCGACCAGCCCGGCGCTCACCTCCGGCTCGCGGATGTCGCCCGGGAAGACGACGCAATCATCGCCGATGAGGGCCTGCGTCCCTTCCAGCGGCTCGGGCCGGCGGCCGGCGATCACCACCCCGAAACCGTCGCGGTGGAGGGCGATCGCGGTCGCCCGGCCGATGCCGGTCCCGCCCCCCGTGACGATCGCGGCGCGCTCCACGCGCTGAACCTACCAGAGCCCGGCGAGTCCCTCTCCACGTCGACTGGACGGGCCCGTACACTTACGGGAGAACCCGGGAGGTGCGCGATTCGCTGTCTGCTGCTCGACGCAACCATGCGACCAACCAGCCTCGTCACGCGTGAGCGGGCGGTGTCGCTGGTCGTGTGCGGCCAGGCCCAGGTGATCGCCGACGACCCTGACGTGGTCTACCGCTCGCAGCACCTGCGCGTCGCCCTGCCCGTCATCCTGCAGGTTCCCGCGTACGTCGAGCTGCGCCCGATCGTGAAGCGCAACGTCGTCCGCCGCGTCCTCTTCTGCCGCGACAACTGGCGCTGCGCCTACTGCGGCCGGGAGGGCGGACCGCGCGACCTGACGATGGATCACGTGAAGCCGCTCTCGCGCGGCGGCGCGCACAGCTGGGACAACGTCGTCAGCGCCTGCCGCCGCTGCAACCACCGCAAGGGCAACCGGCTGCCGTTCGAGGCGGGCATGTACCCGCGCAACGTGCCGAAGGCGCCCGACATGGTGCAGGTGGCCTGGGCCGGCCGGCTGACCCACCCGCTCCAGCGCGAGTACGTCGCCGCCTGGCACAAGGTGCCCGAAGCCGTCCTTTAGACGCACCAGAAGGGGTCTGACCCCGTTTGGTGCGTGGGGCCAGGCCCCGGTCATGCAGCGGCCGTGCGGCGCAGCGCCGCCTGCATCGCGGCGGCGACCGGTCCCGGACGGCCGTCGCCGACCGTGGCGCCGTCCATCCGCACGACCGGCATCACCTCGCGCACGCTCGACGAGGTGAACACCTCGGCCGCCGCTGCCAGGCGCGCCCGCGGGTAGGCGCCCTCCTCGACGTCCATGCGCGCCTCGGCGGCGGCCGCGAGCAGCGTGTCGCGGGTGACGCCGGCCAGGATGCCGAGGTCGAGCCCGGGCGTGTGCAGGACGCCGTTCTCGACGAACCAGACGTTCGACGTCGGGCACTCGAGCGCGACGCCCTCCAGCGAGAGGAACAGGGCGTCGTCCGCGCCGCGCTTGCGCGCCTCGTGCTGGGCGGCCATGTTCACCGCGTAGCTCGTCGACTTGACCCCCGCCAGCAGCCACGGCGAGGCCTGCCGGGCGGTCGTGCCGATGGCGAGCTGGAGCGTCGCGAGCTCGATCCCGCGGGCCCGCATCGCGTCGGCGCCCTCCGGGAGCGGCGTGACGAGGGCGAAGCCGGTGGGGCCGTGCCCCGCCCCCGGCGTCCACACCAGCCGCAGGACGGCGTCCACCGCCCCAAGACCGGCGAGCGCCTCGCCGACCAGCGCCTCGAGCCCGGGCGCGTCGGGTTCGTCAAGCTCGAGCACGTCGGCCGAGCGGGCCAGCCGGTCCAGGTGCTCTGCGAGCCGGAACGGGCGCCCTCCGTAGACGCGCAGCGTCTCGAACGCCGCCCGGCCGCGCAGGACGGCTTCGTCGTCGGCGCGCAGCCACGGCCGGGACGGGTCGACGAGGCCGTGGCCGAGCACGGCGAGCGCGAGCGGGTCACCGGACATGCTGTGCGATGCTACCGGCCGTGTCCACGGTCTCGGAGCGCAAGCGCCACGCCCGCAGCCTCTTCGCCGGCATCGCCGCCGACTACGACCGCTGGGCCCAGATCCTCTCCTTCGGGCAGGACGCGCGCTGGCACGACGTGATGGTCGAGACGCTCGCCCCGGCCGCCGACCGCGAGGGGGGCGTGATCGCCGACGTGGCCACGGGGACGGGCGCCGTCGCGATGGCGCTCGCCCGCCGCTACCCGGGCCGCGTGATCGGCGTCGACCAGAGCCCCGACATGCTGACCGGCGCCCGCGAGCGGATCGCCGCCGCCGGCCTTACCGACCGGATCGAGCTGGTCGAATCGGACGCCGAGCGGCTGCCGCTCGAGCCGGGCTCGGTCGACGCGCTCACCCACACCTACCTGCTGCGCTACGTCGACGACCCGGCGGCCGTGCTGCGCACCCTGGCAGCGGCGGTGCGGCCGGGCGGGATCATGGCGTCGCTCGAGTTCGGCGTCCCCCGCGGCCCCGGCCTGCACGCCTGGCGGCTCTATACGCGCGTCGGCCTGCCGCTGGCCGGTGCCGTGGCGGGGCCCGGGTGGCTCGAGACGGGCCGGTTCCTGGGGCCGAGCATCGAGGGCTTCTGGCAGCGCCACCCGCTCGACGCCGTGCTCGCCATGTGGGCCGAGGCCGGCATGGAGCGCATCCGGGCGCGCCGCCTGAGCATCGGCGGCGGCATCGTCATCTGGGGCGTGCGCGCCGGCGCGTGAGCCGGCCGCCGGCGGCGGCAAAGTAGTCCTGGGCCCGCTCGGCGTTCCGGGCCACCCACACGCAGATGATCGCCAGCGGCAGCTCGATGAAGATCCCGGAGGCGAGCGACATGGCCAGATCCGCGCCGCGGCCGGAGGTGACGATGTCGAACCAGGCGTCGCAGACGAGCATGGTCGCGGAAGCCGCCGCGGCGCTCGGAAGCCAGACCGCCCGGCGCGCCGCGCCGTAGGCGGTGACGAGCAGGAGCGCCGCCATCATGACGTCGAACCCGGCCCAGGCGACGTCCCAGTGCCGCGCCACGTGGCGCCGCGGCAGGTCGTAGGCGATCCAGATCGTCCACAGCACGAGCCCGATGCCGACGACGAGGAAGAACGGCGCCACCCAGCGGGGGACGGGCGTGACCGGCTCGGCCTGTCCAGGAGCGCTCACGACCTCATAGTAGATTCAGCGTTCGTCGTCTTGCAGGAGCTCGATCCGCGCCGCCGCGGCCAGCGTCTCGACCGACGCAAGCGCGTCGGAGAGCGGCATGCGCACGCCGGCCAGCCGCTCGGCGTTCACGATGCCGTCCAGGCGGCAGCGGCGAACCGTGCAATTGGCAAACGTGGCGGATGCCAATCGGATGCCGGTCAGGTCGCAGTCGACCAGCTCGACCGACTCGAGCACGGCGTCCTGGAGGTCGGCCTCGGGCATCGCGCACGACTCGAACCGCACCCTCACCAGGCGCGCGAAGCGGAGGCTCGCGAGATCGAGCCGGCAGCCCTGGAACGTCACGTCCTCGAGCTCGGCGCTCACCAACCCGACGCCCGTCATGCGCACGTCGCGCAGGCGGACGCGGCGCAGACGTGCGTTCTCGGCGTCGGCGTTCGCCCAGCTTCCGCCGACGATGGCGGCGTCGCGCAGCGAGGCGCTGCCCAGCTTCGCCCCGGTCAGGTCGACATCGTCGAGGGCCGCCTCGATCAGGTTGACGCCGTGGGCGGCCTGACCGGCCAGGTCGAGCCCGGCCAGGCGCACGGCGCGCAGGTGCGCCGCCCGGAGCCCGCCGGGCGCGGGTTCGATCGACTCGAGCTCCTCCCCGAGATCGGGAGGCGCGACGGCCTCACTCAGCCGGGACCATCTCCTCCAGGTAGCTTGCAGACCGCCTGGCCAGGCGGCCGTCGGCGCCGGGCTCGTAGAACCCCATCCGCCAGATCGGCGGAGAGTAGAGGTGCAGCGACACCGCCGGCTCGGTGCCGGCATGGCGCAGGTCGTGGATGCGCGAGGCATCGAACTCGAAGCTCTCGCCGGCCTCGTAGATCGTGTCGTCCAGCTCGCCCTGCCCGAGCATCATCCGCAGCTCGGACAGCTGGCCCTCGACGACGCGCACGGCGCCCGAGGAGAGATCGTGATCGTGCAGGCCCGTCTCCTGCCTCGACACCCAGCAGAGCAGCCAGACGTCGAGGTGGTGGTCGCGGTGGAGGCGCACGTACACCCGCTCCTCGGCGTCGTGGCGGACGAGCCCGCGCCACAGGTCGGGCCGCGCAGCCAGCTCCTCGGTGAGCGCCCGCAGCTCCGGCGGCTCGAGGTCGCGGTCGTCGCGGCAGCGCCCCGCGATCCATGCGGAGACGGCCTGGGTATCGGTCATGGTGTACCTCCTCGGTGGTTGAGCACGCGCTCCGGGTTCCGCTCGGCGACGGCACGGCCGACGAAGGGCCCGAGCCCTTCGAGCGTGCGCAGCAGCGGCGCCGGGTCGATGACGGGGACGTCGGTTCCGAGCACGATCTGCTCGGCGCCGTAGGCCGCGAGCGCGAGCTCGAGGTCGAGCCGCTGGCACGAGGCCGTGTCCAGGAAGATGTTCGGGTCGATCGCCGGCGCCGTGCCCGCGAACGTCCGCCAGCGCCCCTCCAGGAACGGGGCGCCGCCGGCCATGATCGCGAAGACCACGCGCAGCGTCGGGTAGGCGGCGGCGCCGAGCGCGCGCCAGGTGGCGAACGCTCGCAGCGACCAGGCCGGGTACTGGGCGAGCGGCGTCCACCAGGCGGGCAGGCGCACGTCGGCCGGGTCGGGGCGCGTCCAGGGCGCCGGGCCGGGATGGACGAAGAGCGGACAGCCGGCTCGCTCGAGCACGTGGAGCACGGGCGCGCAGCGGTCGAGGCCGGACGGCGTCGCCAGCGCCTCGCTGGGCAGCGACAGGCCGACGAAACCCTCGTCCAGCCGGCGGGCGACATCGCCGGCGCCGGCGTCGGGGGCGGCCAGGGCGGCGGCGGCGAAGGCGCGGATGCGCCCGCCCGAGTCGGCGGCGATCTCGGCGATACCCTCGTGATAGGCGTCGATCAGCGGCCGAGCCTCGTCCTCGGGCAGCGACTCGACGCCGATCGGCGTCGAGATCGAGATGACCGCCGCGTCGATCCCGCCCGCGTCGAGGACCGCGATGCGGCGGGCGGGGTCGTGCGCCGCGGCGGACAGCGGCCCGCCGGGCTCGAAGCCGAGCTCGAGGCGCATGCCGTCACCGGCTCCGTAGACGCGCGGCGGCCGGTCGCGGGCGGCGAGCGCCGAGATGAAGCCGTCCGGCCACAGATGCTGGTGCAGGTCGACGCGCGTCTTGCGCACTCCCGGGTGTTGTGAAACGATTCACCTTGATTGTGACGGATGAACGCCCCCGACGCAAGCGGGCCACGCTGCGCGACGTCGCGGAGCTGACCGGCCTCTCGACCGCCGGCGTCTCGTACGCCCTGCGCGGCCAGCGCGTGTCCGCCGCGACCGCCGAGCGGGTGCGCGACGCCGCCGACCGCATCGGCTTCCGCTCCGACCCGATCGCGCGCGCCCTGCGCAGCGGCTCCACCGGAATCATCGGCGTGATCGGCGGCAGCCTGGCCGACTACTGGCACCAGGAGTTCGCCTCGGAGCTGCAGCGGCACCTGCGCCGGCGCGGCCGCCACATGCTGCTGGCCGACGCCGACGGCGACGCCGGGACGGAGCTCGAGCGCGCCCGCGGCCTGGTCGACCAGCGCGTCGACGGCCTGATCGCGCTTCCCGTCGCCCCGGACTCAGGCGGCTGGGAAGAGATCGTCTCGGAGCTCCCGGTGGTCGCCGTCGGCCCGGCGCTGCCGGCGCCGGCCGGGGCGATCCGGTTCCCGGCCGACGCCGGCTCCGACCTGATGCTCGACCACCTGCGCGACCTGGGCCACGAGCGCATCGCCGTGCTCGCGTCGGGGATGCACCGGCCGCGCCGCCGGCGGGGCGTCCAGACCCGCGTGTGCGGCTTCTCCCCCGCCGACGGCCGAACGGCCACGCTGTCGGCGCTCCGCCGGCCCGGCCGGCCGACGGCGATCTTCGCCCTCTCGGACGCCCTCGCCTACGGCGCCTACATGGCCTGCGCCGAGCTCGGCCTGCGCATCCCCGACGAGGTGTCGGTGGCCGGGTTCGACGACCACCCCATCTCGCAGCTGGTCGCGCCGGCGCTGACGACGGTCAGCTGGGACACCGCCCGGGCCGCGGCCGCCGCGGCGGCGATGCTGCTCGACACGATCGAGGGCCGCCGCCGCGTGGGCCGCGAGCTCGTGATGCCGCCCCGGCTCGTGATCCGCGGCTCCACCGCCGCCCGGTAACCGGGGCCAGGCCCCAAAAACCCCGGGGCCTGGCCCCGGTTATCCACTCGTGAGCATCACGTACGTGCGGCCGCGGGTCATGCCGACCCGCTCGTAGAGGCGCACCGCGCCGGTGGGGTTGTCGGCGTCCACCTTCAGCCCGACGGTCGCGACGCCGCGGCGGCGGAACTCGGCGAACGCGGCGCGCAGGAGCGCCTCGCCCAGGCCGCGTCCGCGCCAGGGCGGCCTCACCGCGAGATCCTTCACCCAGCCCTCGCGCCAGCACAGGCAGGCGCCGGCGAGCTCCGCCCCTGCCCCGGCCAGGAACCACACCCCGGCGTCGAACCCCGGGTCTTCCGTCATCCACGGGTGCCAGCGGGCGAACGGCGGCACCTCCTCGGCGTTCCCGGCGAAGGCGGCGACGAGCAGCTCGTGCACCGCGGCGGCGTCGGCGTCCGTGTAGGCGCGCGCCGACACGCCTTCGGGCCAGGCCGGCGCCGGCCCTCCAGCCGAGACGTCGATCTCCATCCGCAAGACCTCGCGCGTCCTGCTCCAGCCGCGCAGCGCATACAGCGCGACCAGGTCGCCCGCGGCCGTCGGGACGATCGTCTCCAGGCGTCCGCCCTGCCGGGTCACGGCGTCGAGCAGCGCTCCCGCCACGGCGCCGCCGCGGTGGTCGGGGTGCGGCCACACCTCGACGTAGCCGTCCTCGAGCGTGGCGTAGCCGACGACCTCGTCGTCGCCGTCGAGCGCCACCCAGGCGCGGCCGTAGTCCCACGCCGCCCGCAGATGCTCGACGGTCGTCTCGGACGTGCCGTGGAGGGCGACCGAGAAGGCCTCCGAGACGCGGTGCGCGGCCGCGACGTCCGACATGCCCGCCGGGCGCACGACCACGACCACGCCCTCGCTCACGAACCGCTGAACTCGAGCAGCACCTTGCCGAGCTTGCCCGGCGCGGCCAGGTGATCGAACGCCTCGTTTGCCTGCGCGGCCGCAAACACGCGATCGACCAGCGGCTTCACCCGTCCGCTCTCGAGGAGCGGGACGACCTGTTGGGCGAACGCCTGCACGGCGGCCGCCTTCTGCTCCAGCGGCCGCGCCCGCAGCACGGTGCCCATGACCGTCGCCCGCTTGCCCATCAGCGCCCGCAGCGAGATGTCCGTGTCGGCGCCGGCGCCGGTGCCGACCACGATGATGCGGCCGAGCGGTGCGAGCGCCTGAAGGCTCCCGGTCAGGTTCTGCGCGCCGACGAGCTCGAGGACGACGTCGACGCCGGAGGCATCGTCCAGCGCGACGGGCTTCGCGCCGAGCCCCTTCAATGCGTCCTGGTGGGAGCGGGCATTCGCGAGCACCCGGGCGCCGGCGGCGACGCCCATCTGCACGCCGGCCGTGCCGACGCCGCCGGTGGCGCCGTTCACGAGCAGCGTCTCGCCCATGCTCAAGCCCGCGCGCGTGAAGATCGCGTCGTGGGCGGTGATGAACGCCTCGGGCACTGCCGCGGCATCGCGGTCGGAGAGCGAATCGGGGATGCGGGCGAGGTGGCGCTCGTGGGCGACGACGGTGTCGGCAAGGCCGCCCCCGCCGACGATGCCGAAGACCCGGTCGCCCTCGCGCCAGGCGGTGACGGCGGCGCCGCAGGCGACGACGCGGCCCGAGACCTCGAGCCCGGGGATGTCCTGCGGCGACCCGGCCGGCGCCGGGTAGTGCCCGGCCCGCTGGGCCAGGTCGGCGGGGTTCAGCCCCGCGTGGGTGGCGCGGACGAGAACCTCGTGGTCGCCCGGTACCGGATCGGGGCGCTCCCCGACGGTCACGACCTCGGGGCCACCGGCGCCCGTGTAGGTGACGGCAATCATGGTGCGGATCCTACGGGCTCATTCCGGCGAGCGCCCCGCCAGGTCGGCGTCGAGCACGACCACCGTCCGCGCGCCCTCGCCCCGGCGCAGCCGCCCCATCGCCTCCTCGACCCCGTCCAGCCCGACGACGTGGGAGACGACGCTCGCGAGGTCGATCTCGCCGGCGGCCGCAAGCGCCACCAGCCCGGGCAGCTCAGCCGCCACGTCGGCCGAGCCGTAGTAGCAGCCGCGCAGCGTCTTCTCGCTCAGGAGGTCGAGCGCCCGCAGCGACACCTCGACGCCGGCCGGGGCGATGCCGACGACCGTCGCCTGGCCGGCCGGGCGCAGGACGTCCCAGGCCAGCCGGATCGTGTCGGCGCGGCCGATCACCTCGAACGCGTGGTCGAACCCGCCGGGCACGAGCTCCCTGGCGGCGGCGCGGACGTCGGGCCCGGCCTCGAGCGTGTCGGTCGCGCCGCGCTCCCGGGCGAGGAGGAGCTTGGCCGGATCGCGGTCGATCGCGACGATGCGGCCGGCCCGCGCCAGCCGCGCTCCGGACACGACCTGCAGGCCGACCCCGCCGCACCCGATCACGCACACCGACTCGCCCTCCGCCACCCGGGCCGCGTTGCGCACCGCGCCGACGCCGGTGACGACGCCGCAGCCGACGAGCGCCGCCTGCCACAGCGGCAGCTCGTCACCGATCGGCACGGCGCCGGCGGCCGGGACGACGCAGCGCTCGGCGAAGCAGGACACGGTCAGGAAGTGCTTGATCGGTGAGCCGTCCGGCCGGTGCAGCCGGGAGGTGCCGTCCATCAGCGTCCCCGCCAGCGACCGCTCCGCGGCCGGCTCGCACAGGTGCCGGCGCCCGGCCGTGCACATGCGGCACTCGCCGCACGACGGGACGAAGCAGAACGCCACCCGGTCGCCGGGGCGGACATGGGTGACGCCGTCCCCCACCGCCTCGACGACGCCCGCGCCCTCGTGGCCGAGCACCGCCGGCCAGCGGCCGTCGCCGAGGTGGCCCTGGGCCAGGTGCAGATCGGAGTGGCACACGCCCGCCGCGGCGACGCGGACGAGCACCTCGTCGTGGCGGGGCGGGTCGAGGACGAGCGTCTCGACGCGCAGCGGCGCGCCCTTCTCCTCGAGGACGGCGGCCCGGATCTCGACGGGGCGGGCGCTCATTCCACCCGGTAGCGGTCGAGGGCGTCGAGGTCCGGCTCGACACCGAGCCCGGGCCCGGCCGGCGGGCTGATCGTCCCGTCGTCTGCGATCTCGACGGGCGCCGGGAGGAGCCAGTCACGCCGCGCGGCCCGCAGGGCGGGCGGGTCGAACGGCACCTCGATCCACGGACACGTCGAGAAGGCGAGGGCGGCGTGCAGGTTGGCGACGAGGCCGTAGCCGTTCGACCACGTGTGCGGCGACCACATGCGCCCGTGCAGATCCGCCAGCGCGGCGATCCGGCGGGCGCCGCCGATCCCGCCCGCGAGCACGACGTCCGGCTGGATCACGTCGACGCCGCCGCGCACGACGAGATCGCGGGCCGCGGCGGCGTCGCGCACCATCTCGCCGGCGGCGATCCGAAGCGACGTCGCCCGGCGGAGTGCCGCGTACCCGTCCACATCGTCCGTGCGCAGGGGCTCCTCC
>Ga0207695_10007879_pt1 | contig 13444 bp, 14 predicted proteins | sample KBSC54metaG_FD_184354 | JGI IMG/M metagenome (GOLD analysis project Ga0207695, IMG submission 184354) | Corn rhizosphere microbial communities from Kellogg Biological Station, Michigan, USA - KBS C5-4 metaG (SPAdes) (version 2) | ecosystem: Host-associated > Plants > Roots > Rhizosphere > Soil...
CCAATGCTATTGATTTGACGTGGTTTGCGCGATCGGCCGAAGGAGCTGCGAAGAAATAGGCGATGATGGAGTTATGGACGCCACAATCAAACCGTATCATCTGATGACTCCTGCGGAACGAACCACCGCGCGCATTCGGCAGAATCGCGAGATCGACGAAAAGGTTGCCGTGAGTGAAGGCCAGCGAATTCCGACCGCCTCGACCAGCGATTACGTTCGTGGCACTCCGAATGAGCGCGCTAAAGTCGGCGGAGTGATCCGCAAAGTGCGGCCCTAGCCCGCTCCTAAGTATCGATAACTTCCATGCGTTTTCTACAACCGCTGTTTGAAAAGAACCGCCAGTGGGCGGAGCGAATGCAGGCGCGCGACCCGAAATTTTTCGAGCGCCTGACGGGTCAGCAGAATCCGCAGTACCTGTGGATCGGCTGTTCCGATAGCCGGGTTCCCGCTAACGAAATTGTGGATCTGCTGCCCGGCGAGGTTTTCGTTCACCGCAACGTCGGCAATATCGTGCACGCCAGCGATATGAATTGCCTGTCGGTGCTGCAATACGCCGTCGAAGTGCTGGGGGTCCGCCACGTGATCGTGGTGGGCCACTACGGCTGCGGCGGCGTGAGGCAAGCGCTTGAAGATGGCGGTCCGGGCATGATCGACCATTGGCTTGCGCCGGTGCGCAATGTCCGCCGCCGGAACCAGGAAGCTCTGGATCGGCTTCCTACGGTAAAGGCGCGCTGGGACCGGTTATGCGAGCTGAACGTCATCGAACAGGCGATTGCCGTGTCGCAAACCAGCATCATTCGCGGATACTGGGCAGCCGGGCGCGAAATTGCGCTGCATGGCTGGATCTATGATCTTGCCGATGGGCGGCTTCGCGATCTGGACGTGACGGTAACGTCCGCCAAGGAAGCTGACGAATTGCACGCCCGTGCCGCGATGGCCGCTGGGGATTAGTCGCGACGTTAGCCGGAGCCATCGGCGCTCAATCGTGATACAGATCGGTTTCGGGTGCGGGCGCCGGCGAAGTTTCCGTGCCTTCGCGCGCCAGCCTGCGGCGGGCCGAGAAAGCGCTGCCGCGCGCCGGTTGCAGCGGCGCGAATTTCATCATCCCGATGGGCCGCGGCAGGTCATCATAGATTGCTTCAAACCCACCGCGCAGCGCATAGGTTTCATGCCAGAAGCCGGTGCCTCCGGAATCGCGCAGGAACTTCTGCCACCAGGCCCTATGCGGCTCAGATCGCGTCCACCGCTCCAGCGATTCAAAATCACGCCAATACTGGCGCATACCAGGATGCAGAGGAAACAACGAGAAAAGCATATCCTCGTGCAGCAGCAGCCCGTCGGGTTTAGCTTTGACCGAGTCGGCGATTTGCGGACCCAATCCCAGCAGCCGCTTCAATCCCGCAAGCGCGTTTACCCGCATGCCCAGGTAAACCACCACCAGGTCTGGATACGCGGAGAGATCCACGGTACGACGGTCCACCTTGGCCATACCGGGAATTGTACATCGGAGCTCCCAGGCGCGCCTTGCTGGCGGCCGGAGTCTACTGTCCCATGAGGTTTTTCATTTGGGTGAAAAGCAGGATGAGCGCCGGACCCAGCGTCACCAGAATGACGGAGGGAAAGATCAGGAAGAACACCGGAAAGATCAGCTTAATGCCAACTTTTCGGGCCTTTTCCTGGGCGATCTGCCGGAAGCGGATGCGCAGATAGCGCGCGTGAGTTTTCAACGCCGGGCCCACGCTCGTGCCAAAGCGATCGGTATCGATCAGCAGGTTGGAGAACTTGCGGAGTTCCATGTCGTGGCTGCGGGTGGCAAAATTCCGCAGGGCGTCTGACCGCGAGGCATTCGCCTTCAGCTCCAGATGAAGAAGCGTGAATTCGGAAGCCAACTCCGGGTGAGTGGTGCGCAGCCCGCGGCCGGTGTCGAGGATGGCTGCGTCCAGGCCCTGTCCCGCTTCCACCGCCAGCACCAAGAGGTCCAGCGCAGCGGGCAAAGCGCGCCGCAACCGGCCCACGCGGGCGGCTCCCATCCGGTCCAATATCCGATCCGGGATCAGATAGCCGAAGCCCAGGCCGCAAGCCACACCGAGAACTACCGCGGAAGCGCCAACTTCATTGACTACCGCCAACCAGCCGGCGGCGACACCAAACATAATAGCGGAGGCCGCCTTGAGACCGAGAAAAATGTCGACTGCCGCGGGCCAGCGGTAACCGGCCATGATCAACTGGCTTCGAAAGGCGTCGCGATCGCCGGGCAAGGGCAGGGAATTCCCCAGCGAGCGGAACCCGTCCACCACCGCCGCATGCGCGAACGGCAGATCTTGCTGGTTCAAGGAAAGCACCGGCGCAACATCCAGGCTGGCGCTTTCGGACTTGGACGGCCGCAATACAAACACATATCCGGCGGCGCTTACCGCGGCCAAGATGAAGAGAAACAGCCCTGCCAGCAGTCCGAAGCTCATACTTTTATGTCCACAATCTTGCGGATGACAAAATGCGCCAGCACCAGACAGCCGATGGCGAGGGCAATTAAGTTCTTGCCGGTGGGATCGTTGAACAGCACCTGCATGTAGCCGGGGTTGACGATCATCATCATGAGAGCGATACCCACGGGGAGAATGGTAAGAATCAACCCCGTCAGTTTGCCGTACGCCGCGAGGGCTCTCACTTCGCCCTGCAAGGCGTTCGATTCGCGCATATTCTCGGCCAGGCCGCTCATCACTTCACTCAGCTTCCCGCCGGTGCGCGAATGCAACTGCACTGCCGCGATGAACAGATTGACTTCGAGTAGCGGGACCCGCCGTCCCAGATTTTCGAGCGCGTGCGGCCACCCGCGGCCCAAGTTGGCCTCGGCCGAGGTCCGGCGAATTTCGGCCGACACCGGAGGTGCAGTTTCGTTGGCGATCATCTCCATGCCGGCGGAAAGCGGATAGCCTGCACGGAGCGCGCGCGCCAGAGAATCCAGCGCGTCGGGAAAATTCTCGCGAAACTTCATAAAGCGCTTGGTGCGGAGATGCAGAACATAGCCATACGGCGCGAGCATGGACGCCGCCGCGCCCAGGAACGCCGCCCATAAAGGCACCAGACGCATCAGAACCGCCAGCGTAATCACACCCACTAACAGCATCATGCTGGTGATGCGCCCCACCGACCAGCGCAGGTCGGCCTGATCCAGGCGGCTCTGCAAGAGAGCCACGAAATCGAAGCGGGCAAGCATCGCGTCCCAAAACGTGATGCTACTGAGACGGCCGCTTTGCAACAAGGGCGAGGATTCGATCCGGAACCCCAGTTCTTCGCGGTCTTCGGGCTGGGACGGACGGCTGTCCAGCGGCTTTGAGAGCGTGAAGTCGCTTTGCTCGGCATCTGACTGATCCGCTTTCATCTTCATGAACGCCAGGTAAGCTATGGCCGTCAGAATCGACGCGAGCAGAAAAATGACCAGGAAGAAGACGAGCGAACTAGCTAGGATCATTGGATACTCTTGGGGATACTCTCGAATCAGTTAACGATTTTCGGCTAGATCGCCTTGGGCGCCGCCGCGAATGACACTGCCGAGCGACACCGGACTGCGCCTGTGCGTGTCTGTATCGAGGGGGTTCCGCAAAGCGAGCCGCACCCGGCCGCCGGAATCGGCCGCCGCCAATACGTCCACTTCCGCGGGTTTCGCAAGTAAAGTCACCACCGGGAGGTTCTGCCCCTGAGAGCCTTGCTCGGGCAGGGGGTTGACCGAAAGCACGGTCAAGTTTTCGAGCGCCGTGCGTACTTCTACTTCATCGGGTTTTGTGCCTCGGCCAACCACGACTTGCACGTCGACTTTCTGCCCGCTGTGCAACAGGGCCAGCACGCCGGTCGAATCGGTTAAATGAACCGAAACCGCCCGCATTCCTACCGGAACTCCCGACCCGCCGCCGGATTGCGAGGTGGCCAGGCGCGCGTTCAGGACTGGTTCTTCGGGCGCCATGGGGTCGAATACGGTATTCCCGATGACTTCCTGCGGGTTGCGATGCGCGCCGGGGGGAAGCTGCGAGACCGGCCAGTCAATGGTCTTGAGATCCTCAGCCTTCAGTACCGTGCCGGCGTTCAAAGCCCTGGCGGCCACTACCATCGGGGTGCCGGTCTGACTATTGGCCTTCATCGCGAACATCATGTAAAAGAGGCCAGTGCACATGATGGCTACTACCAGTGCCACTCCTAGCAGCTTGCCCATATTGTTTTTCTTCATGGCTCTCCCTATGTAGAAATATCGGCTCGTTCAGGAATTTTCTACAGAGCGATGTGCGCCTCACTAGAGCATTAGCCCTAAAATAGAGGTATGGATAAGCTCACCATCGCTGGACGCCAGTTCAATTCCCGCCTGTTCGTGGGCACCGGCAAGTACCGCAGTTTCGCCGAAATGGCCCGCTGCCACCAGGCCTCGGGGGCCGAGGTGGTGACAGTCGCGGTGCGGCGGGTGAATTTGACCGACAAATCCAAGGAATCTTTGCTGGATTATATCGACCGCTCCAAATTCTTTATTCTGCCCAATACCGCCGCCTGCTACACCGCCGACGAGGCCATCCGCACAGCTCGGCTAGGCCGCGAGGTGGGTTTGTCGCATTGGGTAAAGCTTGAGGTGATCGGCGATCAGAAGACGCTATTCCCCGACAATCAGGGATTGATCGAAGCCACTCGCGTCTTGAGCAAAGAAGGCTTTGTGGTGTTGCCCTACACGAACGACGATCTGGTGAACGCCAAACGTCTGATCGACGCCGGCGCTGCTGCGGTGATGCCGCTGGGAGCGCCCATCGGCAGCGGCCTGGGGATTCAGAACCTGACCAATCTGCGCATTCTGCGCGAGATGATCACCGAAGTTCCGCTGATCGTGGACGCAGGGGTGGGCACGGCCTCGGACGCCGCGGTCGCCATGGAACTGGGCTACGAGGGAGTACTGATGAACACCGCAATCGCCGAAGCGGAGGACGCGGTTGAGATGGCTACCGCCATGAACTTGGCCGTCCAGGCCGGCCGCCACGCGTTCCTCGCTGGACGCATGCCGAAGAAACTCTATGCCTCGGCCAGCAGCCCTTTGGCTGGCGTGGTGCGGTAAGACTACATCACTGGACTAGATCCGCAGCAGCCAGGTTTGCCACCAAGCGATATACTTCGTTCGTTGTAAATAAGCCGTGTGCTGGATAGTGCTGTCTCATGACCCGTAAGTGGTATGACCCCCCCTTTTGAGTCTTGGTAAATAGCCGGGAACTTTTAAGGCGTCGTAAACCCAAATTTCATGTAATTTTGCGCCCACCAAACTTTCCAGAATTGAGCGTACTGTGCAGGGGTCGTTGTCGCCTCCTGGGATGGCGTGAACTGCCGGGTGTTGGCAGTCGCGAAGGGCCCCATCACTCCAGTCCCCGCAATGTTTCCGTCCGCGCCAGCGAATAGAGTGAAATATCCGAGGAATCCGGCAGCCCGCAACTGGGCATTTGGATCTTTGCTGTCGAGTAATGACACCATCCCAGGTAACACGGCTTTTACAGCCAATCCTGTCGGCTTTGCCGCCGCAAATTTTGCAATTCGTTGCATGGCGGCCCCCGCCGCGAGATCCAGCTCCGGGATGTCGGAGTGAACCGAAATCAGTTTCTCGAGAGCAGCGACCGCCGAAGCTGTCTGCTGGGGAGGATATGATTCGGTTACCTCGATCAGCATAAAGAATTTAGGGCTTCCCCGTAGATTCTCCAGTTCAGTGGCTAATTCCGAGAGGGCGTCAGGTGATCCGAGTCGAATCTCAGCCGCGAGCCCTACCAGGTGTTGGTCGAGAATAGGCGAGCTGAGAAGAGGAGCGACGGCTGCGAACGAATCTTGCGGGTCGGCCGAAACCAAGCTCGCCATTATTCTTTCGTCGTCTCGGTACTTTGGCTCTGGCAAACGACGATAAGCCTCGATTTGGTACGCGAGAAGTTGCTGATCCAGCGTTCCCGCAGCGGCGCTTTGGGCCGACTGCGACACTTCAATAAAAATGTCGTTTGGGGCGTAGGGACCATCGAATAGCGGGAGGACGTCGTACCCTGATGAGTTGACTCGCAGGAACCAAATCCCTGTCGTGCCCACCGCAGAGGGCGTGAGCATCGTACCTGAGCCTCGGATACCTCGCGGAGGCGCTAAATTGGCCGTCAAAGTCAGAGATGCCACCTGGCCTTGCAGAACTTTTATGATGCCAAGCTGGACGACTGCGGTCTGTATCTGGTCGTTTACGCTCTGAAGGGTCGCGATCGCGATTACGTCCGACTGTTGCCGGAGAGAACCGACCGCAATAGGCACACCAGCCGCGCCGTAAAGCCCGGCGCACGTCGTCAGGATTATTGCAAGGCAACGGAATGTTTTCTTACTCAGGATAGCCACTCCTAGCACGTCGCCCTCTGTTAAAGATCATAGGGATTATTTTATCGAAAGGAGTTTACGAGTTTCCGGCGTTCAAGAGGCTTATTGAAAGAACCCCTAAGCCTCACTTTCCAGGACGGATTTTTGGCGGACAGCGTCCGCTTCCCATCGAGATCCAGCGAAAATACGGGGTTACTGGAGGTGCCATTGATTTCGAAAGGCACCAGCGTGATATTTTTCCTTTTGATGAAGGGATTCAGCGCTTTCAACACGAAAGACTTGAAGCCCGCGGTGGTATCCGCCAGTTTTCCGCTGGTGTGAAGGACTCCTCTGAGCTTCACGCCGGTGTCGAGCAGATTGTACGTGCCTTCGATCTCCGCAAGCGTTCCGGGTTCGGTGAAGGACATATTGGAGAGGCGGGCGACGCCTCCTTGCGCCGCAAAGTGACCCTTCAAGTTCGACAGTACGACTGCTGGGTCCAGGACCTCCTGATCCTTTTTCTCCCCATGAGCACTTTCGGCAAGCCGGTTGACCGGCATCTGGACCGCAGCGCTGGCGAAGTGGCCGCTACCGATCCCGAAATCGCCGTCGAGGCGAAGCCGTCGTAAGAACGAAGGAGGCCCGGGTGGCAATTCCACTTTCGCATGCAACTGTACGTTGCCATTCTCGGCCGGACGAGGGGACTGCGAGAACATCCACAGCAGGTCTTCGACGCGCCCCTGGTCTACGCCGAACGTCAGTCTAGCGGTTTTTCCATGCCCCCCCGGATGACCTTTGATCTCGCCCTGCGTAACCAACGTGGTTTTCCCGAAATGCGATTCCACCCGGGTCAGATTCGTATCTCCGTTGGTGCCGTCGACGGACGCGTTAAACTTCGAAGCAAGATACACCGGATGGCCGCTGTGTGACACCTCAAAATTGGGAACATCGACGTCGCCCTCCGCCTCAATATGGCCCAGCGGACCGGAGTAGCGCCCTCGCGATGAGAGAGTGCCGGCTATGCCTTCGAAAACTCCCAGGTTCACATGCTGATAAGCGTAGGAGCCGGAGACTTGGGTGCTGCCGGGGTCCTCTTCATTCCAAGGTCCTAACTGCCCGTCCGAAATGATCTCGCCTGGCGGTTGTGTGTTCTTGAAACGGACGTGAAAAGTAACCGGGTTGGTCTGGCTCACATCATCCAGGGAAAGATGATCGATTCTGAGGACAAAATGCTCTTGTCCGGGTTCTTTAGGCATGAACTCCAGTACTGCGTTGTCGGTGGCGATTTCGCCGATGTCCACATTCTTGCCGGTGGTGCTATTAGTGAGCGGCAATACCTGCTTGGTTCCTTCTTGGGCCTTTGGCGGAATGAGCACGTGCAAACCCTCGACATCGATATCGTTGACCGTCTGATGAATTCTGAGCAATCCGCTGTAACTCGCGCGAATCGTCAACTGTTGAACGGTGATGAGCGGCGGCAGATCCTTGCGCCTGCGATGCAGAAACTCAACTCCTTGGGCCACGCAGCCAGGAGGGAAAAAAGTCTTGTGGAAATTGCGTATTTTAACGTCCCGTGCAAAGCGATCTTGCAAGGCTTTGGTCACGGCCGCTTGGGTAAATGGCCAGTTGAGGGAGAGCACAATAGCTACGCCTAAGATGCCTATCGCAATCACCGAGGCGGCCACTAAAATCCGGCGTCTAAGAACCCGGTTGCCTGGATGGCTGGTCGCGGTGGTCATGTTACCAACTTTCATGCGCGGCATCGGCTGCAACGCCGCGCCGCTCTCGTCAGTCATTCGGGCTGTCTGCTGTCGCCGTGCTTTACTAATTTCATCAGCACCGGGTAGGGATCAATCGCCGTTCCTTGCCACCAGTGTTTTTCAGGACCCAACCGGAAAATCGCAAAGTGCAGGTGCGGGGTTTCAGGCGGCGCATTCCCGGTGGTTCCCACGTACCCGATGGTGTCCCCGCGCTTCACTGGCTTCCCTTCGATCAACCCGGCGGCGTAGCGATCCAAATGCGCGTAATAGTAGCAGAATACGCCCACTCGGTCGAACTCATAAATTGTTATGCCACCAGGCTTGCTCAAAAAGAGCTTCTGGATGACGCCATCCTCCACCGCTACCACCGCGGTCCCGCGCGGCGCCAGAATATCGGTCGCCTCATGCAGTTTCCCACCGGCCCTCCCTTGCGCGAAGGTGTCCCGGATGTCGCGAGCAACCAACCCTCGAATCGGCAGAGTCAATTCACGCCGGGCCAGCAGTTCATAGTCGTCGCTCGTCCGGAGATCATCGGCAGCCGATAGGCCGGTGAATGCGTCCAGAAACATGAGGAGACCGCTGATCGCGAATAAAAGGCGTCTGCGAATGGGATTTACTCCTTAAAGATTACCGGCGTGCCCACAGTGACGATCTTCGCCAGTTCGGCTGCATCCCAGTTAGTCAGCCGGACGCAGCCGTGCGATTCCGCGTGGCCGATCAGCGACGGCTCCGGCGTGCCGTGAATGCCATAGTGTTGCTTGGAAATTCCGATCCAAACCACGCCGACTGGATTATTGGGCCCAGGTTGAATTTTTGCCTTCGCATCCGCTTCAGGCGCATTCCAGAAAAGATCAGGGTTGTAGTAAAACGCTGGATGCGGAGTGATAACGGTAACTTTCCAGTTTCCGATCGGCAGCGGATCGTGCTGACTTCCACTGGTAGTCGGGTATTCCGCAACTACCCGGCCCGCGGCGTTGAAGGCTTCGAGAATGTGACGAGTTTTGGATACGACGATTTTGGCAGCCTTCGGCGGCGGGTCGTCGCGGACGTTGGGGACTTGAATTTCCGCGCCTGGGCTGGAGAAATCCTTGCCTGGGTTCAGGCGGCTCAGCAGCGCCGGCTTGACGTGAAACTTTTCCGCCAGCCCTTCGAGCGGTGATTGATAGCCCAAGGCTGGCAAAGCGGCTTGCTCCATCAAGTCATTAGGAATAGTCACGAAGGGGCCGCGAGTGTCGTCCTCCGTCACGGTATAGGAAATCAGGGTGGGAACCGGCTGCGGGCCTTCTAATGCCTTCAACGTTCTGGGAGCCAAGTCCGAACGCTCGTGCAAGCCGCGAGCAGTCCGAAATGCATGCAACGCCTGGCGCGTGTTCTCGCCAGGGACGCCGTCGATCTCGCCCGGAGAAAAGTGCGCGCGGTCCAGTAAAACTTGCAGGCGCAAGTAACTGGGCCGTCCATCCAACGTTTGCGTCTGCCCGCCCGGAGAACCAGCCAGGAGCAAAAACAACAGGGCGAAGGCGCTCATGCTCTAAACAAGAGCAATCCGAGGACCTTCGCCCTTCAATGCGGAAATCCGCCGGTTTAGATTACTTTATCTTGAATCCGGCGTCGGTCTTTTCGCGGTGAGCCATGTGACATCCGCCACAGTTCCGGCCGATGCTCTTGGCGTCGGCGGCAGCCTTATCGAAATCTCCCGACGCGGCGTCTTTCCCCACCATTTCGAACCCGCTCTGGGCGCTTTTCGCGAAACCGACGGCATCGGGAGCGCTGCGCGCCTCCCAAAAGCTCGCCACTTGTTTGAACGTGTCGGCGAGCTTCGCGGCGTCCGCCGAGGCCGCCGCGCCGTCCTTGGCCGCGATATTCTTCTGCAGACTGCTGTTGGTTGCGCCAACGGTTTTCATCCAGCCTTGATAATCGCTGTCGCTTTGCGCGAGCAGAAGGCCAGCGCTGAGTCCAACAGCAATGAGGGTAAAGCTATAGATTCGTCGCATAGTGGTCACCTTTTATTTTCTGTCGTCTGATTGTCGCTTGTTTGGTCTAACTGCGCGTCATCGACATTGATCGTTGTGTCGCCCTTGGATTTTACCGCATCCTTTTGGTCGCCGCACTCCGCATCGGCTTTGCCCGGTGAATCCGCGCAGTCCAACGGTTTCCCTGTAGTAGGCGGATGGCTCTTCATATCATTCTTAAGAAATGGAACTTCGCGAACCTCGCCATCCTGATGGGACATAGATACAGCCTCAACTGGATAGTTAGATAAGCCGGTTGTGTCAAGTGTTACAAACCTTGGGCGAGCCGTCGCCGGCGTTTTGTTTTATACTCCACCCATGAACTTCTGCTTCAACGCCTTTCTATTGCTGATTTTGCCGGTTGCGGCACTCGCGCAAGACCGGATGCCTCCGATTCCAGCCGAAAAGCTCACTCCCGCGCAGAAGAAGGCGGTTGAGCTACTCGTTGCCACGCCGCGCGGCGCCGCGGGGCCGACCGGTCCTTTCATCCCTCTGTTGCGCAGCCCGGAGCTGATGAATCGCTTACAAGCGGTGGGCGAGTACCTGCGATTCCACAACTCGGTGCCTCAGAAATTGGTGGAGATGGCGATCATTATGTCGGCTCGCCAATTCGCCCAACAATACGAATGGGATTCACACTATCCGCTGGCCCTTAAGGCTGGTTTGACCGTCGACACCGCGAACGCGATCGCAGCGGGCCGACGGCCCGAAAGTCTCGCGCCCGACGAAGCGGTAGCGTATAACTTCGTGGCGGAACTTTTGCAAAACAAGAGCGTGAGCGATGCCACTTACGCGAGTATGACCGCCAAGTTTGGCGAGCAGGGGGTGATCGACACCACAGGACTAATTGGTTATTACTCTACTCTCGCCATGATTCTGAATGTCGCGCATGCGCCGGGCCAACCGGGGAGCACCGCGCCTAAGCTGGCTGCATTCCCGCGCTAAAAGAACGTCCGGGTCGCGATTTTCATCCAAAAAACGCGCGCTGGATGAACCAATAGGCAGCCAGCAGTCCGATCACGATCGATACCGCGGGGCGCAACCTGGTCCAACCGGAGCGGATGAGATCCTCGATCGCCGGGAACAGGAGCACCACGAATACCAGTTGCCCGATTTCGACGCCCAGGTTGAAAGAAAACAACGACAACGCCAGGTCCGCGCGCGGCAACTGCATTTCGCGCAGGACGTTTGAAAATCCAAAGCCGTGGACCAAGCCGAACAGGAAGGTGATCTTCCAACGATCGATGTTTCGGCGTCGGACGAGATTTTCGACAGCCACGTATAGGATGCTGAGCGCGATCATGCTCTCGGTGAAGCGCGAAGGCAGCACTACAACATTGAAAGTCGCCAGGGCCAGCGTAATGCTGTGCGCCACCGTGAACGAAGTAATGGTCTTGATCAGCGACCGCAGCGAGCCGGTCGCGATCAGCAGCCCGAGCAGGAAGGCCAAGTGGTCGTAGCCAGTGGCAATGTGCTGAATGCCGAGCCACACGAAGCGGCCCAGTGTCTGCCACCACGTGCCGCTGTCCTGGGTGAAAAACGCAGTCCGGTTGCGGCTGTCGAGAATCTGCTCCTGGACCCGTCCGTTCATTCTGACGTTGACCAGGTGGACATGCCCCGTTCCCAGCACGTCCGGCAGCGTCGACGTCATTTGCAGCGCCAGCACCTGCTGTGGAAACACATAGGTAAGATCCAATAACAGCACGTGCTGGTCGAACAGCTCGTACTTTTCGCGAGTAATCCGCACCGGCGGCCCGGAGCTGTTTAGCGTGAAGTGCTGGAGGATGGTAGCGTAAACCCGGTCGAAGGCGGGGGCGAATTCCTCCGGTGTTACTACCTTGTCGCCATTCTGGTCCAGGCCCGGGAAGTCGAGCAGGTTGAAAGTGAGCTGCGCGGACACCTCGCGCCCCTGTACAATCAGGCGCGATTCGCTGCGGTATAGATCATGAGCCAATGCCGGTGCGAGAGCGGCGCCGAGAAGCGCCAGCCAGGTTCCAATCCGACGACCCATAGTTACGGATGGCGGACCGAGCCGGCGCATCGCCGGTCGTGCGCTATGGGGGGAGCTTGCGCGCGTCTCATCCAGTCGAGCGTAACATGCCTACTCAATTGCCTGAGTTGCTACTCGCCGCGGGAAAAAAAAGAGGCGAGTCAATGCCCCCTCGTCTTGTTCATTGCGAACAAGCCGGATAAGCTCAACCGCACACACAAAAAAAGAGCAAGATGAAATGTCCACCTTGCCCCTTCCTCCGATCCTCCGATATGCTATTTGCGGCGCCGCCGGTCCAGGGGCTGCGCCGCTTACTACGTGTCTTTTCTCTCTTGTTCGGTCCGTGCGTCCTTCTGTCGGCTACGCAAGAATTCGATCAGCTCTCCCCCCGAATGGAAGCGAAGAGACTCCCCGGAATCCACCTCTTCAATACGTCCTTCGAGCTCTTCCTGGCTCTGTTCCCGCGGGTTCCCGAGGCATACTACGAAAGCTCCCTGCATGACCAAGTTCAGCTTACGGCAGGCTTGTAAATACGGTGTGAAGAAAGCGTGGATTTCCCGTGGAATCTCCGTAACACAACTGGATCACGCGTCGTCTTCCAGGCTGTATAATCTAAGTCCGTGCTGTAAGGGTCTCAAATGAAAGCATTTGGTTATTTTCGCCTGGACACCTTAGACCAGTGCCTATGGCGCGAAGATGTCCGCATCGCCCTCACCCCCAAAATGTTTGCGGTGTTACGCCATCTGGTGGATCACTCCGGACGCCTGGTGACCCAAGAGGAACTGCTCGACGCGATCTGGCCGGAAACCTATGTTCAGCCTGAAATATTGCGGAAATATATTCTGGAGTTGCGCAAGGTTCTAGGTGACGATCCGAAGTCGCCGCGCTTCATCGAAACCCTGCCGAAGCGCGGGTACCGGTTTTTGGCGGCGATGGAGGTATCGTCGCTCGCTCCCACGCCGGCGGGTGTGCCCGGTCCCGTGGGGCGCGATGGCGAGCTAACCGCTTTAGATGGACACTTACGTATAGCGCTGCAAGGCCAACGCAGGCTGGTATTGGTGACGGGGGAAGCGGGTGTCGGCAAGAGCACTTTGCTGGATGCTTTCGAGCAGCGGCTGGCCGCCCATGACGGGATGCGCATCGCTCGCGGGCAGTGCGTGGAAGGTTTTGGCGGCAAGGAAGCCTACTATCCGGTCCTGGAAGCTTTCGGCCAGTTGATTCGCGGCCCCGGCGCCGACGGAATCATACGGATCCTGGCTTCGCAAGCGCCCACCTGGCTGATCCAGTTTCCTTCGCTGTTAAAGTCCGAGCAGCGCGAGGCGCTCCAGCGCGAAATTCTGGGGGCTACG
>Ga0207695_10007882_pt1 | contig 13440 bp, 9 predicted proteins | sample KBSC54metaG_FD_184354 | JGI IMG/M metagenome (GOLD analysis project Ga0207695, IMG submission 184354) | Corn rhizosphere microbial communities from Kellogg Biological Station, Michigan, USA - KBS C5-4 metaG (SPAdes) (version 2) | ecosystem: Host-associated > Plants > Roots > Rhizosphere > Soil...
CATTCAAGGTCAAGCCAGGCACGAAGTGCGGGCTGTACACCACGCCCCAGTCGAACGACTTGCCGGTTTCGGGCTTGAGATCGACGCCCGCCGCAACCGCACCCGACGAAACGCCGGTGGTCTGGGACAGGCCGTTCTGCAACGACTGGAACGTCGAACCAGGCGGAACGTTCGCGCAGGCGTTGGAATGTGCGGCCAGCGCTGCAGCGTCCAAACCGATGCAGGGATCGCTGAACGCGGGTGCACTACCGAAGGAACCGGTGAACAAGTTGCCCAAGGTCGGCGCGCGGAAGACCTCCTGCACGGTGCCACGCAGCAGCAGGTCCTCGATCGGACGCCATTCCACCGCGACCTTCCAGTTGCTGGTGCTGCCCGCCAACGAGTACTTGGAATAGCGGTCACCCAAGTCGAGGTTCAACTGATGGAAGAACGGCATGTCCTTCAGGATCGGGATGTACAACTCGGCATAGGCTTCCTTGACGGTGAAGCCACCTTGCAGGCCAGAGGTACACGCCGACTGCGGCGCCTGGCAGGTGCCATCGGTCGGATTGGCAATGGTGAGGAAGTCGATCAGGCGGTGCGCATATTCCTTGCGGTAATCCCCGCCCACCGCCAACTGCACGTCGCCTGCCGGCAGGCTGAACACCGGGCCGTTGGCATCGACCGTGTACTGGCGCCGCACGTTGAGGTTGTTCGAGAACAGCGTGGCGAGATAGGTATTTTCGATGGCCACCGAATCCGGGCTTGTGGCATCGAAGATGTTGAGCGGCGTGCAACCCGCGATCGCGGTGTTGGCATCACCCGCCGTGCCCACGCAGGTGGGCACGCCATTGACCAGCATGGACGGGCCAAGCGCGTTTTTGAACTGGGCGTTGTAGATCAGGTCGCCGATGGTATGGCTTTGGGCACTGTCATGCCCGTACTGGTAGTTCGCGTCCCAGTTCCAGGTACCGATGGTGCCACGGAAGCCAAGAATCGCCTGGTCGGTGGTGTCGGTGTTCTGGCCCATACGCTGGCCGACGCCGGTCCATCGGGTCAGGAAATTGTACTGGGCGTACGCGGGGCTCCCGTCCTTGTTGACGTTGCCGGTCAGGTTGCCAGTCGACGGACCGAAATCAACCCCGAACGGGTTGTACATGTTGTCCTTCGAAATGATCACGCCGTCCGAGAATGCATCAAACGGCAGTGCCGCCAACGCGGAAGACGCGGTGGTCTTGTTGTGCATGAATGTCGCATACACCTGCACGTTGTCGGTCAGCTGGTAGTCGCCCTTGAAGAAGCCGTTGGTGCGCTCCTGCGGGACCAAGTCCCAGTTCACTGCCTGGTAGTTGTACGAGTCGGCGCCGGAGTAGCAGCGGTAATCTGCGAAGTCCTGGCCAGTGCCGCCGCCGGGCCCGAGACGAACCGCGCTGTTTGCCGACGCTCCAGTCGCGTTGCAGAACGGTGCGGGATTGCCACTGCTGTTCGTCCCCGTGTGCAGGTACTGGCCATAGGACGGAGCAGTTGCATATGCCCCGCTCGAATCGGTTGTCTGAAGGAACGCACGTCCGAACGGATTACGGCTGGAGCCGAACGCGTAGATGGTGCCGTAATAGCGGTACAGCGCGAGCTTGGAGAAGTCGCGTGCACCCGACGAAATGCCATCCTGCTTGTTGTAGTCCACGCCAGCCAGGATGCTGCCCTTGTCGGAGGTCTGGCCGAAGATGAAGCTGGCCCCCGTGCGCTGGCCGTCGTCGTGGTCGGAAATGCCGTAATTGGCGGAGAACTGTGCACCCTGATAATTCTTCTTCAGGATGAAGTTGATCACGCCCGCGATTGCGTCCGAACCGTAGGTCACGGCACCGCCGTCGTTCAGGACTTCGATGCGCTCGACCATTTCGGCCGGGATGATGTTGAGGTCCTGGTTGAGCATGCGGTGGCCGTCGACCAGCACCAGGGTGCGGCCGCTGCCCAGACCGCGCAGGTTCGCGCCGGCGGCACCGGAACCGCCACCGTTGTTGACCTGCGGGTTCTGCGGCGAACCCGTGATCTGCGGCAAATGCTGGACCAGGTCGCCCAGGGTCACCGCGCCGCTGTTCTGAATCTGGGCCGCGGAAACGGTGGTAACCGGGTTGGCGGTTTCCAGATCCACGCGGCGAATGTGCGAACCCGTGACCACGATGGTCTGCAGGGTTTGCGGTTGCTGCTGGTCGCTTTGCGTCGTAGTGGTTGCGGTCTGCGCGAAGGCAGTACCGGCTACACCCACGGCAGCGACGGCACCCAGCGAAAGGGCCGTTTGCACGGCCTTGGACAGCTCACTGCGGTCGAGTCTCATTGCACTCTCCAAACGTCTGTGTAGATTGTGAAGCAGTTTTGGGAAAGGTCCCCGTCAAGATCGCCGGCGAGGCCTCATTGGAACGCTCGGCAGGCCGCATGCTAACAACTTCCTAACCCTTTGGGAATACCCCCGCAACACTGCTCCCCTCGCGCAAAACCGGATTCCTGAACAAAGATGAGGCCCGATCTGGCCCGGAAGAGCCAAATCTGGTGGATTTGCATGCAATCCGCGGTCCTGTTGGCTACAGCGCACGCTTTCCGCCCTTCGCCCGCTGAACAAAGTTTGAACGGAAAGCATCCTGCCAATGCCACCAAACCTGTCCGCACGGCACGGGTGGTGCCAAGCAAACGGCTACCCTCGGCCTGGATGATGATTCAAGGAGAACTGGTATCCAGCGTCTTCTGCAACGTCGCCAACTGGCGCCCGTAGTGTCGCCATGCGCCGAAAGCGTCTTTGTGGATTGCTCTACGAGCCTGGCCCGCGCTGAGGGTACCGATGGGTGTCTTGTTGCGGGAAGGGTCCAGGCAAGCGGGCTCCCAATCGAGATCGCAGAACGCCACCACTTTACGCATCGTGGCTTCCGTATCGCTGACCAGATCGCGGTAAGCCACCTCCAGGATTTTCCCAGGCATGGCTTCCCGCCAATGCTCCATAAGGCGCCCGTACTGATGAAAGTGCCCGGCCAGCGTTTGCAGGTCGAAGCTGTACGCGTAGCGGGCGCCCAGCATCGCACGGAAATTGGAGAAGCACACATCCATGGGGTCGCGGGTCATGTGCAGCATGCGCGCTTGCGGCAGCGCGCGCTGGATCAGCCCTGCAACCATGTAATTCCATGGTTGTTTGTCAATGAAAAAACGCGCACCGGGTGCCCGCCACTGGACCTGTGCCAGATAGCGCCGCCCGATTTCCCGATAATCCAGTTCCGGCAGATTTTCCAGCATCCGCGCGTCCAGCAGCGCACGCTGATCGGCTGCCCAGCAGAGCTGACGCGCAAAATCCTCCAACTCTCCGACCGAAACCGCCTGCGAGTGACTGCCCAACAAGCGATCGAGCAGCGTTGTGCCGGATCGGGGCAAGCCGAAAACGAATATCGGTTGGGGACTTTTGCAGACATCCGGCCCTGCCCGAGGAGAAACCGGCATGCCGATCTCGATCAATCGATCCACCTGGCGTCGCGCGTGCTCCGGAGCCCATGGATGCAGGACTTGCATGATGGCATTGGCTTTCGCCAACGCCGTCCATGCCTCGTCGTAACAGCCAAGGTCTTCCAACTCCTTGTAACAAGCAAATTCAAGCGCAGCGTGATCTTGCGAACCCTGCGCCACCAGCAACCGGCGATGGTTGAAATCGTCCAGGTGATTGCGCTGGGGTGTCTGCCTGTGGAGTCGTGCCAGTTCGTACGTCCCCGCGCAGGCTGCAGGGTCTGCCTGCAGGCTGGCTTCGAAATCAGCCTCCGCTTGCTGCGAATGTCCACAGATGAGACTTTCCAGGCCACGGGCGAATCGAAATTCGGCGCCATCGACACCGAGTTCGTGGGCGCGATCCAGGAGCCTGAGCGCTTCGGCGTCTTCGCCCAATTCCCGACGCACCCCGGCGTGATACATCGCGAGCGATCCCGCACCCGTGTGAGCGAGAGCCGGGTGTTCGAGGCAGGCATGCGCCGCGAGGGTTTCGCCCGCACGAAGCAGGGCTTTGGCGACCGCAATGATCGACATCGGTTCTGCCGGCACGTCGCGCGCTGCGCCCAACGCATGTCGCGCGGCATCGCGCACCCGGTCATCCGCCCAGGCGATGTGGCTCAATGTCATGTGGGCCGCCGCGTGCCAGGGCTGCCTGGTCAACAGCGTTTCGAGTACGTCGCGGGCAATCCCCGTTTCCCCGGTGCCCATGAGGACTTGCGCCCTGCGCCACAGCTCATCCACGGACTGGTTGGTCATGCGCTCGCACAACGATGGACGTCGTGCCCAAGCATCCGGCAATTGCCACCCTTCGACAAGCACCGCTGCCGAGCACACCGGGAGCGCACCCAGGCTGCGCTCCGCGGCGCTGGCGTCAAACGGAAACGGGGAACCCACTCACCCGCAACATGAAGTTCAGAGCACTTGATGGTACTGCACGTATGGGACGCGCCCCTGGTCCGGCGCGGTGCCGTTGGGACCCAAAAGCAGCGGCGCGCGACCGGAGGACCACACGTTCTGCGCGCCGAAATTCAGCTCGCCGCGCCACGGCAGGCGAACGCTGATGCCCAGGTCGATGCCGCTCCAGCGCTGATTCTGGCTCAGCGTCGAACCGGGCACGTCCGGTTCGAGCATGTGCCCGACGATCGCACCACGCACGGCACCATGCTGGATGCCGAGGCTGAGGGTGGTCTGGTCGAGCGCATCATCGGCGGCGAGGCCGGAGCCCGGCAAAAACCTGACGTGGCCGACGCTGGCACCGAGGTTCAGGCTGGTATCGGGCGCCAGGTCCACCTTGCCGCGCGCATTGAGGCTGGTGGCCGTGCTGTTGCGGAACCACAGCGGCGCAGCAACGTCCGCGCCGCCTTCCGACGGCAACACGCGCGGCAGCGGCGCGTTGCGCACGTGCGTGGCCGCGGGCTCGCTCTGCGCCTGGCCGATCGACAAATCGAGGGTCACGCCGTGGCCGGCATAACCCGCGCCGACTTCGCCACGTTGCACGCCGTCCACCGGTGCGATACCAAGACAGCCCGGCGTGCCAAGGGCACAGGTCGGCGCCAGCGTTGTCCAGCGGGTCTCGTTGACGTTGACGTGCGCGGTAAGGCCGGGCTTGGTGGTGAACTGGACGCCCGCGCCCGCAGAATGGGCCTGCCCATCCAGCGGAGCCGCGGTAGCTGAGGGAACGGTGCTGCCCGCTCGCCCGCTTGCCGTCACCGACAATTTATTGCCGTCCTGCTGCCATACGGGCGCCTTGGCGGTGGCTTTGCCCGTATGCACGGGCTTGAGCGCCGGGATCACCGGCATCGGAACCGCTTGCGCAAACGCCCACGTCGGCAGGGCCAAGGCCAAGCCGGTGAGCACTGCGCTGGCAAGCAATCGACGCATTCTCGGACCCAGACAAATCCTCATCCCACACTACGTTCGGCGCGGAGAACCGTGCCGTCTTTGGGGATGATTGTACGCCACGAAATTACATTTTGCTAACAATTCATGAACCGGCGGGTGCATGAAGCCGCCACCTGCCGTCCCGCGGCTCGGTGGGTGACCGGCGTGGGAACTACGGGTTACACTCTGAGTCGTTGCAGGGGGTTGGACCATACATGGCAGGCGACGTTCATCATCTGGCTGCACCGGCCAGCAAGCCGCCGACCACAGCGGTTCTGTGCCGCGCGATCAATGAGCTGTGGGCGGCAACGGACCTCGACGCCGTGGGTGCGGCCGCCGCGGCCCTGCTGGCGAAACTCGTACCCGAGGCGCGCGTCAAACGTTGCCTCGCCGATGCGTCCGAAGAACCCGCCGAACCCGGCACGTCCATCACGCGGGTCAAATTGCCCGACCAGGAGTCGCTGCGGATCAGCACCCCGTTCGGCGACGATGCACGCGTGCTGATCGAAACGGCGGCGGAGATGATCGACGCGCGCGTCCGCGCACTCGCGCACAGGAACCAGTTGAGCGATTCGGTGAAGCAGCTTGCGCGCGCGGAACTCCTGCAGCGCGCGTTGTATGCCATCGCCGACCAGGCCAGCGCGGTGGGTTCCAACCTCACGCCGATGTTCCAGGCGCTGCACAAGATCGTCAGCAGCCTGATGTACGCGGAGAACTTCTACATCGCGTTGTATGACGCCAAGCGCGACAGCGTGCGGTTTCCGTACTACGCCGATACGGTCGACCCCGAGCCTCCGTCGCCGGACAGTGACTTGCCGATGGAGGCGATCCTGCACGGGCCGACGTGGTACGTGATCCGCGACGGCAAGCCATTGATGGGTTCGCTGTCCGCAATCGAGTCCCAGGTCCATGGCCCGTTCCACGCCACCGGCGCCGATTGCGTGGACTGGCTCGGCGTGCCGCTGCTGCGCGGCAGCGAAGTGGTCGGGTGCGTGGTGATGCAGAGCTATGACGAGACGCATCATTACGACGAGCAGGACAAGACGCTGTCGATCTACGTGGCGCAGCACATCCAGACCGCGCTGGAACGGCGCCTGGCGCACGCCGAGCTGGAGCACCGCGTCAGCGAGCGTACCGAGGCACTGCGTGATGCCAATCGCGTCCTGCAAAAACAGGTGCTGGAACGCCAGCGCGGCGAACGGCTGCAGGCGGCGCTGTTCCGCATCGCGGAACTGGCCAGCACCACCGACAGCATCGACAACTTCTACGCCGCCGTGCACCGCGTCGTGGGCGGGTTGTTGTACGCGCGCAATTTCTACATCGCGCTGCTGTCCGAGGACGGCACCGAATTGACGTTCCCCTATTCGGTGGATGAACGCGACCGCCAACGGCAGCCGCGCAAGCTCGCCAACGGTCTCACCGAATACGTGTTGCGGAATGGCACGGCCATGCTCGCGAATGCGCCCGAGATCGCAAAGCTGCGTGCCGAGGGTGAGGTGGCCCAATCCGGCGCCGACTCGCTGTGCTGGCTCGGCGTGCCGCTGGTTTGCGCCGAGCACACCGTCGGCGCGCTGGCGGTGCAGAGTTATTCGCCCGAACACCACTACACGCTGCGTGACCAGGAACTGCTGACCTTCGTTTCCTACCACATCGCCAACGCACTGGAACGCGTGCGCGCCACCGAGTCGCTGCGGCGCGCGTATTCCAATCTCGAGCACCGCGTCGGCGAGCGCACCCGCGCGCTGGCGCTGGCCAATCGCGACCTGCGCGCTCAAATCGCCGAGCGCGAACGCATCGAAGCGCGCCTGAAATACGAAACCCTGCACGATTCACTGACCGGCCTGCCCAACCGCAGCCTGCTGATGCAGCGGCTCGAGCGTGCGCTGGAACGCTTCCACGCAGACCCGTCGAAAGGCTTCGCGGTGCTGTTCATGGACCTCGACCGCTTCAAGGTGATCAACGATTCGGTCGGGCACCTGATCGGCGACGACCTGCTGTTCCAGGCCGGCAGCCGCATCCGTTCCTGCGTCAAATCCGAGGACGTGGTCGCGCGGCTTGGCGGCGACGAATTCGGCGTGCTGCTGGAAGGCGTGGCGGACGCGGACAAGGCCTGCCGCGTCGCCAAGCGCATCATCGACGACCTCAATGCGCCGTTCCGGCTGGCCGCGAAGGAACTGTTCACCTCGACCTCGATCGGCATCACGTTGGCGGCCGAGCACTACCGGCATCCGGAAGAATTGTTGCGCGATGCCGATTCGGCGATGTATCGCGCCAAGGCCGACGGCCGCCACCGTTACGCGGTGTTCGACGAGGGGCTTCGCCAGCAGGCGGTGTCGCTGCTGGAGATCGAGAACGACCTGCGCCGCGGCATCACGCGCGAGGAATTCGTGCCGTTCTACCAGCCGGTGGTGGACATGCGGGACGGCACAACCATCGGTTACGAAGCGCTGATGCGCTGGCAACATCCCAACCGCGGTCTGCTGCTGCCGGGCGAGTTCCTCGGCATCGCCGAAGATACCGGGGCGTCGGAAATCATCGACTGGCAGATCTTTGCACAAGTGTGCAGGCAGGCCAACGACCTGGCCGCGAACAGCGACGCGTTCGTCGGCATCAACCTGTCTGCGCGCCATTTCCGCAATCCGGATCTCGACCGGCGCCTGTTGCAGTTGCTGGCCGACCACGGTGTGTCGCCCTCGCGCATCCGCCTGGAAATCACCGAGCGCGCGATGCTGGACAACCCACCAGAGGCCAAGCGCACGCTGCAGGTGCTGTGCAACGCCGGCATCCGCATTTCGCTGGACGATTTCGGCACCGGCTATTCCTCGTTGTCGTACTTGCACCAGTACCCGGTGCACGCGCTGAAGATCGACCAGTCGTTCGTCCGCGGCCTGTCGAGCCACAGCGAAGGCGGCAGCGACGCCGTAATCCGCTCGATCCTGGCGATGGCGAAGCTGTTGTCGATGCAGGTGATCGCCGAAGGCGTCGAGACGATCGAACAACGCGACCTGCTGCTGGAGATGGGCTGCCGGCTTGCGCAGGGCTTCCTGTACTCGCCCGCGCAACCGTTCGAAACCTGGGCCGGCCACGCAGTGCCCGACGCTTCGGCATGATCGCCGCACCCCCTGCGCGTTCCGGCGCGCAATCGCGCCGCGCGCGCGCGCGCCGCTGGTTGAAATGGCTCGGGTGGCTGGTGCTGGCATTCATCGCCGCAACCTGGCTGCCGGTCGTGATCCTGCGTTTCGTGCCGCCCGTCACCAGTGCCTACATGCTGGAACGCAAGCTGTCGCAGGCGTGGCGTGGCACCCGCGGTTTCACGGTTCACTACCACTGGATGCCGTGGACGAAAATCGCGCCCGTGGCGCCGCTGGCAATGGTCGCGGGCGAGGACCAGACGTTTCCGTTCAACCACGGCTTCGACATCGCATCCATCAAATCCGCGATCGACGTCGCCGAAGGCGGCGGTCGTCTGCGCGGCGCCAGCACCATCACCCAGCAGACCGCGCGCAACCTGTTCCTGTGGAATGGCGGCGGGTTTTTCCGCAAGGGGCTGGAGGCGTACTTCACGGTGCTGATCGACATCACCTGGCCCAAGCGCAGGGTGCTCGAGGTGTACGCCAACATCGCGGAACTGGGCGACGGCATCTATGGCGCCGAGGCCGCGGCGCAGGCGTATTTCCGCGAACCCGCATCGCGACTGACGTCGCACCAGGCGGCGCTGCTGGCCGCGGTGCTGCCCAATCCGCGCGGCTGGCACGCCGACCGGCCCTCGCCCTACGTCCGGCGGCGCGCGGCATGGATCGAGCAACAGATGCGCCAGTTGGGTGGGGTTGCGTACGTGCTGGATGAACACCCGCCCAAACCGCGCGTGGATGATCCGCAACGGCGCTACCGCAGGCGCTAAAATCGAAGAACCTTCCGCGATCCTGAGGAGAACGTCATGCGACAGGTCAGGCATCTACTGGAAGACAAGGGCAGCGCGATCTACAGCATCGCGCCGGAAGCGCCGGTGCTGGATGCGATCCGCATGATGGCCGAACGCGGCGTCGGCGCGCTGCTGGTGCTGCGCGGTGACGCGCTGGCGGGCATCGTCACCGAGCGCGACTACGCGCGCAAGGTCATCCTGAAAGGCCATTCTTCGCGCGAGACGCCGGTGTCCGACATCATGACCCCCGCGCCGACCTGCGTTTCGCCGGCCACGACGGTGGACGAATGCATGCGGCTATGCACCGAATTGCGCGTGCGCCATCTTCCGGTGCTGGAGAATGGCACGCTGGTGGGCATCGTCTCGATCGGCGATCTGGTCAAGGCCGTCATCAACGACCAGGCGACCGAGATCGATCAGTTGCAACGGTACATTGCGGGGTGAAAGGAGAACTGTTGTAGCCCGGACGCAGGCACGCAGTGCCGACTGCGTTTGCAGGATTGCAAACGCGAACGCCGAAGGCGGCCCGAAGGGCAAGCGCCAAGGATGGCGCGGGTAAATCCGGGTGACCTCGCCAATGATCCCGGATTCCGCTTCGCTTCATCCGGGCTACGCGCCACGTGCTGTACTGGACGGATGACGACATCCTGTCGTCATTTCACTTGCGAGACCATCCACTTCACGGTGGCCTCGACCTGCGCATCGGTGAGCGCGGGGTTGCCGCCCTTGGCCGGCATGTGGTTGCCGTCAGGACCGGTGTAGCCATCGATCGCGTGCTTCACGAGCGTCGCGATGCCTTCCTTGATGCGCGGCGCCCACGCGGACTTGTCGGTGACCTTGGGCGCGCCTGCGGCGCCGGTCGAATGACACGTGGTGCACAGGTGGTCGAAGATCGTCTTGCCGTCGGTCGTTCCGCCGTAAGCTACTTGCGACGCCGCAGCCTTGTCCGCGGCGGCCTTGGCGGCCTCCATCGCGGCACGTCCGGTATCACCCGCATACACCGCCGCAACCGGCGTGATGCGTTCGCCCGCACGCTGCACTTCCCGCTGGTTGCTTTCCTTCGGCAGTGACGCCCACACGAACGTGCCGATGATGATGAGCACCACCGCAGTGCCCGCGAGCATGGCGATCATGATCGCGAAGTGCTTCATGAAGGTACGATCGGATGGGGTGAGATGCGTGCTCACTTGCGAACTCCGGTTGAAAGTCGAACGGTGTCCCCGGGCCCCCGCGGACGCCATATATCCGGGCGAGTATAGCCGTCTCGCGATGTTGCTCCAAATTCCGCCCGCGTTGACTTGGGCTAAACGTCCGCTCGTGTACAACCGCAGCTTCGCCGCTGCGCGGCACCGAAGGCAAGGAGCATGCCCGACCACTACGATCTCATCGTGATCGGCTCCGGGCCCGGTGGCGCGACACTCGCGCACCGCCTGGCGTCATCCGGCAAGAAGATCCTGATCCTCGAGCGCGGCGACTTCCTGGAACGCTCGCCCGCCAACTGGAGCGCAAAGTCGGTCTTCATCGACAATGCCTATCAGGCCAACGAGACCTGGTACGACAAGACCGGCAAGGCGTTCCAGCCGGGCCTGCATTATTTCGTGGGCGGCAATTCCAAGATGTACGGCGCGGCGCTGTTCCGCCTGCGCGAACGCGACTTCGGGGAAATCCGTCACGCCGATGGCATTTCACCGGAGTGGCCGCTGAAGTACGACACGTTCGAGCCGTACTACATCGAGGCCGAGCGGCTGTACCACGTGCACGGGCAGGCAGGCGAAGACCCGACCGAACCGCCTCGCAGCGCGCCTTACGCGTACCCGCCCGTGTCGCACGAGCCACGCATGCAGCAACTGTCCGACACGTTCGTCAAGCAAGGCCTGCATCCCTTCCACATGCCGCTCGGGATCCTGCTGGACGAACAGGATGGCCGGGTGCTGCGCCACAGCGCGTGCATCCGCTGCGGTGCGTTCGATGGCTATCCGTGCCCCACCAACGGCAAGGCCGACGCGGAAGTGATGTGCATCGAACCGGTGCTTGCCGCGCATCCGAATGTCACGTTGCTGACCGGCGCGTATGTTTCAGGGCTCGATACCGACGCCAGCGGTCGCACCGTAAGCACCGTGCAGGTGGAACGCGATGGTGCGAAGGAAACGTATTCCGCCGACATCGTGGTGGTCGCCTGCGGCGCGCTTTCGTCCGCGCTATTGCTGCTGCGCTCGGCCAACGACAAACATCCGAACGGACTCGCCAACGGTTCCGACCAGGTCGGGCGCAACTACATCCGCCACAACCAGTCGGTGCTGTTGGCGATCACGCGCGAACCCAATGACACGATTTTCCAGAAGACCGTCGGCGTCAGCGATTTCTACTTCGGCGCGGACGATTGGGAATTCCCGCTGGGCTTGATCCAGATGACCGGCAAGTCGCACGCCGACACGCTGCGCGGCGAGGCACTGCCTGACTGGCTCACATGGCTGCCGGAAAAGCCATTCGAGTACATCGCCCGTCATTCGCTGGACTTCTGGCTGTCGAGCGAAGACCTGCCGCGGCCCGAAAACCGCATCCGCTACGACGGCGAGCGCGTGGTGGTGGAGCAGATCGACAACAACATGCAGGCACACGAGCGACTGAAGCGAAAACTGGAATCACTGCTCGAACCGATAGGCGCGCATCCGCACACGCTGCGCCGGACGCAATACCTCGGCAAGAACATTCCGATCGGTGGCACCGCGCACCAGGCCGGCACCGCGCGCTTCGGCACCGATCCGAAAACCTCGGTGCTGGACCTCGATTGCAAGGCGCACGAACTCGACAACCTGTACGTCGCCGACGCGAGCTTCTTTCCTTCGATCGGGGCGGTGAACCCCACGCTCACCATCATCGCCAATGCGCTGCGCGTCGCCGACCGGATCGCGGAGCGGATGAAATGATGACATCCCTCCGCGGCGGCGCGCTCGCGCTACGCGCGCGTTCGCTTCGTTCCGCCCTTCGTACCGAAGGGGTGGACGAAGCGAGGCCCTTTGCGCTTTTCCTCTCCCTTCCGCAGGAAGGCGGAGCGAAGCGAACGCCCGCGCAGCGGGACGAGGGGGATGGCTTTCCGTATCGTGGAGCGAACAACATCCCCTCGCGCCTTCGGCGCGACCCCCTTCCGTTGGAAGGGGGTGAAAACAAGGAGCACGCCATGTGGCTGAATCTTTATCTCATCCCGATCGTGATCCGCGTATGCCTGGTCGTGCTGTTCCCCTTCAGCGCGCTGGACAAGATCGTGTTCTGGAAGGACGCCATCGCGCAGGCGGATTCCTCGTTCCTGCCGCGATGGAGCGGGCCGCCGTTGCTGGTCGCGGCGATCGTCGTCGAAGCCGTCGCGCCGTTCTGCATCGTGTTCGGCTGGCACGACCGCATCGCCGCATTCGTGCTGGCGTTGTTCTGCGTGGTCACCGCGATCCTGTATCACTCCTTCTGGCGTCACGACGACTTCTGGAAATCCGGCAACAGCGTCGCGCGCAGCCACTTCTGGGATTTCCTCAAAAATTTCGGCTTGGTCGGCGGCTTGCTGCTGGTGGTGTTTGCGACGCAGCTCGCGCCCGCGGGCGTGGTCGCGCGGCGGCCATTGTCGTCCACCGCGGTGTACACACCCGTCGGCACCGCACCGCCTTCGGCAGTGCCCGGTTGGAGCAGGAGCGACGCAAATGGGCACTGACATACCCGCACTCACCTACTGGCACGTGTGGGCTGATGATGATGGCGTCAGTCGTCAGGAACGCCGCACGCTGCACGACTTCAAGCGCCAGAGCATGGGCGGCGCGGCACCACAATGGAATGCCGTGCTGGAGCAAAAGCCTGCGCGCGCGATCTTCAGCGTGCTGCCCGTTGGCTGGACCGGCGACTGGCACGAGAATCCCTCGCCGCAATGGATCGTGCCGCTGTCGGGCCGCTGGTTCGTGGAGACGATGGACGGCACGCGCGTGGAAATGGGTGCTGGCGAAGTCTCGTTCGGCGGCGACCAGCGTTGCGTCGCCGACGCGCAGGGTCACAAGGGCCACCGTTCCGGCACGGTAGGCGAAGAACCAGCCGTATTGATGCTCGTGCAAATGGACGATGCGCCGTGAGCGACTACGAAATTCTCGACCCTCGCTTTCGTT
>Ga0207695_10007886_pt1 | contig 13438 bp, 13 predicted proteins | sample KBSC54metaG_FD_184354 | JGI IMG/M metagenome (GOLD analysis project Ga0207695, IMG submission 184354) | Corn rhizosphere microbial communities from Kellogg Biological Station, Michigan, USA - KBS C5-4 metaG (SPAdes) (version 2) | ecosystem: Host-associated > Plants > Roots > Rhizosphere > Soil...
TTCACCGGCGACAGACCCGCACGTTGATTTAGCAGAGAGGTTTGAGAAGAAGGATCGAACTCCGTCAGCAGGGCTTCGATGCGGCGGATCTCTGCCACGCCTTCCTGCAGTCGCCGGTTGCCGATGCTCTCTTCTTCTTCAACGACGAGCAGCTCGAAGGCCGAGCCCATTAGCCGGGTGTGTAGCTGCTGTCTGATCATAATTTTTTCTGTACTTCTTCGATAAAGGCGGCAGGGGTCTGACTTGTATACGACAATACGCCTACCAATGATCTGTCAGCCCTGAGCAGCACGATCTTGGGAAAGGCGCCTTCCGGATCGAACCGATCCGCAAGGGTTTCATATTGGGTCCGCAATGGAGGCGGGATCTTTTTACGCTGTGGGAAATCGGCCTCTACAATGACAAGATGCTCTCTGGCGAATAGCCGGAATACGCTGTCTGTCAGAATATTTTTTTCCAGCCGGATACAGGGGAGACACCAATCGCTGCCGGAAAAGACCACCAGGATCTTTTTACCGGACTGCCGGGCCTGCTGGAAAGCTTTTTCCGGGTCGGGCTCGACCTGCGCCCGGGCCGTCATGATCATCGAAAAGGTTAGCAAAAAAAGGACAGTACGCATGCAGACCTAAAGTTACGATATTTGGAAAGATCCTGGACTACAGGCTTTATAGGAACTGGCCTCCTTAAACTGTGCGCAGCCGGGTTAATTTTACAGCATCAAAAGACAAATAAAATGGGAAAGAGATTCAAGATGAGAGAAGTACAGCCTGCTGCCTACAAGCCGCTGATCGAGCTGGACAATTATATTGCGGGTACCAGTCTTACTCCGCTGCAGCGGGAAATGATAAAAATAAGGGCCTCCCAGATCAATGGCTGTGCCTATTGCGTGAACAAGCATACAAAGGATGCCCGCAAGCTGGGCGAGACCGAACAGCGCATCTATCTGCTGTCCGTATGGCGGGAGTCGCCACAGTTCACGGAAGAGGAGCGTCTGATCCTGGAGATGACGGAAGAGATCACCCTGCTGCATCAGCATGGGCTTAGCGAAGGCGTTTATCACCGTGCCATTGAACTGTTCGGCGAGGAAAAGACCGCCCATACCATCATGGCCATCATCAATATCAATGCCTGGAACAGGATAGGGGTCAGCCTGCACATGCAGCCCGAGTAAGCTAATACTGACTCGATCGTGTTTTGGAAGTAGTATCTGCCGTCAAGTATTGGCTCGCATTACCATTCCCCTGATCGACACCTTCGGCTCCCGGTGGTGGTGTCTTCTCGATGAGATTCTGGTAATCATATTGAGGCCCTATGCTGTCCGGCCGGGCGAAGATTGCTTTCTTGTCCAGACCCAGGGTGCCATCGTTGAGAGCTTTGGAGAAGAAGGCTTCCCACACCGGTCGCGCCACGTGGCCACCGTCCGCCCTTCTGCCATCCAGCCTAATGAACCGGTCGTCACAACCCACCCAAACTCCGGCCTGGAGCTGAGGCGTGTAGCCAAGGAACCAGCAGTCAGAATTGTCATTGGTCGTGCCCGTCTTACCACCCATTTCGGCCAGGCCTAAACGTTCGCGCAGACCTGCCGCCGTACCGATGTCAACAGGACCTTGCATCATCCTTGTCATGGTATAGGCCGTCAGACGGTTCAGCACCTCCTTATGGTCGGGCGGGAAACGTTCCAGGACGTTCCCATGTTTGTCCTCGATACGGGTGATATAATAGGGCTGTGTGCTGATACCTTCCGAGGGGAACACTGTATATCCCCACATCATCTCATACAAAGACAGCTCGCAGGCGCCCAGGGCCAGCGAAGGGTAGGGCTGTACCGCCGTCGGTATATTCATTTGATGGAGGAACTCCGCAAAACGCTTGGGGCCATCAGGCCCAAACTGTTTCATGATATAGGCAGCCACTTCATTGATGGACCAGGCAAGACCCGTGGCCATGGTGCGGGTCCCGCTGACCTTGGGATTGGCTCTCGCCGGCACATAGGCCTTGTATTCGGGAAAATACTGCTGCACCGCTTCGCACTCCGTCTGAGGGGTGAAATTGAAATCCTCGATGGCCAGGCTGTACAGGAAGGGTTTGATGGAGCTCCCCACCTGCCGCTTGGTATTGATGTTGACGTGGTCGAACTTGTAATTCTTAAAGTCGATGCCACCGACCCAGGCCTTTACGGCGCCTGTGATGGGGTCCATTACCATAAAGCCCGTCTGGAGCATCTGGTGATAGTATTTGATAGAATCCAGCGGCGTCATGATCGTGTCCTTTTCGCGGGCGGCATTCCACGCAAATACTTTCATTTTCACCGGCTGATGGAAGCTGTTGCGTATCTCCGGCAACGTCATGCTGTCCTCTTCTTCGGAACGCCATCTTTCACTGTTGCGCATAGCCGCTTCCAGCACGTTGGTATGCCCTTTCCAGATATCGCCATTGCGTACATTGGGCTGGTTGTCCAAAACTTTCTGCCATACAGGCATTGCCTGGACCACCGCAGCATCGGCATACTGCTGCATACGGGGATTGACAGTGGTATAGATCTTCAAACCATCCGAATAGAGGTTATAAGGCTCGCCCGTAGCGGGGTTCATATGGTCCTTGCACCATTTCTTCAGCTCGCTCCGCAACATATCCCTGAAATAGGGCGCGATGCCGTTGTTCTCATCCAGCTTGCGGTAATGCCCTATATCGATGGGTTTTTGTTTAAAGGTAATTGCATCGGCATCCGTGATGTAGTGGTTGGTCGCCATCCGGTTGATCACCGTATTCCTTCTTATCATGGCCGCCTTGGGATTGGTGCGGGGATTGAAGAAGCGGGGGTTATTGACCATGCCCACCAGCAGGGCGGCCTCGTCCACACTGAGGTTGGCAGGTTCTTTTTGAAAGAAGGTCCGGGCGGCGCCCCGGATGCCATATACGTTGTCGCTGAAGGAGACGTCATTGAGATAGAGGGCGAGTATCTCCTCCTTGGTGAAATTGCGTTCCAGTTGTATGGCGATGATCCATTCCTTTAGCTTCTGGACGCCCCTGCGAAACTTATTGTGCGACCGCTCCCCGTTGAACATATTCAGGGCCAGCTGTTGAGTGATCGTGCTGCCGCCACCGTCCCGGCCAAATTTCAATATCGCCCGCAGGACCCCGATGCCGTCGATACCCGAATGTTCGTAGAAGCGTTCGTCCTCCGTGGCTACCAGCGCGTGGATGACATTGGGAGAGATATCCTTATAGTCCACGTGGGTACGATTGCCCTTTTCCGTATAGTATTTTCCCATGGCGCTGCCATCATCGGCATACACTTCCGAAGCCAGGACAAGCGTGGGGTTTTCCAGCTCGTGCAGCGAAGGCAGCTTCCCAAAGGCGCCCATGACGATGAGCACCAGCAGGAGAATAAAGGCCAGGAGGCCGCTTAAAAAGCTTATCCAGAATATCCGGACCCAACGGGTTATCTTTTTGGGGAGTTTTTTCTTGGTAGCCAAACGTCAAGGTTTTGAATATTAACGTCAAAGGGGCCAGATTGTTATTATTTTCACCCGGGCGACAGCAAAAATAAGCCCGGGATGAAAATAACGTTTAATGATGGCCCTTCGGGCGTCGGACCTGTGGTCCGCCTTGATTAACCCACCTGAGTAAGCGAGGGTTTCGTTAAAATGTCCTTTCCCGTATGATATTCATAAAGGGCTCCCTGAACTTCTCGCTGATGGGGATCTGTTTCCCCCCGATGAAGATATGATTATCCCGGATACTGTCCACCCGGGCGATGTTGATGATATAGGAGTTGTGCACCCGGGTAAAAGAGGGCGAAAGCTGCTCTTCTATATCCTTCAATCTTTTGTAGATCAATATTTTATCATTGATGCTGACCAGGCGGGCGTATTCTTTTTCCCCTTCGAAGTACAGGATGTCCTTTAACAACACTTTATTCAGGGCCCTTCCCGACTTGATAAAGAAGTATTCTTCCGCCGGCAGGGAGGGCGCCGCCGGTGTACGTTGTCCCTCCAGCATGCTGAAATGGGTCTCGATCTTCTGCAGAGCAGAATAAAATCTTTTGAGGGTGATGGGTTTTAACAAATAATCGATGGTCTGGAAAGTATAGCTGTCTGCTGCGTATTCCGAATAGGCCGTGGTAAATACGATGCGGGTGTCCTTTGGCAGGAGAGAGGCCAGTTCCATACCAGAGAGCTGTGGCATGTTAATATCGAGAAAAATGAGGTCTATCGTCGGATGGGTTTTCAGAAAGGCCAGGGCCTCCCTCGCGTCGTAGCATTTGCCCACCAATGTCCATGAGGTATTTTGTTCGATGAGCATTTCCAGGAGGCTCACCGCATTGGGCTCATCGTCTACGATCAGACAGCGTATGGTCATAGCAGCGGGATTTTTAGATATGAGTGAAAGGATCGTTCGGACCGGTACGTTCTCAGCTCGGCCCTGCTCCCATAGAGTAAGGTAAGGCGTTTTTGAAGATTTTTTAGCCCGAACCCTTGTGGAGCGGTCACTACCGGCGTCTCCGGCAATTCATTTTCCGTCTCGAAAATGAGATGATCATCCTTTATAGCCAGTGAGAGACAAATTTTATTATCGGTGCCGCTGCGATCGATGCCGTGTTTGAAAATATTCTCTACAAAGGTCATCAGCAGCATGGGCGGGATGACAGGGTCGGCGGCGCCTTCTTTTATAAAATTGACTTCCACGCCATGGCGGATACGGATCTTCTCGAGGGCGATATAGTTTTCCAGGAACTGTATCTCCGTGGAGAGCGCGACTTTTTCTTTCGGGCTTTCATCCACAAAATAGCGCATGATCTCCGAGAGCCTGCCGATAAGCAGGGCAGTACGGGGAGCTTCCCGAAAGGCCTCGTAATAGATGTTGTTGAGAGTATTGAAAAGGAAGTGAGGTTGTACCTGGGACTTCAGCAGGTTCAGCTCCACGAGGCTTTTTTGCTCCTGGATCTGCTGTGTCTGCTGTTTGAGCACAAAATAGGCGAGGGCGATGCGGAAGACAAAGCTGAGGATAAAGACTACAGCGCATCCCACCGTCACATAAAGGATGTTCTTCCAGTTCAGCGGATAATGTTCTTTGGTAGCAAACCAGGTATTGTAGATCATCTGGCTGATCCAGGTCTTCAGGAAGCCGGCGGCCGCCAGCAGCACAACGGAGACAAGGATATACCATCCGATGCGGCCCGGCCGGTACAGCCGCGGAAAGAGGAAGTTGATATTGCCATAGATGATCACGGCATAGAAAAAAGTATTCAGGATGGTGTAGATAAAGGACTGCAGCAGCCCATCCATGGGCAGTAAGGAAAAGAAGTTGACGAGAAAGATGGTTCCCCAGACCAGCCACTGCAACTGCCGCGGACTTGCTCTCCTGTTAAAGAATTGGGAAAAGATATTCACCGGGGCAAATTACTAATGATCCGGCAGCTATGCGTTTATTTTCAACCATCGGGTCCGGTTCTTCAATGACAGGGGTATTGAAAAATCAAGTGATAGGGTTGAATGCAGTTGCAGGCCCCCCGCGTGATATAGAGATTTGTGTCTCATCAAAACTATTCATATGCGCGCCATCTTCTATATCACGCTGCTGCTGATACATCTGCTGATCGCTGCTGTCTCAAGGGGCCAAACGGGCCAGCAGGCCGATACGATAGCACCCGGGAAAGGGCATTTGCTGACGGAGGCGCTCAAGCCAGGCCTGCGGCAATACCTTGTATATTTTCAATACCCCAAGCGTAATGACAGGCTGATGTTCTGGTACTGGATGCGGGACATTTCCATAGAGACCAGGGCCGGGGTAAAATATTTCGCCATCAGCCAACATTGGTATGGGGGTGACAGCACTTCATACAGAAAAGTGTATTCGTTAAACAGGGTCGGGGATTTTGCGCCTGTTTTCCATAGCGAGACGGTGAGAGGCAGGACCCGCTCCTATAACTGGACAGAAAAGGATATCAAAGACGCCGACAGCTTCTACCTGGCCTTCAAAGAGCCAAACCTGAACTGGAACCTGGATATAGAGACATTCGAGATGCTGCCGCTGGGGGAGGGGAAAAGTTTTTGGATCAATTTTTATGATGCCGGGCTGTCCCCGCCAGCATATGTATTATATAAGGTGACGGGCAGTGAAGAGCTGACCTTGATGACAGGCGAGAAGGTGGATTGCTGGAAGCTGTATTCAGAGGGCAGCAGCCCGAAGGGGCCTTATACGGAGACATACTGGATCAGTAAGAAAGGACATGAGTTCTTAAAGGAGGAGGATTCTTTTTCGGGGATCTACCGGTATAAAATTAAAATGCCCGGAACGGCGCCCGACCTGCTGCCAAGGTTCGAATCATATTGACAAAGGTAAAATATGATCCAGATAATAAAGATTTTGCAATTTACACCCCCCTTTTATAAAGAATTAATAAAAATTTTTTATACCATTTTTCAGGAGCATATGTATAGTTAATTCATTTCTAGATGATAGTACAAATTTTTCTTATTTATTATATTTTTATATAATATATTAATCTTAGTTGTTTTTACAAATTTTTCTTATTTATTATATTTTTATATAATACATTAATCTTAGTTGGTTTTACAAATTCTTTATAACTTTCCATTCAGTTAGTACGAATTAAAGTTTTTTATAACGTGAAATCAATGAGATTATGACAAAACTCACTCTTAAAAGCACATTGCCATTTATTACGCTGCTGGTGGTAGCCATTGCGGCCGTATTTATTCCCACACTACCCAATTTTGACGAGGGAAAATACAACGGGGCTGATGTTGCCTGGATCCTGGTAGCGACCGCCCTGGTGTTTCTGATGACTCCCGGTCTTGCCTTTTTCTATGGCGGCATGGTCAATCGGAAGAACGTACTTTCCACGATGATGAAGAGCGTGGTAGCGGCAGGTGTGGTAGGAGTGTTGTGGATCGTGGTAGGGTATAGCCTTTGTTTTGGAGATTCCATCCATGGGATCATCGGCAATCCCTTTACGCATCTCTTTTATAAGGATGTGATGTCAGGCAAGCCCTGGGTGGCGGCGAACACGATCCCGCAGGGGTTGTTCTCCATGTTCCAGCTGATGTTTGCCATTATCACTCCCGGGCTGGTGGTAGGCGCCATTGCAGAGCGTATGCGTTTCTCTGCCTATGTGCTTTTCACGGTGTTGTTCAGCCTGCTGGTTTATGCTCCGCTGGCGCACTGGAGCTGGCATCCTGATGGCTTCCTGGCCAAGATGGGCGCTCTGGACTTTGCCGGTGGTACCGTTGTACATATCTCTGCCGGTTGCGCCGCCCTGGCTGGCGCCCTGGTGCTGAAACGCAGAAAGGCGCATATCCAAAAGATATCCACGCATCCCGCGAATATCCCTTATGTGCTCATCGGTACGGGTCTGCTGTGGTTTGGCTGGTTTGGCTTCAACGCGGGTTCCGCCGGAGCCGCCAATGCATTGTCCGTCTCGGCTTTCTCTACAACCAATACTGCTGCAGCTGCTGCCGGTTGCTCCTGGATGTTCTTCGACGTGCTCAGGGGTAAGAAGCCTTCCGTAGTCGGGTTCTGTGTCGGCGCCGTCGTAGGACTGGTGGCTATCACGCCCGCTGCAGGTTTTGTGGCCGTGCCGCAAAGTATCTTTATCGGTGTATTTGCCGCCGTCGTCAGCAATATGGCCGTGCATTTCAAGGCCACCAGGACCGTACTGGACGATACGCTGGATGTGTTCCCCTGCCACGGCATCGGTGGTATGGTTGGTATGTTGATGACCGGTGTATTTGCCACCAAGGCAGTGAATGGCGCCGGCGCTGACGGCTGGGCTTATGGCAATGCATCTTTCTTCCTGACCCAGCTGAAGGCCATGCTTATCGCCGTTGGCTATTCCTTTGCCGTATCCTTTATCATCTTCAAAGTAGTCAATGCCATCGTGCCCCTGCGTGTCAGCGACGAAGAAGAGGAAGAAGGTCTGGATGCCAGCCAGCACGACGAGAAATATGTACAGGGTACCCTGCTGGTAGCTACCCCTAATGGGCTGAAGGAACAGGAAATAGAACATTAAGATTATTTAAATATTTGGTTTACTCCCATTTTGCACCTGTTAGGAGGCCCTTCCCAAGGCCTCCTTTCTTTTTTAAGCGCCGGATCGCGCAGTTTTACCCTAAATACGAAATATCGTAGTACTATTATATATATTACAAATATAATTATGTGAATGAAATTTGTGAATATACCGTTTTGAAAAAATTATTTTTATAATTTACATATATTGAAAATATTATCATATTAAATGCAGGATGTATTTGTCACACCATTTATAGGTTCCAGGATTGGCCGGCCCCGCCAATACCTGCTTAGCATCCTGTCCGTCTGCGGGGTGTCGGCCATTTGCTTCTTATTTTCCTCCTATATAGGAGTGGAAGTAGTGGCCTTTTTGCTGCTGCTGACCCTTTCCCTCATCGCCATGTTCTTCGATATCCTTCCCGTCCTGCTGACCGCACTCCTCAGCGCGCTTATCTGGGACTATTTCTTCCTACTGCCCCGCTATAACCTCCGGGTAGGCAATACGGAAGACAGGATCCTACTGTCCATGTACTTCGTTATTGCCCTGGTCAATGCGGTCCTGACCTATAAAATAAGACAGATCGAAAAAATCGCCCGGCAGAAAGAAGAGAAAGCAAAGACGCTCAAATTATACAATACACTGCTGAATTCCCTTTCACACGAGTTCAGGACCCCTATTGCCACGATCATCGGGGCTACGGACAACCTGCTCGAACAGCCGGAACGCCTGTCCCTGGATGACAGCAGGAAGCTGCTCACAGAGATATCCGTGGCCAGCCTGCGGCTCAACCGGCATGTGGAGAACCTGCTCAATATGTCCCGCCTGGAATCCGGCTTTATCCAGCCAAAGGTCGACTGGCAGGATGTCCATGAGATGATCCTTTCCGTCCTGCATCAGCTGGAAGAACCGCTGGCCGGCAGACGGGTCGTCGTTACTATCCGGGAAGGCCTCCCCCTGGCAAGGCTGGATTACGGACTGATGGAACAGGTACTTTACAATCTGCTGCACAACGCAGTCCTTTATACGCCCCCGGGAACACCCGTCTTTATCAGCGCGGCGCGTTTCGCAGGGGAACTGGTCCTCGTAGTGGAAGACGATGGTCCCGGCTTCCCGGAAAAAGAAATAGCCAGGGTCTTTGAAAAATTCTATCGCGTGGCGAATTCCCGCATCGGTGGGGCAGGGTTGGGGCTATCCATTGTAAAAGGCTTCGTAGAAGCGCATAACGGGACCGTCGAGCTGACGAACAGAGCATCCTCCGGCGGCGCCTGTTTTATCATCACCATTCCCGCCTGTTTTGCTATAGAGACAGCGCCTGTCAAAAAACTTAGATATCAACTGTCCGTATCATGAACCCTAAAACAACGACAGAAATACTGGTCATCGACGATGAGACCTCTATCCGCAAGATACTGGAGATAACCCTGCAATCCCACGGCTATAGCATATTACAGGCTGCCACCGCCCGGGAGGGGCTGCAGCTGACGGCCACTCATTCGCCCGACCTCATCATCCTGGACCTGGGCCTCCCGGACGAGAGCGGGCATACGACGCTGAAGAAGATGCGGGAATGGTTTGGCAAGCCCGTGATCATCCTGTCCGTGGTGAGCGGCGAGGGCGATATTATCGCCGCGCTGGACAACGGGGCTAATGATTACCTCATAAAACCCTTTCGTACCGGCGAACTGCTGGCGCGTATCCGCTCCGCCTTGCGTGGCGCGGCGCCGGAAGACGAAGGCCCTGTCATCCAGCTGAATGGGCTGGAGATCGACCTGTCCACCCGTACGGTGAAAAAAGATAACGAAATGCTTAAGCTGACGGCCACGCAGTATGCGCTGCTGGCACTTTTTGGCCGGAATGTAGGCAAGGTGCTTACCCATCAATACCTTCTCCGGGAGATATGGGGCTCCGATCATGTCGATCAGCTGCAATACCTGCGTGTCTTTATCGCACAGCTGCGTAAGAAGATCGAGCGGGACGCCAATTATCCCGAGCACATTATTACGGAGTCAGGAGTAGGCTACCGCTTCCTGTCGGGCAGCAATTAGGACCGATATGCTATCTTTGCGCCGTTATGATCGCAAAAGAAGCACTCGTAGATGCCAAAAAACTCTGGGACTACCATCATCTGAATCATACCCCTGAAAAGTCCGATTGTATCCTGGTATTAGGCAGTCATGATCTGCGCGTGGCAGACAGAGGCGCCGAACTGTATTTACAGGGATGGGCTCCCATCCTTATCTTTTCAGGTGGATTGGGCAATGTGACAAAAGGGATATGGAAAGATCCGGAGGCCGACAGGTTTGCCCGTATCGCCCTGGATAAGGGGGTACCTGCTGAAGCCATCTTTATCGAGAACCAGTCGACGAACACCGGAGAAAATATTCTCTTTACACAGCGGCTGCTGGAAGAAAAAGGTCTCCACCCTCAGACCTTTTTGCTGGTGCAAAAACCCTATATGGAACGGAGAAGCTATGCGACATTTAAAAAACACTGGCCCGATAAAAATCTCATCGTCACTTCACCACAGATAAGCTTCGAAGACTACCCCACGGAAGAAATACCCATTGAAAAAGTGATCAACATCATGGTAGGCGATCTGCAGCGTATCCGGATCTATCCGGACAAAGGATTCCAGATACCCCAGGACATACCCGATGACGTTTGGGCGGCCTACGAACGGCTGGTGGCGCAGGGATTTAACAAGCATCTTGCCTCGTGATCTATCGGATCTTTATCCAGTCCTCATTTTGCCCTTTTTCCTGCAGCCACGCGGCCAGCTCTTCACCTTCTTTACCGGCGGCCCGGGCATGATGAAGAAGGGTGAATCCATGAGGACCATTGGCAAAGATCAATTTGGGATAAGCCTCCAGCACAGGCTTTACCAGGTCTGTCCGCCCCAGCATGGCCAAAACGAACAAAGTCACCCTTGCACCTGCATCGATGAGGTAGCGGGCTATTTCTTTATTACCTACATGACCAGCGCCCTCGATGGCTGCCTCAAAGTCCCCGTTGCCCCAGTCGAACTTGCTGTACAATAGATTAGGATAGTCCTTTAACATAGATTGCACTTTGTCGAAGTTCCCGTGTCCGGCGATGACAAATTCTTTTACCAGCTCCACCTTATAGGGATCCGGTTCGGCCGATGGTGCAGGGGCGGAAATGGCCTGGCCCGTCAGCAATCCGCCAGTGGCCGATAAGATGAATTTTTTTCTGTCCATAGTTTTTTTAATAAAGCTAACACCCACTCCGTGGGGACAGAAATCCATTACGCCATTCACCGTCCGGACGGGACCAAAGGCCGGACATGCATTTCGCCCCTTTAAACCTGCCTTTTACATAAACACCGGACGATTTTGGCAGGACGCCTGTATTTTTATATATATGAAGATCGGACGTCGCACCTGCGCTTATTTGCTTTTTGGAGGGCTGTTCTTTCTATTTTGGTTCCTCTTCAAAATGGGAGGCATACAGGATATGTCCCTGTCCGTCTTGTCTGCTACCATCGACGTCGCGGTAACGATGGCCGTACTCGTCGCCGTGGTGGAGTATTTGTTACCCCATCTGCTGTATCGTAAAAAATGGGGGCTTTTTGCCCTGTGCTTTTTCGCAATGATGTTTATGGGCGGCTCGCTTATCATTCTCAGCCAGATGCGTTTGCAGGGCCGGTCCCTTTTTTCATACCGGCAGGACATCGCTCATTATAAGCATTATTACTACTGGTTCTGGGCCGACCTTGTTTTTGGGTCTTATTTCATGACCTTTTTCATACCTGCCACAGGCGCCGCCATACGCCTGTCCTTTCGAAGCCTGGAATCTTCCAGCAAAATGGAGAAGCTGGAGAAGGACAAGGCACTGTCGGAGCTGGAGCTTCTGAAAAATCAGATCAATCCGCACTTTTTATTCAATGCGCTGAACACGATCTATTATAAGATCGATAGGTCCAACAGGCCGGCCAGGGAGATATTGCAGCAGTTCTCACACATGCTGCGCTACCAGCTGTATGAATGTGACAAAGCCTATGTGGACATCGTGAACGAGTTGCTGTTCATACGCCGGTATGTTGAGCTGCAGCAACAGCGTCTCAATGAAAATTACAAGGTCTGCTTCGAAGGGTTTGAAGAGGTCAAAGGCCTGACGCTGTCCCCCTTTTTATTGATGCCTCTTGTAGAGAATTGTTTTAAACATGTGTCGTCTCATGCCGATCGTATAAATACCATTGTTATCCGCTGCAGCAGGGAAGGGAACTCCTTTTTATTCGTCACCTGCAACAGCATCGCGCCGGGCCCGCCCGAAGGCGGAGGTATCGGGCTCCTGAACATAAAAAAGAGACTGGAATTGCTTTATCCGGGCAGGCACACGCTTACCACCCGGCAGACGACGGATCACTTTGAAGCCATCTTAAAACTGGAATGCTGATGCGACTGCGAACCATCATCGTGGATGACGAACCCATCGCAAGGAAGGGGCTTGCAGAGGATGCCGGTGAAATAGATTTCCTGGACATCGTGGGTGTAGCCGAAAACTCTTTTCAGGCGCTGGATCTGCTGGCCACCATCCGGCCGGACCTTTTATTGCTGGATATCAATATGCCCCGTCTCAGCGGGCTCGATCTGATCAAATCCCTTCCCAATCCCCCAATGATCATTATTGTCACTGCCTGGCCCGAATATGCGCTGGAAGGATATGAGCTGGATGTCATGGATTATCTTATCAAGCCGGTGGACCTCCCCAGGTTGCTGAAAGCCTGCTGTAAAGCGCGTGAATTCTTTTCATTGCAACGTCAGGCCTCCGCCCATCCCATATCCTCTGCCCCCATATCGCCTGCCCCCATGTTCTCTGCCGCGGTTGAAAGGAACGAGGGCTATTTTTTTGTTCGGTGCAACGGCAAATATGAGAAGCTGCTATTCCGGGAACTGCTCTATGTCGAGGCGGCCGATAACTACGTGATGATCCACACGGCGGGGAAAAAGATACTGACCTATCATACCCTGAAGGATATGGCGGCCCGGTTGCCATCCACCCATTTTATGAAAGTACACAAGTCGTTTATCATTTCCCTGGATAAAGTCTCCTCCATGGAGGGGCAAACGCTTATCGTCGGCGGAGCCGTCATCCCCGTCAGCCGGCATCTAAAGGACGCCGTGAGAGAGAGGATACTCGGGATAAATTTTTAGCGCTATCTTTATATGGAAGAGCGCAATGACCATGACCAGACCCCTACTGCTTGCAATGCTCTGTTCTTTGGCTGTCCCCACGGCCCTTTGTCAAAAAACAGAGAAATACTTTGATTACCAGTGGCATCAGACGGATGCGCTACATGCACGCTTTTACAGCCTCATGGAGCGGACGGATTCCGGCTGGCATCGTCGTGATTATTTCCTGCACAGCCTCACGCTCCGG
>Ga0207695_10007887_pt1 | contig 13438 bp, 16 predicted proteins | sample KBSC54metaG_FD_184354 | JGI IMG/M metagenome (GOLD analysis project Ga0207695, IMG submission 184354) | Corn rhizosphere microbial communities from Kellogg Biological Station, Michigan, USA - KBS C5-4 metaG (SPAdes) (version 2) | ecosystem: Host-associated > Plants > Roots > Rhizosphere > Soil...
CGCTGATGGTGAGCACAGCGGCGCGAAAAGTTTCAGGAATCGAGGAGGACATCTTCTTCTTCCTCGGATTGGCCGCCACCATCGCGGCGCGATTCATCTAGCCGCCGCAGGCCTTCCATCAGCAATCCCTGGGTATTCAGCGTAGTGGTCTGCTGCTTGGTCTTGCCTTCGAAGTCGATCTGGAAATTGCCGCCGATCCAACTAAGAACTTTGAAAACCGCAGCATCGCCTTTGAGCGCCCCATACGCCGCGTGCGACACCTGGCCTTCATTGAAATACATTTCGCACTTTTCGCCTTTATTGCTAAGTATGAGCAGGCAGCTTTTGCGGCCCATCTCGAGCGATTGCACGAGATCAATGACGTTCATCTGCGAAAGATTGCCGCGCACCACTCCATCTGACGAAGAAGACTTCGCCATCTTTTCCAATGCGATCTTATCGATAACGCGCTTGATCCTGTGTACGGCTTCTTTCAGATAAAAAGGCTTCTCGACAAAGTCGTCAGCCGGATGGTCCTGCACTGCCAGCTTTTCAGAAATGTCCGCCTTGGTCGCCATCAGAACGACGAAAATTCCAGAGGTCGTGGAGCGGCTCTTGAGCTTGTCGACGAGTTGTCGTCCATCCATTCCCGCCATGCGAAAGTCGCTGACCACAAGATCGGGCGCGTCGTCCACGGCTTTCAGCAGGGCATCGGCGCCATCGCCGGCAGTCGTGACCTTGGCCAACGGCGCGAGCGCATCCCGCAACATGGCCAACACCATCGGGTTATCATCCACCAGCAGGATTTTTACGTCGCTCTGCATATAGCTATCAGCCGTCAGCCATCAGCGTTCAGCAAAACCGCTACTTCTTCTTGCGGACGTAGTCGCCGCTTTTGCCGCCCGACTTTCGCTGCAACACAATTTCTCGAATCTCAATTCCCTTATCGACCGCCTTACACATGTCATAAATGGTGAGGGCGGCGACGCTGGCTGCCACCAGCGCTTCCATTTCGACGCCGGTTTCGGCCGTCGTCTTTACTTTGGAAGAAATCGCAATCCCATTCTCGCACTGCCGCAATTCGACATCAATGTATGAAAGCGGCAGGGGGTGACAAAGCGGAATCAGGTCGGAGGTTTTTTTCGCTGCCATGATCCCAGCCAGCCGCGCTGTTTCCAAGGGATCGCCTTTGGGATTACGACCGAGCGCGCCCAATACCTCCGGGCTCATAGCGACGAATGCACTAGCTTCCGCCTCGCGCACATTAGCCGTTTTTGCGGACACGTCGACCATCCGCGCGCGCCCGCCGTCGTCATAGTGAGAAAGCTTAGAGGACAATTGCGATTACCTGAAGAAAATCATCTTAGCAGCACCGGCACCCACTCACCGGCCGCGATCCGCTCGCGATCGGGCGGAATAACGGCATAACAATTCGCCCGCGCTACCGAGGCGATATCGCCTGATCCCTGCCAGCGCACCAGTTCCACTTCGGCGTGCTCAAATTCCCCCGAAAGCATTGCCGGAAGAAAACGCTTCAATCCAGTCTTGGTGCGGATTTCAGACTTCAATTTTGCGTGCGTAAAGACCAGGCTGCGTGAAGATATTCCGGCCAGGGCTTCGAGTACGGGCTTAGCGAATAATTCGAAGGTGACCATGGTGGAAATAGGATTGCCGGGAAGGCCGAAAAAATATTCGTGGTCTACCCGGCCGAATACCACCGGCTTGCCGGGCTGGATTTGCGCGCCGGTAAAAAAGAATTCTGCTTTCAGTTCGGCGAGCGCCTGTTCCACCAGATCGTACTTTCCCATCGATACGCCACCGGTTATCAGGAGTAAGTCCGACTCCAGGCCTTCGATCAGTAGCTCACGCAAACGGCCATGTTCGTCAGGCGCTATGGGAAGAACAACTGCCTCGCCGCCCGCAGCCTGAATCTGTGCTGCCAACGAAAAGCTATTTGAGTTGCGAATCTGATTCGGCCCAGGAGGCACGTCGATGTCGACCACTTCATCGCCGGTAGAAAGCACCGCAACCCGTGGCTTTGCATGTACTAATAGCCGCGAGCGTCCAACCGACGCCGCAACGGCGATTTCTGGATAGCCGATCCGCACACCCGGCGCAAGCAGCTTGTCGCCGCGTTTGGCTTCGGCGCCCGCGGCAACAATATTCTCGCTCGCGGCAACACGCCGGGCCACGTGCACTCGATCACCCGCACGAGAAGTGTGCTCGATCATCACCACGGCGTCGGCCCCATTCGGAACCGGCGCGCCGGTCATAATCGCCGCGGCTTGCCCTGACTCAACCAACAAAGTCGAGAGAACTCCCCCAGCTTTGATCTCCCCAATAATCTGCAAATCGGCAGGCAATTTATCGAGATCTGCCGCGCGAATCGCGTAGCCATCACGCGTGGATCGAGGGAATGGCGGGAAATCTCGGTCGGCATGGATCGGCTCAGCCAGCACTCGCCCTTGGGTATCCAGAACCCCCAGCAGTTCTCTACCTTTGGCTCGCAGGCGTGAAGCATGGTCTTCGACCAGGGCACGAGCTTCCTCAAAACTCAGAATACTTGCTTGCTCGGGCTGGGCGGCCATGCAGAAATGATAAGAGGGACGCAGAGGAAAAGCGAGGCTACAACTCAGACGGTGCGAAGCTACAGTCTCAGCGTTCTCGAATCCCCAACTTTTTAGCCAGCGCGCGGGGATCCATGGCGTGGGTGACAGCGATGTCCGGGGTTACGATGCCGGCGCGAACCAGCTCCTCGATCTGCGAATCGATACTCCAGTCCGCGGTATTTTCTGAAGTCTCCCTCGGAGGATCGTCAGAACGGCGATAAGATTGATTTCTTAGCAACTGCTCTAGTGATTCGGAACCCGACTTCCACACTTCGAACACCGCCGTTCGGTGTTCATCCTGCTTCCTGGGAACCAACCGCTGCGAAATCACATAACGAAGCATTCTGGCCAGGCGATCGCGTGCAGGGCGATGCTCTCCCGAAGGCAGCGCGCTCGCAAATCTTTCCACCGCCTGTTGTGCATTGATGGTATTCATGGTCGAGAGCACCAGGTGCCCGGTTTCAGCGGCTTCGAGGGCCAGTTCCATGATCTCGGCGGTTTTGAGCTCTCCGACAGCAATTACATTCGGTGCTTGGCGCAGAGCCGCGCTTAACGCCTGCAGGACGCTCGGAGTATCGCTGTGCAACTCGCGCTGGTGGATTGTGGAACGCTTGTGGTTATGCAGGAACTCGATCGGGTCCTCAATGGTGATGATGTGGCTGGTTTCGCTTTCATTGATGTGATCGATCAGTGCCGCCAGGGTTGATGATTTGCCCGAGCCCCGAGGGCCCGTGATCAACACTAAACCGTCATGCAGTTGGGTTATATCGCGCAGTTGTTCTGGCAGGCCAAGGCTTGCGAAGGCGGGGACGGTGGTGGGAATGACTCGCATCACCACGGCGCAACTTCCTCTTTGAATGAAAATATTTACCCGGAAACGCGCCACTCCGGGCAGCGCGTAGGAAACATCGCAGTAACCTTGTTCGCGCAACATGCTGAGTGCGGACTTGTTGCTGGCAATCAGGTCAGATGCGATGCGACGGGTATCGTCGGCGGTGAGCGGCGGCGCTCCCGCCATCTGCAACTCGACGAATTCTCCGTTCGCCTGAATCTGGAATTTCTTGCCGGGAGAAAAAATCAGATCGCTGACACGCGAATTTGCCCGCAGGATTGCTGCCAGTAGCTCGTCAGTTGCAGCCCCCGCGGATATCGGATCCAGCGAAAGTTGTATGCGGCCGGTGCCAGTTGCGGCCATGGTAAACCTGATTCCTTCTCGAAACGCGAGTATTCAGGTTCAACTCTAGCGAAGTTAAACCGCTTCCGGCCACAAAGAACGGCTTGTTCATAGACCTTCGTAATGCTCCCCTCTGGCACAAAAAAGGGGCGGCCAATGCCGCCCTTCATGTGGACTGTTCAACGCTACTTAGTTTTCTTTGCACCCTTTTTGCCGTAGGTGGTTTCCACCGTGGCGTTCAGAGCCGTCAGCATTTGCTTGGCTTCCTCGGCATGTGGACCGCTTGGCTGCAGCTCAAGATATTTCTGGTAAGCCTCAGTAGTTCCGTCGGGAGCCACAATCTTGCCGCTGGGATCCGTGGTTGCCAGTCCTACCAGGTTCTGGCCTTTCCAGAAATAAGCATCGGCATGGTTGGGATCAGCAGCTATAGCCTTATCGAAGGCATCCACTGCCTGCTTGCGGATTTTTACATCATTCGTGGCGTTGGAATTGGTCAGCACCGCGCCAAGATTGAAATAGTACTGGCCAGCGTGCGAGGGATCGAGAGTAGCCGCCTGCTGGTAGGCGTTGACCGCCTCATCAGACTTCCCAGTTCGCGCCGCGGCGGCGGCAAAGTTATCGTAGTAAGCCGCCAATCGCTGATTGTCCAGCGCGGATTGCACAGCTGTTTTCCCGCTTTGAGGCGGTGTGGCATTTGCGGGCTGTGCATTTCCCTGCGCCGGCTGACCGTTTCCTGGCGCTGGTTGACCATTGCTCGCTGGCGCGCCAGGCGAACCTGGTGCTCCTGCCTCAGCCGTCTTGCCAGTCTTCAGATTGATCGCTTTTTGCAAATCGTTATAGGCTTCGGTGTAGCGTTTGGTCTTCTCCGCAGGATCGGTTTGGCTCTTGGCCGAGTCCAGATAGGCGCCGCCCAGCCGGAACCACACCAGGTCTTCATTCGGAACCATCTGCGACGCCTCAGTCAGTGAAGCAATCGCGGCGTCGTAGTTCGGGGGAGTGGCCTGTTCTGCGGCGGTTGCCGCTTTAAGCTTATCGTTCACCGTGCCTATGCTCTTGTTGTACTGCTCGATTTTGGCCTGCTGCTCCTGGATCTGCTTGACCTGTTCAGGAGTCATGCCCTTGGCCTTGGCGGTTTCCTGCACCGCCTGCTCCTGGGACGCCTTCAGATCGAAATCCAGCGTCAGTTCGTCAGTCGTGACCTTGTAGTTGTTGGCCTTGTCGAGCTCTTTGCCATCCTTACTCAGGGTCACGGTATAAGTACCGACGTCAATTCCGAGCGAGAAGTACTCGCCTTTCTTGTTGGTTTTGAGTTTGAAAGTCCGGCCGTTATCGTTGTTGTGCCATGTCACGTCTGCGCCAACGATGGGAGTGCCTTGAGCGTCTTTGCAGGTGCCTTTAACCGTCGCGGTTTGCGAAAACGCCGGCAGCGCAAAAACCATGGAAAGAACTGAGATCATCAGTACATAAAAAACATTTCGCTTCATTCGAAGCCTCCGGGACTGGTCCGCACAAAGCTCATCCGTCATGGGACAAGCGCGGACAAATTTTAAACGCTCTGCGCAACAGGAACATAGGGAAGCGGATCAACGGCTCCCGCCTCATGAAACGCTCTAAGCCGCAAAACGCAGCTATCACAAATACCGCAGGCGCGATCTTCGCGACTATAACAAGACCACGTTAAATCGAATGGCGCGCCCAGTTCAAGGCCGAGGCGCACAATCTCACCCTTCCGCATAGCGATCAGCGGCGTCACCACTTCGATGCGACCTTCTCTGGTTCCGGTGCGAATTACTTGATTAAACGCCTCATAATACGTGGGACGGCAGTCAGGGTAGCCGGAACTATCCTGCTCAACCGCGCCGATATAAATTTTAGAGGCGTTCAGTACCTCTGCCCAGCTCACGGCTACGGACAGAAAATGCGCATTGCGAAAGGGCACATAAGTTACCGGGATGTCCTGCCCGATCGAGCGTGATTCAGGAACGGGGATACTGTCATCCGTCAATGCCGACCCGCCGATCAACCTGAAGGCCTCGTTACGGACAATCATCCGCTCGTCGATTCGCAGCCGATCGCATATGCGCTCAAAGGAGTCCCGCTCGCGCTGTTCGGTGCGTTGGCCATAACTGATGTGCAAAGCGGCCGCATCGCAATCGCGGGCTGCCAATGCCGCGCAGACTGAAGAGTCCATGCCTCCGCTGAGAAGCACGACGGCGCGAGATTTGAACGATTGAGTCATTGAGACATTCAGTCATTGAGACGTTGCGTTATCTGATTGTTGGTTCCAATTTTGAATGATTCAATCCCTCAATGATTCAATGATTAAATTCCTACACTCCCTTGAGTGCCGGGTCCCAGATCAGCTTGTGAATCTGCAAGCCCAAGCGGGCGGGAACATTATCTTCCAGCATCCATTCCGCCAGTTGCTGCGGATCAAGCAGGCAATTGGATGCGTCCCGTGCACCAGAAGCATCCTGGCTAAATGCCGGAGAAAACAGGACTGCATTAATGCGGTGCGCCAGATCGTGATGGCGCGTGAACTCGCGCGCGAACTCGTAATCGCCGCGGCCGCTGATCACAAACTTGATCTCGTCATGCGGCTGCAGAGTTTCCAGATTTTCGACGTGGAAAGTGTCGCCCTCACCCGAGTCCGGACACTTCACGTCCACGATTTTAACGACCCCCGCCGGAACCCGCTCCAGTGGCCGCTCCCCGCTGGTTTCCAGCAAGACCTTATATCCCGCGTCTACCATTCGCTGCATGAGTGGAACCAGTTCTCGTTCCTGCAGCATGGGTTCGCCGCCGGTGATCTCAACTAGTCCAGGGGTCGGGCTAAGACTCTCGACCTCGTCGAAGACCTGCTCAGGTGTCATCTTCTTGCCGCCATAAAAACTGTATTCGGTATCACACCACGAGCAGCGCAAATTGCACCCGGTCAGCCGCACGAATACGCACGGCATCCCGGCGTACGTCGATTCCCCCTGCAGCGATTTGTAAATCTCGGTGATCTGCATGGCCAGTCGTTGGACTATGGAGCGACGGGCGTCCTTGCCCGTCCTACACCCCGAGCGGCGCTTAGCTGCACCCGTCGGCTGCCTACTCGCTATATTTCGCCGTCGTATTATCGGTCTCAAACACGGTGACATCTTTCACGTGCACGCGTCCGTCAGTGACTTTTCTCAGCCGCCCGTTCGTCTCATCATAAAAATACTTGGCCAGATTCTCGGCTGAGGGGTTGATTTCAATAAACGGCTCCACCTCGTTGATCATTTGGTGATCCAGCCGGTCGATCACATGCCTCATCACTTCCCGCAAGTCCTTGAAATCCAGCAGCAGACCGGCTTTATCGAGCTCTTTGCCCGCTAATGTGACCCGAATTTTGTAGTTATGGCCGTGCGGCTTCTCGCACTTACCCTTGTAATTGCGCAAGTAGTGCCCGGCGGCAAAAGAATCTTCAACCGTGACTTCGAACATGGAACCTCGGGATCAGAATGATGACCGACGTTCATTTTACAGCTTTGGAGACAAGTCGAGGTTCAAAGCCGAATGGCATACGAAACCTATCAAGCCCGCATGGAACGGTAGGTTTTCAGGCAGCGGCTGGCGGTCTCCAGTTCACTGAAGCGGCTGCCTTCCTGCTCGATCAGATAATACTCAACTCCGCCCGCACTTTCGGCCGCGGCGAAAATATCTTCCCACTTCGCATCGCCTTCTCCGAACAGGACCTTGTAACCCTTAGTCGGATCTGAAGACCAGTCTTTCAAATGCAGAGAATGAATCCGGCCCGGGTTTGCGCGAATCCAGGCCGCCGGATCTGAGCCGCCTTCAATGCAGGTGCCCACATCGAGCTGTAACATGATGCTGGGCTTTGTATTCTTGGCGAGAATTTCCATCGGGCGCACGCCATTGATCGGCTTCCATTCCGCATCGTGATTGTGATAACCGGGTTTTAGGCCGGACGGTTCAAGCGTCGCGGCGGCCGCGTTCAAATTATCAGCAACGGCTTTCCATGCGTCGAGAGTAGGCTTCGGGTCCGAGTAAGCCTGAACCATGTACTGTGTGCCTAGAATGAGGTTAAGATCGCGCGCGCGCGTGATGTTCTCCACGCTGAAGAAGTTTTCGTCATTGTGAGTGGAGTAACAGCGAATACCGAGGTCGTCGAGCAGCTTGCGCATTTGCTTGGCCTGCGCCTCGCTCCACTCAAAATAAGGAGCGTAAAACTCGACGCATTGATATCCCATTTTCGCCACGGCGCGGACTGTCCCCTCGGGATCTTTTTTGAGCTCCTCGCGGACCGAATACAACTCAAGCCCAACCGGCGGACCGGACGGCGATGCGGAAGACTTGAGGGCCCAGGGAAGAGCTGCTGAAAGTGCAAGAAAGGAACGACGGGTCAATGACATGGCAGACATAGTACTCTCGACAGGGCTTTTGCATTATGGTCATTTATATATGACCATGGTCATGATAAGATAATTAGAGAGATTGCCCATGAAGAAAATTCCAGCAGGACAATTCAAGGCAAGATGTCTATCGATCATGGACCGAGTCCAGAAGACAGGTGAGTCCGTGTTAATCACCAAGCGCGGTAAGCCCGTCGCCCGATTGTTGCCAGCCACAACGGAACCTGAAGACGTGTTTGGTTACATGGCCGGGAAAGTCAAAATCGTCGGTGACATCGTGGGTCCGATCACCCCGCTCGAAGATTGGGAAACCAAGTGATCCTGCTCGACACTCACGTGCTGATCTGGATGTCGAGTGATCCAGCACGACTTTCGAGTAAAGCCCGCCAGCGACTTATGGAGGCCCGGCGGGACTCCGGCCTCGCCATAGCCAGCATCACTCTTTGGGAATTGGCGTGGCTCGCTGAGAACCGGCGAATCCTGTATTCAGGAAGTGTGGAGTCGTTCGTTCGCGAAACCATCTCACGTGTGGCCGTCAAGTCAATGAGTCCCGAAGTCGTCGCCGTAGCAGCCCACCTGCCGGAAAACTATCCCAGAGATCCCAGCGATCGGTTAATTGGCTCGACTGCAATAGTGGAAGGAATGCCTCTGGTGACTGCAGACGAACAAATCCGCAATTCAGGAATGGTCGAGTGTATCTGGTAATCCCCGGCTGAATTAATATCCCTGCGGCTGCGGTGGATATTGCTCGGCGTTATTTCGCGCCCTCGGTAGTGCAACTCCACCCTGGATCTGCGGTATTCCGAAGTGTCCACCGAGATGTGCCAAGTCAATCGGACTGATCGCACACGAGACGGAAACGAAATTGACCTGACTCGGTCCGGCAAACAGAACGGCTACGTTCCTGATTATCATGTGGTCGAGGCGCACCCAGACATCAGTCCCACCGGGACCGCCATACCGGGCGTGAGAAGCGGAAACGTGCTCCCATCCGGCCGCGCGGTATTGCTGGCGCACGTCGGCCAAGATTCGCGGATCGTACATTCCGTCCCCCGGAAACCGGAAATGATGAACTGAGACGCCGTCGACGCCGGCGACGACTCGGCGGAGGTCCGGATCGTTCTCGTCCATTTTCGAGGCTAGCACCACCATCGAATGATCAAGATCGAACTCGGTTTTCGAGGATGAATTCTGCCTTAAGTAAGCAATGGCATCTGGCGTCCAATTTTGCGACGGCTCAGGACGCACGGGCGGAGGCGGCGGCACTTCTGCCTGAGGCTGCGTTCGGTAGTCGGGCTGCGTTGGCTGGTTTCGGTTATCCGGTGGATTCTGCTGATTCGGCTCGTTGCGATAGTCGGGCTGATCTTGCTGCTCCTGATTGCCCTGTTCCGGCGGATTCTGTTGGTCCTGCTGGGACTGAGGTGCCGGGTAAATCCGTGGATCCGGCTTGTCTTGGGCCAACGCTGAAACTGCCATCACACTGATAATAAGGGGGATTGCAAACAATCGGGAGAGTCTCACGGTGCGCCTCGAGAGAAAAGAATGGACTAAAAGGCTTCTACGCAGAGCCGATTAATTCAACCCAGCCTTTGGAAATTAGTTTTGCAGAATGTAGCTCAAGTAAGGATGTGCAAGCAGAATCCGTGCCAGCTAATTGTCCTTACATAATTGTAAGGGATAAATGATATGGTAAGATACAAACATGCCCGCCGCTACAATCACTTCCAAAGGTCAGATCACGATTCCGGCACCCGTTCGGGCGGCCTTGAACCTGGATGTAGGCGATCGCGTGGAGTTCGTGGAATTAGAGAAGGGACGATTTGCCATTGTTCCCGCTACTATCCCATTGCAACGATTGAAAGGGATTATTCGCAAACCCGAGAGGCCCGTCTCGATTGAGGAGATGAATGCAGCGATTGCTGAACGTCGCGCGGGAGCGACTTTGAAAAAGAAATGACCGGTCTTGATTCCAACGTGATCGTTCGCTTTTTGGTTCAAGACGATCCAGAACAGTCCGCGGCAGCGGGGCGCCTGTTCAACACGTTCACTGCCGAACAACCCGGATTTGTTTCCGCGATAGTGATCGTGGAATTGATCTGGGTATTACAAAGCTGTTATGAAGCTAGCCGCCACGACATCCAGGGCGTAATCGAAGACTTGCTGCGCACCCGCGAATTGCTCGTTGAGCGCGCCGAACTGATTTGGCAATCGCTTCGCTTATTTACAAAAGGGAATGCCGACTTCGCCGATTGTGTGATCGAACGCTGTGGCCAAGCCGCAGGTTGCGATCAGAGCGTGACCTTTGACCGAGATGCTGCCGAGGCCACGGGCATGAAGTTGCTCCGCTAGGATTGCGAAAAATTGGAACCGCTTTAGCTCCTGATCTTCTTCGCCGCTGCATCCCAGATAGCCGGCGTGTTCTTAAAGTAAGAGTAGTTTGCCAGATGGCAGCCCAGCGCGGCATTGTTGCCGAACTCTTCGTTCTCAACTACTTTCTTGCGCGAGCGGACGGCGTTGAAGAAATTCGTCTGGTGATCGACCAGATCGCTGTAACCTTCCGGAGCGGCAAATACTTGAGTTGCCTCTTCGACTTTAACCTTGTAGTACGGATGTTCTCTTTCAAAGTTGGCCAGGTATTCGTTGCGGAGCTTCTCGGGCCAGCCAAAAATCGAGTAGCCCTCGGGCTGCGGACGCGTGTCTTGCGGCGTGTACGTCAGGTTCTGGCCACGAATGATGGCGGTTCCCTTGGTGCCGTAGAAGGCAATAAAGTCTCCCTGGTCATTCATTAAGTTGCAGCGCAGATAAACCCGGAAATTGGGATATTCATAAAACGTCTCAATCAGATCGGGATAGTCGCGACCGTCCTTAAAGTGGAAGAGTCCGCCGGTCGATTGGGCTCGTTTGGCTACAGTATTGATACCGGCAACGAAGCTAATCCCAGAAATCAAGTGCACGAACAAATCTCCTGCCAGGCCCTCGCCGTAGTCGCTGAAGCAGCGCCATCGGAAGAAGCGCACGGGATCAAAGGACCGCTTGGGCGCATTGCCCAGGAAAGCATTCCAATCAATCGTCTGCTCGCTCGCATCCGGCGGAATCGGATAGACCCACGCGCCGCTGGGCGAGTTGCGGTCCCAGTAGCCCTCAATGTGATAGACGTCACCGAGCTTCCCGGTGTCGTATAGCTCCTTGGCCTGCGCATACACGATGGATGACACCCGCTGGCTGCCGATCTGCACGATCCGGTTTCCCTTCTGCGCCGCGTCAATCATCGAGAAGCCGTCTTCGACGGTGTGCGACATTGGCTTCTCGCAGTAAACATCTTTGCCGGCCGCGCAGGCATCTTCGAAAATTCGCCGGTGGTTGTGGTCGGGCACTGCGATGATGACCGCGTCCACATCTTTGCGATCCAGAATTTCTTTGTAATTCCGCGTGGCCGGGACGCTGGGGTTCTTCACCGACTCTTGCGCAGCAGTATGACGGGAATCATAAAGATCGCATACCGCGACACATTCCACGCCAGCGACACGAGTAGTTGCGCTGAGCAATTCGCAACCGCGCACCCCGGTGCCGATGGAGGCGAATCGCACTGTATCGCTCGGTCCGACCGGCCTCGGCGACGCCCAAACATTTTTCGGTTGCAGCAACGTGAATTTTGCGGCGGCCCCAGTGGCCGCTGATGCGGTTCCCACCCGAATGAAGTCCCGGCGCGTCCAGTTACTTTTATTCATCAATTCCCACCCTCCGAATGAAATTTAAAATATTTAGTAATCACGCAAATCTACTGTGCAGGACGTTGCGCGACCTGCAGTTCGCGGGCCCGGGCCAGCAACTTCTTCAGCTTGCCTTCGGAAGCGTCCCCAATCTGCTCGTCCTGTAGCACACCGTCGGCGTCGATACTGAAGGTATGCGGAATCGCCCTTACTTCAAATAACGTTGAGATTGGACCTGTGAAACCGCCATCGCGGTATTGTAACCACGTCATCCCGTTCTTCGATACGAACTCCTTCCACTTATCTTCATTATCGTCGAGACTAACGCTCAATATTACAAGCGGCTGCCCCTGAAATTTCTTTGCGATGTCTTTCATATGCGGCAAGGCCTCCCGACACGGACCGCACCAGGTTGCCCAGAAGTCGAGTAACACTACCTTGCCTTTGAAGTCATCCAGCGACACTCGTTGTCCATCTGTGGTCGTGACCTCAAAAGCAGGAGCCATCCTGGCACGCGCCAAATTGGGCTCGCTGATATAACGGAGTGCGCGCCGCCGATCCAGACTGTCGGTTTCAGAGGTCTTTACGAACTTCTCGAATTGCGCTTTGGCGGCATCGTCCTGGTTTAGGTGCGCAAGTGCTTGTCCATCAATAAAAATTGCGTTCGGGAAATTCGCATATGAAGCCAATGCTTTCGTCATTTCGTCGTGAACGCGCGAAAACAGGTCCCCCTTATTTTTCTGGAGCGCCTCGTTCATCCAAACCATGCCCAGACTGTAATGTGCAATCGCCACATTCTCATTTCCTTGCGCGCTCTCAACAAGTTGTTCGCCAGCAGCTTCCGCGCTCTTCCAGTCCCCCAATTCCACCCCATACTTCAGAATCTTTCGTTGACAGTCGAGGCAATGGCCGTCGTCTTGCTTGTTGGCTTTTTTGAAACTGTCTAGAGCCATGCCGTGCTGATGCTTGCTTAGATATTCAAGCCCCTGCTTATAAGTCTTCTGCGCCTTTTCGTTGGCGGGACCCTCGTTCGTTGTCTGGGCTGACAACGATTGCGCAGCACAAAAAATGAGTGGCAGAATCCAAACAGATCGCATATTCGCAACCTCGATGCAGGCTGCGTGACAAAGTACCACGAACTCTGGATTTTCGCGAGGACTTTGAAGATGCCGCTGCAAGGCCAAAATCCGGTAGAAAAACGATTAGACTTCCACCGTTGCGCCCGCGGAACGCTTCTTTCTTTGATTGGCCTGCAATACCTTTTTCCTTAGCCGCAGCGACTTGGGTGTGACTTCAACGAACTCGTCATCAGCGATGAATTCGATGGCCTGCTCAAGATTGAGTTGTTTGAAAGGAACCAGCCGGATGGCTTCGTCCGCGGTCGAAGAACGCATGTTAGTCAGCTTTTTCTCCCGAACCACGTTTACGTCGAGGTCGGTGTCTTTAGCGTTCTCGCCAATGATCATGCCTTCGTAAACATCGATTGTCGGCCCCACGAACAACTCGCCGCGTTCCTGCAAGTTCCACAGCGCGTAGGACGTGGTCACGCCGTTGCGGTCGGAA
>Ga0207695_10007899_pt1 | contig 13428 bp, 12 predicted proteins | sample KBSC54metaG_FD_184354 | JGI IMG/M metagenome (GOLD analysis project Ga0207695, IMG submission 184354) | Corn rhizosphere microbial communities from Kellogg Biological Station, Michigan, USA - KBS C5-4 metaG (SPAdes) (version 2) | ecosystem: Host-associated > Plants > Roots > Rhizosphere > Soil...
CAAGCTCGGCAACCGTGGCTGCCGTCTTCGCGCCCTTTTGCGCCTGCTTCACCGGGAACTTTTGGAACGCGAAAAGATCGCCGCCCTTCACTTCATCGAGCGCCTTGTCCCAGATGTCTTGATCGACCACCAGCCAGGCCCGTCCGTCGGACACCTCGTATATGGCGTGGGAGAGGTGCGCCCCGTACTGCTCCTCGTTGGTGATGCGTTCGCCTGAGGCGCCGATGATCAGGCCCTTGGTCCAGTCATACGGCGGATTGATGAAACGCCAGGCAGAGATGCGGTCTAGATAGCCGGCAACCCCACCGACGGAAGCGCCGAGGCGGATGGCCGCACCATCGTCGCCGAAGCTGCCGATCGGCAGCGACGCCAGATAGGGCGTGGCGTAGTGCTTCATCATCTCCGTATTGCGGATGAAGCCGCCGGCCGCCAGAACCACGCCTGCCTTGGCGCGGTAATACCGGGGCTTGGCGCTGCCTTCCGCGCGGCGAAAGATCGCGGCGAAGGGCTTGTGCAGCCCCATGACCTGAAGCGTCAGCTTGTTCGCCATGCGCTCGGCCCAGCGGTGCACGCCGGCCGGTGCACCGGAAAGCACCATGGCCTCCACCCCGACGACCGTCTCACCCTCGACCACGAGGCTTGATACCCGCGCCTGGCGCACGACGGTGATCCGCGGGTTGCGGGCAACCGCCTGCTTGATCGCAGCCATCAGATACCATCCCATGTCGGCGCCTTCGGAAAAGCCGCCGTGAGGCTTGGTGCCTTCAACCGGCATCGAGCCCGGAACTTTTGCCGGGTTCTTGGTGCGGTGACCGCGCTCGGCCGGGGGATGCTTGCCGATGTAGGCCGGAACGGTGCCGTTGTCGGAATAATAGAGGTAGTATTGATCGGTAGGATGCGAGGTCTTCTTCGGGGCCTTTGGGCCGCTGAAGTTCACGCCGTACTTTTCGAGGAAGCTGAGCGTGTCGATGCTGTCTTGGGCGAACTTTTCGACCGTGCGGTCCGAAACGAGGCCACCCACTTCAAGCTTGAGATAGTCGGCCATGGCCTCGGGCGAATCTTCAACGCCGCAGGCCTTCTGTACGTGGGTCCCCCCGCCGGCATAGACGATGCCGCCGCTCATCTGGCTGGCCCCGCCGCCCTGGAAGCGATCGAGCAGGACTACGCGCATTCCGCGCTCGGCGGCCTCGAGGGCGGCGCTGGCGCCGGCAAGGCCAAACCCGACGACAATCAGGTCGTACTCTTCCTCCCAGGCCCGAACCGAACCGGCCGTGATGGGCTGGCCGATCCGGCTCGATTGCGGATCGCGTAAGCCGGCCAATTCCTTGCCCACGAAGTTCGGATTCTGCGTATTCATAACCATTGAATATCCCCCCCAGGCTCCCCTTGGCGGACGCCGCAAGCCATAGTTTCCAACAGACGCAGATGGTAGGCATGCGAAGCCGACGGAGTCTCGTCCGAGTGGACGTACCCGACGTCAAGCCCGCGCCGCAATGCCGCTTCGCTCTCCGTGCCGTCCGCCGAGGATGGCCAGACAAGCCACGGCGCGAGGCATACGGGTGGTGGAAACCTTGAAGTGAGCGAGGCCGCCTGACCTGTAGCATGCGCGCCTGCTTCGACGACCAGTCCATCAGCTGGATGGCCCGGCTTGCCGCGGGCCGTCCGCTTCCCATCGGTTAACGTGTACGGCGGGTCGTCCACTGCGGGGCCCTCTTTTCAAGGAAGGCCTTCGGGCCCTCGATGAAATCCGGGTGGTTCCATTGCGCCTTCAGCAGTTCCCACCCGTAGTCAAGCGCTTCGTGGTACCCAACCTCTTCGGACTTCCAGATTGCCCGTTTTGAAAGCGCGGTTGCATTAGGTGAATTGCCGGCGATGGACTGTGCCAGCGATCGGGCGCGCGCCATCACGGCGGCGGCATCGCTTTCGAGAAGGTCGACCAGTCCAAGCTGGTAGGCGCGCTCGGCTGGCATGCGATAATCGCGACCGACCAACGTCAGGAGCAATGCGGTGCCGAGGGAAGCACGACGGGCCAATCCGATGTTTTCGAGCGCGCCAACCGCGCCAACGGTGGTGTGGGTATCCATGAAGGCCGCCGTCTGCGGAGCGATGACAATGTCGGAATCGACCACGAAATGCAGTCCGCCACCGTTGACCAGTCCGTTGACCGCACAGATGACCGGTTTCCAGACGTCGCATTGACGCGGCGAGAAGCGGTTCGCCTCCCTGTGGGGCATTGCTTCCTGGCCGGCTAGAAGGCCATCGTCCCCATCTGTCTTGAGACCCGACACCGACGCACCGGTGCAGAAATGGCGCTCGCCCGCTCCGGTGATGATGGCGACGCGGATGGTCTCGTCCTGTGCCACCCGGGTCCAGGCCTCGGTCAATTTCGCGATCAGCGAAGGAGTGAGTGCGTTGCCTTCGTGCGGCCGGTTGAGGGTGATCGTGGCAATGTGACCTTCCTGTTCGAAGATCAATTCCTGGTCGGGGCTTTCGGTGCGCAAGGGGTAATCTCCAAAGGTTCAGTCCAGATCGGTCCGCGGGTCAACGGTTGTCGGCTGATGAAACAAGAGCAAAGCGCGTCGTCAGCGCGCGGGCAGCGGCGATGCTTCGCGAAGCCGCCCGCACCAGGGCCGGTCCTGCAGCAGGGATGCCCATCGGCGTTTCGACACCGACCACAGTGCCACGGGGCAAGACCGAAAGAAACTCGTCGAGCGGGAATTCTCCCTCGCCGGGCAGCAGCCGGCCGGCAACGCCTTCGTGTTCCCACAGGTCCCGCGGCAAAAGCGCGGGGCCATCGCAAAGCTGGGCAGCACCAAGCCTGAAATCTGTTGCGCAGATATCGGCGGGCGATCCCCCGGACCGCACGATATGAAGGATGTCGCAGGATACTGCTGCATTCTCGGCGCCGCACGCAGCGACCAAGGCGCACCCGTCGGCCAAGGTTGCAACCGGTGTCGTCGCCACAAATTCCACCGACATGACGATCGCGGCAGGCCTCGCCCGTTCGCACAGGCGTGCAAGGTTGTCTGCCGCTCGGGAGCGGTCCGGATCGATTACCATCACCACGCCCATGGTCGAGCCAAGCCTGGCCGTAACCTCGAGGAGGCGCTCCATGTGGCCGAAGTCAGGCTCCTGCCCGAGCAGGAAGCCCTCTGTGGCATGTACCGTGACGGGGCTTGACCGCAGGCGCTGCACCGTGGACGCCACCAGCGACGGCGTCTTCAGGAAAGACGCGATCCCCAGCTCGTATGGACCGGTATCGAGGATGAGACTGATATGCTCGACGCAAAGGTCCTCGGCGGTGTCGATAATCCGATCGACCGGCATGCCGGCGACAGTCATGTGCTCCAGCGAAAGACGAAGATCTGTTGCGACATCCGGCATGTTGACCTCAACTCCAAATGTTCGGCGCCCACGAAAATCGGCGCTCAACGTTTAAGCGCATAGGCGAGGATGTAATCCCCCGGCTGAGTGTTCAGCCCACCATGCCCCCCTGCAGAGACCACCACGATCTGCCTGCCGCTGACCGCTGACGCGAAGGTCATTGGCGTGGCTTGGCCGCCGGCCGGCAAACGCGCACGCCATAGTTCGCGTCCGGTTGCCGTTTCGATTGCCCGCAGGAAGCGGTCCTGCGATGCGGCGATGAAGGTGAGGCCACTGCTGGTGGTTACCGGCCCCCCGGAGCTCGGAACGCCCAGCGGGAGCGGCAGGCCGGCCCGCCAGCCAAAAGGCCCGGTATCGCGTGCGGTGCCGAACGGCCGTTGCCAAGCAACGCCCCTGCTCCTGAGGTCGATCGCAGTGATGCGACCCCACGGCGGCGCCATGCAGGGGACGCCGAGCGGCGACAGAAACGGCAGCGCCTGCGCGGCATAGGGCGTACCGATCTGCGGAAGCCCGGCCTTGGCCCCACTCTGCATCGCTTCGCTGCTGCCGCGGGTGCCGCCGTTGCCGGTGTTGGGCGCTATGCTGAGCCCGAGAGCGTCGGCCTGCGCGCGCGGGAAGAGACGCGTGACGAATGGTGTGTGGACCGAATTGACGACGAGCAGTTGCCGCGCCTGGTCGATCGATACGCCACCCCAGCCGACGATGCCCGCGCTGCCGGGATAAGATATGGTGCCTTGGACCGAAGGCGGCGTCAGCGGACCATCGTAGCGCAGTTTGCGGAAGGCGATGCGGCAAACCATCTGGTCCAGCGGCGTCATCCCCCAGGCCGAAGCCTCGGTAAAGCGCCTTGGCAGAAGCAGGCTGGGAAGGCCGGCGGAATAGGGTTGCGTGGGCGCCGCGAAATCACCCGCAGCAGCGCCTTGGGGCGCAGGCCGTTCTTCGACCGGCAGCAGCGGCTTGCCGGTCCGGCGGTCGAGAACGAACAGCTCGCCACGCTTGGTTGGCTGGACAAGTGCGGGAACCCTGCCGCCCGGCGTATCGAGTTCGAACAGCGTCGGTTGTCCCGGAATGTCCTGATCCCACAAGTCATGGTGCGTGGTCTGGAAGCTCCAGCGTAATTTGCCGGTGGCGAAATCAAGCGCCACCAGCGCGCTTCCGAATCGTTCCATCGCCGGCGAGCGATGCGCCCCGAAGAAATCCGGGGTCGCATTGCCCAAGGGCACGAAGACCAGACCCAGTTGCGGATCGGCCGTCAGCGGCGCCCAGGCATTGGGGGTGCCCCGCGTATAGTCTGTGCCCTTCCGGTCGTCGGCTGCGCCCAGGTCCCAAGCCCATTCGACCGCGCCGGTCCGGGCGTTGAAGGCGCGAATGACGCCCGAGGGTTCGCCAACCGTCGCGCCATCGAGAATCTGCGCCCCGACAATGACATGCTCGCCGACTACCAACGGGGCCGAGGTCGTGAAGTAGTAGCCGGGCGTCACCTGTCCCAATCCGGCCTTCTGATCGACAAACCCGCCCTGGCCGAAGTCCTGACAGGGTTTTCCGGACGCCGCATCAACCGCAACGAGTCGGCCATCGACGGTCGGGGCGATTACTCGCTCCGCACAGGCGGCCGTGGGCGCAGCAGCTTCATCCTTGAAATAACCCACGCCCCGGCATGCCCGCAACGGCGACCAGTCCAGCCTCGCACCGGGATCGTACTTCCACAGACGCACGCCGGTTTCCGCGTCGATCGCATGAATCTGGGAATGGGCCGTGCAGACGAAGAGCCTGTTTCCGGCCTTCAGAGGGGTGACCTCCTGGGTCCAGACAGTGGCAGAGTCAGCCGCGCGTGGCAGATCGCCCGTCCGGTAGGTCCAGAGGGGGGCAAGACTGGCGACATTCGCCGGAGTAATCTGCACGAGGCCGGAGTGGCGCGTTGCGCCCAAATCCCCGGCATAGGTCACCCATTCGGTCGCGCCGACTGGTTGAACGGATGCAAGTGCCGCAGGCCGCGGACCCTCCGCCGGACAGAGGACGAGCAGCAGTAGAAACGCGAGTGTGCCTGCGCACAAGACCGCTGCGCCGACGCGGAGATTGCCAAAACGCCTGCCCAAAGCGCCGAGGGCAAGGCCAAGACCCACCACGCAAGGGGCAGCCAGACGCGCAAACAGCCCCCAGAAGTCCGTGCCGACTTCCCATAGCGCCCAGGCTCCAGTAGCGGCCAGAAACAGACCATAGAGGACAAAGCCAGCCCGCTGTCTGCGCCAGAGTAGGACCGCACAGGCCAGCATCGCAAGGCCGGCCAGGGGATAATAGGCGCTGCCGCCCAATGCGACGAGTTGCGATCCGCCAACAAGCAGGAAAGCCCCGACAAGGGCGAGGAACGCGGCGGCTATGATCGGACGGGGCCGCAGGGGAGCGGCTGGTCTATGACCCGAACGTTCGATGGGTGCGTTCTGCCCGTCTGTTTCCGTTCCCATTTATCCTCCCCCCGGTCTGCTGCCGCAGGTGCACTACTCCTCATCGCGGCCAGCCTCCTCGTCCAACCGGATGAGTACGTGCCCTATGGCAGCGGGTCACGGATCGAATCGGCATCGGCCAGCGAACGCCGCGTGACAATGCCATCGAGATCGATGCCCGGAATTGGCACCATCCGGCCCCGCGTGCCTGTGGCCAGCGCCAGCTTGTCGAAGCGGAAGCTGCCTTGGCGCTCTCGACAATCCGTGCCCCGAAGATCACCTCGATCCCATCGTCGCGATACAAGTATTTTCCGCACAGGGGCAGCGTCTCGCCATCTATCGCACCAAGCAGAAAACCCTTCGACAGCGGCGGACGGTGGTGGGGCAGCACGTCCTCATCGGTGAGGATGGTGATGCTTTCGCCATATCCGTGCTGGGGGGCCGACACGGCAATGTTCAGGGCCGCATAGAACCCGCCGACGATCGCGAGTTCCGCATTCTGAACTGCACCCAAGCCCAGTGCGGCATGGCACCGTTTGCAACGGAGCGTCAGAAAAGGGCCGCGCAACGGTGAAAGATCGGCACTCCTGTACAAGACCGCGAACATGATCCGGTTAGCATCGGGCTGGCAAGGCAGCCTTTGTCCAAAGAGACGAGGCAATGAGATAATGCTGTTCCCTACACAAGGACTTGAGCCTTGATCGTGCCACACAGTCAATGTTGGCGCGCAGCGAGTTGTGGCGGAAGCAAATTGCACATCGGGCTTCGATTCCGTGGCGTTCCTTGGGGTTGTGCGTATGACTTGGCAAACGATTCGCGGCCGGATAGGTGTTCCGGGGCACCATGTCCGCGCTTGGGGCTACGCCGACATCTCTCATATTGCCGTCAAAATCGAAAGAACCAGCCGATGACCAGCAAGTTTCGTCTTTCGCCCGATTTCGAACCGATCGTCGAGGCAATGAAAGACTTGCCATTCCCCCGCGAAAGAACCTTGGACCAATTGCGCCACGGCACCGACTATGCGATTTTTGGAACACCCGAACCGGTTCAGGATATCCGGGAGTTCGTGATCGAGGTGCCGAACGCGAAGATTGGTGCGCGACTCTATCGGCCCCAGCAAGAGCCATCGGCCTTGTTGGTGTACTTCCATGGTGGCGGCTGGGTCATGGGCGACCTGGGTAGCCACGACCATACGCTTCGCGCCCTGGCAAACCGTACGAAGTTTGCGATCCTTGCGATCGATTACAGACTGGCGCCCGAGTTTCCGTTTCCTGCAGCGTTCGAGGACGCCCTGGCTGCCCTGAATTGGGCTTGGCAGGAACGCAAGACACTGGCAGGCAAGGACATCGACCTTATCGTCGGCGGCGATAGCGCCGGCGGCAATCTTGCCGCCGCCGTCGCGCTGGCCACCAGGTCAAGCGGACCAGAACTGGCAGGGCAACTTCTGGTCTACCCGGTGCTGGACGGGAATTGCACTGGAACCAGTTACGCTACGCGCGGCGATTGTCCCATCCTCACCGCGGAGGACATGCGGTGGTACTGGGACCAATATGCGCCCGGATCTTCGGTCCGGAGCGACATTCGCCTGTCACCTGCAGCCTGCGAGGATCTCGCCGGAAGTCCGCCGGCGATTGTGGCCGTTGCGGGTTTGGATCCGCTACGGGATGAAGCGCTCGACTATGCCGTGCAGCTTGCACGCAGCGATGTGAAAGTGCGCCTGCTCCATTATCCGGACCTTCCTCACGGCTTTTTCAGCTTTCATTCGCTCTGCCCCTCAGCGAGCAAAGCCTTCGACGAAATCGCCAAGCAGTTGCGCGATCTGGTTACCGCGACTCCGGGCTGACTCTGAATATATTCTCAGCCCCGTTCGCACTTCGACCGAAATGCACCCCGTAAAGAATGTCCTTATGGCTGATGCGAGATAGTGCTCTCGCTCAGCTTCCGACAATTGATCATCTCCAAAACAGCAAATTGCGGCGCTCCATACCGTGCTGCTCTCAAGAAGTGGCCGGTTGAGAACCTGCTTCGACATTATCCATGAAGCTCGGCAACCCTTTCACGCTGATCCGGTAATTGAGCCTGGCCTGCTCCGGGTCGTCGCCATATTCGATATGAGTCGCCCGATGCATGACAGAGAAGTTGTCCCACATCAGGATCTGCCCTGGAAGGAGCTTCGCCTGTTGCACAAACTTCGCCTGAGACGCATGCGCCTTGAGCTCGGCGATCAGGCGGGAACCCTCGGCCTCATCCATGCCCACAATGCCGAAAGCCGATCCCCCGAGCCCATAGAGGGCCTTTCTGCCGGTGACAGGATGGACGCGCACGAGCGGCTGGACGACCGGGTCCGGCACGGTGGTGCCGACGTTGAGTTCAGGCGGCAGATCCTCCGGCCGCACGATCCGCTCGTCGGCTGCGGGAGTAGCCGCGCTGACCGCGTGGCGCACATGCAGCGATTGGAGGCGAGACTGGTCCGACGGTGACAGGTCCTCGAACGCCGCCACAAGATCGGCAAACAGCGTCTGGCCGCCTTCTCTTGGAGCTTTTGCGCCCAACAGCATCGTGACAGTAGCCGGGACCGTTTCATAGGAACTGTCGCAATGCCAATGGTTCGCCACGTTGCGGACCGGGTTTGGAACGGCGGTCGAATTGGACTGGACGATCAATTCGGGGAATTCGGCCTGCCGATTCTTGCTCGCGATCAGCAGGACCGGTTCGCCCCAGCGCCGACCGAAGGCGACATAGGAGGCAAGGTCGATCTCCTGATCCTCCAGGACCAGCACGCGATTATGGAACAGCAGATCTGCTATTCGGCGCAACTCGCCATCGTTCATCTCGAAAGCATTGCGGCCCGTGACCACAACGCCATACGGGCCATCGAGCGGACGGATATTCAGGTCATCCACTAGTAACACCCCTAGGCAAAGTCATTGAACATTGAAGCAATCACGGATTGATCGTTCAGCCGGCCTCCTGAGCAACGAGGAGGCGGAGGCACCCGTCACCGCTCGCGAAGTCCGGCGCGACGCCCATCTGCCGGTTCCAGCTGGCCAGATCGAAATAGTCGCGCCAGCGCGAGATCTTGCCTTCGTCATTCACGACCCATGCGCCCATCGAAGGGGCATAAACCGTTCGCCCGTCCTTCAACTGAAATATGTCGAGCCGCTCCGTCAGCACGGTTTTCGTCTCTTCGTTGACGGCGATGTTGAACACCTTCCAGGGAGCTTGGTCGCATTGGGCAAGGTGCGCCGCATTGGCCGCGCGAATGGCTTCCTTGCCGACGATCGGGTCCATGGGGACGTTTTCGAACACGGCGTCATCCGCCAGTTGCTCCATCATCAGCTCGATGTCGCCGGTTTCCCAAGCCTTGATGACGTTCCTAACCGGTATTGTCCTGTCCATCACCGCTTCCACCTTCCAAGAGGTGCTTCCAGGCGTCGGAACGGGTCGAGAGCCAGTTCGGCCATCCGCCGCACGTCCACCTTCAGACCCATATCTACACTGCAAGGCACGATTGCACGCGCGCTCGCCGATCCGGCACGGGTGACGATTGCAATTCCATTTTCAAGTGCAGGCATTTCTTACTCCCGTAACGTACTATTATTGACCCGTGCGCCGTTCAAACATTAGAAAGCGGCACTGGGACATTCGGCATCAAAGCGTTGATTGCGACCGCGCGCGGAAGGCGGGCACCACCGGGTTTGCCGCGGAGAATCCTCCATCCATGACGAGAACCTGCCCCGTGATGAAACCCGCGGCAGGCGATAGCAAATAAAGAATGCTTGCAGCGAGCTCGTCCGGCGTGCCCAGCCGCTCCGTCATATGGTGATCGAGCAGCAATTTCAGCAGGTCCGGATCAAATGCCGAATGCGCTGCAGGTGTAAGGACCAGCCCGGGTGCAATGCAGTTACTGCGGATGCCCTGCTTGCCGTATTGGACCGCCAGCGATCGCGAAAGGCCCAGTAGTGCGGCCTTGGCCGTACCGTAACAGGTGCGCGTATCTTCGCCACGAAGGCCGGCGACAGACGAAAGGTGAACGAAAGCACCTCCGCCACGTTCGAGCATGAGGGGGACTGCCTGGGCGGCGAGCAAGGCCGGACCAACGACGTTGGTGCTAAGCAGCTGATGCCAGAGCTCAGCGCCAATCTCCGCGACGCGGCCATCGCCGGGATCGGTCCTGACCGCGTTGTTCACCACATAGTCGACGCCGCCGAACGCGGATTTTGCGGTAGCGACAAGTTGGACGATCTGGTCTGCATCGCCGATGTCTGTGGGCACCGACAAGGCAGAAAGCCCCTGCTGGCACAGCTGTTGGGCTACCCGATTTGCCCCCTCGCCATCGACGTCGGCAATCACAACATTGCCAGAGACACGTGCAAATGCTTCACAAGTGGCAAGACCGATCCCCGAAGCGCCACCAGTCACGATTGCGACCTTGCCCGCAAAATCGCCCGTCATAGCACCACAGCCCCTTTGCAAAGGGAATGGCAGAGGACAGCCTGCATGTCCCCTCCACCGTCGATTACGCGGCCACGCGATCTTCGGCGTCAAGGAAGCGGGCCGGGAGTTTCCCGGTCAGCACACCGTTTTCCTGCGCAAGCACGCCGTTGATGAAAGTATAGCGGAAACCACCTTCCGGACGGCGGAACCGCGGCAGACCGCCGGGAATGTCTTTGACCTTCTTTTCCGGCGACCACTGCAGCTTGGCCAGGTCGAAGACAGCGATGTCGGCGAAGGCGCCGACCTTGATTTCGCCGCGGTCCTTTATCCCAAGCAGGTCTGCCTGGTCCTTCGTCATCTTCTTCACTGCGTCTTCCAGCGTGAGGTCGCTGCGGTCACGGACGTGGCGGGTCAGCACAAGCGTCGAGTCTCCCGCGCCATCGAAGCTGCTGATATGGGCGCCGGCGTCACTCGCGCTGATCAGGCTGACTTCAGAGGCCAGCAGCTCGCCAACCTTTGCGGCATCGGTGTTGGTAAAGGGATAGACGAATTCGGCTTTCAGATCGTTTTCGAGCACCCAGTCGGCCAGCTGGTCCGACGAGTGGCCGGGGCGAAGATCGAGGACGAAGTCGAATGTGAGCGCGAGGTACTTTTCGTATTCCGGCTTGCCGACCTGGGTAATCCGGAACAAGCGCTCCATCCCCCCGCTCGGAAAGCCTTCCTTCACCGCATCCCAGTCTGCGCGGGCCCTCGCGCGCCATTCGGGATCGGCAAGGCGGCGCTTCTTCTCCTCGGCAGGCACGTCCGGCTGCACGAGTTCATTCCATGCCGGCACATAGATGAAGTTGAAGCACTGATTGAAGTTGATTCCCAGCTCGATCGAACGCGGTGACGCGAGGTAATGGAAATTCGCACCAGCCGCCTGGATTTCCTTGCCGGCCTCGACCAGTCGCGGAGCATAGTTCGGATCGTCCGGGCGATCGAAAATGCCGTTGGATATAACCGGCACGCCGCCATGACGGGCGGAATATTCGCCCATCTCGTTCAGATCTTTGACCTGCTGGTCGAGGTCGCTCATGTCCGGAATGATCTGGACAATTCCGTTGCCCTTCGCGCTCTCGCCGAACAGGGATTCGAATTCGGCCGCATCACTGTAGTAGCTCGGTACGAGATCTCCGGCGGGGCTGCGGTCGAAACGCGAAGTCGAAAACCCGAACGCGCCAGCCTTGAGCGCATCGGCATAGGCCAGGGTGATTCGCGAGGCCTCGTCCGCCGAAGACGCGCGCTTCCACGCTTCATCGCCGATCTCGTAAACACGCAGAAGCGAATGGCTGACAAGCGAAGCGATGTTCACGCCCCATTTGCGCTTCTTCATCTCCTGCGCATATTCGGGGAAGGTTTCCCAGGTCCAGGGAACTTCGGCCCGGAAGACATCGCGGGGGAGATCTTCGATATAGCTGAACAGCTGCACCAGCCCATCGACGTTGTCCTTGCGGACGGGTGCAAGGCTCAGACCGCAGTTGCCGATCAGGATTGTGGTAACACCGTGCTGTACGATCGGATCGCAAGAAGGATCCCAGAACAAGGCGGCATCGTAATGCGTATGCGTATCGATGAAGCCGGGGGTCACGTAACAACCTTGGGCGTCGTAGACAGTCTGATTGTCAGCAGAGAGACCTGAGCCGATCTCGACAATCCGACCATCCGAAATCCTGAGGTCCGCTTCGTAAGCGGGCGAGCCAGTGCCGTCGATGATCATGCCCCCCTTGATCAACACGTTTCCGCCAACTCCAGACACGATCGAACTCCTTAACTACGATGATTCTGATTGGTCGAACAAACCACGCGAACGGGCCAGTGCAAACGTCCCTCCAGACTAATGCGCCTCATGCCCCGGAGATTCCCGAGTGGGGAGTTCGGGGTTCTTCGGCTATCCAAACAGCCTCCTGGCGGACGCGAGCATATCTGCTGCGCGCCGTTCCGGGGGAACTGATCGCGCCTGCGACAGGTTCGCCGCTTCCAGGGACAAGACCAGATCGGCCGGGCAGTAGTCGACGATTTCCCGTAAGGGGAATTCCCCTTGGCCCGGGAGCAGCCGCGCCATCATTTCTGCGTCGAGGTCCGCCGGCGGGGTCAGCATACCGTCCGAAAGTTGTACCCCCCCCACGAGTTCAGGATTGATGGTGCGCAGACCCGCCATACCGCCGCTGGTCCGCATGAGGTGGAGCGAATCCACCACAATGCCCGTGTTCTTGCGCCCTGCCCTGCGCACGAAATCCGCAACCTCGAAGATCGAAGGCAGGGATTTGGCTGTCGCAAAAAACTCCACGTTGACGCGGATGCCATGCTCGGCTGCCATGTCGCACAGGCGGCAATACTTGGCGAGTGCATCGTCGAGATCGTGGTTCTCCCAGACGATGGCCGTAGCCGTCGATGCACCAAGATCGCCCCCGCATTCCAGCGCCTGGGCAAATTCGACCGGTTCGGCGGACGCATCCAGATTGAAACATTCGAGATTCAACAGGCGGACGCCGGTCTCGGCCATCGCAGACTTCATTGCCGCACGGTGATCGGCATCTCTCACCGCAGGATCGAGCGGAAGCTGATCGCTGGGCATGTGCGCAAACATGCTGACGAAGTCGTAGCCTGCGTCGGCAGCGGCCCGCACCAGATTTGCTCCGGCCAGTTCGGGAACGGTCAGTGGCTCCAGCGAATAGCGTCTGCCGCTTGATTGTCCGTTCAAGACCATCTCCCGATAGGGGCGGCGCGGAACGCGCGGCCTGTGTTGTTGGCGAAAGGGTGAAGCAAGGAGCCAACAGGCACCTCGTCCGATCGGATGTGTGCAGCCGGATGAGTGCTCGACAGGGATCAGGCGTCAGGTGCAATCATGACCTTGCATTCGCGCGGGGATGTACGCGGCACCTCGAAGGCCGCGGGCACCTTGCCAGGCCTAGAGTCGATCTGATTCAGATTGACGCATATCCTGCGCCTCGGACGTAGTTTGCGCATTCGTCTGGGCTGAAGTGATTGAGCAGGGAGCCGATGCGTCGCCATGTGGCCTCGACGGTTCGCTCGTTGGCTTTCCGCAGCAGGCGCTTGAGCTTTGCGAACATCTCTTCGATCGGGTTCAGGTCGGGCGAATAGGGCGGCAGGAAGAAGAGCTTGA
>Ga0207695_10007901_pt1 | contig 13424 bp, 23 predicted proteins | sample KBSC54metaG_FD_184354 | JGI IMG/M metagenome (GOLD analysis project Ga0207695, IMG submission 184354) | Corn rhizosphere microbial communities from Kellogg Biological Station, Michigan, USA - KBS C5-4 metaG (SPAdes) (version 2) | ecosystem: Host-associated > Plants > Roots > Rhizosphere > Soil...
TCCTCGTCGGCACGCTGTCGTCGATTTTCTTCGCCAGCCCGATCCTGTATTGGCTCGGCGTGTCGAAGAAGGACCTGATGCAGGTCACGCGCGACAATTCCGAGCTCGCGCGTCGCCCCTGAGATTCTCGCCTAGGGCGCGATTCATCGTGCCCTGCCGCTGTGCTCGTCATTCCAGCGCAAGCTGGACTGCGAAAGCGGGTGCCTCAGCGAATAGCCCGAAGGCATGCCGAGAGAGCGGCATGTAATCCAGTCTGCACGGATGCCATACAAAGCATCGCATCCGCGTGTCCAAGGCGCGTCCCTTCCCCTTTCCACGCGCGTCCCGCGCGCGGGTCACTTTTTCTTCTCCAGCGAAGAAAAAGTAACCAAAAAGACGCCGCCCCCGACACCGCACCACGCGCGCTGCGCGCGCGTGGTGCCCTGCGCTTCTCGGCGCCCGCGGGCCGGCGCGAACTCGCGCATCCCTGCGCTCGGACATGCGCGCCTTTCCCCCGCCGTCGCCTGCGATGCTCGGTGCGGTGAAGGGGGAGGAAGTCGCAATCCAGATCAAGAGCAACAGCGTGCGAGGCTTTTCTGCTTCGGCGCGCAGGAGCGCGCTGCTTTGGTTTTTCCGGGCCCCCATTGCATTGCGGCGGCAGCGGGCGGAAACGCCCGCAGGGGCGGCGCGATGGATCGCGCCGATTCCGTTGTCTGGACAGGGACGTGCAGTCAACGGAACCCGGCCGCTGACGCGGACCCTTTGGGCAGGATGCCCAAAGGGCGCAATGCTCTGGGGCGTGTCTCTTTGCTTACTTTCTCTGCACGAGCAGAGAAAGTAAGACGCTCGTCCGCAGGACGAGTGGAAGCTCTGGCTTTGAAGATCAAAAAATGCCGCACGTGGCTAACCGCGCCGTTACTTGCGCCTGAGTTCGTAGAAATCCCCAACGAAGTCCGCCAGCCGCCGCGCGGCGATCGCCTCGCGCAACCCGCGCATCAGATCCTGGTAGTAATGCAGATTGTGGATCGTCGCCAGCATCGGCCCGAGCATCTCGCCGCATTTGTCGAGATGGCGCAGATAGGCGCGTGAAAACCCATTTGCGCAGGTGTAGCAGGCGCAGGCCTCGTCGAGCGGGCGCGTGTCGCGCTCATATTGCGAATTGCGGATGCGCAGCACACCCGTGCGCGTGAAGATGTGCGCGTTGCGCGCGTTGCGCGTCGGCATCACGCAGTCGAACATATCGATCCCGCGCACGACCGCCTCGACGATGTCCTCGGGGCGGCCGACGCCCATCAGATAGCGCGGCCGATCCGCCGGCAGCAGCGGCACAGTTTCTTCGAGCGTGCGGTTGCGCTCCCCTTCCGGTTCGCCAACCGCGAGACCGCCGACCGCATAGCCGTCGAAGCCGATCTGCAGCAGACCCTCGGCCGATACCTTGCGCAGCCCCGGATAGGTGCCGCCCTGGACGATGCCGAACAGCGAGTTCGGATTCTTCAGATCATCGAACGCACGTCGAGAACGCGCAGCCCAGCGCAACGACAACTCCATCGAATCGCGCGCCTGCTTTTCCGTCGCCGGATACGGCGTGCATTCGTCGAAGATCATCGCGATGTCGGAGTCGAGCACGCGCTGGATACGCATCGACTCCTCGGGCGAGAGGAACACCTGCGAGCCGTCGACCGGCGAGGCGAAACGCACGCCCTCCTCCGTGATCTTGCGCCGCTCGGCGAGCGAGAACACCTGGAAGCCGCCAGAATCGGTCAAGATCGGCTTGCTCCAACCGATGAACTTATGCAGCCCGCCGAACTCGCCGATCACGTCGAGACCTGGGCGCAGGAACAAATGGAATGTGTTGCCGAGGATGATCTCCGCACCGATGTCGAGGATCGATCGCGGCGTCATGCCCTTGACCGAACCGTAGGTGCCCACCGGCATGAACGCCGGCGTTTCGATCGTGCCGCGAGCGAAGCCCAGCCGACCGCGCCGCGCCGCGGCATCGCCGGCGAGAAGTTCAAACCGCATTGCGTTTCCTCGGATCCAATTCAGGCCACGGATTTTACGCGCTCGCGACGCCTATCGCGCGTCCAGCGGGCTACGCACGCCGAGACCGCCTCGATTGAGAACGTGGGTGTAGATCTGCGTCGTCGCCACGTCCTTGTGGCCGAGCAGCTCCTGCACCGTGCGGATGTCGTAACCCGATTCGATCAAATGCGTGGCAAACGAATGCCGCAGCGTGTGCGCGCTGACCGGTTTGACGATGCCGGCCTTGGCGCACGCCGCCTTCAACGCGCGCGAAAATACCGCATCGTCCAGATGGTGCCTGCGCACCGCGCCGCTGCGCGGATCGCGCGATAACTGTACGGCCGGAAACAGCCAACGCCAACCGAGCTCGAGATGCGCGCGCGGATACTTTCGTGCGAGCGCATGCGGCAGCCAGACCCCGCCGGCACCCGCAGCAAGATCCTGCGCGAGCAGGACGCGCGCACGCTCGACCTCACGCTGCAACGGCTCGACCAGCGAACGCGGCAGCATCGTGTGCCGGTCCTTGCCACCCTTGCCGTCGCGCACGACGATTTCGTTGCGCGCGAAGTCGACATCCTTCACCCGCAGGCGCAGGCCTTCCATCAGCCGCATGCTCGTGCCATAGAGCAGGCTGGCAATCAGCCACGGCCGACCATCCATCGCCGCGAGCAGACGCGCCGCCTCCTCGCGTGCCAGCACCGTCGGCACACGACGCGGGCGCTTCGCGCGCACGACTCGGTCCAGCCAAGGCAACTTGAGCCTAAGTACCTCTCGATATAGATACAGCAACGCGGAAAGCGCCTGATTCTGCGTCGCCGCAGCAACTTCGCCGTCGGTCGCCAGGCCGCTCAAAAACGCCTCGACCTCATCCGCACCCAATTCGCGCGGATGCCGTTTGCCATTGGCGAGGATGAACCGCCGTATCCATCCCACATACGCCTGCTCCGTGCGCAGGCTGTAATGTTTGACGCGTAACTTGCGCCGAACTTCGTCCAACAGGCGCGGAGCCTGCGACCCAGCCGGCACCGCTGTTACGCCCCTGCTTCCGGCCTGATAATCCATTACGCCCTCGCTTCGCGATGATTGCAACGAAGCTTGGCCGCGGATTGTCGCGGCGGATATCGGGTAACTGCTTGCTGTAGTGTAAGAATTTCGCTTGACGTGCAATCGAAGCCGGCTGAACATCCCGTGCAACGCCCCGGATGTGGGGTCTATTTGTAGTTAGCCCTGTGAATCTGCGTCTTGGTTTCTTCGAGAACTTCAAAGGCACCGACTCTGTGCTTTTGGCTGGTTCGTCCCACGATATCGCACTCCTCTCTGCGTCGCTTAACGGCTTTGTAGCTTCTCAAGAGAGTGTGCTACCGATCCATTCTCTTGCCTCAGTTGCGCCAAATCATTCCGTGCAATTGTTTGCGCAGCGCGCGCCAAGTTCGCCGCAATGCCAACCACTACAGTTTCATTGGTTATGCTCGCCCAACGAGTACGCCAACGTTCAAGGCAAGCTTGAGGCGCTTGCTACGTCAGCGCACGGGCATCAGTATTTCGAGCTCATTGGCTCACCCGCACAATTGGTAGTATCCGTCGGCGAGTATGGGGCGTCATGGTGGCAGGCACAGGGCTAACTATTCGGTCAAGTGGACCGCTGCGACGCCGCGCGGTAACCTGACGCTCACTGTGGCAGCGGCCACTTACCTCAAGCGTTAGGCGTCACTATGCGGGTCGTAGTGCAGAATGGTGCTCAACATGGCTTGGCTCGCCGCAGCGTCGAACTCGCTTTGCCGCTTTTCCCGCCGTCATGGAGCCATGCTGTAGAGACCATCCTCCTCTGTGCCGGGCAAAATCTCGACGCTTCGTTTCATGCAAAAGAGCGCATTCTTGCTGTGTTTTGGCCGAAGCAGCCCCCTTTCCCAAGTAAGGCCGAGGCACTCGATACCTTGGTTGCGGCTTTGGCGGCAGTCTCTGAAACCGGTGGCCTCCCAAAGCACTTTTCCCCATCAACGTATTTGGCAAAGTCACAGGTCGCGGCAACTACGCGGGCGCTTGTTGCCGGTGTCGCCTAACTATTCGGTCAAGTGGACCGCTGCGACGTGCCACGGTAATCTGACGCCCACTGTGGCAGCGGCCACTTACCTCAAGCGTTAGCCTGCTATGGAAGGTTGGTACTCCGTCAAAGGCTTGTTTCGCTGGCACTTCAAATCCGGCGGCGAAACCGAACGCATCGAAGAGCGGGTTGTGCTGTTCCGCGCCAAAGACTTCGACGATGCGCTCGACTTGGCCGAACGCGAAGCTAAGACGTATTGCTCGGCCGATCGCAAGGCAAATTTTCGCATCGAGCCAGTTGGCTGGTGGCACGCATATTGGCTCGGGCATGAACCAACGTCGGGTGCCGAGGTATTTTCTCGCAGCTCAAGCACAAAACTCAGTGGCCACGCCTTTGTTCGCCGCTACTACCCAAAATCTCATCGTGGCGGCGCAGGCTAACTATTCGGTCAAGTGGACCGCTGCGGTGAGGTCGCGGTAATCTGACACGCACCGTGGCAGCGGCCACTCACCTCAAGCGTTAGGGCTCATGAATTCCGTTGTGCTAGTCGTTCCGCTAGTACTTTCGATCTTCGCAGCGCTAAGCCGCCGAAGCAGTCACGTTTCGAAACAAGGCTTGGAGGTCTTTGCCTTTCCCGGTGCGCTTGTTTGCTTCTTGGCACTTAGCTCGTGGCTCATCGCTTTTGCGCCGCTTTGGATACCAATCATCAAGCCTCAACTCGGGCCACCCGCAAACGAGGACTACTTCTTCTTCGGTGTATTTGGTGGTCTGGGCATGCTCTTTGCGGCTTACCTCTATTGCTATCGCGTTACCGTGGGGCCAGAAGTCTTTTCTGTCGGCGCGTTCTCAAGAAAGCAATTCCGGCTCGCAGATATTCGAGAGGTGAAGCTCCAGAAAGGCCAACGGAGCGGCCAGTATTTCGTGTACATGCATTCTGGTAAGCGGCTCCAGTTTTCCGGGCTCTTATCAGGCTTTGAAGCACTCACCAAGCTACTACGCCCGGCCAAGTGAGCCCTAACTACTCGGTCAAGTGGACCGCTGCGACGTGCCACGGTAATCTGACGCTCACTGTGGCAGCGGCCACTTACCTCAAGCGTTAGGGCGCAGCATGGGGAGGCAAATCCAAGTCGCGCTCCTGGACGAAGACGAAGCGGATTTCGTAGCGTTCCTACGCTCGTCAGCCCAAATTCAAATCATCGAGTCCTTTGCGCCGACACCAGCGCATCTCTTTGTCGATCGCCTACTTCCCCGGGAGGACGGCCACTGGCAGTACTTCATCTGGAACAAAGCATTTGCTTGGGAACCAGAGCTGAGCTTTGTTGCACCGGACGCGCCAAATGCAGGCCGGCGCGGTTGGGCCTACATCTCAAACAAAGGCTCGGCGCCTCTCATTGAGTACGACCGACACAATTTCGCTCCGAAGGGCGCTGCTGGCCGCGTCTATTGGGCAAAGGCCTTTTCTGCACCGCTGGGTGTGGCCTACGATGTCGCATCCTTTGAGGTTTGGTACAACTCGGTGGTCCGTTGGCTTCGCAAACGTGGGCGGCGCGTAGCAGAGGAACCGAACGGTATGCTCTATCTGCCTCAAGCGTTAGCTCACCGTGCTGCAGCGCCCTAACTATTCGTTCAAGCGGACCGCTGCGGCGGTCTGCGGTACTATCATGCGGCGGTTGGCAGCGGCCGCTTAACTCAAGCGTTAGGTCCTTGCTTGGCTAGCCCTCAAAAAAGCGTTTGGCCGTTTGTCCTTTGCTCGCTTGTAGCGCTCGGGCTGGCGGTTTATTGCTTTCTCTGGGCAATTAGTTCGTTCTCTCTGGCTTTTGCAGACTGCAATGGCACTTTTGCTCTCAACGCCGAAAACTTTCGCTGTCAACGCCCTGTCTGGCTGAGTTACAGCTTCTGGGTCTTCGCTATCGTGGGGGTTGCTCTTGGTGTCTTCGCTTTCGTTCGCTCGCGTTCTCGCAGCGCAAGCACCTAACTATTCGGTCAAGTGGACCGCTGCGATGTCGCGCGGTAATCTGACGCCCACTGTGGCCGCGGCCACTTACCTCAAGCGTTAGAACTCACATGCGGTTTCTCTCAATGCTTGCTGTTGCCTTGGTGCTTTCCGCATGCACTTCTCCTTCCACTCGCGAAGCTGCAATGCAGGCGCACGCATCAGCATGCGTTGCCTCAGGAGCAGACTTAGAGAAAGCCAAATCTTGTTTGGCTAGTCGCGGGCTGGACGTATCTATTAGCGGCCGCGATCGCATTCTCATCATCGAATGCGGCCCTTACTGGGGCTATCCATTAGTGCAATCATGCGGGTCGTTGGAGGTCCTCGGCAACGGCAATCACATCACGACTTGGCGCGTGCATGGGAGCCGCGAAGTTGATGCCATATAGGTGAGTTCTAACTATTCGGTCAAGTGGACCGCTGCGACGTGCCGCGGTAATCTGACGCCCACTGTGGCAGCGGCCACTTACCTCAAGCGTTAGGCGCTTCAGATGGGTACTTCCAGATCGGCGCTTCGCGATCAGTTGTCTTGTCAGCTCATACCGCGGTTGCAAACGCTAGGTTTTTCTGGCCCAAGTAGTATTCGCGGCAACGGTCTGCTACATGAGTTCAAACGCGCGAACCAAGTGTTTACCTTGCAACTCGAAAAGCGGGGTCTTCCGCGCTTTGTCGTTAGCTTAGAGGTCGAGCCTTCTGGCGGCTTTGGGTCCGTTGTTCGCGAAGGCGGCACAATCGTGCAAGGGCGGTTACAGCCGCGTCGCGGCGCATCTACTAGCGCATGGTTTCGCACCGATACGTCGTTCATCGAGCGCCTGCTTGGGCGTAAAGGCACGACACCGGAGGCTGTTGTCGCTGAGTGTGTTGCGTTGCTCCCTGAGGTCGAGGTCTGGTGGTCAACCCAAGCACCTTCAGAACACATCCAGGTTTTGTCGCAACATTTCCCTGGTCAACCTCCAACCAGCGCCTAACTATCCAAGTGGACCGCTGCGACATGCCACGGTAATCTGATGCTCACTGTGGCCGCGGCCACTTACCTCAAGCGTTAGGCCTACTCGGAGGCGTCGTTGACACACTTTTTCCTTGCGCTCGCGCTTAATTCCGCAATATCTGTTGCCGCCCCCGAATGCACAGACCGCCCCGAGTGCTGGCCCGAAGGCAGCGCGATGCACACCGGCCTAGTAGCGAAACAGCAGTTTGCGGATGCGGACAAGCGACTTAACAGTGTCTATTCCCGAATTTTGAAAAGCCTTCCGGGGGATGAAGCGGACAACTATCCCAAGAAGGCGCTAGTCGCTGCGCAACGAGAATGGGTTAAGTATCGTGACGCAAACTGCGCATCGGTGGGAGAAGTCTCGGGCGGGGTACGCATGTGGAAATCGGCCTACACGGTAATCTGCGAAACAGACATGACTGAGGAGCGCATCAAGGAACTCGTGCGCGTGTTCGACGCGCCGGCTGAGCAATCCGCAAAGTAGGCCTAACTATTCGCTCAAGCGGACCGCTGCGAATCGGCACGGTGTAAGATCACACCTCATCGCGGCAGCGGCCGCTTAGCTCAAGCGTTAGCGCCTGCATGAGTACCGAGCAGTATTTCGGCTACATCTACTTTGCGGTCTTCTCGCTACTCGTCTTCGGCATCGTCGGAACACTTATTTTCACTGAGCGGCTTGGCCTCACTAAGTTGTTAGGCTTCTGGGCTGCCGCTATTGCACTTCTTGGGTGCGCCTGCGCACTCGTTATGCTCAAATCGTGCCCTTGCTCGCTAGCTCAAGTCCTTACGCTCGCCTGCCCAACGTGTTTACTGGGTACGCCCAAGAATGGCGTCCTCACAAGCGAGGCTCTCGTTTTTTCTCTTACAGTGCTCGTGCCCGTGGCGGCAGTGTTGTCAGTGCGTCGTTCGCTGCGCAGGCGCTAACTATTCGGTCAAGTGGACCGCTGCGGTGAGTCCGCGGTAACCTGACGCCTCGTGTGGCAGCGGCCACTTACCTCAAGCGTTAGGTTTCACAGACATGACTCCGCAAGACTTGGCGAGACGATGCGTTGCCGAGAAGAATGAGATGCTTGGCACATACTTCTCTGCTGATCGGCAATCTCATGTGTCGCTTTTAATCGGAGCGCTTGGGCTATCCAAAACCCAGCAAAACCAACTGCGGCAAGTTCTCGACGCCGCACTTACCGATGCGTTCTACACCATGCTTCTTGCGCTAGATGGAGAAGCCTCTCTTGGCGGGTCACAAGGCGAGCTTGTCCTTGCGGACGCGTCGGGCAATAGGCTTTCTGGTTCGCTAGAGGCTCCGGCATGGGCGCACTTCCACGGCGAGCGCAGTGAAACCTAACTATTCGGTCAAGTGGACCGCTGCGACGTGCCACGGTAATCTGACGCTCACTGTGGCAGCGTCCACTTACCTCAAGCGTTAGGCGTCAATGAAACGAGCCGTAGAGAAACAGGATGCCGCGAAGGTTGCAGCGCAATTTCCGCTTGATGGGTTATTGCCTGGCTGGTTTTTTCGCGTTCGCGAAACATCCAACGGTGCTTACCTTGCTGAGGGTACAGATTTGTGGGGGCGTTTAGTTTCACACCAAGGCAACGACCCAGAGTCACTCTTGCAAACCTGCGTAGCCTCGGCGCGCGCGGCCAGCGTCTAGTCGCATCCGGTACATTGTCGCCTAACTATTCGGTCAAGTGGACCGCTGCGACGTGCCGCGGTAATCTGACGCTCACTGTGGCAGCGGCCACTTACCTCAAGCGTTAGAACCCGCATGCCAAGTAGTCGCAATCTAAAAGGTATTGCCGCTGGCTTGGCTGGGTCTTTCGTCAGCCGCAACAACGATGTCGAGGGCTATTGGGGTATTGGTCTTCTGTGTCGTGACGCTGCGCAAACTAACGGCGTAGTTGTTCTTAATCTCTCTCAGCGTCTTCCTGTGCCGGCCACGCCTTCATCCGTGCGCGTCCTCAAGGCATACGCTCAGCAGTTGGACGCATTGTTGCAAAATGCCGGCTTCTCGCCCGGCGTCCTTGCAGACGCGGAGGTTTGGTTGCAATTTGGAGAGCCCTCCACGACACACGCAAATGTAGTTATGTTCACGTGTAGAGTCGCGCTCGCGGACAGCAAAGGGCAACGGTACGAGGCTATTGAGCACGGCCAATGTTGGCCCCACAATCCCACGCGCGAGCGCCGGAGCGCTCGTGCAAGCGGGTTCTAACTATTCGGTCAAGTGGACCGCTGCGACGTCGCGCGGTAACCTGATGCTCAGTGTGGCAGCGGCCACTTACCTCAAGCGTTAGGCGCATGAACATAGCGACAGCTATCTCGCTGATCTTCCCACAAGCGTTCGGGATGAGCTGTCCACAAACAGCGTGCTATGTAGTCGATCTCGTCATTGCGGAATGTAAGCACACGTCTGAGTCGCATACTCCCATGCGAGCGCGAAAGACGCCTGGACTCATTATTCGAGCCAAAAGCGCGCACTTCACGCCCGTTGCTTGTGCGCCCGGCGAGGCTGTCGAGGGCGGCCCACTGGTGCCACGCGAGCACATTCAAACTAAGCGTTGGTTCTTTTATGAGGCCCAGCGTCCCGAAGGGTGCAACGGGTTAGTGGGTAAGAAAGTCAGATTGTTCGCTCCGGCGAATGACTGCGTAGACGATAGCGGTATTGGTAATAGTGATGTGCCAGAGCGGCTGCTTGAAGCACTGCCAATTCAAGCGCAGTGACGCATGCGCCTAACAATTCGGTCAAGTGGACCACTACGACGTCGCGCGGTAATCTGACGCTCACTGTGGCAGCGGCCACTTACCTCAGCGTTAGGCCGTAATCTGAACAAATCGATGCGCCTGTGGTTGTTGCTCGCGGCATGCGTATTGGCTCTCGCCAGCGCTAGCGGTTTGCTCTTGCTTAGCTCAGGGAAAATCGTACCTTCCTTGATGAGAAACCCGATCGCAACGTTTGTTAGTCCCGGCGAGTCGCTCTGGTGGTTCGTTCTAGGTGGTCCGTTTCAGTCCGCCCCTCGCACAGCAGGTGGCATTGCTTTTGCCGCGATCGCAAACGCCATTCTCTGGCTTGTCCCGTTGTCGCTGGTGCTCATCTTCATCCGCCGCATTCGCCAAAATTCCGCGGCGCCATCCTCGTGACGGGGTTACGGCCTAACAATTCGGTCAAGTGGACCACTACGACGTCGCGCGGTAATCTGACTCTCACTGTGGCAGCGGCCACTCACCTCAAGCGTTAGTTGCCTTATGAAGCGCGTACTTATCTGCTGTCTTGTTTGTTTTGGACTCGCCAGTTGCGCTCCATCAGAAGACTTCATGGACACCTTGTTCGGCATCAAGCGCAACGTTGTAGTGCTTACTTCAAGCGCAGTAGAGTTTTCTCAGACGGCGGTCAGCTTCACACCACCAACCGAAGCCGAAGTAGTAGGCAAGCAATCGAGCGTTTGCATCGTTCTCAGCGGTGGCGTTCCTTTGAAGGGCATGGAAAAGGAAGTAGAACGCCTCCTCAACGGTGCCAAGATCAGCGCAACTGTAACCGCGGCGGATGGCTCAACTCACGAGTTTGGTTGTCAAGGCAGTGGCTGGGCAATGAGCGGGCGTGTTGCTCCTTCAAACGAAGTAACCGTTTGCGTTCAACCAAGCTGCGCAAAGCAAACGCTACCCGTTGGTTCCAAAATTCGCTCAGTATCCGTTTCTTCTAGCGTGCTAGTGCATGCTCTAGGCGCGTACTGGTATTCAACTGCCGCGCTCGACCGAAACGGCAACTAACTATTCGGTCAAGTGGACCGCTGCGACGTGCCACGGTAACCTGACGCTCACTGTGGCAGCGGCCACTTACCTCAAGCGTTAGGTTCCAGTGACCTCCGACGATAGAAAGCATGAGCTGAAGGCCTTGGCCAAGGCCTCCGAGCGCGAAGCGCTGATTGCCTCCTTGCCGGTGGACGTTTCTACGCTCAAAGACCTCTTGTCCTACCTCAACAAAGATCCCGCTCCACCCTGCAATCACACGCATCGAGAGACCATCGAGTTCTTAAAATCGCGCAATATCGCACCGGCCAGCGTAATACCTTGGCTTCAAGCACACGGGGGCTTCTGCGACTGCGAGGTTATATATAACGTCTACGATGCTGTAGGCGATTTGATAGGGTGGCACTTGGACGCTGAAACCTAACTATTCGGTCAAGTGGACCGCTGCGATGGGTCACGGTAATCTGACACCCACTGTGGCAGCGGCCACTTACCTCAAGCGTTAGCCTTCAATTTGAACTCGGATACTCGACCAGAGCTCTCCGTTGGCCCAGGCTTGCGCATCGCGCAAAGCCTCTTTGTTCTTTTCGCGTATCCATCGATTCTTCTGCGTTTAGTCACTGGGCTCCTCAAGCCACTGGAACGCAGCATTTTTGACGTCCTTGCAAAACATCTTGAGCCTAGCGCGAGCGCTATCCTTCGCACTCAACTCACTGAGGTCAATTACGTGCAGCGCATCACTACGCGTCGCACCGAGTGCAATTTTTACCGCGCCGTGCCGTTTCGATTCGAACAGCGTCGCAGTGTGCTCTTTGCGTTCCAAGAGCCCGAGGTTCTTCTGTGCGCGTTACGTTTCCAGACCAACAAAGGCACGCGGCAAGTCGTCAAGGTTCATCTTGTCCATGGCAAGCTTTTCGAGCTCGAATTCGGCGGTGACATGCGTCAGCATTTCAACGAGGCCGTTGAGTCTGTCATCTCCTTCAAACAGCATGTCGTCACGCCAGGCTAACTATTCGGTCAAGTGGACCGCTGCGACGTGCCGCGGTAACCTGACGCTCACTGTGGCAGCGGCCACTTACCTCAAGCGTTAGGCGTCATGCAAGCATCCATACAAGCCCTAGCAAAAGCCAAGCAATCTTGCAGGGTGATGTGCACTTGCATATCCATTGGTTGCATTGCTCTTTCTGCTTGCGTTTCCTGGAAAGCGGCTCAAGTATCAAATCCTCAGCTTGTCCATTTTGTCTTGCCCGCTGTTATTTGGCTTTGGGTTGCGTGGGTGTCCTACGCGCTGCACAAGTGGTGTCAGCGGCTAAGTCTTGAGCAGGCCAAGCGTTATGGCTTCATTCGTGGGCATGTCGCCTAACTATTCGGTCAAGTGGACCGCTGCGATGTCGCGCGGTAATCTGACGCTCACTGTGGCAGCGGCTACTTACCTCAAGCGTTAGGCGTCAGGAATATCACTTTGCCGCGCAATACCAATTCCGTAACTGCATCAGTCTGGCTTGTGCGGATGCTTCGATGTATCAGCGTGCTCTCGTTACTCATGGTGCCCGCTCTAGTCTTTGTCTTTTTTAGCAACACATTTCCATTTGTTTACCAGCGAGACGTTATTTTCTGGCGACTCCTTCCGCTTGCAGCTGGTATTGCGACACTCTGCGGCAGCTGGCTCTCGGTAAAGACTGGCAAACACATCTGGCTCCTTTTGTCATTCGTCGCATGGCTGCCAAATCTTCTCCTGTTTGTCGTAGCAGGTATGTTCGCTCAGCACTGACGCCTAACTATTCGGTCAAGTGGACCGCTGCGTCGAGGTCGCGGTAACCTGTGGCCTCGTGTGGCAGCGGCCACTTACCTCAAGCGTTAGGCTGTGACCGATTCTCTTTGGCTCGAGTTTTTTAGGGCTTGTGCTCAAGTACTTGGGCCGGGAAGCCGCGTCGATCACCTGAGTTCGAGCTGGTGCTCCTGGACCACATTCGATCGACTAGGTATCGATGCGGGTTACTGGACTTGCGGCATGCCGGCTGAATCAGAATTGCGTGAGACTCACATTGCAGATAGCGGTACTTGGGGGCAACCTTTTTCATACTCGCAACTCGCGCACATCGTCGTTCCGGCTCAATTTTTCTGGGAGCTTGGAGGAAAAGGCGATTATTCGTGCGGCTTCAAACCCCAACCCATTGCAGAACTCTCGCGGCGCCTCACGGAACTAGGCATCCCGCATCGACTGACTGAACAGCTTGTTGAAATCAAACTCTATTGAGTCGCGCCTAACTATTCGGTCAAGTGGACCGCTGCGATGTCGCGCGGTAACCTGACGCCCACTGTGGCAGCGGCCACTTACCTCAAGCGTTAGCCTTCACGAAATCATGCTGGTTACGTTGGCCAGGTTCCTCGATCCCTGGGAGGCTTACGTCGTGCGAGCGCGGCTTGACGCAGACGGCATTCCGGCTACCGTGGCATTTGCTAATCACGTCATCGCGAATTGGCCGATCTCTTTGGCACTAGGCGGCACTTCTGTTCAAGTACCTGCGGGTTTTCTAGGCCAATCTCGGCAGATTCTCTCCGACTACTCGGCTGGTGCTCTTGAATCTGTCTTGAATGAGCAGCTTGGGTTACAAAGCGAGCGCTGCCTACGCTGTAGCTCGATGAATTTCCA
>Ga0207695_10007905_pt1 | contig 13419 bp, 9 predicted proteins | sample KBSC54metaG_FD_184354 | JGI IMG/M metagenome (GOLD analysis project Ga0207695, IMG submission 184354) | Corn rhizosphere microbial communities from Kellogg Biological Station, Michigan, USA - KBS C5-4 metaG (SPAdes) (version 2) | ecosystem: Host-associated > Plants > Roots > Rhizosphere > Soil...
CCGCGACAGCGCCTGCGGCCGCTTGTTGATCGCGCAACGCGACCACGATGCCCACGCGAATCTCGATTTCCTGCGGCATCACTTCGACGACGGCCTGTATCTCGAAATTGCCCGCACCGCGCGCGATGGCGAGGAAAACTTCAACGCACACGCGCTGCAGCTGGCCGCGCAACTCGACCTGCCGGTGCTGGCCAGCAACGACGTGCGCTATCTCGATGCCGACGACTTCGAAGCGCACGAGGCGCGCGTGTGCATCCAGCAGGGTTACCAGCTTTCCGATCCGCGCCGCCCGCACGACTATTCGACCGAGCAGTGGCTGAAACCCGCAGACGCGATGGCGGAACTGTTTGCCGATCTCCCCGAAGTGCTTGACAACACCGTCGAGCTCGCCAAGCGCTGCAACCTCGAACTGTCGTTCGGCACGTACTACCTGCCCGCGTTTCCGGTGCCCGCGAAGGAAACGCTGGAATCGTGGATCGGCAACCAGTCGCGCGAAGGCTTGGAGCAACGCCTTGCCGAAAGCGGCGTGGCCGAGGGCCATACGCGCGAGGACTACGCATCGCGCCTCGAACTCGAACTGGACGTGATCGGCAAAATGGGTTTCGCCGGCTACTTCCTGATCGTGTCCGACTTCATCCGCTGGGCCAAGTCGCGCGACATCCCGGTGGGACCCGGACGCGGTTCGGGCGCGGGTTCGGTGGTGGCGTGGTGCCTGAAGATCACCGACCTCGATCCGTTGCGCTTCGGATTGCTGTTCGAGCGCTTCCTCAATCCCGAACGCGTGTCCATGCCCGACTTCGATGTCGACTTCTGCATGGAACGGCGCGACGAGGTGATTGCATACGTCGCCGAAAAATACGGGCGCGACCAGGTCAGCCAGATCATTACCTACGGCTCGATGGCCGCGAAAGCCGTGCTGCGCGACTGCGGCCGCGTGCTGGGGATGCCGTACGGACAAGTGGACAGAATCGCGAAACTGATCCCGCGCATGCCGCTGGACCTGACGCTGTCCGACGCGCTGGGCCGCAGCGACAAATCGAAGAAGGAACCCGACCGCGTGGTGCGCGAGTTCTGCGATGCATACCAGCAGGACGAGGAAGCACGCACGCTGATCGACCTCGCCTTGAAGCTGGAAGGCCTCACGCGCAATGCCGGCAAGCACGCGGGCGGCGTGGTGATCGCGCCCACGCCGCTCACCGATTTCGCGCCGCTTTATTCGGAACCGGGCGGTGCCGGTGTCGTTACCCAGTACGACAAGAACGACGTCGAAACCGTGGGGCTGGTCAAGTTTGACTTCCTAGGGCTGCGCACGCTCACCATCATCGACTGGGCGGTCAAGGCCATCAATGCCCGTCGCGCGAAAACCGGCGAGGCGCCGCTCGATATCGCCGCACTGCCGCTCGATGATCCGGAAGTATTCCGGATGTTCCGCGAGGCGCGAACGGGCGCGGTATTCCAGTTCGAAAGTTCGGGCATGCAACGCCTGCTGAAAGACGCCAAACCCGATCGCTTCGAGGACCTGATCGCGCTGAATTCGCTGTTCCGTCCCGGTCCGATGGACCTGATCCCGAGCTACGTCGCGCGCAAGCACGGCCGCGAGCCCGTCACCTACCCCGATCCGCGCGTCGAACCGGTGCTGAAGGAAACCTTCGGCATCATGGTGTACCAGGAACAGGTGATGCAGATGGCGCAGATCGTCGGCGGTTATTCGCTGGGCGGCGCCGACCTGCTGCGGCGCGCGATGGGCAAGAAGGTGCCGGCCGAGATGGCCAAGCATCGTGGCATCTTCCGCGATGGCGCGATGCAGAACGGCGTCGAGGAGAAAAAGGCCGACGCGATCTTCGACCAGATGGAGAAATTCGCCGGCTACGGTTTTAACAAGTCGCATGCCGCCGCGTATTCGCTGGTCGCGTACCAGACCGCATGGCTGAAAGTGCACTACCCCGCCGAATTCATGGCCGCGACGATGTCGTCGGACATGGACGCCACCGACAAGCTGGTGCAGTTCATCGAGGATGCACGCGCCATCGGGCTGGCCGTGCAGCCACCCGACGTCAATGCATCGGATTACCACTTCGTTGCGATCCAGCAAGGTGGTCCCGTCGAACACGACGCGATCTGCTATGGGCTCGGCGCGATCAAGGGCGTGGGCCGCGCGGTGTGCGAAGCCATCGTCGCGGCGCGCGCGTCCGGCGGAGCATTCCGCGACCTCGCGGATTTCTGCGCGCGCGTCGATCCCGGCAAATTGAACAAGCGCGTGTTCGAGGCGCTGATCCAGGCCGGCGCGATGGATTCTCTGGGGGCAAATCGCGCCACCCTGATCGCGCAACTACCCGAAGCGGTGAAGGCCGCCGAGCAGAGCCTGCGCGATCGCGAAGCCGGCCAGAACGACATGTTCGGCGCGGCATTGGCGCCGGTCGCGACGGTTTCCATTGCGACGCCCGCTCAACCGCCGTGGACGCTGGAGCGCAAGCTCGCGGGCGAACGTGCGACGCTCGGGCACTATCTTTCGGGGCACCCCACCGATCCGTGGCGCGACGTGTTGATGCAGCTCGTGACCTGCCCCATCGGCGAAATCGCGCAGCGCTACGAGCCGCCTGCGCCCCGTGCCAATGGTGACGGTGACGAAGGCCGTTTCCGGCGTGCGCCGGAAACGCCCTGGGCGGTCGCGGGCATGGTGGTCAAAGTGTATCGGCACGGCGACGCCGCGGGCGTGCGCATCGAGGACTGGTCGGGCGCGATGACCACCAACTTCTTCCGCGACGCAATGGAACAGTTCGGCACGCTGGTGCAACCCGACGCGATCCTGGTGATCGAAGGCGGACTCGCGTTCGACGATTTCCGCGGCGAGTTGCGCGTGCGCGCGCGCCGGGTGTGGACGCTGGATGCTGCTTGCGAAGCCGGAGCGCGCGTGCTGCGTGTAGGCGTCAACGGCATCGACGCGGGGTTCGTCAACCGGTTCAAGCGCGCGCTTGCGGGTCACTGCGGCGGCCGCACCCCGCTGCTGCTCACCGGTTACCGCAACGCCAGCGGCAGCGCGGATATCCGGCTGGGTGACGATTGGCGCGTCAAGGTCAGCACGCATCTCCTGCGCAGCCTTGCCGAGGTGCCGGGCGTCAAGTCCGTGCAGACCTCGCTGTCGCGTCCCGCCGCCTCCTGAACGGCGCCGGTATAATCGCCGCTTCGCCGGATCAGACGCAGCGAATGAATCCCAATTTCCTCGATTTCGAGCAGCCGATTGCCGAGCTGGAAGACAAGCTGCGCGAGTTGACCGCGGCCGGTCGCGACAACGCCATCGACGTGGACGACGAGGTCGGCAAGCTGCGCTCGAAACTGCGCAGCAAGACCGCCGAGATCTTCCGCGATCTTTCCCCTTGGCAAATCACGCAACTGTCGCGCCACCCCGGACGCCCCTACACCAGCGATTACATCGCAGTGATCTGCGACGAATTCCACGAACTCGCGGGTGACCGGATGTACGCCGACGATGCCGCCATCGTGGGCGGGCCGGCGCGCGTGATCGGGCGGCCGGTGATGGTGATCGGCCACCAGAAGGGCCGCGACATCAAATCGAAAGTGCGCCGCAATTTCGGCATGCCGCGCCCGGAAGGCTACCGCAAGGCATTGCGCCTGATGCAGATGGCCGAACGCTTCGGCCTGCCGATCCTCACCTTCATCGACACGCCCGGTGCCTATCCCGGCGTTGGCGCCGAGGAACGCGGCCAAAGCGAAGCGATTGCCCGCAACCTCGAAGAGATGGCCGAGCTGAAGGTGCCGATCGTGTGCACCGTGATCGGCGAAGGCGGTTCGGGCGGCGCGCTGGCGATCGGCATCGGCGATCGCGTCAACATGTTGCAGTACTCGACCTATTCCGTGATCTCGCCCGAGGGTTGCGCGTCGATCCTGTGGAAGAATGCCGGCCGTGCCAAGGACGCCGCGGAAGCGCTGGGCCTGACCGCGCCGCGCCTCAGGGAACTCGGCCTGATCGACAAGATCATCCGCGAACCGACCGGCGGCGCGCACCGCAATCCGCGCTCCATGGCGATCCGCCTGAAAGCCGTGCTGCTGAACCAACTCGATGAACTGCAGGCGCTGCCGGTGGAGGAATTGCTGGAGCAGCGTTACCGAAAACTCCGTCAATACGGGTCGTATCAGGATTGAGTGGTGCCGCGGTGCGCGGGACCGGACACGGCAACTGCGCGCATCGGTGACCCTGCCGATACCAGCGCGCAAAAATTCCCCGACCGATTCCGGGTTCGGGCCTGCGGTCCGCTCCGGAATGACCAGCAGCGGTGAGCGTTGATCCTCAATTTGCTGCGCCGCCGCGTCGACTCACGGCGGGCTCCGGCGCGCTACCATCGTGGCGTCCCGATGCGATGGAGTCGCCGATGGCCAACGAATCTGCCGCCAAACTTGCCGTATTGATCGATGCCGACAACGCGCAGCCGTCGCTGTTCCCCGCGCTGCTGGCGGAAATCGCCAAGTACGGCACGGCGCACGTCAAGCGCGCCTACGGCGACTGGACCGACAACCATCTCAAGAGCTGGAAGGACGCGCTGCTGAAGCAGTCGATCCAGCCGATGCAGCAGTTCGGCTACACGCGCGGCAAGAATTCCACGGATTCCGCGCTGATCATCGACGCCATGGACCTGCTGTATTCGGGGCGCTTCGACGGATTCTGCATCGTTTCCAGCGACAGCGACTTTACGCGACTGGCCGGACGGCTGCGCGAATCCGGCTTGATCGTGTACGGTTTCGGCGAACGCAAGACACCGGAGCCGTTCGTCGCCGCGTGCGACAAGTTCGTGTACGTCGAGAATCTCTCCGGCAAACCCGACGAGCCCACATCCGAAAAGCCCCGCACGGCAGCGCAGTTGAAGCAGGATTCATCGCTGGTCAACCTGCTTCGCAACGCGGTGGAGGCCGCGTCGGACGACGAGGGCTGGGCCGGCCTCGGCGCGGTCGGTTCGATCATCAACAAACAGCGCCCCGACTTCGACGCGCGCAGTTACGGCTACGGCAAATTGAGCGACCTGATCACCGCGACCACGCTGTTCGACATCGAGCGGCGCAGCGCCGGAGAGGGCCGCGCCAAGACCATCCACGTCCGCAACCGCGCGAAATCCGGCAAGGGCTGAACCGTGTGGACGGATGACTTGCGTGCGCGGATGGGGGCGAACGCACCGCCCGCCCTGTGCGTTGCCTTCAGTGGCGGCCCCGACTCGACCGCACTGCTGCACGCGCTGGCGAAACTGCCGGAAGCGCGCGAACGTGGGCTGCGGGCGTTGCACGTCGATCATGGCTTGCACGCCGACAGCGCTGGATGGGCGAAACGCTGCGCGGATTTCTGCGAATCGCTTGCCGTGCCGCTGGCCATGGTTCGGGTGCAGGTAGACGACGCGCGTGGCGAAGGCATCGAAGCCGCGGCACGCCGCGCGCGCTACGCCGCGTTCGCCGCGAACCTCGATGAAGGCGAATGGCTGGTGCTGGGTCATCATCGCGACGACCAGATCGAAACCGTCCTGCTGAAGCTGCTGCGCGGGGCGGGACCGGAAGGCTTGGGCGGCATGCGCGCAGTGCGTCCGTTCGCGCGCGGGCAGCTATGGCGACCGCTGCTGGAAACGACCCGCGCGAGCTTGCGCGGGTATCTGGCGGACAACGCCTTGCCCTGTATCGACGATCCCGCCAATGCCGATCCGCGCTTCGCCCGCAACGTAGTGCGGCGAGAAATCCTGCCGCGCATCGCGGCGCAATGGCCGCACGCCCATACCTCCATTCTGCACGCGGCACAGCTCTGCCGCACGGCCGCCGACTACATCGACGCTTCCGCCCAATCCGCCTTGGCGGGATTGCGACGCGACGCGGATACGCTTGACGTTGCCGGCTGGCTGGCGCTGCCCGAGGCGTTGCACGCATCGGTGCTGGATGCGTGGTTGCACGCGCGAGGCCTTTCTGCGCCACCCGATGCACCGCGCGCCGAATTGGCCAAGCAAGCCGCGAATGCTTCGGAACACACCACGCCCCTGGTCGCGTGGCTTGGCACGGAGGTTCGCATCTGGGACGGCCGACTGCACGCGACGCCGACGCTGGAGTTGCCGGCGGCAGATTGGCAGGCGCAATGGAACGGCTCGCCACTCGCATTGCCGCAGGGCTGCGGCGAGCTGCGGCTCGAAGCGATCGGTCCGGCATCAACGCAAGCAACCCATGCGCCGCTCGACCCGCCGCTGACCGTGCGCTTTCGTCACGGCGGCGAACGGATCAAGCCCGCCGGCGATCCGCACACCCGCGAACTGCGCGACCTGTTTCAGCAAGCGCGTGTGCCACCGTGGCTGCGCGCTCGCTGCCCGATGATTTGCGAGGATGACGCGTTGATCGCGGTCGCGGATCTGTGGATCAGCGATCGCGGCAAGGCCATGTTCGATGCGCGTGGCACGCGACCGCGCTGGATTCGGCCTCCCTGGTCTGCGGCCAGCTAGCGCTGGCGCTCGACTGCGATCGGATCAGCCTCGATCCAGCCAACGCGCGACGTGTCCCGCGGCGAGGCACCCGTAACGCGGCGCGTGCCCATTCGCACGCCGGTGCCGTCATATGCCGCGCGCGCCGTGACGGTCGGCACTGGACAGGCGACGCATGACGTGCGAATCATTGAAACTTGCCGATCACGGGATACGCCATGTATCGATTGCACGGATTCATGCTGGCCGCGTTGTTCGTCGCGGGCATCGCGTTGTCGCCGTCCGCCGCGGCAGCATCACCGCAAACCGGTTTCACGCTGGAACAGGTGTTGTCGTATCCATTCCCGGTCGACCTGACATCGTCGGAACACGGGGATCGCATCGCCTGGGTGATCGACCAGAACGGCGCGCGCAATGTCTGGGTGGCGAAGGCGCCGGGTTTCCAGCCGCATCAGGTCACGCGCTTCACGCAGGACGACGGCCAAGAGATCACGCAGCTCACGTTTTCGCCATCGGGCGACGCGCTGGTGTTCGTGCGCGGCGGCGACCACGACGCGAACTGGCCGGTGAAAGCGGCGATCGACCCCGCATCCAGCCCGGTCGAAACGAAGGTAATGATCTGGGCGGTGGATCTGCAAAGCGGCATCTCGCACGAACTCACCGAAGGCGATGCGCCGGCGATTTCGTCGAACGGCAAGCTGGCCTACATCAAGGACGACCAGGTCTGGACTGCGCCACTGTCGGCGAACGACCAGACCAAACCGAAGCGCCTGTTCTTCGATCACGGCAAAGATGGCGACCTGCATTGGTCACCCGACGGCAAGCGCCTGGCGTTCGTGTCGCGTCGTGACGACCACGCGTTCATTGGCGTGTTCGCCGATGACCACATACCCATCCTGTACGTATCGCCTTCGACCAGCGTGGATGGTGATCCGCGCTGGTCGCCCGACGGCGCGCAGATCGCGTTCACGCGCCAACCGGGCAACGGCGGCCCGCCGCAACCGATCCTCCAGCAGACGCCGCAGCCGTGGTCGATCCGGGTTGCCGATGCGCGCTCCGGTGAAGCGCACGTGGTGTGGCGAAGCCCCGACACCCTGGTCGGTTCGTACCCGCAAACGGCGGGCGGCGCGAACCTGCACTGGGCCGATCACGGCGCGAAACTGGTGTTCCTGAGCGACATCGATGGCTGGCCGCACCTGTATTCGATCGATGCTTCCCCCCGTCCGCCTTCGGCCCCTTCGCCCGCAAGCGTGGGAAGGGAAAATCAAGAGCCGCTGCTGCTGACGCCCGGCAAGTTCATGGTGGAAGATGTCGCAATGGCACCCGACGGTCGCTCGATCGTCTACAGCGCCAACACCGGATCCACGAAAAACGACGACGACCGCCGGCATTTGTTCCGTGTGCCCGTCGACCGTGCGCAACCGGTCGCCTTGACTTCGGGGACCGCCTCGCAGTGGTCGCCCACCGTCGTCGGCGCGAACGCCGTGGCTTTCATCGATGCGGGCGCGCAACGGCCGCCGCTGGTTTCCGTGATGCACGCCGATGGCAGTCAACAGGAGGCGCTGCAAACCAACCTGATCCCGAAGGATTTCCCGACCGCGCAACTGGTGATCCCGCAGGCCGTCGCGTTCAAGGCCGCCGACGGCACGAAAATCCAGGGCCAGCTCTTTCGCCGCGCCGATGCCGGCGCCAACCAGCCCGGCATGATCTTCGTGCACGGCGGGCCGCCGCGGCAGATGCTGCTGGGCTGGCACTACATGGATTACTACACCAACAGTTACGCGGTGAACCAGTACCTCGCCGCGCACGGCTTCACGGTGCTGTCGGTGAACTACCGGCTCGGCATCGGCTACGGACACGCGTTCCACAATCCGCCGCACGCGGGACCAGCCGGCGCATCCGAATACCAGGACGTCGTCGCTGGTGCGAAGTACCTGCAACGCATGCACGGCGTCGACCCCGCGCGCATCGGCATCTGGGGCGGCTCCTACGGCGGCTATCTCACCGCGCTCGCGCTGGCGCGCGATTCAGACATCTTCAAAGCCGGCGTGGACATGCATGGCCTGCACGATTGGTCGCGCGCTATCGGCTGGTGGTTCGCCCACAATCCGAACGGACGCTACGAACAGGGCGACTACAAGCAGGCGCTGAAGGTGGCGTGGGAATCCTCTCCCGATGCCGACATCGCGAAATGGAAATCACCGGTGCTGCTGATCCAGGGCGACGACGACCACAACGTGCACTTCTTCCAGATGACCGACGTGGTGCCGCGCCTGAAGAAACACGGCGTGCCGTTCGAGGAAATGGTGATTCCCAACGAAATCCACGGCTTCCTTCGCCACGCCTCGTGGCTGAAAGCCGACGCCGCGACCGTCGATTTCCTGCAGCGCAAATTCGGACACGCCATGCAATGATTGGTTTGGCGCAACGTTTTCCGTTGACTGTCTGGGCCTGATTTTTGCCGTCATCCCGGGGTGCCGCGGCTCCTTGCGGCGGAACCCGACTGCGGTGGCAGGATGCCGAAGCGAACATCGGCGCAGCCGATGGCCGAAGGGAGAGCCGCAGGGATGCGGCGGGTCAATCGGTTTTCCGAAACAGCAGAAACAACACATGCAACCAGCGGCACCAACCGAACCCATTGACTTGCGCGCATACCTCGAACGCCTCGGCGTCCGAACGCTGGTCGCGCCGGGCCTGCAAACCCTGCGCGCGATCATCACCGCACACGTCGCCTCGATCCCGTTCGAAAACCTCGACCCGTTCCTCGGCGTGCCGCCGGCACTGGACATCGCATCCGTGCAACGCAAACTGGTGCGCGACCACCGCGGCGGCTACTGCTTCGAACAGAACCGCTTGCTGAGCGACGCCCTGCGCGCGATCGGCTTCCAGGTCACCGACCTCGCTGCGCGCGTATTGTGGGGACAATCGGAAGACGCGATCACGGCGCGCACCCACATGCTGCTGCGCGTCGAAGCCGAAGGAAAATTCTGGTTGGCCGATGTCGGCTTCGGCGGCAACACGCCCACCGGTCCGCTGCAACTCGTTCCCGATATCGAACAAACCACGCCGCACGAATCCTTCCGGCTGATCCGCCGCGACGACAACGACTGGCGCTTGCAACTCTTCGCGGCCGACGCGTGGCAGACGCTGTACCGCTTCGACCTGCAGCCGCAATTCCCGGCCGATTACCGCATCGGCAACTTCTGGACATCGACGAACCCGGATTCGCATTTCGTCACCGGCCTGACCGCCGCCCGCGCGCCAGCCGGCCGCAGGCTCACGCTTCGTAACCGCCAATTCGCAGAACATGCCGGCGGCGCCACTACCAAGCGTACCCTCGCCACCACCGCGGAAATCCGCGCGGTGCTACAAGACGAATTCCTGATCCGCTTGCCTGCCGATCCAAAGCTCGACCAAAAGCTCGACCGCTTGTCTGCCTGACACTGTCGCGATCCGCAACAGCGCAAGGCCGGTTGTGAACCCTGCAGCGCAAATCTCGTCACGGCCTGATCTCGACGCTCGTATGGTCCTAAAACGATTCGTTCTTGCTTGGGTTCCCCATGCCTGACGGCCTCCACGCCGGCGGCGCATGCTTCGGACTACAGGGGCTCCGCGAAATCAGATGGCGCGGCGCCCGATGGCGTCGTGCCGGGCCACGCGCGCGCGATTGCCGCAAATCGCGCCCGAGCACCAGCGGCGCCGAGGGTTGCGCGCCACGAAGAGCAACCTGCAGGCTGGGTGGGCGCATTGGCGCAGCAGCCCCGCCTGCGGCCCGGTCAGGATCTCCAGCGCGTCCAGGGCCAATGCGCGGATCAGGGTGTCACGCTGCGCGTTTGCGGCAGGCAGCGACTTGCGCGGACCCGCTGCAGTCCATTCAAGGCGTGTCCGGGCCGAAGGAACGGCCAACGCGCGATTGAACTGCCGCACCATGGATTCCTGGGCCAGCGCGCGTTCCAGGCGCGCGCGCAACAGTACATCCGTCGCATCGCGCAAGGCGCGAACGGCAACGAGATCCACGGCGTCAACGGGTCCCCGCCAAGCAATGCGCCCGCGCTCCGCACGCAGCCACGCCGCCAATGCCGAGGGCCGGTCGAGCAGGTCGACGTGACTGCCACGCTGCAGCACGTGTGTGTTGACGAGATCGATCGCGAGCGGCTCGCCGAGGAGCGGGAAGCGGGTTTGGGTCGTCATGGCGGGTTTCGGCATGCGTCGATGGACAATGTACTAATGGAAATATACATTAGATATCGAATCGTATACGCGGGTCGATGGGCACGCACGACGGACCGCGCGGCGAGGTGCGCCGCATGTTGCAGTGCGCCGCAGTCGGCGCGAAGGAATGAGGCATGAGCAAGCGATTGGGCATCTACGTGTTTGATGGCGTCGAGGTTGTCGACTTCACGGCGCCGTTCGGAGTGTTCGCGGTGGCCCAGCGAATGGATCCGGAACTGGACGTGTTCCTGGTGGGCGAGGCGGCAGGTTCGGTCGAGGCGACCGCGGGGCTCAAGGTGAAACCGCGCTATGCGTTCAACGACCACCCCGACATGGATGCGTTCCTGATTCCGGGTGGCATCGGCACGCGGCGCGAGATGCACAACAAGCGCCTGCGCGAGTTTATCGGTGGCTTGCCGCGGGGCACGCTTCTGGTGAGTGTTTGCACGGGTGCCTGGATCTACGGGGCTGCCGGAATCCTTGACGGGATCAAGGCGACCAGCCGCAAGAACGGCGACCCGTCGGAGAAGCTCCTACCGATCGACCGCCTTGCACAAATTGCGCCGAAGTGCCACATCGATCGCCACCGTGTCGTCGACACGGGACGCGTGATCACCGCAGGCGGCATATCTTCTGGCCTCGAGACCGGGCTTTACCTGCTCTCGCGCTTCGGCAAGGACGACGCGTTCGTCGACTCGGTCGCAAAGATCATGGAGTACGAGAAGCAGTGGGCGTTGATGAAAGCGGACCGGCTTGTCGTCGCGTGAGGGGGCGGCACCGATCGCTTGATTTTCGGCTTGTGCAACCTCACAACGCGGCGCGGTAAACCGCCGATCGCGCTCGTCGCGATCGCCAAAAAAGCTTTGCTCGTTTCGTCGCCATAGGTACTCACGATGATGCGCGATGGTTTGCCTGTCGCTCCGCATCTGGTGGGCCTTGGCTGGGTTCGGGGGCTGACGTGGCGCTTGAGACAGCGATGGCCGTTCGACGCGCGCGCTGGTGCCGTGGCAACGCCCATCTGCTTGCCAAACCCGTGACCACCCGCTTGGCGGCGCCCTCGTATCGCAGTCACGCGGGCAGCCATCCGCGCGGTGCGACCCGCGCACGCGCACTCGACATGGCGTTGCTGTAAGGGTCTTCTCTCGGAATGGACTGGTGATGGTAAGTTCGGCTTTGCCGTTGACTGAAACGGCAACCTCGCGATGGATGCTTCCCACGCTTTGTGGTGCGGCATTCATGGTGTTCGTGCAGACGTTCATGGTGGCGCCGCTGATCCCGCGACTGGCGGCCGTGTTCGGTAGCAGCGTCGGGTGGGTCGGGTTTGCGGTGCCCGCGTACGTTGTACCGGAAGCCATCGCGACGCTATGGGTCGGACCGCTGTCGGATCGGCTCGGGCGGCGCAGGGTCATCACGGGCTCGCTGCTGGTCTTCATCGTTCTGACCGCAGCCACGGCAACGGCTGACCATGTGGGGTCGTTCATTGCGTGGCGCATTGCAACCGGGCTGAGTGCGGCGGGGATCGTTCCGATCTGCCTCACCTTGATTGGTGACGTCGTGCCATTCAACCGTCGTGGCCGTGCGGTGGGGTGGTTTTTCGGCGCCATCGCGGGCGGGACGGCGACCGGCGCCGCGGTGGGCGCGTTGCTTGAGCCGCTGGTTGGCTGGCGAATCCTTTTCCTCATCATCGCCGGGTTTTCCGCCGTACTTCTGGTGGTGATGCGGACGACGACCGCATTGCCCCGGATCATTGCAAGCGCCGCGCCGTGGTCCGCGGTGGCTGCCGGTTACCGGCGGCTCCTTGCATCCTCGCGCGGGCGCCGTACCTACGTCTATGTATTGTTGAACGCGGTGCTGCAGTCGGGCGTATTTACCTGGCTTGGCGTATACCTGCACCAGCGCTTCGGACTGGGTGAAACAGCCATTGGCCTTGTGCTGCTCGGTTATGGGGTACCCGGCCTACTCTTCGGCCCGGTGATCGGCAAGCTTGCTGATCGCTTTGGACGCTCGCTGATCATTCCGTCTGGCGTTGCCCTCACGGGCGTCTGTGCGGTGTTGCTGGCCGTACCAATGCCGCTCCCCGGCGTTCGCGTTGCGATTATTCTGCTTTCGCTCGGCTTTGACCTGACGCATCCCCAGCTTGCGGCGATTACCACTGATCTTGGCGGCGGCCGCGGACAAGCCGTTGCAGTCATGGCGTTCTCGCTGTTTGGTGGATTCGGGCTGGGCAGCCTGCTGTTCCAAACCGCACTCACGTTGGGATTCACGGATGCGCTGCTGTTGTTTGGTGCCGTCGCGCTCATCGCAGCAACACTCGCGTACGGGTTGTTCCGCGATGAGCTGCCACGCGCACGGTCGGCGCACGTGGATGTTGGTAATCATTGAACACGTTCCGGAAAGCCACGACCAGCGCGCCGGACATGCTTGACCGGAGCAACGGACGTGACCCGTCACCACGCCAAGGTTGAGGCATGCCGGAGCGCGGCCCCGCGACCGAAGCGGCCACCGGATCGAGGATGGTAGTCGCTCAAAAGCGGATATGGCGTGGCTTGGAGCCTACAAAGGCAGCAAGTCGGAGCTCCAGAATAAGCCATCAATGCCTGCGCCCGCCCTGGCCGAAGAGCGACATGCGCGAGCCAGAACAGACGATTGCCCAAGGCAAAAGGAATCTATTCCGGACGCGCTGCACGCGTAAAATTCGCTGGTGACTCCGTCCGTCATTTTCGATCTCGATTATTGCCTGTGCGCCGCCGAT
>Ga0207695_10007906_pt1 | contig 13418 bp, 13 predicted proteins | sample KBSC54metaG_FD_184354 | JGI IMG/M metagenome (GOLD analysis project Ga0207695, IMG submission 184354) | Corn rhizosphere microbial communities from Kellogg Biological Station, Michigan, USA - KBS C5-4 metaG (SPAdes) (version 2) | ecosystem: Host-associated > Plants > Roots > Rhizosphere > Soil...
CTGCGAATTACGGAGTGGCTGCCTTTTGCTGCTCCGATCGATGAGTTGAAAGCGCATCGCGCGCATCACGATGCGAACGATCCAATGTTGCATACCGGGATGCTCAAGGGGTTCATGGATGGATCGCTGGGGTCGCGGACTGCTGCGATGAAGCAGCCTTACTCCGATGATCCCAGGAACACAGGACTGCCGCAGTACACGCAGGATCGACTCAACCAGATGACCCTGGAGCGCGCGAAGGCGGGCTTTCAAATGGGCTTTCATGCGATCGGCGACAGGGCAGTGTCGATGGCGCTTGATGCGTTTTCGCAACCGGGAGTACCCGTGACCGCTCGGAACCGGATCGAGCATGCGCAGGTGGTGGATGTGCCCGATTTCGCGCGGTTCAAGAAACTGGGCGTGATTGCCAGCATGCAGCCAAACCACCTCATGACCGATGTGAACTGGGCCATGGAGCGGATCGGTCCGGAGCGCGCCAAAGGGGCGTATGCGTGGAAGCAGTTTGTAGATGTGGGTGTGCCGCTTGCATTCGGGACGGATTACCCGGTCGAGCCGATTACGCCGTTTCGCGGATTGTTTGAAGCGGTGACGCGGACGAATGAGTACGCGACAAAATCGCTGTCAGTGGAGAACAAATTGAGCCGAGGGCAGGCCTTGTATGCATATACACAAGGGGCGGCGTATGCGGAGTTTGCAGAGAAGCGCAAAGGGAAGCTCGCGCCGGGCTTCGACGCAGATTTCGTGGTGATCGATCGAGACATCTACAAACTAAGGCCGACGGCGATTCTCCAGAGCGAAGTGAGACAGACATGGGTTGCAGGCGAGCAGGTGTATTCGTCCAGTTCCAGGTAGCCGGGCAGTGACTCTGTTGTTGAACTCGATACAGACGGAAATGCACTTATGAAGCTGCGCGCATACATCCTGATGACGCTGGTGGTCGCCGTGTGGGGATCGACATTTGTCGTGATCAAAGGCGCACTCTCGGATGCGACGCCGGTAGCGTTCAATCTGATTCGGATGACGCTGGCCTTCGTGTTGCTTGCGGTGGGGTATCACCGGGCGTGGCGCACCATCAAGAGATCTCAGATAGCAGCCGGGGCACTTGTTGGACTGTGTCTGGCGGCGGGGTATCAATTTCAAACCATCGGATTGGTGAAGACTACGCCTTCGAAGTCGGCGTTCATAACCGGACTGGTGGTTGTACTTGTACCGTTGTTCTCGATGGCGCCAGCGCTGCGGCCGCCGGGAGCGCGAGCCCCGCGATGGAATGCATTCGCAGGCGCGGTGCTGGCGTTTTTGGGGATTGTTCTGATCACGGCGCCTCCGGCTGCAGGATCGTTGAGCTCGATGGCGGCATTCCTGCCGGATCTGTCGTCGATCAATGTCGGTGACGTGCTGACGCTCGGCTGCTCGATCTCGTTTGCGCTCCACTGCATTGCGCTTGGACACACCTCGCCGCGCATTCCGTTCCAGCCGCTGGCGATTCTGCAGGTGGGATTCTGCGCCTTATTCATGGCCATTAGTCTGCCGGTCATCGAGCACCCGCAGGTTCACGTGACGGGCCGGCTGATTTTTGCGCTGATTGTGGCTGCGGCACTGGCGACCGCTGCTGCCTTCTCGATTCAGAGCTGGGCGCAGTCGATTCTGCCGACGACGCCGATGGCCCTGATTCTGGCGCTGGAACCAGTGTTTGCGTGGATCACTTCCTTCGTTGTGACAGGCGAACGGCTCGCGATGGTGCCCGCGATCGGAGCAACCCTCATCCTGGCGGGGATAGCACTGACCGAATTGGTCCCTCAGCCACACGTCCCCACAGCCCACGAAGCCTGACGTGAAGAGCCGGCCCATAATTGGCTTTATTTGAAGTGAAACTGAAAACCGAACTGATGTCTTTCTGTGGTGCCAAAGGAATCGGAGCGCATCTCTTCCCAATGGTGCTGAGTTCCTTCTAGGCTCGTCGTTGCGTAGGGTCAAAGCTGATTGAAGCATTGTCAATAAGCTTGGCCGCGACTCAAACCACGAAGGACGACGACTATGAGACTGAAAGCTGCACTCCCCCGCATGATCGCAACGATTGCATTTACTACGGTTCTGGCTATTCAACTGCCAGCACAGCAGACGAAGACTCTGTTTACAGGACGGACTAGCGTAAAGCTCTCCAGCACGTTCACCTCAGCGCTCACCGATCTTAATGTTTCGGTGGGTCGCGTCTTCCCGACCGAAGTGGAGAATGGCTCAGTCGGTTTCCCGGTCACCGGCGGAGCAATTGATCTGGATACCGCTTCCGGAAATATCCTGCACTCCGGCGGCCTGACGTTGAAAGCGGGGGATGTCAAAGTCGCGTTGCAAAGCTTCATCATCGACACCACTGCAAAGCCCGTGATCACCGGACTCGTGGTGGTCAACGGAAAGCTCGTCGGGCGACTCCCGCTGTTTGACCTGACCCTGCCAGCGGGCTTCTCGCTTCCTCTGCACCTGAAGGAGAATCGGCTCGTGCTGAAGGACGTTGGTGTCACGCTGGACGCGACCGCTGCCGGAGCGCTGAACGGAGTGTTCAACGTGAATGCGTTCGCGCCCGGGTTCCCAATTGGGACAGCCCAGGTGGTGGCATACGGCGCGGGCTGGTAATTGCTGTCTCTGAGACGAGCAGGGGAGTGTCTCCTGCTCGTTTCCTTTTTCAGGGCTCGCCCATTGTGAGCTGCCGGTTGATCTGCCCGGATCCCCTAGTCGATCTGATTACCTGGGGACAACGGAATCTCTCCCTTAAGTTTGGGTACTCGCGGGTTCACTCAGAGCGTTCTGCAGCGCGAATTGCATAGGGCTCGTCGCGTTCCTGTTGCACAATAGGGGCAAGGCTCAAACCTTAAGGCGGCAGGAAAGGCTCGGATCGTGCGAGCACCGTGGCGAGATCTCGGGGGACCCTCCAGATCGCTGGCAATGAGTGCGACCATTTTGCTGGTTGCTTCCGGGCTCGGCGGCTTCGAAGCCGTGGTGCTGATGATTCTGGGGCCGGCGCGCGACATCGTCTTCAAGCCATTCGTCATTGCGGGCTACCTTGAGGCGTGCGCGATTGTCTTTTCTCTGATCGGCATTGCCGTGTCGATTATCTGCCTCATGCTTTACAGACCGTATCAGCTCATGAGCGAAAAGATCTTTTTCTATCGAGCACGCAAGGCGGCACCGGTGAGCGATCAATTTACCTACTTCGAAACTGTGCCTCGCGGGCATATGCACGACGCAGACGAAGACGGGGCCCCGGACTAGAAGCATTGGAGCGAGCGCCTTCATTGACTGCTGCACGGGCTCTTCCCAGAGTTAGCGTTCGGCAACAAGATCCAGCAGATCAAAAAATTCAGGGAAGCTGATCGCGGCAGATTCTGCGCCTTGAATCAGGGTTTCGCCTTGAGCGCGAAGCGCCGCAACACTGAATGCCATGGCGATGCGGTGGTCGCCGCCGGAGTCGATGACGGCTCCGTGAAGGGTTTGACCGCCGGGGATGTCCAGGCCGTCTTGGAATTCTTCCACTTCGGCGCCCATGGCGCGCAGATTGCGCGCGACGAGAGCGATGCGGTCGGACTCCTTTACACGAAGCTCTTTCGCGTCGCGGATCCGAATACCGCCGCTGGTGTAAGGGCCGATGGCAGCCAGAACGGGAAGTTCATCGATGAGCTGCGCGGCGAGGGCTCCACTGATGGTGGTAGAGCCGAGGCCTTGCGGGTCAGTGGTGATCTGTACAGTGCCGACGAGTTCGGAGTGACTCTCCTGAAGTTGAAGGACAGCGATACGCGCTCCAAGTGCTGTGAGAACGTCGAGGAGTGTGGCACGGGTCGGATTTAGGCCGATGCCGTCGAGGATAAGGCCGGAGCCGGGAAAGAGCGCCGCCGCACATAGAAAGAACGCAGCAGACGAGATGTCGCCGGGGATGGCGGCCTCGATCGCGTGAAGGGTTTGGGGGCCGGCGATGGTGACGGAGTCGATAGAACGTGTGACCTCAGCACCGAACGCGCGCAGAGCGAGTTCACTGTGATCGCGAGTGCGGAGGGCTTCGCGGACGGTAGTGTTGCCTTCTGTCTGGAGGCCAGCCAAAAGGACACAGCTCTTGACTTGAGCGCTCGGAACAGGGGTCGTGTAGTCCATGGCGTGAAGGGTTGTGCCGTGGATCGTAACTGGCGCATGATCGTCGGTAAGCGTGATGTTTGCGCCCATCTCGGAGAGCGGTTTGCGGATACGCTGCATGGGGCGGCGGGAGAGGGACTCATCGCCGATGAGTGTGAAGCTGCCATGCTGCGGCGCGAGCAGGCCGGAGATCATGCGCATCGTGGAGCCGGAGTTTCCGCAGTCCAGTGGGTGATTAACCGGAGTAACGCGACCGCCGACGCCGTCGATTTCAATTCGTCCATCTTCAAGCGTGCGCACGCGCGCGCCGAGAGCCTGCATGCAGGAGAGGGTAGATGCGCAGTCGGCTCCCGTGGAGAAGTTCGAAAAGCGCGAGGTACCTTCAGCAAATGCGCCAAGCATGGCGTAGCGATGGCTGATGGACTTATCGCCGGGGAGGCGGAGCGTGCCGAGGATGTTGCGAGCGGGGCGGATGATGCGTTCTTGCGTGGCGGTGGACAAAGGGGCTCCGGTGATTTGGCGGTCGTGTTTAGTTTACTAAGCGAGGGTTGGAGAGATTCTGAGTGGGCTGATCTGGTTAATAATGATGGCCCGCTTCGGAAGTCGATTCCAATCGGATCTTGTGATTCGGAGGAGCAGCGAAAGAAAGCGGAGGTCCTTCGACACCGCTGCGCTCTCGAAAGCGCGCCGTGCTTGGGACAATTCAGTCGCCCCTCCGGGACTTGAATTAATTTTTCGAATCTTTCCCAGGAGTGCGCCGCTGTGGCGGCTTCTCCTGGGCTATCCTCGACCGCCCCTCCCGGGGCTGGATGACGGCAGCACTGCTTTCATCCGCTTCCGTGGACGTCGCGTCCACGGATACTCAGGATGAGAGCCTCCCTACTTGACTTTGAGGACGATGATGGTTTCGTCGTCGAAGCGGTCTTTGGAGCCTTGAAAGCGGGTCACATCGGCGAGGATTGCGTCCGCGATGTGTTGCGCCGGGAGTTCGCGCGAGCCGCAGAGCAAGCTTGCAAGGCGCTCTTCGCCGTACATATCGCCCTTCTCATTTTCGGCGTCGAGAATTCCATCGGATACGAAGACGATAGCGTCACCGGGCTGGGTGGCTACGTTGAATTCTTCATAGGTGGCGCTGGGGAACATGCCGAGTGGGAAGCCTTCGGCCTTGACCGTCACGTTTTCGCCGCCGCGGCAAAAGATGGGCTGTACAGCGCCGGAGTTCGCGACGGTGAGGGTCCGGTTGTCGTCGTTCCAGAGAGCAAAGAGCATGACGACGTACTGCGACTCGAGTTTGCGCTCCTGTAGTGCGTCGTTTAGCAGAACCAGCATGGCCGCGGGTGCGGGCTTCTGCTGCATGGAGGAGCGCATGATGCCGCTGACCAGCGCCGCGAAGAGGGCGGCGGGTGCTGCCTTGCCGCTGACGTCGCCGAGGACGATGGCGGTTTGGTTTTCTGAGTACTCGAGGAAGTCGTAGAGATCGCCGCCGATGGCGCGGGCGGGAAGGAAGCTCACCGCGAATTCAGCATGTTCGTGCTTTGGTGGTGCGGTTGGAAGCAGACGAAGCTGGACCTCCCGGGCCATCGCAATGTCGCGTTCGAGTTGTTGCTCCTGGCGGCGTACGCGCTGATATAGGCGAGCGTTCTCGATGGCGATGGCGATCTGCGCGGCCATGGTCGTGAGGGTGCGAACGTGGTCTTCGTTGAAGAATGCAGTGCGCGTGTGTTCGAGATCAAGGACGCCGATGACTCGTTCTTTGTAAAACAGCGGAACGATCAGTTCGGAGCGAGTCTCCGCGTTCATGGGCAGATAGCGCTGGTCCTTGCGAACGTCGGGCACATTAATAGGGCGCCATTCGCGCACTGCTGCGCCGACGAGACCGGTGGTGACGGAGATGCGCCGCATTGGCGCCTGCGCATAGCCGAAGCGCCATGCATAACGGGTGATCAGCGTCTCGCCTTTGTCGTCGAGCAGCATGATGGAGAACATCTGGTAATCGATGAGGCGGCGGAGCAGGTTGCCGACCTTGGCGAGCAGGAGATCGAGGTCAAGGATGGAGATGATCTCGGTGGAGATTTCGTTGAGGACAGCGAGTGTTTCCGCCTGGCGCGAGACGCGGGTGTAGAGGCGAGCGTTCTCGATGGCCTGTGCGACTCGGGAGCCGGTGAGGGTGAGCAGATGAAGGTGCTCGGGTTTGAAGAAGCCTGTCTGCTCGCTCTCGAGGTCGAGGACGCCGATGAGGCGGTTCTTGGCAATGAGCGGGATCGCCAGTTCAGAGCAGACGTTTGGATTGACGTCTATGTAGCCTTCGATTTCCTTGACGTCATTGACGAGCATTGGCTGGCGAGTGAGTGCCACCTGGCCGACTACGCCCTTGCCGAGCGGAATGCGCATGCGCTGCGCTTCGGGCATGTGGCCGATCTGAAAGCGCATGCGAAGTTCGTTGGTGCGGTCATTGAGCAGCAGGATGGAGAAGATCTTGTAGGGGATGATGGAGCGGACGAGCTCTGAGGTGCGATTGAGGAGTGTTTGGAGGTCGAGGGTGGTGTTGAGCGTGTCAGCGATCTGCGCGAGGTAGCGGAGGTCGGTGGACTCGATTCGCGGATTGGCGAGGTCGATATGCGCGTGCGGGTTCGTCGAGTCTACTGGGCGGTAGTCGCCTTCGTACTCAGGCTCGGGGCGCGTTGAGGGAGGGGAGGATGACATGGGAGGACGAAGTCGATGATACAGGACGGAGAAGAGGGATTAGGGGATAGGGATTAGTGAGTAATGACCTGCAGGGTTTATGAGCTGCAGGCTCGCAGGCCGGATGATTCGGCGCAGAAGAACTGGAAGCTTCTCTATTCGGCGCCGAGTTCTCGGACTATGTTGACCGATGCGGAGGCGCCGATGCGATTGGCGCCGGCGTCCAACATGGTCTTCACATCGGCAAGACTGCGGATGCCACCGGATGCTTTTACACCGCAACGTCCACCCGCCACGCCGCGCATCAGAGCGACATCGGCTGCGGTTGCACCGCCTCCGCCGAAGCCGGTCGAAGTCTTAATGAAGTCGGCTCCAGCCTGGATGGCGAGTTCGGATCCGCGAAGTTTTTCCTCGACATTGAGCATGGCGGTTTCGAGGATCACTTTCAGAATCGCGCCATGATGGTGTGCGACATTGGCGACTGCATGTATCGTGTGCTGCACGGCATGATGATTGCCGCTCTTGAGCTGTCCGATGGGGATGACCATGTCGAGCTCTTTTGCGCCGAGGCGCGCGAGAGCCGCTGCCTCCTGACGCAAGGTGGAGACAAGCGATGCGCCGAAGGGGAATCCAATTACGACTCCAACAGGAATGCCTGTCCCGGAGAGGATCTCAACGGCTGTGGGAACCCACACGGGGTTGACCATCGCGCATGCAAAGCGGTAGCGGATTGCTTCGTCGCAGAGGCTTTCAATCTGCTCGCGAGTGGCTTCGGGTTTGAGAATTGTGTGGTCAATAACCTGGGCAAGATTTTGCCAGGAAGAGAGGGTCTGGTTTGTAAATGCGGCTGAATCGAACGTTCCGTGGTCAAAGTCGAGATCTTCATCTCGGATCGGGGTAACTGCTGCCATTTCTTGCTCCTCGTTCAGGCCGCTCTTTTGGTATACGGCGGCTTACCGTGCTTGTTCCGGCTGTTGAGTATAGCTCCTGGATTGCTGCCGGGCCATTGGCAACGGAGATACGGATATGACGAAAGGAACCGGTCTATTGATCATGCGTGTTAGCCAGCAAATGGGCTGGTCTGAGCTATATCCATACGGGCGATGAGGCCGTCGCGGAATCGGTACGTATGGTAGACGGTGGTGTCTACGAGGAGGTTGCCTTTTATGTCGTGGACGACCTGGTGCACAGTGACAACCCAGTTATTGTTTTTGTCGGGGTCGATCGACACAGGATCGACGCGCGGGTTAAGTGTTGTGAATTGGCGCGTCCAGTAGTCGCGCACGGCATCTTTGCCATAGACGTGGCCGCCTTCCATTCCGTTTGCCCACTCAACCTGCGCGTGCATGCGCGCTACGACGGCGTCTATGTTGCGGGCGTTGAATTCGCGATAAGCAGCGGAGAGAACTTCGCGTTCAGACATGGAGAGCCTTTGGGTTGAGCTATTCAGGATGATCGGGCGCCATAAGGCAGATATCGGGTAGGTTGCGATAGCGCTCGGCATAGTCCATTCCATAACCGATGACGAACAAGTTTGGTATGGAGAATCCGACGTAGTCGGCTTCGATCTTCTCGATTCGGCGCGACGGCTTGTCGAGCAGAGCGGCGATCCGGAGCGTCTTTGGCTTCTGCTGGAGAAAAACTTTGCGCAGGTAGGAGAGGGTCAGACCGGTGTCGAGAATGTCTTCAACGATGAGCACGTTTTTACCCTCGATCGGTTCGTCCAGATCCTTGATGAGTTTGACAGCCCCTGAGGATCGCTGGCCTTTGCCGTAGCTCGAGACGGCGACAAAGTCGAAGGTGGTGTCAACGTTGACGGAGCGGGCCAGGTCCGCCAAAAAGATTGCAGCGCCTTTGAGTACGCCTACCATCACCAGCTTCTCGTCGTTCAGATCGCGAGAGATCTGCGCGCCCATTTCCGCGACCTTCTCTGCTATCTGTTGACGCGTATAGAGAACTTCGAGTCCCTGGTATGTGATGGTGGCCATGAAGACAGTATCGCCTGAGAAGATGGTGAAAAGAGAGGGGTTCTGTGAAAATCAGGGCGTTTGCGTGTGGTTTTGGCATGTAACTTCGTTGAACTTCGGTCCGTCTATACTGAAGAAGAATGGTTCCCTACATACATCTGTGGCATTTCAGCATCCCCACGTTCGGACTGATGCTTTGGCTGGCGGCGGTTGCCGCGGCATTTGTGATGGACCGCGGGTTCAAGCGCATTGGTCTCGATGCGGATGCGGTTGGGATGGTGGCGATCGCTGTTCTCGCGGGGATCGTTGGCGCGAAGCTGTGGCACGTGATCGATACTCCGAGTGAGTTCCGCGACCTGGGCTGGCGGGTTTTGTGGGATACAGCGGGCTTCGCGTGGTTCGGCGGGCTGGTATTCGGGATCTCGGCGCTGCTGTTTCAGGGGTGGTGGGCAAAGATCGGCTCGCTGCGAACACTGGATCTGGCGGCCCCGGCTGCGGCAATCGGGTACGGCATTGGACGGATAGGGTGTTTTCTTTCCGGCGACGGGTGCTACGGGATTGAGACGAAGTTGCCGTGGGGCATGAGCTTCCCGAACGGGATTGAGCCAACTTCTCCGGGCGTGAGGGTGCATCCCACACCTCTTTATGAGTTCGGCATGGGTCTGTTGATTGGCTGGTATCTCTGGTGGCGCGGCGGCAAGCGTCATGGAACGGGCGCGATTGTTGGCGAGTATCTTGTGCTGAGTGGACTTGCTCGCTTTTTGGTCGAATTCATCCGGCGCAATCCGAAGATCGTGGGAGACCTGTCGAACGCTCAGCTTGCCAGCTTAGGTTCGGTAGTGGTCGGCGCTGGGCTGATCTGGTGGGCAAGCAGGCATCCGATTACCGAGCCGGATGCGGCGACCGCGCCGGTGGGGAAGGCCGCGTAGTTCGGGCGCTTCGTTCAAATTCAAAGTCTCTACAGATTACCGGCTCCGTTTCAGCCGAAGCAGTGGATTGCGCTATTGCGGGTCCGCAAGGCATTGAAGCAGCAGGCGCGGATGGATCGGTTTGGCGAGGATCTCGAAATGATGCCCGTCGGCCTCAGCTCGCTCGAGCAAATCTGCTGTGGCAGCCTGTCCTGAGAAGAGAATAATCCGGCAATTGGGGACGAGTTGAGATATCCGGATGGCCGCTTCAATGCCGGTCATGCCTTCCATGATCACGTCGCTGATTAGAACATCAGGGGAGAGCTGAGCTGCGGTGCTTATCGCATCCTGAGCGTTGTAGACTGCCTGTGCCTCGAAACCGTTGCGATTAAGAATCAGCGCGAGTGTGTTTGCGATGATCTGTTCGTCGTCCAGGATGAGTACACGCCGTGATGTTTGAATCGTTGCCATCAAATTCCTTCTACGGCGAGAAAAACTTGTGATTACAAGGGGCGATGGAATGGAACAGCAAGATATTAGAGGCGCTGCTCATTCTTTGCAGGCGAAAAGCCTGAATTTCGGTCCCTGGGACTTGCGGTCGGCAGAGTTGCGTTGAGTGTTGCAAAACTCGGGCGTTCTTGTAACTGGGTAAACCCCTAGGTGCGTTGGAGTTGAGGAATCGAACCGAAAGCCGGCGGGCGAAGCTCCGGATGTCTGATCCGTTCAGACCCGAATCGGCCGGAAAAGTTTCTCAAAATCGAGCGAAGCATCCAGCATTCCGCTCCGTAGCCCAACCGCTTAGGCATCGATTTCTGCGGTGTGTAGCGGGCCAGGTGCCTTCGGTCATGCTGCACATCCGGGACGGGATGTGACACAATTGCGCATTCCTGAAAACTCAGCGTTGCACTTCCCAACGAGGGATCATGATCCACCGCGAACTCGAGTTGTCGAGTCCGTAGCCCTCATGATTATCCAATCTCACCTGGTAGTAAAACTCGATGATGCTGCCCAATTCCACTACAAACGCTTGAGGAAGGCAAGGGCTTCGCGGAGTTGGGGAAAGCGGGCTTCGTCGGCTTTGAATTCGCGAGAGTGAACACAGCGGCGCAGGCCGCGCATTTTTACGGGGTGCTTCAGGTGGAGCATTTCATGATAGAGCAGGTACTCGATAGCGTAGCGCGGACTTGACGGGCGGTCGAAAACGCGGCTCACGACGATGGTGTTGTGTGCTGCGTCGTAGTGGCCGAGGGAACGGCGGGCCATGCCCTCGCTCCAGGTGAGATCCGGTCGACCGAGGAGTCCACCGAAGAAACGCGTGTTGAGCGAGTCGAAGACCTCGTCGAGATTGTAGAAGTGGCCTTGTGGTCCGGTGTATCGCTTGCTGCCGCGAGCATGACGAATGAGTTCGGTTTGGCGTGTTACAGCCGCGCTGGTTGTGAATCGCTTGAAGCGCACGTTGTGTGCGGCATCGATCGGCTTCTTGTAAAGCTTGGCGAGGAGGATGTGCGCGATGGCGCGGATGACACTCTCCGGCGCGCCCTCTATGAGATCCGACAAGCTCACGAAGATCTTGCCTTCGCGCAGACGGATGGTTGTGTTCAGGGATGTGAATCGGCGGAAGCGAACCGCCATAGGAGGGATCGGCGCCCGTGGGCGTAATGCACGATATTCCTGTTCAAAAATAGGGATGATGAGATCTGCAGTCACCAAATTTGAAGTTAGCACATGGGAAGGCAGGGATTAGGGAGTATGACGCTGCACGTTGACAAATCGAAGACTGCGCACGGAAGCGGATGGCGTGGATTGGTTATTGCGGTTTTGGTTCGGCGCGCTCCTGGCCGCGTTCGTCTTTGTGTGCCTCGAAGTAGGTGGTCTGCTCGGTGAAGAGGCGCTGGGCTTGATCGGCGACGTCCTGGCCAGCTTCGATTGCTTCTTTGCGGGAGAGATCGAACTCGTTTTCGCCGGCGAGGGCGCGCAGGATGCGCAGCCACTGTTGCGATTGATCGGCAAGCGTTTTTAGCGCAGGCCGCATGTCGGCATGGCGATCGGAGTACTCGTCGAGATTGGAGCCGAGTTCGTCCATCAGCTTGGCGACATCCTGCAGTTCCTGGTCGAGCTTGTGCGCACGGGCGTCGGACTTTCCCCGGTTGGTGAGAGCTTTGACGGCGCTGACGTGGTCGTTGACGTACTGTGTGTAGAGCTTCACGCGCTGATTGGGATCGATGCCCGCTTCGCGGATTTTCTCGACCTGCGCTTCGGTGAGGGTATCGTGATGATCTTTCTGGGCGAGGGCGCTGTGGGTCGGGAACACGGACAGAACCATCGCTGCGGGAAATATAAGGAAGAGGGAACGCATCGGGCGCGCAATACCTTGCGTTCCATTCAAACACACACACAGGGACCGAGCAACGAGGCACAGTTGGTGAGAAATCAATAGAGAGGCAAGCGAGTCTGGATCCTGCTATTTGTGGAAGACCTCAAGCATGGTCTCGCTCTCCGCCTTATTCACCTGCGCGAGAGTGGCCTCGACGACGTCGCGATCATCGGTGCTGCTGGTGTGCAGAAACTCGGTGAGCCGGAAGGCGGTGTGACGAAGCAGGATCTCGGCGTTCTTGAGGCGCTTGTTATTGTCGGCCATGCTGAGATGGAGCTTTTTGGTCACGTTCTGGATCTGCTTCAGCAGGTCAGTGGCTTTGTCGGTTTCGCCCGCTGCGTATTGCTTCATGCTGAATTCGGTCATTTGATGAATGAGTTCAGCGTAAAGGAAGGCCTGCTCGCGGGGCTGGGCAGCGGGGATGCGTGCCTCAAGGGCGGAGATGGTCTGCTGGTCGATCATCTTGTCGTCGGGGGAAGATGCGCAAGCGGGGAGCGCGAGCGCAGCGAGAGCGAGTACGGTGATCGAGCAAACCAGAGACCGCATGAGGAACCTCCGCTAGAGCGGGATTAGAGCAGAACTCCAGTTCCTACTGCCGTGTTAACGGGCACATCACTTACCTTTCTCCAACGGAGAAAGGGCCGCTTGGGAACCGTCAATCCGCCCGATGTTCAACAGGTGCCGGCGTTTCCCAGATTGGTGATCAGACTATAGGAGCAATCCGGGAGAATGCGCAAGTGAAAAGCGTCAGGTGTTTGTACGATCGAAATGGCCTCAACCAGGTCAGAGCGACGAATGTCCAGTGTAATTATCTCTTCTTTTCGAGTACCAGGAGCCGCTGTTTGGCCTGCCATTCCTGGTCGGGAAACTTGCCGCCGGACGATTCTAAGAAGTGGTGGTAGTAAGCGATAGCCGCCACCTTGTCGTTCAATGTGTCATACGATGTGGCCCAAAGAAAGTAGGTTGCAGGCACGTCAGGAAGAAATTTTGAACGCATTGTCAGCGCGTGAATCGCCTGGGATGGCTGGCGGAGTTTCGACGCACAAAAGGCGATTCCAGTCCAGGAGTCGGCACTGGCCGAATCGAGCTTCGTGGCCTTGTCAAAAACCGTTAACGCTTGAGCGTATTGCTGTTGACGAACAAGATTCTGTCCGTGGGAGATAAGCAGAGAGATGTCGTCAGGGTCTTTGGCGAGGAGTGCTTGATAGAGCTTGTCGGACCCAGCGAGGTCGCCCGCCTCGGCGAGCACGTCAGCCAGCATGCTGGTGATGGGCAAATTTTCGGGATGAGCGGCGTGGAGCTTCTGGAGAAGGGGCAGCGCATCGGCATTGTTTTGCGCAGCCAGGACCGTGGCGAGTTGGGCGTTGAGGA